>Ga0308417_1000372_pt1 | contig 33732 bp, 35 predicted proteins | sample HotsprSampleOS65_FD_203528 | JGI IMG/M metagenome (GOLD analysis project Ga0308417, IMG submission 203528) | Hot spring phototrophic mat microbial communities from Octopus Spring, Yellowstone National Park, Wyoming, United States - 20090730_OS65 ...
CAAGCGCCGCACCGACCTGGTCGGCATCTTTCCCAACGAGGCCGCCGTCGTGAGGCTCGTCGGCGCCATCCTCCTCGAGCAGTCCGACGAATGGGCCACCCAGCGCGCCCGCTCCAGGAGGAGACGAGCGGCACCGTCAGCGATACGCCCACCGTCAGCCTGCCCGCCATGGCCGCCTGACGCGACGGCCCAACCCGACAAAGATCATCGCGCCCCTACACCACGCGATCGGACAGGACCCAACGCCGTCGAGCGTATGTCCTGTCCGCTGAAGGACTTCAGGCGCGTCGCAACCAGACAGGACCTCCTCGCCACAACCTATCTCGCCGCAGTCCATATCGCCGCCATCGTGGCGTTCCGGTTGTGAGCCGGACCCTGGGGGAGAGGTGCGCCCGCGTGATGGGGATCGCGTCGGAAAAGCGCCGCAGATTGCTTCAAAAGAAAGGCAGAGCCCCGACAAGACTCCCGACCCCGACCGCGCGCCTACCCTCAACCGACCTCAGCAACAGCCAACACAACGGTGTTTTGTCCATCAGGCGCGCAAGGGGCTCAGGGAGCGTCGGGGAGCGTGCGGCGGAACAGGAAGCCAGACGGGTGGTGAATGAGGTGTTGAACGCGCCCGCTCATCCGCACGGCCCTTCGCTGGGCGGGACGGCGGGATGTGACCCGCCGATGTGTCCCGCTCGGGTTCGAGCGAGCAACGACCGCGCGGTGCCTCGGGAATCCCAAGGGGTGGCTGGGGGACCTGGATTCGAACCAAGGCTGCCCGGTTCAGAGCCGGGAGTTCTACCGCTAAACTATCCCCCAACCCACCAACGTTTGGCGGATAGCACAGCGGGCCGGGCCGGGCAACCTGGCCGGCCGACCGCGACGCGCATCGCTCTTGCGAAAGCGCCGGCAACCGGCCGATCATACGGATGTCACAGAAGGTGCCCTGCCGCCCCATGCCGCCCCACGCGCTGCACGCGGAGAGACAGAGCCCGCCGCTCTACGCGGCGCTTGATCTCGGCACCAACAACTGCCGCCTCCTCGTCGCCTCCCCGACCGGCAGCGGCTTCCGCGTGCTCGACAGTTTTTCCCGAATCGTTCGGCTCGGCGAGGGGCTCGCCACGACGGGCTCCCTCTCGGCCGAGGCGATGGACCGTGCGGTCGCCGCCCTCACCATCTGCGCCGAGAAGCTCGGGCGCCGGCCGGTGCGGCGGCTGCGCGCGGTCGCCACCGAGGCCTGCCGCCGTGCCGCCAACGGGGCGGGGTTCCTCGCCCGCGTGCGGGAGACGACCGGGCTTTCCTTCGAGGTGATCGGTCCGCGCGAGGAGGCCGAACTCGCCGTCGAGAGCTGCGCCCCGCTGCTCGCCGGCCCGGAGCGGCGCGCCCTCTTGTTCGATATCGGCGGCGGCTCGACAGAGCTTGCCTGGCTCAGGATCGACGGCGAGGGTGAGATCACGCTGATCGGCTATGCCTCGATCCCGCTCGGCGTCGTCACCCTTGCCGAACGCTGGGGCGAGGCTGCCTTCTCCCCCGAGGGCTTCGGGGCGATGACGATGGAGGCGATGGCGGCGCTCCTGCCCTTCGACGCGGTGCATTGCATCTCGTCCGAGGTCGCGCGCGGTGCAGTGCGGCTCGTCGGCACTTCAGGCACCGTCACAACCCTCGCTGGAGTCTCTCTCGGGCTCGAGCGCTACAGCAGGGCGCTGATCGACGGCCGCGTGCTCGAGGCGGCGGTGGCCGACAGGGCGCTCGAGCGAGTGCGCGCGATGGGACGCGACGGGCTGATCGACCATCCCTGTATCGGCCCTCAGCGCGTGGAGTTCGTGCTGCCCGGCTGCGCCGTGTTCGCAGCGATCCGCCGCCTCTGGCCTGTCCCCTCGATCGTGGTGGCAGATCGCGGCCTGCGCGAAGGTATCTTGATACGTCTAATGCGGGCGGACAGGGCCGAGGCGCGCCGCCAGCTCCTCCCGCGCCGCCCAAGCGGCAACCGTCTCCCCCACCAGCCACGGTTCTGAGCGCGATGGCAGGACGCAAGAGCACGCCCGGCCGGGGCGGGCGGACGCTCAGCGTCACCGTCCGCTCCGCGCGCAGGCGGGACCCGTCGAGCACGCGCTGGCTGCAGCGGCACCTCAACGATCCATACGTGCAGGCGGCGAAAGCCCGCGGGTTCCGCTCGCGCGCCGCCTTCAAGCTCCTCGAGCTCGATGACCGGTTCCGGCTGATCCGGAAGGGAGCGCGCGTGCTCGACCTCGGCGCAGCGCCGGGGGGTTGGACGCAGGTGGCGGTCGAGCGTGCAGGCCCTGCCGGCACCGTGGTCGGTGTCGACCTCCTGCCCGCTGACCCGGTGGCGGGGGCGACCATGCTGCAGGGCGACCTCACCGACCCTGAAGTGGCGCGGAAAGCCGTCGCTGCCCTGGGCGGCAAGGCGGATCTCGTGCTCTCCGACATGGCCCCAAACACGGTGGGCCACGCCGCGACCGACCATCTCCGGATCATGGCGCTCGCGGAAGCGGCGATGGAGGTGGCGCTCTCCGTGCTCGCGCCGGGGGGCGCCTTCGTCTGCAAAGTGTTCCAGGGCGGCACCGAGCGCGCGATGCTCGCGACGCTGAAGCGGCATTTCCGCGCGGTCCGCCACGCCAAGCCGCCGGCGAGCCGCAAGGAGAGCGCCGAGACCTACGTGGTCGCGCAAGGGTTCCGTCCCGAAGCCGCCGCGCCGCAGGGCTGATTTCCGCGCGAGCCCGGGCATCTTCGCTTGCGGCGCGCTGCTGCGCGGGTTACCAGACGGCGCCAAGGTTGCGGACGAAAGGTTCCCGCCATGGCTCCCGACAAAACGCCTTCCGCGCTGCCGGCCGCGCCCCCCCGCGTCGGCGAACGTCGCGTCATCGGGGAGGCGCTCGCCTTCGACGACATCCTGCTCGTTCCTGCCTATTCCGAGGTGCTGCCGAGCCAGACCTCCGTCGCCACCAGGCTGACGCGGCGTATTGGCCTTTCCATCCCGCTTCTGTCGGCGGCGATGGACACAGTCACCGAGAGCGCGATGGCGATCGCCATGGCCCAAGCGGGCGGCATCGGCGTGATCCACAAGAACCTCGAACCCGAGGACCAGGCGGCTCAGGTCCGCCAGGTGAAGAAGTTCGAGTCCGGCATGGTGGTGAACCCCGTCACCATCCACCCCGACCAGTCTCTCGCCGAGGCGCGCGCGCTGATGGCCACCCACCGGATCAGCGGCATCCCCGTGGTCGAGCGCGGCACCGGCAGGCTCGTTGGCATCCTCACCAACCGCGACGTTCGCTTCGCACAGGACCCGTCGCAGAAGGTCTACGAGCTGATGACGCGCGAGAACCTAGTCACCGTGCGCGAGCACGTGGGCGCGGAGGAGGCGCGCCGGCTCCTGCACAAGCACCGGATCGAGAAACTGCTCGTGGTCGACGATGCCTATCGCTGCGTCGGCCTAATCACCGTCAAGGACATGGAGAAGGCCAAGGCCCATCCGAACGCGGCGAAGGACGAGCTCGGACGGCTGCGCGTCGCTGCTGCCACTGGGGTTGGCGAGGAGGGGATACGCCGCGCCGGACTGCTCGTCGCGGCTGAGGCGGACGTGATCGTTGTCGACACGGCGCACGGTCACTCCGCCGGCGTGCTGCGCGCGGTCGAGGGGATCAAGCGGCTTTCCAACTCTGTCGAGGTGATCGCGGGTAACGTCGCCACGCCGGAAGCGGCCGAGGCTCTGATCGAGGCCGGGGCGGATGCGGTGAAGATCGGCATCGGCCCGGGCAGCATCTGCACGACCCGGGTCGTCGCCGGCGTCGGCGTGCCGCAGTTCACCGCCGTTCTCGAGACAGCCGAAGCCTGCCGCGCCAGGGGTGTTCCCGCGATCGCCGATGGCGGCGTGCGCACCTCTGGCGACATCGCCAAGGCGATCGCCGCGGGTGCGGACGCGGTGATGATCGGCAGCCTCTTCGCTGGCACGGACGAGAGCCCGGGCGAGGTGTTCCTCTATCAGGGCCGCTCCTACAAGGCCTATCGCGGCATGGGCTCGATCGGGGCAATGCGCAGGGGCAGCGCCGATCGCTACTTCCAGGAGGATGTCGGGGACGCTGAGAAGCTCGTGCCCGAGGGAATCGAGGGCCGCGTCGCCTACAAGGGCCCGGTCGCACAGGTGATCCACCAGCTCATCGGCGGCCTGCGCGCCGGCATGGGCTATGTCGGGGCGGCAACGATCGCCGAGCTGCAGGCGAACACCCGCTTCCGCCGGATCACCGGCGCAGGCCTGCGCGAGAGCCACGTGCACGACGTCGCCATCACCAGGGAGGCGCCGAACTACCGGCTCGAGCAGTGAGGCAGCGCCCCACCGTCCTGGCCGTCGCCTTCGACGCCTACGGCACGCTGTTCGACCTCGATGTTGCGATCGCGCGCCATGCCGCGCGTCTGGGCGAGGGCTGGGAGGAGACGAGCGCGCTGTGGCAGCGCAAGCAGCTCGAATACGCCTGGGTGACGACTCTCACCGGGCCGGAGCACTGGCGCAATGTCGAGGCCCTGACGCGCGAGGCGCTGATGACCGCGCTGAACTGGAACGGCGGGGCGAGCCTCGAGACAGTCGAACGCCTGATGGGGGCCTTGCGCGCGCCGCCCGCCTTTGCCGATGCGGCCGACGCGCTCGCCGCGCTGCGCGCGCGCGGCCTCGCCACCGCCATACTCGCGAACGCCTCTCGCGCGATGCTCGCTTCCGCGGCCAAGCACGCGGGGCTCTGGGCCCTGCTCGATCACCTGCTCTCAGCCGATGCCGCGCGGGCCTGCAAGCCTGACCCGCGCGCCTACCGCCTGGCCGAGGACGCGTTTCGATTGCATGCAAGCCGGATCGCCTTCGTCTCGTCAAACGCATGGGACGCGCAGGCGGCAGCGGCCTACGGCTTCCGCACCGTGTGGGTGAACCGAATCGGCCAGCCGACCGAGTTCGCGCTGCACCAGGTCGCGGCGGTTGCGGCCGATCTCACGGCCCTGCCCGGGCTCATTGCTCCTGACGAGGAGGCCGAGGAGAGGTCGTGACGCCGCCTGCCCGAGTCCAGGCGGGGATCGAACTCCTCGAGGCGACCCTGACAGCGCCGCGAGCGCCGGCCGATTCGGTCGCGAACGGCTTCTTCCGGGCGCGGCGCTTCATCGGCGCGGCAGACCGACGCACCATCGCCGAACGGCACTGGACGCTCTTGCGCGCCGAGTCGCGGATTGCCTGGGCGCTCAGGCGCGTGCGCGCCCCGATCACCCCGCGCACGCGCATGCTCGCCCAGTTGCTCGCGGAGGGCATGAGCGCTGACGCCGTCGCCGGCCTGTTCTCGGGCGCGCGCCACGGCCCCGCGCCCCTCTCGGCGACCGAACGGGAGGCGCTGAGAGCCCTTGCGGCTCTGCCGCTGGATGACCCGACGATGCCCGCGGCGGCGAGGTTCGGCGTTCCCGACTGGCTGATGCCGCAGCTCGAGGCGCGCTTCGGCGTGAGGCTCGAGGAGGAGCTCGCGGCGTTGGACGCCGAGGCGCCGACCGACCTGCGCGCCAACCTGCTCAAGGCGACTCGCGAACAGGCGCGCGCAGCACTCGCCGCCGACGGGATCGCCGCCGAGCCGACCCCGCTCTCGCCCTGGGGCCTGCGCGTGGAGGGCCGCAGGCCGCTCACCGCGACGGCGGCGTTCCGCGCAGGCCTCGTTGAGATCCAGGACGAGGGAAGCCAGCTCGTCGCGCTCATCACCGATGCGCGGCCTGGGCAGCGCGTGGTCGATTTCTGCGCCGGCGCCGCTGGCAAGACGCTGGCGCTCGCAGCGGCGATGGGCAACCGCGGCCGGATCGTCGCCTGCGACGTCAACCCGGCGCGGCTCGATGCGGCGGTGAAACGGCTGCGCCGGGCTGGCGCGGGCAATGTCGAGCGGCGGCTGCTCGAGCCGGGAGAGAAATGGACGAAGCGGGCCGCGGGGTCGTTCGACCGCGTGCTCGTCGATGCGCCCTGCACCGGCACCGGCACCTGGCGGCGGAACCCTGACGCGCGTGCGCGGCTTGAGAGCCGTGACCTCTCGGAACTCGTCTCGCGCCAGGCGGTGATCCTCGATCGCGCATCACGACTGGTGAAACCCGGCGGCAGGCTGGTTTATGCTACCTGCTCCGTGCTGCCCGAGGAGAACGAGAACCAGGTGGACGCGTTCCTTTCCCGTCATCCCGCGTTCGAGATCGTGCCGCTCGCCGAAGCCTGGGCGGCTGTGGCGGAGGGCGTTCCGCCCTGCGATGGCCCGTTCCTGTCGCTCACCCCTGCCCGCCACCGCACGGACGGGTTCTTCGCCGCCGTGCTGCGCCGCAGCGCCGACCGGCCTCGGAGTGCGACCGGATGATCGCGATACGCCGCGCGCGGCCCGCTGACGCTGACGCGATCGGCGAGACGCATGTGGCGGTCTGGCGGTCGGCCTATGCCGGCATCCTCCCCGACCGCTATCTCGCCTCGATGTCGGCGACGCGCCAAGCAGCGCAGTGGCGCCGGCTGCTTGCCTTCCCCACGGCAGGGCATGCCGTGTTCGTCGCTGTCGCGACCGGTGCCGATTGCCCAGACCAGGAGGGCGGCGCGCCGCGCATCATCGGCTTCGCCTCCGGAGGGCGTGCTCGGTCGGGGGTGCGCGAGGCGGGCGAGATCGAGACGCTCTATCTGCTCGAGGACTGGCGCGAGCGCGGTGTGGGGCGGCGGCTGATGCGCGCGCTCGCGGCCCATCTCAACGCCATCGGCTGCCAATCGGTCATGCTCTGGGTGCTGAAGGACAACCCCGCGCGGTGGTTCTACCAGCATCTCGGCGGCCGCCCTGTTGCCGAGCAGTCCATGCTGTTTGCCGGCGAGCCTGTGACGCAGCTCGGCCTGCTCTGGGAGCCGATCACCGCGCTGCTCGCCGCCACGGCCCCCACGGCCGACCAGTAGCGCGCCCTGCCGCTTTCCTTTTGCCCTCAGTCCGGTATCTGTCCGGCATGACGGACCGGATCCTGATCCTCGACTTCGGCAGCCAGCTCACCCAGCTCATCGCCCGCCGCGTGCGCGAGAGCGGCGTCTATTGCGAGATCTGGCCCTTCTCAGCGGACCCGCAGCGAATCGCCGACTTCGCGCCGCGCGCGATCATCCTCTCGGGCGGGCCGGCCTCCGTGACCGAGGGGGATTCCCCCCGCGCGCCGGCGATCGTGTTCGAACTCGACGTTCCCGTGCTCGGCATCTGCTATGGCCAGCAGACGATGATCGCCCAGCTCGGGGGCGAGGTTCAGACGTCGGACCACCGCGAGTTCGGGCGCGCCTTCGTCGAGGTGATCGGCGAGTGCGCGCTGACCAGGGGCATCTGGGCAAAGGGGGCGCGCGAGCAGGTGTGGATGAGCCATGGCGACCGCGTGACGCGGCTCGCCCCTGGCTTCCATGTGGTCGGCGTCTCGGAGGGCGCTCCCTTCGCCGTCATCGCCGACGACCAGCGCCGCTTCTACGGCGTGCAGTTCCACCCGGAGGTCGTGCACACACCGCACGGCGCGCAGCTTCTGCGCAACTTCACCCACGAAGTCGCCGGCTGTTCGGGTGACTGGACGATGGCGGGTTTCCGCCACGCGGCGATCGACAGGATCCGGCGTCAGGTGGGGAAGGGGCGGGTCATCTGCGGCCTCTCCGGCGGCGTCGACAGTGCTGTCGCGGCGGTGCTGATCCACGAGGCGATCGGCGACCAGCTCAGCTGCATCTTCGTCGACCACGGGCTTCTGCGCGCGGGTGAGGCGGAGGAGGTCGTGACGACGTTCCGTAACCGTTTCAACATCCGGCTCGTGCACCGCGACGCCTCCGCCCGCTTCCTCGCGGCGCTCGCGGGCGTGACCGAACCGGAGGCGAAGCGCAGGACGATCGGGCGGCTGTTCGTCGAGGTGTTCGAGGAGGAGGCAGAGAAGCTCGGCGGCGCTGAGTTCCTCGCGCAGGGCACGCTCTATCCGGACGTGATCGAGAGCGTGAGCTTCACTGGCGGCCCCTCTGTGACGATCAAGAGCCACCACAATGTCGGCGGCCTGCCGGAACGGATGCGCATGGGGCTCGTCGAGCCCTTGCGCGAGCTGTTCAAGGACGAGGTGCGCGCGCTCGGGCGGGAGCTCGGCATTCCGGAGGCGATCGTCGGCCGCCACCCCTTCCCAGGGCCCGGCCTTGCCATCCGGATCCCGGGCGAGGTGACGGCGGAGAAGGTGGCGCTCCTGCAGAAAGCGGATGCGATCTTCCTCGAGGAGATCCGCTCAGCTGGGCTCTACGATGCGATCTGGCAGGCCTTCGCCGTGCTGTTGCCGGTGCGTACCGTCGGCGTGATGGGGGACGGGCGGACCTACGATCAGGCCTGCGCGCTCAGGGCAGTGACAAGCACCGACGGGATGACGGCCGATGTCTATCCCTTCGACATGGGATTCCTGATGCGGGTTGCGAACCGGATCGTCAACGAGGTCCGCGGCATCAACCGCGTGACCTACGACATCACCTCGAAGCCGCCCGGCACGATCGAGTGGGAGTGACGGGCGCGAGAGACCGGCCCGCTGCAAGGCGCGGCACCGGCCGGTCGCTTCAGCGCATGAACACGTAGCTGCCCGGCGCGTCCGGCAGAGGCTCGTCCGCCAGCGCCTCCGAGCCCATCGGCGGCGGTGCGGTCGTGCCGGTCGACTGCGCGGCGAGCCAGGCTGCCCACTCCGGCCACCACGACCCTTCCTTCAGCGTGGCCCGGGCCAGCCAGCGGTCCGGGTCCACATAGCGGTCCTGTGGCCGGCGGGTCGCGACTCGGAAGTGCCGCTTCGGATGACCCGGTTCCGAGACGATCCCGGCATTGTGGCCGCCGCTGGTCAGCACGAAGGTCAGCGGCGTGCTGGTGAAAAGATGGAACTTGTAGACCGACCGCCACGGGGCGACATGGTCCGTTTCGGTGCCGACGACGAACAGCGGCAGCCGGATGTCGCCGAGCGACAGCCGCCGCCCGTCAACCTCGTATCTGCCCTCGGCCAGGTCGTTCTTCAGGAAGAGCCGCCGCAGATACTCGGAATGCATACGATATGGCATCCGCGTGCCGTCGGCGTTCCAGGCCATCAGGTCGGTCATCGGGGCCCGCTTCCCCATCAGGTAGTCGCGCACCATCCGCGACCAGATCAGATCGTTCGAGCGCAGGAGCTGGAACGCGCCGGCCATCTGCGTCGTGTCGAGGAAGCCCTGCTCCCACATCAGGTCCTCGAGGAAGGCGATCTGCTTCTCGTTGATGAACAGCATGAGCTCGCCCGCCTCCTCGAAATCCACCTGCGTGGCGAGGAAGGTAAGAGAGGCGAGGCGATCGTCGTTCGCCTGCGCCATCGCTGCCGCTGCGATCGCAAGCAGCGTGCCGCCGAGGCAGTAGCCCACCGCATGCACCTTCTCGCCCGGAACGATCCGGCCGATCGCGTCGAGCGATGCCATCGGCCCGAGGCGACGGTAGTCGTCCATGTCGAGGTCGCGATCCTCGGGGCCGACATTCTTCCAGGAGATCATGAACACCGTGTGCCCCTGCTCGACCAGGTAGCGCACCAGCGAGTTCCGCGGTGAGAGATCGAGGATGTAGTACTTCATGATCCACGCCGGCACGATCAGCACGGGCTGCCGGTGCACCTTCTCCGTTGCCGGAGCGTACTGGATCAGCTCGATCAGCGCGTTCCGATACACGACCTTGCCGGGGCTCACTGCGACGTCGCGGCCGACGCGGAACGCCTCGCTGCCGACCGGGCCGCGGCCGGTGGCCGCCGCCTGGATGTCCTCGACGAGATGGCGCAGGCCGTCGACGAGATTCCTGCCGCCAGACCGGAGCGTCGCGTCGAGGACGACGGGATTGGTGAAGAGGAAGTTCGAGGGCGACAGCACGTCGAGGATCTGCCGCGCGGCGAATGCGACGGCACGCTCGTTCTCGGGAGCAAGGCCCACGATGTCGGTCGTTGCGTTATGCCACCATTGCTGCGTGAGCAGGAACCCCTGGTAGATCAGGTTGAACGGCGGCTGCTGCCAGGCCGGGTCGCGGAAGCGATGGTCCTGCGGCAGGGGCTCGATGCAGGTGGCGCCGGAAGCGCTCTCCTGCCCGGTGATGGCAGACTGCAGATGCGCGAGATACCGCGTCCATTTCCGCTGCGCCTTGTGCAGGAGCTGCGCCTGCTTGCCGGGCGAGAGCATGATGCCGCTCGCCCAGTCGAGATAGGCGGCGATCATCGCCCGTGGCGAGAGCCCTCGCGTGAGGCGGGCGATGGACGCATTGATCGCGCGGTCGAGCACCGCGAACGTCGCCGTGTAGCCAGCAGGATCGGGCTCCCAGTGCGGCGGATCCTCCGCGGCGTTGCCGAGGGAGCGGGGCGGAGGCAGATCGGAGGTCGTCGCGGCGCGCGGCGCAGCCTCGCTCGGCACGGTCGGGGTCGTATCGGACATCGGTTGCGGCTCCGTGCGGTGTCGGCGCAAACAGCCCGCGGCCAGCTCAAGGCGACGCGCGGGGCCGAGCGCATGCAGCGCCGGAGCCGGCCGCTCGACATTGAGCGAGATCAAGTGGCGGCGGACAGAACCCGGACGGCGCCGGAGTTTCGTCTGCGCCCCGCCCCTGGTGCGCGGGATCGCGCGGTTCGCAGACGTAGCCTTTTGTCGGTCGCGGCCTGCGTGCCGCTACTCCTCTGCGCAGCGAGGCGGTGCAGGCGAGGCTTGCTTGGCAGAGGGGAGCCAGGGCAGCGCGCGATCCCGATCCCGCTCAGCGATGTGCGCGCGCAGGATGCGGTCAATGCGCGCCGGCGGTAGCTTGCCTTCCTCGCGGCGATTTGCGCGCGCGAAGGATGCGGGGCGGGTCGGCGCATCGCCTCCTGAGCGCGAGGCCGTGCGCGGAGCTGAGGCGCCGATGCGGAAGCAGCCGGTCTTCGGCGCCGGCTTGCGCATCGCGCGGCAGGCTCCCGCTCAGAGCCTGCCTTCCTCGTCGATGATCGAGATGCCAAGCTCGGCGAGGCCTTCCTCGATCAGATCGCCGAGATTCGGGGTCTCGAGCAGATAGGCGACCGCGCGCTCATCGTGCGTTGCGCGCGCTGCTTCGAGCGCCTCCTTCCATTCGGATGCCGCATAGTCGCCGCGGCCGAGCCAGGTGAGCGCGAGCACCTCGACGATCTCGTCCTCGTTGAGGTCCTCAAGCGCGGCGCTGAGCTCGGCGCCGGTCGGGTTGTCCGGCGTTGCCTCAAGGATCCCCATCTCCCCGTCATCCGCAGGGTTCGACCCGTCCTCCAAGCCTTCCGAAGGCACCTCTGCGTCGTACTCGCGCGCCTTGACGATGATGTAGGCGAGCTTCTCGAGCGATGTCGTGATCATGCCGTGTTTCCCTCGGTCCCGGTCTCGTGGCCTCTGCCATGGCCGCTGGCGGCTGCCATGCGCAGGCGCCCAAGGCGCCACGCGCGTCGAGATAGGCGGGCATCCCGCGCCAGGTCGCAAGCCTCGTATGGCGGTCACGGGAACCGGCTCTCCGCGCGGCCCGTGGCGGGCGGTCGCGAGGCTCCGGAACCGCCGGCGGAGCCTCGTGCAGGCAGCGTAGGAGCGGCGGGCGCCGTACCGGGCTGAATCGGACCAGCCGGAGGCAATCGAGATCGGGCGGCACGCCCCGCCGTCGCCGCAAGCCGATGCTCGTGGTGCCGGATCGACCCGGGCTCGTGGCGCGAAGCCCGGCGCGCACGCCCTGCGAGTCGGCAGAGGCCCGCGTCGGTCAAGCCGCTCCGCGCGCGGGCGGCGCCCGGCGCCTCAGAACGGCAAGATGATGTCGAGCAGCTGCTGGCCATAGCGTGGCTGCTGCACGTCCGAGATCGTGCCCCGGCCGACATAGGCGATGCGCGCCTCGGCGAGCCTGTCGTGGCGGACGGTGTTGTCGCTCTGGATGTCCTGCGGCCTGAGGACGCCGCGCACGCCGAGCTCCCGCATCTCGTTGTTCACGCGCACCTCCTGCTTGCCGACGACAACGAAGTTCCCGTTCGGGAGGATCTGCGTCACCGTCGCGGCCACGCGCAGCGTGACGGTTTCGTTGCGCTGGATCTGGCCCGAGCCGGTCGAGTTGCTACCCGAACTTCCCTGTACCAGGTTCGCAGCCGAGACGCCGTTTGGGAAGATTCGGTTGATCGAGCTCTGCAGGCCGAGCATCGCCGGCAGGCCGAGATTTTCGCTGTTGCTGCGCGTGCGCGTCGAGCTGTTCTCGAGTTGGGCCTCGTCACGGATCTGCACCAGCACTGTGAGGATGTCGCCCACCTGCGAGGCGCGCTGGTCGCGGAAGAAGGCGCGCGCGCCGGGGCGCCACAGGCTGTTGGGGTTGCCTGTCGGCTCGCGCGGCGCAGGCATCGGCATGCTCACGGGCTTCCAGTTCGGGCTTTCCGTCGGGTTCTCGATTTCGCTGAACTGCGGCCCGCGGCCGATCTCGGAGAGGCGGGTCGCTGCGTTGCACGCCGAAAGCAGCATGCCCGCAAAGAAGAGGGGAAGAAGCCGTCTCATCGCAGTGTCTCCGCGCGCCGCAGCGGCTGGGGAAGGCGTTCCGATGGGCGGGCGCCGCGCGCAGGCTGGCTCAGCGGCGCGGCATCGGGCGAGATACGCACCTGGCCGGGGCCCACCACGATGCCCTCGAGAACAGCCCGGCTCGAGGCGTTCATCACCTGCACGCGCGCGCCGCGCGCTCCGTCCTCGAGCGCACGACCCTGGGCGGTGACCGACAGCCCGGGCAGGTCGACGAGAAGAGAGACGGGCTGGCCGCGGCTGACCATCGGCGCTGCCCCGACCTGGTCGGCGCTGATCGGCATGCCTGGGGCAGCCGCCTCGCGAAGCGTCCTGCCGGCAAGTCGTGCCGGGTCGAGCTCGGCACCGTTCGGCACGCGCGCTGCCGGCATGCGCACCATTCTGAGATCGCCCTGGCGGATCGTGTCGCCTTCTGCGAGCCGGCGTACCGGCACAGGAACGGCTACCGTATCGTCCACCCGCCCGGCGATGCGCACGCGCACTGGCGGTTCCGCGCCGACAATCGCGGCGACTGAGGCATTGAACCGCCCCTGCGCGGCGTCCCAGCCGAGATCCTCGACCACGAGCCGCGGCGGCGCGACGCCGAGCGGGACGACCGGAGGCGTGTAGGCCTGCAGCACGAGCGGCGTCTCGAGGCTCTCGATCGCCCCGGCAGCGTGCAGCGCCTCGCGCAGCGCCCGCTCGACCGTCTCGCGCGGCAGCGCCCGGCCTGGCCGCTCGACGACAGTGGCGGCGGGCGCGGCGAGGGGGATGCCGTTTGCCCGCGCGATCGCAGCGAGCTGGCCCGGCTCGACGGTGTACATCCTCCCCGGGGCTGGGCTCGGGCCGAGCACCCTGTCGCCCCGCGGCAGCGTCCCCTCGAACAGGTCCGAAAGCCTGACTTCCGGGCCCTGCACCACGACATGGCTGCGCGGCGTGGCGCCGGTCGCGGCGTGCGTCGCGGCAAAAGCGCCAAGAACCGCGGCGGCAAGGAGAAGCCTCAGACCCATGCCCATGCCTCCTCAGCGCATCCGCGAGAGCGTTGACAGCATCTCGTCCGAGGCGGTGATCACCTTGCTGTTCATCTCATAGGCCCTCTGGGCGGTGATCAGGCTGGTGATCTCGGAGACGACGTTGACGTTCGAGGTCTCGATGAAGCCCTGCATGATGTTGCCGAAGCCGGGCGAGCCCGGAACGCCGGCCTGCACCTGGCCGGAGGCGGGGGTCTCGAGGAAAAGGTTGTCGCCGATCGCCTCGAGCCCGGCCTCGTTGGCGAAGATCGCCGTCTGGATCTGGCCGACATTCTGCAGCGCGACCTGCCCGTCCAGCTTGACCAGGACCTCACCGTTGGCGTTGATCGTGACGTCGCGCGCCTGCAGAGGGATCTGGATTCCCGGCAGGACGCGGAAGCCGTCCGCCGTGACGATCTCACCCTGCGGCGAGAGGCCGAACGTGCCGTCACGCGTGTAGGCGGTCTCGCCTGAGGGGAGCTCCACCTGGAAGTAGCCTGGGCCGCGGATTGCAAGGTCGAAGCGGTTGTCTGTCTGGCTGAGGTTGCCCTGCTCGGAAATGCGGTACACGGCAGCGGTCTTGACGCCTAGGCCGAGCTGCACGCCAGAGGGGACGATCGTTCCGGTGTCTGAGCTCGTCGAACCGACGCGGCGCAGGTTCTGGTAGATCAGGTCCTGGAACTCGGCACGGCGGCGCTTGAATCCGGTGGTCGAGAGGTTGGCGATGTTGTTCGAGATCACCTCGACATTGGTCTGCTGCGCGAGCATCCCGGTCGCGGCGATGTGGAGCGAGCGCATCTGTGGTCCTTCCCTCCGGCTTGCTGGCGTCAGGTGCGGCGGCGCAGGATTCGGTCGATCGCCTGCTGGCGGCGTTCGCCCTCGCGCTCGACGAACTGGGCGGCGAACTCGAACTCCCGCTGCTGGCCCATCAGCATGGTGAGCTCGAGGATCGGGTTGACGTTGCTCTCCTCGATCATGCCCTGCAGCACCTGCGGCTGGGCGACCGGCTCTGGCTCCTGCCCCTCGGCGGCGCGGTAGAGCGTCGCACCCTCGGCGATCAGCTTCTGCGGCTCGGCGAAGCGCACCACACGCAGCCGGCCGATCTCCCCGTTCGGCGTCGAGACGGAACCGTCCGCGGCGATCGTGATGGACGGCTCGTTCGGTGCGACCACGAGCGGCTGGCCGGTCGTCGAGAGCACCGGGAAGCCCTCCGAAGAGGTGATCCGGCCATCGGGGTCGAGAGTGAGTCTGCCGTTCCGTCCGTAGCGCTCGCCGCGTGGTGTGGCGAAGGCGAGGAAGCCGTCGGAGGCAAGCGCGATGTCGAGGCTGTTGCCGCTGCGCGCCATCGGCGACGCTGCGTGGTCGCGGTGGCTCGCGCGGTCCTGGACGAACTGGATGGTGCGCGCGCCCGCCGGCTGGGCCACCTTGTGCTGCGTCAGAAGGTAGTCGCCGAACACCATGCGCGCTGCCTTGAAGCCTGGCGTGTTCGCATTCGCCATGTTGTGCGCTGTCATCTCCGTCTGCCGCTGCAGCGCGATCATCCGCGAGAGCGCGACGTAACCGACCTGTTCCATCGCCGACCTTCCGCCTTCGTGTCGTTCAGCCGTCGCGACGGTGTGAGCAAGCTACGTGCCAGCGGCGCAGAGCGAGACGGAAGGCAGGATCGACAGGCGGCCGGAGTGTGCCGGCGTGTCGGAAATCGCGCGGGGTATCGCGTCCCAAGAGCTCGGCGCGCATGCCGGTCAGGAGCGAGATGCGGGCCCGCGCTCGGCACGGACTGCCGCGTTGGTGTGCGGTTGCGGCAGGGTTCGGCTTGGGGCCCTGAGCAAAACTTGCCCGCTTCAGCCTTCGTTAACCGTTCCCGGGCACAGATGCATGCCGTGGCGCCATGGGGGCGCGGCGTGCGGGCGAGGAGAGGCGCCGATGTCTGGCGGCGCAGCGGCAGCGGCGGAACCCGAGACGACGGCCGAGGGCGGCGAGGCTTCCGGCAGGAAGGGCAGAGGCAAGCTGATCCTTCTCGTTGCCGTGCCGCTCTTGCTCGCGGGCGTCGGGGCTGGCTTGTGGTTCAGCGGCGTGCTTCCCGGCCTGTTCGGGATGGGGGGGAGGTCGGAACAGAAACCCGCCGAGCCTCCGCCCGTTGTCGCGGCCCTGTTCGACATGCCCGAGATCATCGTCAACCTCAATGTCGGAAACCGCCGCGCGAGCTATCTCAAGCTCCGCGCCAAGATCGAGATCGCCGACAGCCGCGACCTGCCGCATCTCCAGGCCGCCGTCCCGCGCCTGCAGGACATGTTCACGACCTATCTGCGCGAGCTCCGCCCCGAGGAGCTGCGCGGCTCGGCCGGCACGCACAGGCTGCGCGAGGAGCTGATCGCGCGTGCCAACATCGCTGCCCATCCGGCACGGGTGACGGACGTGCTCTTTGTCGAGATGCTCGTGCAATGACCCCGCCTGAGGACGCGATCGGCGAGAACGGGGCGCAGGACGACGAGGCGCTGGCTGCCGCCTGGGGCGCAGCGCTCGAGGGGGAGGAGGGCGCCGGTTCGGGCGGCGTTCCACCCGGAGTCGATGCCGCACGGGTGCTGAACCAGGCAGAGATCGACAGCCTGCTCGGCTTCGAGGGCAGCGGCGCGGCCGGCGAAAGCGAGCTTTCCGGCATCCAGAGGATCATCTCCTCCGGGCTCGTGACCTACGAGCGCCTGCCGATGCTCGAGATCGTCTATGACCGTCTCGTGCGGATCATGTCCACCAGTCTGCGCAACTTCACCTCGGACAATGTCGAGGTGTCGATCGACAACATCGTGTCGCTGCGCTTCGGCGACTACCTTAACTCGATCCCGCTGCCCGCCATGATCGCGGTCTTCAAGGCGGAGGAGTGGGACAATTACGGCCTCATCATGGTCGACAGCGCGATGATCTACTCGATCGTCGACGTGCTGCTCGGCGGGCGCCGCGGCACCGCGCCGATGCGGATCGAGGGCCGGCCCTACACAACGATCGAGCGCACCCTGGTCGAGCGGATGATCCATATCGTACTCGCCGACCTCGCGCAGAGCTTCGATCCGCTCTGCCCGGTGAACTTCCGCTTCGAGCGGCTCGAGACCAACCCGCGCTTCGCCGTCGTCTCGCGGCTGTCGAACGCGGCGGTGCTGGCCAAGCTCAGGGTCGAGATGGACGACCGCGGCGGCAGGCTCGAGCTCCTTCTGCCCTATGCCACGCTCGAGCCTGTGCGCGAGATGCTGTTGCAGCAGTTCATGGGCGAGAAGTTCGGACGCGACAGCATCTGGGAGAGCCACCTCGCTGACGAGCTGCTCGAGACCGATGTCGAGATCGAGGCGGTGCTGGACGAGCAGTGGGTGAAGCTTTCCGACGTCATGCGCATGCGTCCTGGCAGCCAGCTCCTCCTGAGCGGCACCGCCGACAGCCCGGTGCGGCTGCGCTGCGGCGGCGTGCCGCTGTTCGAGGGGCGCATGGGCCGGCGCAATGGCCGGATTGCGGTGAGGATCGAGCGCGACGTGCCGAGGCGGGAAGGGGTGCGCGCATGACGATGATGGCGCTCGTGTTGGGGCTCGAGGCAGTGCTCGTGCTGCTGCTTGCGGCCACGCTCTGGTATGCTGTGCGGCTCGAGCGGCGGCTCGGCGTTCTGCGTCGCGACAACGCCGCGCTCGAGGCGCTCGTTGCCGGCTTCAACGATGCGACCGCGCGGGCAGAGGCTTCCACCGCGCGGCTGCGCGCCGCTGCCGAGGGCGCGGGCAGGCAGGTGGCGGAACAGATCGAGGCAGCCGCCCGCTTGCGCGACGACCTTCTGTTTCTGCAGGAGCGCGGCGAGCAGCTTGCCGATCGGCTCGATGCGGTCGTGCGCGAGGCGCGCGGCGCCGCGGCGGAAAGGCCCACCCCGCTCCGTCCCGTGCCGCCTGGCGCCGCAAGCGCTTCGATCGCTGAGCCCGACGCGCCGAGGGTGCGCAGCCAGGCAGAACGCGACCTGATCCAGGCGCTGAGGGCGGTGCGATGAGGGGGCGGCTCCGTTTCGGCCCGCGGCTCCTGCCGTCGGTGATCCTGGTCGCCACGGGTCTGCTCGGGGTCAAGGTCACGGACCTTGCTCTGCGCCTTGCCGATCTGCGCCGCACCGCCGATCCCCAGTTCCTGCCGATCGCCTCTCCGGCGCAGGCCGCGCGGGTGACGGCAGAGCCCTTCCGCGCCGCCGCCGATACGCCGGTTCTGCCCGTGCCGCCGAACGGAGCGGCACATTCCGCGCCTTCGGCGGAGCAGCGCCAGGCGGAGATGACGGCTGCGGAGCGATCTGTGCTCGAGGAGCTGCGTGCCCGCCGCGCTGCACTGGATGCGCGCGAGCAGGCGCTTCTGGTGCGGGAAAGCGTGCTTGCCGCCGCGGAGCAGAGGCTTGCCCGCCGTGTGGAGGAGCTCGCCGCGCTGCAGCAGCGTCTCGAGGCGCTCGACAAGGCGTCGCGGGAGCGCGAGGAGGCCGGCTGGCGCGGCCTTGTCCGGATCTACGAGTCCATGCGCCCGCGTGACGCAGCGCGCATCTTCAACGAACTCGAAATGGTCACCCTGGTAGAGGTGGTCGACCGCATGAAGGAGCGGACGGCGGCGCCGATCCTTGCCGGCATGGATCCGGAGAAGGCGAAGGCGCTGACGGCGGAACTCGCGCGGCGCCGCGCAACCGGGCCGCGTGCCCAGGTGGGCGGCTGAGACGGATCAAGGCAGGCGAACACGCAGGACGAGGACTCACCATGGACAAGAACATGAACATCCTCATCGTCGACGACTACAAGACGATGCTAAGGATCATCCGCAATCTTCTCCGGCAGCTCGATTTCCAGAACGTCGATGAGGCGACCGATGGCGCGCAGGCGCTGTCGATGCTGCGCACGGGAAATTACGGCCTCGTGATCAGCGACTGGAACATGCAGCCGATGACAGGGCTGCAGCTTTTGCAGGAGGTCCGGGCGGACGCGAAGCTCAAAAATCTGCCCTTCATCATGGTGACCGCGGAGAGCAAGACCGAGAACGTGGTCGCCGCGAAGCAGGCCGGCGTCTCCAACTACATCGTCAAGCCGTTCAACGCCGAGACGCTCAAGGAAAAGATCGAGAAGGTGCTCGTCCATGCCTGAGGCGATGCAGGACGGCTCCGGGCGGGCGGCGGTCCGCGCCCGCCTCGCAGCCTTCGCCGAACGCCGCTGGGAAGCCTCTCCGGAGGATGTCGCCGCCGTCGTCGAGACCGTGCTTTCGACAATGCATGGCGACCTGACGCAGATCGAGGCGACGCTGCTGTCGGAAGTCGAGCAGATCGGTCGGACGATCGCCGCCGCCAAGCAGGAGATCGCGGCCTTGCAGGTCGAGGACATCAACGGCTGCTTCATCCCGTCCGCGACCGACGAGCTCGACGCGATCGTCGAGGCGACCGCGCGCGCAACCCACGAGATCCTCGACGCCTGCGAGACCTTCGAGAGTGTGGCGGCCGGGCTCGCGGGCGAGACCTCGGCGAGGCTGCAGGATGCGACCACGCGGATCTACGAGGCGTGCAGCTTCCAGGACATCACCGGCCAGCGGATCACCAAGGTCGTCTCAACTCTCAAGACGATCGAGAGCCGGATCGCCGCCATAATCGAAGCCTTCGGGGATCGGCTTCCAGGCGACTGCAAACCCGCCGCGCCCGCCCCAGCCGAGCGAAGCGGAGAGGACAGGCTCCTGAACGGCCCGCAGCTCCCAGGCAACGGGGTCGATCAGGCAGAGATCGACCGGCTGCTTGCGAGTTTCGACTGATGCGTAACAAATCCCTGCCGCTTCTCGTTGCTTTCGCAGCGGCGCTGCCCTGGGCAGCGGCGGCGTCCGCTGAGGAGGCGGTGGGGGTCCGTTTCGGCGTGCACCCGAGCCACAACCGCGTCGTGTTCGACTGGCCGTCCCCGGCCGAGTATGCGCTCGCACGCGAGGGCGACCGGCTGCGAATCACCTTCGCGCGGACGCCGCGCATCGAGGGCGTGGCGGAGCGGCGCCTGCCGCCTTTGGTGACCGGCTTTGCTGCCGAAGGCGACAGCGTGGTGCTGACACTGAGGCCCGGCGCGCGGGTGCGCGACTTCCGCCTGGGCGGACGGGTGGTGATCGACGTTCTGCCGGCGGGCCAGGCACTGCCGCAGGAGGCGCCCCAGCGGCCCGCCTCGCGTCAGGCCGCTCCGGCGCAAGGGCCTGCGCGCGCTCTGGCGCCAACCACACCCTCGGCAGCGCCGCAATCCGGGCCAGAGCCGGCGCGCGGCACGTCCGCCGATCCCGCGCAGCCACAGCTTCTCGCCGCGCTGCCTCTACCGCCTCCGCCTCCGCCTCCGCCTGAGCCGCCGCCTGCGACCTCGTCCCGACTCGCCTCCGCGCCGCCGCGACCCGCCAACCCGGCCGAGCGGAACGCACTCGGGAAGGACCAGGCGCCGGCTGGGGCCGAGCCGCAGGCGCCTGCCGCGCTGCCGCCGCCCGTGCCGCAGCGGCAGGCTCCGATCAGCCTCTCTGCCGCGCCGCATCGCGGCACGGAAGGCCCCGCGATTCGGCTTCCCTTCGAGCGCGACACAGGCGTTGCCGTGCTTCGCCGCGGCGGCGAGCTCTGGGTGGTGTTCGACGATCCCCGGCCGATCGACCTCTCTGCACTCCGGAACGATCCGCTTCTGTCGCAGGCAACGCTGAGCGTCGGCCCCGCCTCGACGCTTCTGCGAATCCCCATCCCCTCTCCCGCGACGGCGCGGGTGCTGCCCGCGGAGCGCGGACTCATCGTCGAGGTGCTGCCCGCGGGCGGTGCCGCGGACCAGAGCATCCCTGCGGAGGTGATCGAGACGGACGCAGGCCGGCGGCTTCTGCTGCGCACCACGGGTGCCGGCCGCGCTGTGCATCTTGCCGACCCGGAGACTGGGGAGATCCTGCTGGTCGGCACGCTGCGTTCGGCCGAGGCGCGCCAGCCTATCGCGCGCTCCTTCGCCCAGTTCTCGCTTGTCCCGACACTGCGCGGGGTCGCGGTTGCCACGCAGTCGGATCATCTCTCGCTGCGGCCGCAGGACGAGGGATTCGTGCTGGCGGCTGGCCCGCAGGTTGATGCCGGGCTTGCGGTCACCCCAGGCGGCATCGCCGCTCCGGATGTCCTCTCCGGCCATGGGCTGACGCGGGCCTTCGACTTTCCCGCCCTGCCGCAGGAGGCGCTTGCGGAGCGGGTGAAGCTCCTGCGCAGGGAAGCCGCCGCCGCGCCGCCGCTGGCGCGCACGCGGCCTCGGCTTGCGCTCGCCGAGGCGATGCTCGCGCTCGGCTTCGGCGTCGAGGCGCGGGCGGTGCTCGAGATCGCCGCAGCGGACGATCCCGCGATCGGTGCCACCCCGCGCTGGGCTGCGCTTGCTGGCGCCGCCTCCCTACTTGCTGGGCGGCTCGAAGAGGCCCGGCCGGCTCTGAGGGACAGGCGTCTCGACGGCACGGACGAGATCACGCTCTGGCGTGCCTGGCTTGCCGACCAGGAAGGCGAGCCGGCGACCGCGACCGCGCCGCTCTATGCCGCAACGGCAGCCTTGCTTCCCGCCTACCCCGATGCCCTTCGGCTCAGGCTCGGCGTCGCCGCGAGCGAGGCGATGGCCGCAGGCGGTCAGGCAGCGGCCGCGGCGCAGCTGCTCGCACGGCTCGGCGATCTGCCGGCGCTCGCCCTTGCCCGCGCCTATCTTGTCGAAGCGCAGGGCCGGATCGACGAGGCACTCGCCGCCTACGAGGCGCTTGGGGCCGAACGCGATCGGCGGGTGCGCGCCCGTGCCCTGACCCGCGCCGTTGAACTCGCGCTCCGCGAAGGCCGGATCGGTCCGCCCGAAGCCGCCGCGCGTATGGAGCCGCTGCTCTATGCGTGGCGTGGCGACTCTTCGGAGCGCCTGCTTCGGCTGCGTGCCGCCGAACTGCGCGGAGAGGCGGGCGACTGGTTGGGCGCGCTGGCGCTGCTGCGCGAGACGGAAAGCGCCTTCCCAGAGCATCTCTCGGAGATCCGTCCGCGCACGGTGCGGGCCTTCCTCGCATTGTTCCGCGACGGTGCGGCGGATGCTCTGCCGCCTGCGCAGGCGGTCGCATTGTTCGAGGAGAGCGCTGACCTTTTGCCGACGGGGCCGGCCGGCGATGCAATCGTGTCGCGGATCGCCGAACGCCTAGTCGCGCTCGACCTCACGCACCGCGCTGCCGTGATGCTCGCGCGGCTCGCCGCTGCGCAGCCCGAGGGTGGGCTCGACCGCGCCCGGACGGGCCTGAGACTCGCCCAGCTGCGCCTTGCCGACGGCGACGCCGCCGGCGCCCTCGCCGCGCTCAGCGCGAGCGAGGCGGAACGCATGCCCGCAGCCCTCGCCACGGAGCGCCTGATCCTGCGTGCCCGCGCCATCGCCGCTGCGGGCGACCGGCAGGGCGCGCTTTCCTTGCTGCGCGGGCTCCCCGGCGGGGCGGAGGCGCGCGCCGAGATCGCTGCCGCCGAGCGCGACTGGGCGGAGGCAGCGCGCGCTCTCTCGGAACTCGCCGAGGCGCAGCTGCCGCCGGCCGGCCAGCCGCTCGACGAGCCGCAGCGCCGGCTTCTCGTTCGGCTTGCCGCGGCTGCGGCGCTTGCTGGCGACACCGCAACCCTCGCCTCGCTTGCCGCCTCACACGGGGCTGAGATGGCGAACGGCCCCTTCGGCGAGCCGTTCAGGGTGCTTACCGCGGAGCCGGTCTCGGCTGTCGCTGACCTTCCGCGTCTTGCTGCCGAGGTTGCGGCCGCGCGCGGGCTGCCCCGCGCGATCGCGGCGATCGGGGCGGCAACGCGGAACTGAAGGCCCCCGGCGGCGCAACGAACACGTGCGCATCCCGCCGACCCAGAGCGATTTCCACTTGCATCCTCGGTCCGCTTGCCGCAGATACGCGGCCCCGCCCTTGGCGGGCTGTTGACCGCAGCCGCTGGTCATCTGCTGGTTGGAAAGGGGTTCGCGATGAACGCTCTCACCCGACTGGGGATGGTCTCGGAGTCTCCGAGCAACGCCCAGACGACCCGAAACGCCGAGGGTGCCGAGGCGACAAAGGACTACTTCATCGAGCGGGACGGCATGCGCTTTGCCGGCATGCATCTGCTCGTCGACCTCTGGGAGGCGGAAGGGCTCGACGATCCGGCCGCGATCGAGGCAGCGCTGCGGGAAGGCGCAACCGCCGCCCGCGCGACCATCCTGCACGGGCATTTCCACCATTTCTCGCCCAACGGCGGCGTGTCCGGTGTGCTCGTGCTCGCGGAGAGCCATATCTCGATCCACACCTGGCCCGAGCGGGGCTTCGCTGCGATCGACATCTTCATGTGCGGGGCCTGTGACCCTTATCGCGCGCTGCCGGCGCTCAAGGCGGCGTTCCGCGCCCGCCGCGTCGAGGTATCGGAGCAGCGTCGCGGCGTGGTCCGCTGACGTGCCGCCGCCGATGGCGGGCGACGCCTGGGTCGCCGAGACTCTCTATCCCGACTGGGGGCAGCGCTTCCGCCTGGTGCGCGAGCTCGCCCATGTGCGCTCAGCCTTCCAGGACATCCTGGTCGTCGAGACGGCAAGCCACGGCAGGGCGATGCTGCTTGACGGCGTGGTGCAGATCACGGAGGCGGACGAGTTCGCCTACCAGGAGATGATCGCGCACGTGCCGTTGCTTGCGCATGGCGACGCGCGGCGCGTGCTGATCATCGGCGCGGGCGACGGCGGCGTGCTGCGGCGCGTGCTTGCCCACCGCACCGTCGAGCAGGCGACGATGGTCGAGATCGATGCCGAGGTCGTTCGCCTGGCGCGCGAGCACCTGCCCAGCATTGGCGGCGCGGCGTGGGACGACCCGAGGGCACGCGTGCTCATCGCCGACGGCATCGCGCATGTCGCGGAGGCGAAGACCGGCGCCTACGACGTGATCATCGTCGACAGCACCGACCCCGTGGGTGTCGGCGAGGTGCTGTTCACGGACGCCTTCTACGCCGACTGCGCGCGCCTCGTCGGCCCCCGCGGCATCGTCGTCAACCAGTGCGGCGTGCCGTTCATGCAGGGGGAGGAGCTGCGCGTGACCTCGGCGCGTCGCGCCCGGCACTTCGCGGATGCCTACGCTTATGTCGCAGCCGTTCCGACCTATGTCGGCGGGTTCATGACGCTCGGCTGGTCAGCGCAGGATCCGGGCCTGCGACGCCACGACGCCGCGGTGCTGCGCGCGCGCGCCGAAGCCGCCGGTATCCTCGGCGTGACCCGCTACTGGAGCCCGGAGGTGCACGTGGCAGCCTTCGCCCTGCCGCCTTACATCGCCGCGCTCCTGCCGGCTCGCTGAGCCTGCCTGCGCGGCGGTCGGAAGCTAGAGCAGATCGCACACGGCTGGAGTTAGCCGTGTGCGTGAAGCTGCCCGCATAACATGGCCTGAGCGGTTTCCACTCGTGTGGAAACCGGTCTAACCGCCGGCGAAACCCTGCGCGAGCGAGCCGGAGACGAGCCGCCAGCCGTCCACCAGCACGAAGAAGATCAGCTTGAAGGGCAGCGAAACGACCGTAGGCGGAAGCATCATCATTCCCATGCTCATCAGCACCGAGGCCACCACGAGGTCGATCACCAGGAACGGGATGAACAGCAGGAAGCCGATCTCGAAAGCCCGCCGCAGCTCTCCGACCAGGAAGGCGGGAACAAGGGCGCGCCACGGTGTTGCCTCTGGCGTCGGCGGCGGCGGCAGGTTGGCGAGGTCAAGGAACAGGGCGAGGTCGCTCTCGCGCAAATTCGCCAGCATGAAGGCGCGGAAGGGCTCGGCGGCAAGACGCATGCCCTCGAGCTCGCCGACGCGGCCCTCGGTCATCGGCAGGATCCCCATGGTCCAGGAGGCCTCGAAGGCGGGCTGCATCACGAAGAAGGTGAGGAACAGCGCAAGCCCTATCAGGACGATGTTCGGCGGTGTCCCCTGCGTGCCAAGGGCGGAACGCAGCAGGCTGAGCACGATCACGATTCGCGCAAACGACGTCATCATCACGAGAAGCGACGGCGCGAGCGACAGGAGCGCGATCAGCGCGGTGAGCTGGACCAGCCGTGTCGCGGCCGAACCGTCCGCGGCCTCCCCGAGATCAAGCGTCACACTCTGCGCGAGCGCCCCGGCGGGCAGCAGCAGCAGCGCGAGCGCGGCGGGGAGGAGGATCCGGATCATGCCCGCTCCTCCGCCGCGCTGTTGCGGGGCGGCGTGACCCACCCGATCACGGCGTCCGTCTCGCCGCCGATGAGCAGCAGCGCTTCGGCGCCGTCGACGCGTGCGAGGACGAGTCGTCTGCGCGGATCGAGCGCGACCGTCTCGACCACCGAGAGCCGCCGCCCGGGCCGTGCTGCGGCTGCAAGCCCGCTGCGGCGGGCGATCGCGGCTGCGAGCAGGATTGCGCCGATCGTCGCGGCGAGGGCGGCGATGGCGAGCGGAACGGTCGAGAGCGTGTCCATGGATGCGCTGGCCTTCTGCCACGTGCATGGGGGGAGGGACGGGTCAGCCGGCGGGGGGGTGGCGCTCCAGCGCGCGCTCGAGTTCGTCGATCTGCGCAAGCAGGCCGGCAAGCGGGCTTGCCATCTCGCGCCCTTGCGCGCGCGGCAGCGCTACCGCCCCGGCGCAGAGATCGCCCACCTCCCGGTCGAGGCCGGAGAGATCGACCGCGATCCCGGATTGCACGAGCACGCGCGCGACCGCGAGCGCGTCGGCCAGCCTGTTGAGAGCGTCGATGAGCGCCTCCGCTCCGCCGTTCTCCGCTTCAGGAAGTGCCATGGTCTCCGCCGGCCCGAGCGCGGCGCGTTGTGCCGCCGCACCACGATCCCACCACGCATCGGTTAGCATCGCCTTAAGGACGGTTGCATGCGGCCGTTTAGGGTCCGTTCACCATTGCCCGCGAAAACTTCCGCATCGGCGCGGCAATCCCGCCGCGCCCGCTGGCAACGCGCGATGGACCCAGGCAGGCTCGGCATCCTCAGGCTCGCGGAGCAGCGCCTCAGCTGGCTCGAGCGCCGGCAGGAGGTGATCGCTCAGAACATCGCCAATGCCGACACGCCAGGCTATGCCGCCCGCGACCTGCAGCCCTTCGCGAGGCTGGTCGCGCGCAGCACGGCGGTGGCGTTGGCGCGCACCTCCCCGCAGCATCTCGTTCCGGCATCCTCTGGCGCTCAGGCGGCGCGGCCGGAGCGGATCGCCCCGGAACGCACGCACGACGGCAACGCCGTGCGGATCGAGGACCAGGTGGCCCGCGCGGCAGAGACCGAGACGCAGCACGAGCTCGCCATCGGGCTCTACCGGAAATATCTCAGCCTGTTCCGCATCGCCCTCGGGCGCGGCGGATGAAAGGCGAAACGCGGTGGAAAGGATTTTACCCGATCATGCCGCCTCGCGCCGCGCTCTGCGGCCGCGGGAACGGAGGACGCGATGGACCTCTTCAAGGCGCTGAGGATCTCAGCAAGCGGCATGGACGCGCAGTCCCTCAGGCTGCGCATCGTTGCCGAGAACCTCGCCAATCGAGACACCACCGCAACGACGCCGCAGGGCGAGCCGTATCGGCGCAAGACGGTGACCTTCGAGAATCGGCTCGACCGCGCGCTCGGCGTCGAGACGGTGCGCGTCAAGCAGGTGGGTCGGGACCGGAGCGACTTCGGCACGCGCTTCGACCCCGGCCATCCGGCCGCCGACGAGAAGGGCTACGTCAAGGTGCCGAACGTGAACAGCTTCATCGAGATGATGGACATGCGCGAGGCGCAGCGCAGCTTCAGCGCCAACCTCTCGGTGCTCGAGGTGACGCGCGGGATGCTGACGCGCGCCATCGAGCTGTTGCGCTGAGGGAGGCGGCGATGGCGACGATTCCCGCCTCGGCAGCCGCCTCGCGCTACGCCGCGACCGCGCTTGGACAGCCGGGCGAGGGCGTGGCCGCAGCAGGGCAGGGCGGCCAGGGGGGCGGCTTCGGCGCCCTGCTCGAACGTGCAGTGGCCGGAACGGTCGAGGCAGCGCGAGCGTCCGAGAGCGCGGCTATGGAGGCGATCGCGGGTGGCGGGGACATCACCTCTGTCGTCACCGCTGTTGCGCGTGCCGAGCTTGCCCTGCAGACCACGGTCGCGATCCGCGACCGCGTCATCCAGGCCTACCAGGATGTGATGCGCATGCCGATCTGACGGCCACGGCCGCGGATCGCTCCCGCCCAGAAGGGGAAGGGGATGACCGACCAGGACGTGCTCGCGCTGATGCGCGAGGGATTGTGGGTAACGATCCTCGCCGCCGGCCCGCTGATGGCGGCGGCACTCGTGGTCGGCCTCGCTGTGTCGCTCTTGCAGGCGCTGACGCAGGTGAACGAGGCCTCGCTTGTGTTCGTCCCGAAGGTGGTGGCGGTTGCGGCCGTCGCCGCCCTCTCTGCGCCCTTTATCGGAGCAACGGTCGGGGGCTTTGCCGAACGGCTCTTCGACCGGATTGTCGCTGTCGGCGGCGGCGGGTTCTGAGCCGATGGTCGAGCCCTCGGACCTGCCGGAATTGCTGCCTGCCTGGACCTTCGGATTCCTGATCGTCGTCTGCCGGATCGGCGCAGCCATGCTCGTCCTTCCCGCCTTCGGCGAGGCGGAGGTTCCGGTGACGGTGAAGGCGGCGATCGCGCTCGCCTTCGCGGCCGTGGTCTGGCCTGCGGTGTCGCCCGTGCTGCCGCCGGCGCCGGCGGATGCCGTGCGCGCGGCGCTGCTCGTGGCGACGGAATGCCTGGTCGGGCTCTGGATTGGCGGGCTCGCGCGGCTCATCGTGCTCGCGCTTCCGGTCGCGGCGCAGCTCGTCGGCTTCCTTGTCGGGCTCTCCTCTGCCGTGCTGTTCGACCCGGCCTTTGGCGCCACCGGCACGGCGCTCTCGCGGCTGCTCGGGCTCGGCGCGATCGTGACCCTGTTCGCGAGCGGCATGCACGCCCTTCCCCTTGCCGCGCTCGCAGGCTCCTATGCCGTGATCGCTGCCGGCTCTCCCTTCCCTGCCGAGTTCGCGGCGCAGGCGGTCGTGCGGAGCGCGGCGGCGAGCTTCGCCCTTGCCTTCCAGCTCGCCGGCCCGTTCGTGCTCGCAGGCATCGTGTTCCAGCTCGCGCTCGGGCTGATGTCGCGGATCGTGCCGCAGATGCAGGTCTATTTCGTCGCGATGCCGGCACAGATCATCGGCGGGCTGGCGCTGATGGCGTTGCTCTCTGGTGCGCTTCTCGGCGCCTGGGCCGAGGCGGCGCGCGGCCTGCTCTCCGGTTTGCCTGGGCTCTGAGCGGGCATGGCAGGCGAGGAGGAGGGCGCGGGCGAGAAGACGGAAGCCCCGACACCGCGCCGGCTCGAGAAAGCGCGCGAGGAGGGCCAGGTCGCCGTCTCGCGCGAGGTTGCCGGCGCTGCCGGCATGCTTGGCGCGCTCGTGGGCCTCGCGCTGTTGCTCCCCTTCGCCGCCTCACAGCTGGTCCGCAGCGCGCTCGTTCTGCTCGAGCAGCCTGCGCAGCTCGCTGCCGTGCCGCTGCCCGCCGCGGTCTGGCGGACGCTGCACTGGGGCGGTCTCTGCGTGCTTGCGGTCGTTGCGCTGCCTATGCTGCTCGGGCCTGCGGCGACGCTGCTGCAGACCCGCGGGATGATTTCGGCGAACCTGATCGCGCCGAAGGCGTCACGGCTGAGCCTCCCTGGCGGGATCAAGCGGCTGGTCTCGGCGGCCAACCTGGTCGAATTCGTCAAGAACGTCACGAAGCTTGCCGCGCTCTGCGGCGTCGCCGCGCTGATCCTCGGCGGCTTGGCGTGGCAGCTCGTGCCAGCGGCCGCCTGGCCGACGGGGCGTCTGCTCGCCGCCCTGTGGCGTGACAGCCTCCTGCTCCTCGGTTCCCTCGCTGCCGCCTTCGCGGCAATCGCCGTGCTCGACCTCCTCTGGGTGCGCCACGACCACCTGCGCAAGCTCAGGATGTCGCGGCAGGACATCCGCGAGGAACTCAAGCAGACGGAAGGCGACCCCGAGGTGCGGGCGCGGCTGAAGCGCATCCGGGCGGAACGGTCGCGCAGCCGGATGATGGCGGCGGTGCCGAAGGCGGAGGTGGTGGTGACCAACCCTGCGCACTATGCGGTCGCTCTCGCCTATGAGCGCGGCAGCACCGGCGCGCCGAAGGTGGTTGCCAAGGGCGTCGACCACATGGCTGCGCGCATCAGGGCGATTGCCGAGAAGCACGGCATTCCGGTGGTCGCAAACCCGCCGCTTGCGCGTGCTCTCTACACGGTCGAGCTTGATCGGGAGATTCCGCCGGAGCATTACGAGGCCGTGGCACAGATCATCGCCTATGTCTGGCGCCTCAGCGGCCGAGCGACGGGGGCGCCGGATGCCGCCCGGTGACGCCGCAACGCCTCTCGGCGCCACTCTCGGCTCGAAGCGGCTCGCAGCCCTTGCCGCCGGCGAGGGCAGTGCGTGGCGCCGGCTGTTCGAGGAGGCAGCGCTCGGCATCGCGATCGTCGACGCAGCTGGGCGCATCGTCACCGCGAACGCGGCCATGGCAACGATCGCCGGCGTGCCGGCTGAGGGCGTCGTTCCGGGCCTGCCGCTTGCCGACCTCGTCCACCCGGAGGACCGCCACCTCCTCGAGGCCGAGTTCGCGCGGCTTTCTGTCATGCCCTCAGGCAGGACTGGGCTCGAGCTCAGGCTCGGGCACGGCGGGGAGGGAGAGGACCGCTCGAGCACGACCGTGGCGATGGTCTCGATCTCTCCTCTGGTCGAGGACGATGGCGGCATCGGCGGCGCTGTGGTGCGGCTGATCGACATCACCCGGCATCGCGCGCTCGAGATGCAGCTCGCGCAGACGCAGAAGATGCAGGCGGTCGGCCAGCTTGCCGGCGGCATCGCGCACGACTTCAACAACCTGCTTACCGCCATCATCGCCGCCGCCGACATGGGGCTCGAACGCCAGGGGCTGGACGAGGCCACGCGGGCCGACCTTGTGCATGTGCGCCGCAGCGCCGAGCGCGGCGCGGCTTTGGTGCGGCAGCTCCTCGCCTTCGGCCGCAAGCAGACGCTGCAGCCGCGGATCATTTCCCTCAACGCCGCGATTGAGGACGTCGCCAGCCTGCTTCGGCGCCTGCTCGGCCAGCGGATCGCGATCTCGCTCGATCTCGACCAGCCGGGCAGCCTCGTGCGGGTCGATCCCGTCCAGTTCGACCAGGTGATCGTCAATCTCGCGGTGAATGCGCGGGATGCGATGCCGCAGGGCGGCCGGCTCGCCATACGCACTGGCGCTGTGATCCTGTACCGGCCGCTGGTGCGCGGGCAGGAGGTGATCCCGCCCGGCCGCTACGCGATGGTCGAGGTGTCCGACACGGGCGTCGGCATCGCGCCTGAGCACATGGGGCGGCTGTTCGAGCCCTTCTTCACCACCAAGCGTGACCAGGGCGGCACAGGGCTCGGCCTCGCGATGGTCTATGGCATCGTCCGGCAGACGGACGGGTTCATTGCCGTCGAGAGCGCGCGCGGGGAGGGAACCACGTTCCGGATCTACCTGCCGCGGCAGGAGGGCACGATCCAGCCCGATCCGCCACTCGAGGCGAACGCGCACCGGGTCGCGCCGCCGCCGCGCCGGCCGCCTGCCCCGGCACTTGACCCGGAGGAGGGCAGGTCGCCCGCAGGATCGATGCCGACTCGGGGAACCGTGCTGTTGGTCGAGGACGAGGAGGCGGTGCGCCGCCTGACGGCGCGCGGCCTGGAACTCTCTGGCTGGCGCGTGCTTGCGGCCGAGTCGGGAGAGGCGGCGCTTGCGCTTCTCGCTGCGCAGCCGGAACACCCCGCAGCGCTCGTCAGCGACGTCTCGATGCCGGGCATGGACGGGCCTCAGCTCGTCCGCGCGGTGCGCGCGCTCGCCCCGTCCCTGCCGGTGATCCTCGTCTCCGGCTATGCCGAGACAGAGGCGATCGCCGATCTCCCAGGCGCGCCTGTGCAGTTCCTTGCCAAGCCCTTTTCGATCAGGGACCTGCTCGGGCGGCTGGACGCGCTTGTCGCGTGAGCGGGGGGGGGGGGCGCTCGCCCGGCAGTCGATCAGTCCGGGCGGGAGCCGTCAGCCGCGGCCGTAGGCATCCTCGAGCCGGACGATGTCGTCCTCCCCGAGATAGGGGCCGGACTGCACCTCGATCAGCGTCAGCGGTATCCTGCCCGGGTTGGCGAGGCGGTGCACGCAGCCGAGCGGCAGATAGACGCTCTCGTTCTCGCGCACGAGCAGCACCGCGTCGTCGCGCGTCACCTCGGCTGTACCGTTCACGACCACCCAGTGCTCGGCGCGGTGCATGTGCTTCTGCAGTGACAGCCTCCCACCGGGCTTGACGACGATCCGCTTCACCTGGAAACGGTCGCCGGTGATCAGCCCCTCGTAGAAGCCCCAGGGGCGGTACATGCGCCGGTGCTCCGTGGCCTCCTTGCGGCCCGCTGCCTTCAGCCGGTCGACGATGCGCTTGACGTCCTGCGCCCGGGCGCGCGGCATCGCGAGCACGGCGTCCTCGGTCGCGACGACCACGGCGTCCTCGAGCCCGAGTACGGCAACAAGCGGGCCGTCGCTGCGCACATAGCTGCCTCTGCTGTCCTCGACGACGACATTGCCGATCGCGGCGTTGCCCGACGAATCCTTCGGCGCGAGCTCCCAGAGCGCAGCCCAGGAGCCGACATCCGACCAGCCGAGTGAGGCGGGCACGACGGCAGCCTTCGTCGTCCTCTCCGCAACCGCGTAGTCGAGGCTGATCGAGGGGGCGGCCACGAAAGCGTTGCGGTCGAGCCGGATGAAGTCGAGATCGGTGGTTCGGGCAGCGACGGCCTTGCGGACGGCGGCGAGCACGGCCGGGGCGTGCCGCTCGAGCTCTCCGACCAGCGTTGCCGCCGTGAACAGGAACATGCCGCTGTTCCAGAGGTGTCGGCCGCTGGCGAGGAAGGCTGAAGCCGTCGCCGCATCCGGTTTCTCCGTGAAGCGGGTGACGGCGTGGACGCCTGGAAGCCCCGGCAGGGCAGGGCCTGTCTCGATGTAGCCGTAGCCGGTTTCCGGCGCGGTTGGCGTCATGCCGAAGGTGACGACGTATCCGGCCCTGGCGGCCGCGGCAGCGGCGAGGACGGCTGCGTGTAGGGCTGCGAGGTCGGCGATCACCGCGTCCGCCGCCATCATCCAGAGCGGGGTGTCGGGCGCCGTCTCGGCCACAAGCACGGCGGCGGCGGCGATCGCGGGAGCGCTATTGCGCCCCTCAGGTTCAAGCACGATCCTTGCGCCAGTGATCCCGGCCTCGCGCAGCTGCTCGCCCACCATGAAGCGATGCGACTCGTTGCAGACGACGATGGGCGGGGCGAAGCCTGCCTCGGGCGGGGCACGCAACGCGGTCTCGACGAGCATCGTCCTGTCGGAGACGAGCGGCAGAAGCTGCTTCGGCAGGCTCTCCCGGCTCGAGGGCCAAAGCCGCGTTCCGGTTCCGCCAGAGAGGATCACGGGAACGATCGCAGGCGAAGGCGGCGGGGTCTCTGGCATCGTCGGGACCATGACACTAGGGGGCGGAGGCGCGAGAGAGCTATAGCGCCGGGCGGGCGGAGGCGATACCACCCGGGGACATGAGGAGGCGAGCTGCGACGTGCCGCGCCTGACCACAGACCCTGACGCGCTCGCGCGCGCCCGTCGACGCAACCGGGCAGAGACGGCGATCACGCTCGCCGCCCTTGCCGGGCTCGCCGCTGCGATCGGCTATCTCGCTGCCGGGGACCAGGGCGTGACCTTCGGTCTCGCCTTCGCAGGGGCCGCGCTGGTCTTCTCCGCAGTTCCGGCCGATACCCTGTTCCGCCAGGGGCTCGGAGCCATGCCGCTGTCGCCGTTCCAGGCGCCTGGACTGCACGCAATGGTCGCTGCGCTTTCCGCGCGCGCGGGCCTTCCCGCGCCGCCGAGGCTTTGGCTCCTGCCGCAGAGGCCGCTGCAGGCGGTTGCGGCCGGCACCTCGGCAGAGCCCGGCATCGGCGTGACCCGCTCGCTCGTCGAGGCGCTGCCGCCGCGCGAACTTGCCGCCGTGCTCGCGCACGAGATCTGCCATATCCGGCACGGTGACCTGTTCGTGATGCGGCTCGCCACAATCGCTGCGACGGCGACACGGGCGATGGCCCAGGCCGGGTTGATCGTCGCGCTGTTCGCGGGGCTCGGCGCGATCGGGGCGCACCCGCTTCTGCCGGTGCTCCTGATGGTCTCCCCCATCGCTGCCGACCTTCTGACCCTGTCGCTCAGCCGCTCGCGCGAGTTCCTCGCCGATGCCGGTGCGGCGGAGCTGACGGGGGATCCCGCGGCGCTTGCGTCTGCACTTGCCCGGCTCGAGCGGATCCAGGGTGACGATTTCGAACGGCTCGCCTCGCGCGCGCCGTACTGGCTTCGCTGGTTCCGCACCCATCCGACCGTGGCGCAGCGAATCCGCGCGCTCGCTGCACTCGCGGTCCCAACACCCCATCCCGCCGCACCCTGGCAGCCTGCGTGGCAGGTCGCGCCCGCACTGCCGCCGCGCAGGCTGCGGGGCAGGGCCCCCTGGTCGCGCTAGGCTCGGTCCTCCCAGAGCGGCTCGTTCTGGTGTGATTTCCTGCTCTGGGGAAGGGCGTTGGGATGAGCGATCTCTTCCGGTTGACGGAGGCGCAGAGGGCGCGGCTTGCGCATCTGCTGCTTCGGGGAGGTGCGGCGTGCTGCAGGCCGTCGATCGGCATGTGATCAGCGGAATCTCTCACGTGCTGCGCGTCGGTGAGGCCGTGGTCGAGGCGCTGGTGGGCTACAGCTCGCGCAGGACGCGCGGCACAGTGCAGGTACTCCCGAACAACCCCGCCCGCAAGAAGCACAATCCCGTCGACCGGAGCCCGTGGCGCAAGCGAAACCCGATCGAGCGCCCCTTCTGCCGTCCCTAGGACTTTCGACGCATTGCCACACCCCAAGACAGACGCGCGAACGTCTCCCTCAGCGCCATCCACCTCGTTGCAACCATCGCTTGGTGGTTGTGAGTCGAGAGCCTGGCCGCGAATGCCCGCGTCTTCTGCCTGCTTAAGCAAGGCCAATAGCTGCGTAAGCACTTCCGCAGAAGCTTCTTCAAGTGGAGCGAGCTCCCTCACGACGTCTTCCCGATCGCCACGCGAGAACGGCTCCGCTGCTGCCTTGCCGTCAACATGCACCGCTTTGTGCGGACGTGCCATCGCGCCATAGGCGGGCAGCCTTCGGTAGGCAAAGCTCGCCGGGCCGAAATA
>Ga0308417_1000373_pt1 | contig 33631 bp, 26 predicted proteins | sample HotsprSampleOS65_FD_203528 | JGI IMG/M metagenome (GOLD analysis project Ga0308417, IMG submission 203528) | Hot spring phototrophic mat microbial communities from Octopus Spring, Yellowstone National Park, Wyoming, United States - 20090730_OS65 ...
ACAGGCAGCGCGGCAACGGCAGGACATGGAGAGCGCCTGTCGCTACTTCGATCAGGCGCTGGAACATGACCCCACCTTCTTTGCCGCCCTGCTCAGCCGGGCGGCGCTGGCCCTGGAACGTGAAGAATTGGACCGGGCAGAAGAACTCGCCCGGCGTGCCCTTGCGCTCGATGCCGAGCACCCGCTGCCCCATTTGCAGTTGAGTTTGGTCAACCTGGCGCGCCACGAGGCCGCCGCCCGCACCTTGGGCGCGCCGATTCCCCAGCTCACCTTTCACGATGCCCTGCCGGTTGGGCTGGTAAAGGATGAACTGGAAGCCGTTTTCCCGAACCTGGACACCCTGACACCCGGCCAGCAGCAGATTGTGCTGGCCACGATTGCGCCACTGGCGCATTTCCTCCCCAAACTGCGCCGGTGTGGCGCGCGGCACTGGATTTTGCCGCTTGACCGGCAGCTTGGCGATCTGCCGGGCTGTGAGTCACTGGCCGAACGGACGACGTTTGACGGCCGCTACTACGGGAGCCTGCGCGGAGTGGGCGGCGTGGTGACGGTTTCCGGTATCGAAACGCTGCGGGCCGTCGAACACGGCGGCTTCAACACACTGGCGCATGAGTTCGCCCACCAGATTCATAGCTGTGCACTGGACGCCGCCACGCTCGAACGCATCGAGAAACTCTATGACGCTGCCGTGCGGGACGGGCATGCGCTGGACTACTATGCCGCCTCGGACAAATTCGAGTATTTTGCCCAGGGCTATGAAGCCTACATCTCCACGGCCAAGCGGCGGCCGGCAAGTCCCACAGCCGGGCACACCCGTGAAGAACTTGCCCGCCGCGATCCCGGATTGTTTGCCCTGTTCGAGGAACTTGCCCAATGTGGTACGGTCAGCGCAGGCACGACACCGCGCCACCGCTAGCCTGCCCGACCCTTGTGGCGTCCATTTCCCGACATTTTCCGTGGCTCATCTCCCAGCACCATGCTTTTTTCGATTGTAACCCGTGGTTCACTGCCCCGTTTCCTTGTGACCTGCCTGGCGTGTGGTGCTTTGTTGGGCGGCCCGGTGGTGTTTCCTCTTCCGCACCGCGCCGCCGCCAAAGTCCGCTCCGGGCTTTCTGCCCTTGAAAGCCAGCTTCTTGCCGCGCCAGCGCCGGAACGCGCCCGCCAGACGCTGCGCACCCTGACGGCCAAGCCGCATCTGGCCGGTACACCCGAAGACTACGCCACGGCGCTCTACGTCCGGGACGAACTCCAGCGCGCCGGTTTTGACGTGGAACTCGTCGAGTATGAGGTTTATCTGCCCCGGCCCAAGTCACGGCGGGTGGAAATGACGGCCCCGACCAAATACCGCTGCACGTTGACCGAGCCGACGCTGCCCGACGATCCCGATTCCGCCTCGCCGCTGGCCGTGCCGACCTTTGCGGCCTGGTCGCCTTCGGCCAAAGTCGAAGCCCCGGTGGTGTATGTCAACTATGGGCTTCCACGCGACTACGAAGTGCTCGAAAAACTGGGCGTCAGCGTCCAGGGCAAGATTGCTCTTGTGCGCTACGGTGAGTGCTACCGGGGCGTCAAGGCCCAGGTAGCCCAGGAAAAAGGCGCCGTCGGGCTGCTGGTCTATTCCGATCCCAAGGACGACGGCTACGTACAGGGCAAGACCTACCCCGACGGTCCCTGGCGCACGGACAACTGCGTACAGCGTGGCAGTTACCGCGCCTTCACCCAGCCGCCCGGCGATCCGCTGACGCCGGGCCGCCCGGCCAGAAAAGGCACACCACGCCTGGCCCCCAAAGATGCCGGACTGCCCCGGATTCCCATCCAACCGCTTTCCTACCGCGATGCCCTGCCCATTCTGGAAAGTCTGCGGGGGCCGGCCGCACCCAAGGACTGGATTGGCGGGCTGCCGATTGAGTACCGCATCGGCAACGGGGAGACGCGCGTCCGCATGGCACTCACCATGGACTACCGCCTGCGCACCATCTGGAACGTCATCGGGACGCTCACCGGACGCGACCATCCCGACGAGTGGATTCTGCTCGGCAACCACCGGGACGCCTGGGTTTACGGCGCGGTTGATCCGTCGAGCGGCACCACGGCCATGCTCGAAGTGGCCCGGGCCTTTGGCGAGTTGCGGAAAACCGGCTGGCAGCCCCGCCGGACCATCAAGCTCTGTAGCTGGGATGCCGAAGAATACGGACTCATCGGCTCAACAGAATGGGTTGAAGAGCACCTGACCGAACTCCGTGAAAAAGCCGTCTGCTACCTCAACGTGGACAGCGCCGTAAGCGGCGACAACTTCCGCGCCAGCGCCGTACCGAGCCTGTGGTCCTTCGCGAAATCCGTCCTGCGGGATGTCCCGGACGCCAGCGGAACGCGCAGCCTCTATGACAACTGGCGCGCCCAGGACCAGAAGGCGTCCGAAGTGCGCTTCGGCAAGCTGGGCAGCGGGTCGGACTACGCGCCCTTTTTACAGCTTGCCGGCATTGCCTGCCTGGACATGGCTTCGACCGGCAGTTACGGCGTCTATCACTCGACTTACGACAGCTTTCGCTGGATGGAAAAGTTTGGCGATCCGACCTTCAGCCGCCATGCCGCCATGGCTCGGGGATGGGCGCTGCTGGCGTTCCGGTTGGCGGAATCCCCCCGGATTGAACTCAACCTGCTGGATTACGCCCGTGAAATCGAACGCCTGGCCCGGGAACTGGCGCAGGAGCATCCCCAACTCGACGCCACGGCGCTGCTCGATGCCGCCCGTGATCTGACCATTGCCGCAGAAGCCTTTGAAACCGAGCCGGATACCCAGGCGACGCTTGCCATCCGCAATCGCCTGCGCCGCCAGTTTGAAGGCTTTTTGCTTGCTCCAGAAGGGCTTCCCAAACGCTACGACGCGCGCCATGTCGTCTATGCGCCGGGGGTGTTTTCGGGCTACGGCGCGGAGGTGTTCTCCGGGGTACGCTACGCGCTCACCCGCAACGATGCCGCCGATGTGGCACAGGCGATGGAACAGATCGTCACGGCGCTGAAAAAAGCGACCCGCACCTTGCAGGGACAACCATCTGGCAAAGAGGACACACAACCAGTGAGGAAAGGGGTTCTGTGACCTTCCCTGGGTCAGCCCCGCTTTCGGGCACTGGCACAAAAAGAGAACAAAAAAGGCGCGTCGGAGAGGCGACGCGCCCAAAGCAAAACGGCTTTTCAGGAGAAATCCCACTCACTGCAACGCTTGCTCAAGGGCATAAGTTCCAATTCTTGTCGGGCTTTTGACGCCCGGAAACTCGGTCACGTCGGTCAGTTCAAGATCGCGCAGGAGCAACCTCCCGGACACCAGAAGGCGACGGTCAAAACGCAGGGTCATGACGTGCCGGCCCACAGCGGCTTCGGCAGCCGCCTGCGCCCAGGCAACCGGTTTCCCGTCCGAGGTCACGAGATTGGCGCGGGCATGGAAGCGCCCGGCCCGGGTGACGACATACTCCAGATCAACTTCCAGCCCCTGGTCGGTCAGACGCTCACCCACAATGCGCATGAGGCGTCCACCGGCCACACCGCTGGCAATTTCGAGCAGTCCCGTCCGCCTGAAAGGCATTCCGGCGGCCGTCACCCCTTCCACATCGAGGATGACCTTGCCAAACCGGCCAAGCTGGAGAGGCCGGATTTTGAGGCCGAAGTCCCCATTGCCCAGCCCCGTCATGGCACGCTCCAGCACCAGCGTCCCGTTTTCGTGATAAATGCGCGCTATGGCCCGTACCTTTTCCACCAGCTTTCCACCTTCCCGCACCTGGACGTGAATTTCGGTCGTCTGGCGGGCATCCACGAGGTTGTCGGTCAGCCAGCTATGCAGCACGAGGTCATTGTCGTCGTTGACGACGACGGTTGCGCGGGGTGCAGCCGCCTTGGCCTCACCACTGCGCCCGCCGCCTTCAAGGCGCAGGCGGTAGAGTCCGGGCGGGGTGGTAACACCGCGCGGCGTCGCTTCCAACTTGCCGTGGGGTGCTTCTTCCGCCCGCGAGAGCGCCGTACCGGGGTCAACGTCGCGCGGGACGGACTCTACTGGAAGGCGTCCCCCGGTGGGTGTCAGCAGCGTCGCCTGCGCCGTTTCATCCTCCACAAACACCCCGATGTGGGCATGGCTACCTGTGACCGGCAGGGCGACTTCCCCAGTGACGCCTTCCAGGACATACCGCGTTGAAAACGTTTCCGTGCGGGACGACGACAGCGCCAGGTCTTCGGCCGTCAGCCGGCCGCAGTCCGGTGAAGGGCTTTCGAGCGTGGTCGTCGTCAGCGCCGAGACCGGCACCGGATGATCGACGTCCACTTCACTCTGCGCTGGCAGTGAAGCCACGATGCCCAACCCGACGGCGACTCCGGCCGCCGCCAACCCAACCATCCATCCACGTCCTGTCAGTGCCATTGTCGTATAACCTCCCTACCCGGCGGATTGTGCTGCATTGCCCCATCAGCGCCATGTGGCTTAGTAGCCATACCGGGCAATGTCTTCACCCAGTCGGCGGTAACTGTTGCGGCGGTTGTAGTGGTGATTGGCGTCGGTGTTGTACCACCGGCCACCCGGCGCTTTCGTGTAGTGGGCGCTGTATTCGGCCACCATGCCGTCATCTTCGCCAGGCAGGCCGGCCAGGCCGGAGAGCGTGGCCAACCCAACACACTCCAGACAAAAGTCATTCCACAGACCCGTGCCGGCCACGGTGAAAATCGCCTTGCTCCGCAGGCTGTCGCGCATCCAGTTGGCATTGGCCGTGCGGAAATGGGCCGTTGTCAGCGCCCGGGTTGAAGGCGAATTGTTGTCCAGCAGGCTGACCAGCCAGGCGGTCATCCAGGAGCCGCTCAGCGTGCCGGCCAGGTCAGCGGCTTCCGAACCGGCATTTGGAGGCGCATAGGACAGTACATGCCGGGTATGGGTCTGAATGCGATTGAAGTTGGCGCCCCGGTAGTTGTAGTACGGGTCGGACGGATCGGCATTGCACAGGATGAAACGCATCACCACGCCGCCCATGCTGTGCGTCACGAAGACAAGGTTGCGTCGGCCGTTGGTGATAAACTGGTTGATTTGCGCGGCCACATCCACGGCGCAGTCCCAGTAGTGCTTGCGCCCGTCGTAGAACACGACCTCGTACGGAACGGTGTAGTTGCGCGTTGCCGCCCGGATCATATCCGGCGTCCAGTAGTTGTTGATGACCTTCGTGCGGCTGTCGGTGGACACGCCATCGGATTTTCCATGAACGAACACGAGCGTCGTCTGGGCCGTCGCACTCGTGCCACAGCCGAGCCAGAGACCAAACCACATCGCTGCCAGACCGAGCCACGTCCATCGCGGGTTGCGCATCATTGCCGTCTCTCCAAGCCAGGGATGAATGACTGTTCATTCAGAGCAGCAAACAACGTGCCACCCGATAAACCACCCAGACGCGCCTGACGGCATGGCGACGTAAAAGTACAAGTCTTTGTCGTACAAGGATTTATCAAAAAGTGCGAAGGGGGTGCGCCAGCCTGCCTGTCAACCGGCTAGACGGCAGCACACTTGACAACGTCAACCGCCTTGACACCTCCCGGCGTCAGGCAATGGCCGCCGGCACGCTGCCAAACCCAGTGGGCTTCCGTGTGGGCTTCAGTGAATGTGGGTTCCGGCATCGCCAGCGTCATCGAGGGGAATCTCGATGACGTTTTCGCCCATGGAGCGTTCTTCGTCCAGTTCGCGCAGAATGTCCAGAATCAGGCTGGTGTTGCTCGTGGTTTGAATGTTTTGCTTGTACTCGACGGCGGATTTTTCGACCTCGAAGTAACCGCACGTGAGTTCGGCAAACTTCTTGAGCGCCGGGATGCCACGCAAGGTGTCCGTCGCGGCATCGGCAATGAGGCCGTCGTTGAAGTAGAGCTTCCCGATGAGTCCCGGCGACTGGATTGAGATGAAGCCGGTGATGCGGCTGTTTTCAATGACCTGGATAATGTCAAACAGGCTGAAGCAACTCAGGTCGCCGCTGAGCAGCGCGCGTCCACGCGCTGCGTAGTAACTCGACGCTGCCAGATTTTGCGGTGCCGGCTGGAGTGCCCCCATCTGGCGCGGATGCCGCTCGATGTCTTTGAGCGCATTCAGGCGCGAGGTAATCGAAAGCTGTGGATTGAGCCGCTTGGCATTGAGCAGTGCCGAGTTGGCCTGTTCCAGCTTCCCGGCCTCGATGTACAGGCTGGACAGCGACAGAAGGTGCTCGATGGCTTTTTGCCGCCACCCCTGCTCGATGGCGATGCTGCACGCACGTTCCCGGAGTTCGATGTTTTTGGGCGATACACCAATCGCCGTTTCCAACAACGACAGTGCGCGGTCGAACATGCGATACTTGGTCAGCAGTTCGACATCCACCAGGACTTCTTTGACGTCAGCCAGATTGGTTGGCATGTTGGTTCCTCTCGCCACAGTTTCCAAAAACAAAACCCCAGTGCCTTGCCATCGCCACCGTCAGAACTTTGGGACAACCTACCAAAGTGCTATCCGCTCAGTCTGGCCCGGCCGTGCACTGCTTCTGAACCCAGGCAGCGTAAGCTGCGGACACAGCACAGCCTGGCAGCGCCAGAATCTCCGGCGTGGTGTACGTGTGCTGCTCCCGCAGGACGGCCTCCAGCGCCGGATAGCGTGCCGGCGTCGTTTTGATGACGAGCAGGTACTCGGCCTCTTCCCGTTCGGCACCTTCCCACACATAGACCGAGGTCACCCCCGGTACGATGTTGACACAGGCGGCATATCCGCCACGAACGACCGTCCGGGCCAGCGCGCGCGCTGACTCGGCAGTGTCCGTCGTCACCAACACGACCCACACATCTGCGGTATGCGGCACAGGATGTTCCACCCTACAATCGCTGCTGTTACAGCTTTTTCCGACGACGCCGCCGAGTATAGCAAAGCAAACTGGATTATTACACCCCGGATTTGCCGAAAAAAAATGCGGTTAACGTGGAGAAACCGCTGTCTCCGCCGCCAGCAGTTCACACAGGAAGAGTTCAAGCAGCAGTCGCGGCGTGGCATAGCCCCGTTTCAGGGCATCATCCACGAACTGGAGGCGGATGAGTCCCTGCCGCAGCCGGGCAGGCGACTGCTTGCGGACAGCGCCCAGAAAGGCACTTAACCGGTGGGGCGGCAGGCGCAACTCCCGGAGCAGGGTGTCACGGGGGGTGTTGACCGCCATGAGGTTGTGCGCCAGCAACATCTGGCGGAGTTGCCAGGCCAGCAACCCCACCAGCGCCACCGGTTCTTCACCCCGGCCGAGCAGCCGATGGAGCAGGCGCAGGGCCCTCGGCGCATCGCCCTGCCAGAGGGCTTCGGCCAGCAGAAAATTGTCCTCGTGCGGCGACCGGACGACCAGCGCGGCAACGGCTTCGGGCCCGATGCGCCCACCCGGGCCGACGTAGTTCATCAGCTTTTCGGACTCCTGTGTCAGCCGCGCCAGGTCGCACCCGACAGCGCCGATGAGGGGCCCCAGTGCCTCCGGCGACCACTCGAACCCCTGCCGTCGCCCGTAAGCCAGAATCCACTTGCGGGCCTCTTCGGGCGTCAGCGGTGCACATTCGATGACCGTTGCCACCTTGAGCAGGACCGTCACGGACGTACGGCGCTTGTCGAGCGTCCCAGCGCAGAATACAAGGGTCGTGGTGGAGACCGGCTGGCGGACGTAATCTTTCAGCAGCTCGACCTCGGCTTCGGTCAGCTTCTCAAAGTTGTGGGCTACCACCAGTCGCCGCGCTGGCGGCAGGGGTAACTCCCGTGCCACGTCCAGCACCCGCCGCAGCGTGTCCCGCTCGACATCGTGTTCGGAATAGTTGAAGTCCCGCGAGACACCTTCTGGGATCAGCCGGTGCAACATCTCCCGGACACAGGCCCGCTGGAGGTACGTGTCCTCTCCTGTGAGAACATACAGCGGGCCTGGCTCCGTCGTCGGCAGACGCTCCAGAAATTCGGTGGCTTTCATGGCTGCGGGGACGTGGGTCGGGCGGCGGCTGGCTAGCCGTCAGGTCGAAGCCAGCACGCGCACGAGGGCAGCGCTCGTCGAGCAGTCGGGAATCAGTACCTCAATGGCAATTTCCTCGCCACCCTGAATGAATTTGACGCCGGCCGCCGTGACTTCCTCGCGCAGCAGCGTTCCAAACCGGTCGTGGACGGTGAAATAAAGGTAAGGTGTCTGCAAACGGGTCAGTCCCGTGTTGATGACCGTCCCGGTAATGCGGACATCGCCGGATTCCAGCCGCCGGGCAAAGCAGGTCTCCACCCGTACAGCATAGTTGGGAATGTTCTGGACATCGGTTTCCAGGTCTTGTTCGAGGAGGAGCGGCGTCGGCATAAGCGGTTCTCCTTTGGAATCAGGTACCGGTTGGTTCCTCTGGTGGGAGTGCCTCCGGTTGGGACGCAAAATAGGCGGCAATGGCCTCGGCCAGAGCCGGCAGAGTGGCTTCCGGCGGCTCAATGGCCACGTCGAGACCCAGGTCCCGCACGGCCTGGCTGGTTACGGGGCCAATGCAGGCCACCTTGGTCTTTGCCAGCAATGCACCTGGCGCGATATTCGGAAAAGCCTCGGCCATCTGAAGCGCCGCCGAGGGACTGGCAAAGGTCACGACATCGAACGCGCCGGATTGCAGACGTGCCTGCCACAGCACCGGGTCAAGATCGGCGCGCACCGTCTGATAGGCTTCGACCACCTCCAGGGTCACACCCAACGCCGTCAACGCCTCGCCGAGCACTTCACGCGCCATCCGGGCGCGCGGCTGCAACACCCGCAACCCGGCAACCTGCCCCCCGTGAAAGGCGACAAAGCTTTCCACGACGCCTTCTGCATTGAAGTGCGCGGGCACAAGGTCAACTTCCAGCCCGGCATCGCGCACCACCCCGGCCGTGGCTTTGCCGATGGCGCATACGCGCAGCCCGGCAAGCAGATCGGATTGGTCACCGTGAAACGCCATGCGGTTCAGAAAAAATCTCACCGCATTGGCGCTTGTGAAGAAAATCCAGTCGTAGTGGCGGGCCGTTCCGGCTTTCTGCTCCCGCAGCCGCTGCAATGCGGCATCCAGGGGCTGCCAGCTCACCGGGTCGGTCACAGCAATTGTGGGCAGGGCCGTTACCTGCGCGCCGTACTGTTCCAGCAACGCCACAAAGGCCGCCGCCTGATGGGCGGCGCGGGTGACCAGAATGTGCTTACCGTGAAGTGGACGTGTCTGCGTCATAGCCCTTTTGCTTACCTTCAACATACTCCCAAAGAGGGACTCGGAAATAGCAAAAGCTGGACTGGTGTGCGATACTTGCCCGTTATGACAAAGCCTGGTGCCCTGACGCTGGCGGATGTCGTCGCCGCCCAGCATCGTCTTGCCTCCCACATTCACCGTACTCCGGTTTTGACCTCGCGGACACTGGATGCCCGGGTGGGGCAGCGTGTGTTTCTCAAGGCTGAAAACTTTCAGCGGGGCGGCTCCTTCAAGGTCCGTGGGGCCACGAACTGCCTGGCAACATTGGCTCCCGAAGTGCGTGCGCGGGGTGTTGTGGCGTTTTCTTCCGGCAACCACGCCCAGGGCGTGGCGCTGGCGGCCCGGACGTTTGGCGTGCCGGCCACCATCGTCATGCCCACCGATGCGCCGGCGGCCAAAGTTGCCGCCACCCGTGGCTATGGCGCCCGGATCACCACTTATGACCGCCAGCGGGATGACCGCGAAGCCCTGGCCTGCCGGCTGGCCGAAGCAACCGGCGCAACGGTCATTCCACCTTATGACCACCATGCCATCATGGCTGGCCAGGGAACGGTGGCCCTTGAACTCCTGACCGAAGTGGGACCGCTCGATGCCCTGCTCGTTCCGGTGGGCGGCGGCGGGCTGCTGGCCGGATGCGCCACGGTGGCCAAAGCCTGGTCGCCGGACCTTGCGGTCTATGGCGTCGAGGCCGAACTGGCCAACGACACCTATCTGTCTTTTCGGGCCGGTCAACGGCTGACCATCCCCCCACCGGCAACCATCGCCGACGGCATGCGCAATCTCACGCCGGGTCGTCTGACCTTCCCCGTTCTTCAGCGCACGGTGACGGACATCCTGCTGGTGTCCGAGGATGAGATTCGCGCAGCGGTGGCGTTTCTCCTCACCCGGCTGAAGGTGCTCGTCGAACCGACCGGCGCTGTAGGTGTGGCCGCGCTGCTGGCAGGTAAAGTCCCCGTGCAGGGCGGACGGGTTGGGGTTATCCTTTCCGGCGGCAATGTGGATGCCGTCCAACTGGCAGACTGCCTGAACCAATGCGATTGATTCTGTCTTCGTGAGGAAGCTCGGCAAACGATGGATGAGCAATTCCCGTACATAGCGGATGGATTGGCGTACCTGGCACAAGTGGAGAACCTCCGGCAGTCATCCCCGCAATCCCCGTACCTGAGCCGACCTGACGTCATCGAAAGTTACCAGCGGTGGCAAACCTACTTTCAGACTGTGCTGGTCACACCGACTTTTTATCTGGCCTTTCTCAGCTATCTGGGGAAACTGCCGCGCCCGGATTTGGTCAACTACCTGCGGCAACACTTCCCACTCACCAGCGGTCAGACCAGCAGCCCAGGTGCAGCCGATAGCGGAGGACGCCCCGGTACGCCCACCACGCCGCCGGGGATGCCCGACAGTGGTGGCGTCATTCCCCTTGACCGGCTGATTGAGGAATACCGACGCGAGCAGATCGCCCGGCAGCAGGCGGCTGCGCCGGGAAGCCACACCGACGAAGAAGACCTGGAGATTGAGCGTAGCCTGACGCCCGACCGGCCGGTAGCCGCGCTCGGCCACCTTTCAAAGGAAGAGTTGCTGGCACGTATTGAGCGCCTCGAACAGGACAACCGCAGCCTGCGCCGCCGCCTTCAGGTCAAGCTCGGCCGGCGGGATGTCAGTGAACTCGAAGCCGTTGTGGCTGAATATGAACGGCGGATGCGCGAAGCCGAGCAGCAGCTTGATGAACTGCGCCGTACCATCCAGGACAGCGGCAAATTCAGCACAGAAGACATATCCGTACCGCCTGATGCCACCAGTCCCGAAGCCGAACGCCTGAAACTGGAGAAGAAATACCAGAAGACGCTGGCCGAGGTGGCCATCCTCGCCCAAGGCATGCTCAACCACCTGACGACGTTCCTCAATGACAAAGCCTGTATGGTGGGACCCGGCGAGCAGTTCGACATCGTCATCAAATTCCCGGAAATGCAGGCGCCGGTCGTCCAGATGATTCGCAAGCTCAAGCAAATCGAAGACCTCAGCAAGCGGCGGTGCGGGATTCCCGAACTCAACGAACTGGTTGATCAGCTCTTTGGCTCTCACTAACGGCCGTCACAGCTCCGTGCCATGGGCAGGTTTGCCGACAACTACGACAACTGCATGCGGCCGCTGGAGCGGCGTTTTTTTGAAGTGCGGCGGCGGCAGCTTATTCCTCAAGCCGCAGGTGAGGTTCTTGAAATTGGCGGCGGCACCGGCGCCAATCTGCCGTTCTATGGAACAGCCGTCACATCGCTGATGTTCACCGACCCTGACCCGGCCATGCTGTGGATAGCTGCCGCCAAACCGCGGCCGCCCCACCTTGCCGTCACCTTTCTCGAAGCCACAGCCGAGGCGCTCCCTTTCCCGGCGGCCAGTTTTGATACGGTTGTCACGACCCTTGTGCTGTGCAGTGTGCGCGATCCCATGCAGGCGCTGGCTGAAATCCGGCGGGTTCTGCGGCCTGGCGGCTGCTTTCTGGCGCTGGAACACGTCCGCCCGCAGGGCTGGCTGGGCTACCTGGCGGATGCCCTGACTCCGCTCCAGAAGCGACTCGCCGCCGGATGCCATCTCAACCGCCAGACCCACCGGGCCATTCGTCAGGCGGGTTTCAGCATTCGCCGCGAGCAGTTTTCCATACTGAACATCCTCGCCGAAATCGAGGCGGTTTCGGACAAAACCGGTGATCGCACCCGCTCCTGCCGTGGCGGGGCGCGGCTGTCGTCGAAGCCGCAGATGTGCGATTGAGCCTGCCGGCAAAAGGCAAAAAACTGACATACAAGAGAAAGTATCAACTGGATTGAGCTGGTTTCTGAAAAAACACCCCGGTTTTTTGCCGGGGTTTTCTGATTCCCCGCCCAGCCGACCTCATTCAAGAAATAGCTTGAACCTTGATGCAGTCCGCACCGATACATCTCCAAGCCTGAAAACCCGCAACAACTTATTGTTATTTCCGTCAGGTTTTTTCAATCGGCCGGCCTCAACTTTTCCTCACACTTTCACGGAATTCGTACGTAATGGTTGAAGTAAGCCAAAGCCGTGGGGTCAAAGGTCTTTCCGGCCTGTACCCGGCAGATGAGCCGGTTGGCTGCAAAAGCCCGAATCCAGAAACCGGCGCGTGCCCCCGGACCGTGTTGCCGCAGTCTCGGATGGCTGCAAAGGCCGCCAGCCTGCGAGCCAGCGCGCGTTTGGGCTTGCTTTCAGCCGGGCAGGGACGATACAAACACGCCAACCGTCCGTTTCAGTACCCTTCCTGACCACATCCCATCCCAAAACACGCTGAACCTGTCCTTCGACCATGGCTTCTTCCTCTGTTCCGAATGCCGCTGGCGATGCCCTTGACCAGCTCTGTATCACCACTCTGCGTACCCTTGCGATTGATGCCGTTGAACAGGCGCAGTCGGGCCATCCCGGCGCACCGATGGAGAATGCCCCCTTTGGCTATCTGCTCTACACGCGCTACCTGCGCCACAACCCCCGCAACCCGCAGTGGCCAAACCGGGACCGGTTTGTACTGTCCGCCGGCCACGGCTGCATGCTGTTGTACGGGCTGCTGCACCTGACCGGCTACGATCTACCTTTGGACGACATCAAGCGTTTCCGCCAGTGGGGTTCCAAGACGCCCGGCCACCCGGAATACGGACACACGCCCGGCGTGGAAACGACGACCGGCCCGCTTGGTCAGGGCCTGGCCACTGCCGTCGGGATGGCCATTGCCGAAACCTGGCTCGCTGCCCATTTCAACCGTCCCGGACACAACCTGGTGGACTATTACACCTATGTGCTCTGCAGCGACGGCGACCTCATGGAAGGTGTCGCCTCGGAAGCCTGTAGCCTGGCCGGCACACTCAAGCTCGGCAAGCTCATCGTCTTTTATGCCGACAACCGCATCACCATTGACGGAAGCACCGATCTGGCCTTCCGCGAGCAGGTCGCCACGCGCTTTCTGGCCTACGACTGGCACGTACAGTCCATCGAAGGCAACGATCTCCGGCAAATTGCCCAGGCCATCGAGCAGGCGCAGCAGGAAACGACCCGCCCCTCGCTCATTGTGGCGCGTACGCACATTGGCTATGGCAGTCCCAACAAACAGGATACGGCCAAGGCCCATGGAGAACCGCTTGGGGCCGAGGAAGTCAAACTCACCAAGCAGGTTTACGGCTGGCCCTACGAGGAACCGTTCACCATTCCGGCCGAGGCGCTCGAAGTCTATCGGCGGTGCATCCCGCGCGGCGAACGGCTCGAAGCCGAATGGCAGGCCCGCCTCGCGGCCTATGCAGCCGCGTTCCCTGATCTGGCCGCCGAATGGCAGGCCTTCCAGACGCAAACCCTGCCGCCCGGCTGGGATGCCGACCTGCCCCACTTCACCGACGCCATGGCCACCCGCCAGGCTTCCGGCAGCGTCATCAATGCTCTGGCCCCACGGCTGCCGTTCCTTATCGGTGGTTCGGCCGACCTGACGCCCTCCAACAACACGACTATCAAGGGTGCGCCGGCCTACAGCGCCACCACCCGCGCCGGCCGCAACTTTCACTTCGGCGTCCGGGAACACGCCATGGGAGCCATTCTGAACGGGCTGGCGCTGACACCCGGCTTCATTCCATACGGCGGCACGTTTCTCATCTTTTCTGACTACATGAAAGCGGCCATCCGCCTGGCGGCCCTGATGCGCCTGCGGGTCATCTATGTCTTCACCCACGACAGCATCGGACTGGGAGAAGACGGGCCGACGCACCAGGCCGTCGAGCAGCTCGCCGGACTGCGCGCCATTCCGAACCTGACGGTCATCCGGCCGGCTGATGCCAATGAAGTCACCGCCGCCTGGTGTACGGCCATTCGCAACACGGAAGGACCGACGGCCATTGTCCTCACCCGCCAGAAAGTGCCGACCTTTGACCGCACGCGCCACGCCCCGGCCAGCCTCCTCTCCAAGGGTGCGTATGTCTTTTCAAAAGAACAAGGTGACACACCTGACCTCATCCTGATTGGAAGTGGCTCGGAACTCCAGTGGGCCGTCGCAGCTCAGGCGCAGCTCCAGCAGGAAGGGATTGCCACCCGCGTCGTCAGCATGCCCAGTTGGGAGTGCTTTGAACAACAACCGGCTGAGTATCGCCACAGCGTGCTGCCACCAACCATCAAAAAGCGGGTTGCCATTGAGGCGGCCGCTCCGCTTGGATGGAGAGATTACATTACAGATGAAGGTGCAATCATTGCCATGAAAGGATTTGGCGCATCAGCGCCATTTACCGTTCTGATGCGCGAATTTGGCTTCACCGTTGAAAACGTCGTCGCCACAGCCAAGTCGCTGCTATCCCAAACCTGACCGGGCAGAGCCTCACCCCAGTCTCACGCTTTACTTCACATAGATGCAGTCAAATTGAAGCCTGAATGGCTTTTACCTATGGGAGTAGTACCTATGAATCCTCTCCGGGCACTCCACGAACAGGGACAGTCTCCCTGGCTCGACTACATCCGGCGCAGCCTGTTCACCAGCGGTGAACTCCAGCGGCTCATTGATGAGGATGGGCTGATGGGCATCACGTCCAACCCGGCCATCTTCGAGAAAGCCATCACCGGCAGCCAGGACTACACTGCCGCCCTGGCGGCACTGGAAACCGAACACCTCGATGCCATGGCTTTGTACGAACGGCTGGCCATCGAGGACATCCAGCAGGCCGCCGACCTTCTCAAACCGGTGTATGAGCAAACCCAGGGGCGGGATGGCTACGTCAGCCTCGAAGTTTCCCCCTACCTTGCCAAGGACACAGATGGCACGGTCGCCGAAGCCCGCCGGCTGTGGCAGGCCGTTCAGCGCCCGAACCTCATGATCAAGGTGCCGGCGACCCCGGAGGGGATTCCGGCCATCCAGACGCTGATTGGCGAGGGCATCAACATCAATGTCACCCTGCTCTTTTCGCAGGAAGCTTACCGCCGGGTGGCCGAAGCCTACCTGGCCGGTCTCGAAGCCCTGGCGGCCTCCGGCGGCGACCTCCGGCGGGTCGCCAGCGTTGCCAGCTTCTTCGTCAGCCGCATTGACTCGCTCGTGGACGCCAGACTGGAAGCCAAACTCAAGGCCGGTGAAGGCGACCGGGCGCTGCTCGAAAGTCTCCGGGGCAAGGTGGCCATCGCCAACGCCAAGCTGGCCTATCAGGCTTACAAAAAGATATTTGCCGGTGAACGCTGGGAACGACTGGCCGCAGCCGGTGCGCGCACGCAGCGCCTGCTGTGGGCGAGTACCGGCACGAAAAACCCGCAGTACAGCGACGTGCTCTACGTCGAGGAACTCATCGGGCCCGACACGGTCAACACCATGCCGCCGGCCACGTGGGAAGCCTTCCGCGACCACGGACGGGTGCGTCCGACGCTCGAAAGCGACCTCGACGCGGCACACGACACGCTTGAAACCCTTGCCAAAGTTGGCATTTCCCTCACCGAAGTCACGGACACCCTGCTCGTCGAGGCCGTCCGGCTCTTTGCCGAACCTTTTGACAAGCTTCTCAACTCGCTCGACAAAAAGTGCAAGGCCGTCAACTGGACGCGCCTCAACGCGCAGGAGCTGCACCTTTCGGCCGAGCATCGCCGGCTGGTGGAGGCCGAACTCGATGACTGGAAGATCAAGGGCAAGGTGCGACGGCTCTGGATGCGGGATGCCAGCCTCTGGACCGGCAGTGACGAAAGCCAGTGGCTCGGCTGGCTGGGGCTGGTGGAAGACCAGATGGCCAACCTGCCAACGCTGATGGCGGCTGCGGCCGACATCCGGCAGCACTTCCGGCACGTCGTGGTGCTGGGTATGGGTGGCTCCAGCCTCTGCCCGGAGGTGCTGCGGATGACCTTCGGCATCCTGCCGGAAGCGCCGGTGCTTCACGTTCTCGACTCCACCGACCCGGCGCAAATTGCCGAACTCGAAGCGCGGCTCGACCTGGAGCAGACAGCATTTATTGTCGCCAGCAAGTCCGGCAGCACGCTCGAACCCAACATCTTCAAGCAGTACTTCTTTGAACGGATGAAGCAGGTCGTCGGGCCGGAGCGCGTCGGACAACACTTCATCGCCATTACTGACCCCGGCTCAAAGCTCGAAGGCATCGCCCGGGCCGATGGTTTCCGCTACATCTTCACCGGCGTGCCCAGCGTCGGCGGGCGGTACTCGGCGCTTTCCAACTTCGGCATGGTGCCGGCGGCCATAATGGGCATCCCTGTTGGCGAGTTTCTCGATCTGGCCGATGATATGGTCAACGCCTGCTCGTACTGTGTCCCGATTGCCGAAAATCCGGGGGTCGTTCTGGGTTGCGCGCTGGGTGTGCTGGCCAAAGCCGGACGGGACAAGCTGACCTTCATCACCTCGCCCAAGCTCTGGGACCTGGGGGCCTGGCTGGAACAGCTCATTGCCGAATCCACGGGCAAGCAGGGGAAAGCCATCCTTCCCGTGGAGGGTGAGTTCCCCAGCGACATTTCGGTGTACGGCGACGACCGCATCTTTGCCTACCTGCGCCTTGACGACGACGACAACGACGCGACTGATGCCGCCGTGGCCGCCTTCAAGGACGCCGGCTATCCGGTCATCGTCAACCGGCTGGCGACAGAAATGACCCTGGGGCAGGAATTTTTCCGCTGGGAAATCGCCACGGCCGTAGCCGGAGCCATTCTGGGCATCAATCCCTTCGACCAGCCTGATGTCGAAGCCAGCAAGGTGGCCACTCGTGAACTGACGGCAGCGTATGAGCGCACCGGGGCGCTCCCGGAAGAAACGCCGGTCTTTGAGGCCGACGGTCTCCGGCTGTTCACTGACCCGGCCAACGCGGCAGCGCTCGGCACGCACGACAGTCTGGACGGCTATCTTCGCGCGCATCTGGGGCGACTCCAGCCGGGCGACTACTTTGCCCTGCTGGCCTACCTGGAGATGAACGCCCTCAACAAGGCCCATCTGCAAGCCATCCGGCATGCCGTTCGGGAAGAAAAACGGGTGGCGACCTGCCTGGGTTTTGGCCCGCGCTTCCTGCACTCAACCGGGCAGGCGTACAAGGGCGGACCCAACACCGGCGTCTTTCTTCAGCTTACCTGCGAGGACGCCTATGACATGCCCGTACCAGGGCAGGGCTACACCTTTGGCATCGTCAAGGCGGCGCAGGCGCGCGGCGACTTCCAGGTGTTGGCCGAGCGGCAGCGGCGGGTGCTGCGGGTCCACCTTGGCAGGGATGTTGCAGCCGATCTGGTGAAACTCCGTGAGGCGGTGGCTCAGGCGCTGGCGCACTGAACAACCACTGAACAACCGGCCATCACACGGTGGCACAACGTGGTGGCAGAGGCGTTGGGCGGCTTTGTTCACCGTGTTTTTTGACCGCATTCACACAAGGAGCGAGGCACGAACGTTATGGCGGAAGGATTGGCCGACATCGGCATGATTGGGCTGGCCGTGATGGGCAGCAATCTGGCACAGAACATCGAGCGCAACGGATTCACCGTGGCGGTCTGGAACCGCGATCCAAAGCGCGTGGACGATTTTATGGCGACCGTCGGCGCCGGCAGGAAGTTCATCGGCGCGCACACCCCGGAAGACTTTGTGAAGTCCCTGGCGCGCCCCCGCAAGGTGATGCTGCTGGTCAAGGCCGGGGAGGCTACGGACTGGACGATTGAACAGATCAAACCCTATCTCGAACCGGGCGACATCATCATTGATGGCGGAAATGCGCTCTACCACGACACCATCCGCCGGGAACAGGCGCTCAGGGCGGCGGGGCTGCACTTCGTCGGATGCGGTGTTTCCGGGGGTGAGGAAGGGGCGCTGTGGGGGCCGTCGCTGATGCCCGGTGGCGCGCGTGAAGCATACGAACAACTCCGGCCGATTTTTGAGGCGATTGCCGCCAAGGTGGATGACGGCCCCTGCGTCACCTACATCGGCCCCAACGGTGCCGGGCATTTTGTCAAGATGGTGCACAACGGCATCGAGTACGGCGACATGCAGCTCATTGCCGAAGCCTACGACCTGCTCAAGCGCGTCGGGAAACTGACGGCCATGGAACTGGCAGCCGTGTTTGCGGCCTGGAACGAAGGCGTCCTCAAATCATTTCTCATCGAGATCACTGCGCAAATCTTCCGCGCCATTGACCCGGAGACGAACCAGCCGCTGGTGGAACTCGTCCTCGACAAAGCCGGGCAGAAGGGAACGGGCAAATGGACTTCCGAAACGGCGCTCGACCTGGGTGTTCCGGTTCCGACGATTCAGGCAGCGATTGATGCGCGGGTGCTTTCGGCGATGAAAGAAGAGCGCGTGGCGGCCAGCCAGGTCATTGTCGGCCCGCCGACATCGCCGGAAAGCCTTGATCAGGGAGACTTTATCGTTCTTGTCCACAATGCGCTCTACGCCAGCAAAATCTGCTCTTACGCCCAGGGCATGGCGCTGCTCGCCACGGCCTCACGGGTCTATGACTGGAACCTCGACCTGGGCGAAATCAGCCGCATCTGGAAGGGCGGCTGCATCATCCGCGCGCAGTTTCTCGACAAAATCAAACAGGCTTACCAGCGGCGGCCCGACCTGCCCAACCTGCTCCTTGACCCCGACTTCAACCAGTGGATGACCGACACCCAGACGAGCTGGCGCAGTGTGGTGAGCATCGGCGCGCTGGCCGGCGTCCCGCTGCCAGCGATGAGCGCCAGTCTGGCTTACTTTGACAGCTACCGAACGGCCACGCTGCCGCAAAACCTCACCCAGGCCCAGCGCGATTTCTTCGGCTCACACACCTACGAGCGGGTTGACAAACCGGAAGCGGGGTTCATCCATACGGAATGGAAGCAACTCATTCAGTAAACCCGCTTCGGCTAGTAAACCCGCTTTGGCCCCGACCACCGTCACGGACGGGTGTCGCGGTTGCACCGGCCGTGACGGTGAGCGTAAAGGAGCACATCCTATGGCGAACGATCTCAATCCCCTGCGCGCTGAAGCCCGCGTCGAACGCACCCCAGACCCCTGTACCGTGGTCATCTTTGGCGCTTCGGGCGACCTGGCCAAACGCAAGCTCGTCCCGGCGCTGTTCAATCTGGCCCGTGAGCGCCGCCTGCCCGGCGGTTTTTCCATCGTCGGCTATTCCCGCAGCCCCCTGAGCGACGAAGCTCTGCGGGCACTGATGTACGAAGCCGTTGTCCGGTTTTCCAGTTCGGGTCCGCCCACAGCCGCCGAGTGGGAGAGCTTTGCCGCCGGCATGTTCTACTGCCAGGGTGGGTATGACGATGTCGCCGGCTACACCCGGCTCAAAGAACGTCTGGCGGCGATTGATGCCGAACGGGGCACGAGCGGCAACCGGATTTTTTACCTCTCCACTCCGCCCAGCCTCATCGGCCCCATTATGGATACGCTGGGCGCTTCCGAACTGGCCCGGAGTGCGCCCGGAAGCTGGACGCGCATCATCATCGAGAAACCGCTGGGCTACGACCTCAAAACCGCCCAGGAACTCAACGCCCACATCAGCCGCATTTTCGATGAGAGTCAGGTCTATCGCATTGACCACTACCGCGCCAAAGAGACCGTTCAGAATATCGTCGCCATGCGGTTTGCCAACGGCATCTTTGAGCCGGTCTGGAACCGCCGCTACATAGACCACGTGCAGATTACGGCTGCCGAAGCCGTCGGCGTCGAAGGGCGCGGTGGCTACTACGAAGGCTCCGGCGCGGTCCGCGACATGCTTCAGAACCACCTGCTCCAGTTGCTGGCCCTGGTGGCGATGGAGCCACCGATCTCGCTGGAAGCTGATGCCATCCGCGACGAAGCCATCAAGGTGGCCAAAGCCATTCGCCCCCTGGTGCCATCCGAGGTGGATGCCCATGCCGTTCGGGGGCAGTACACCGCCGGCTGGGTTGGCGGCAAGGCCGTTCCCGGCTACCGCGAGGAGGAAGGCGTCAGCCCGACTTCAACCACGGAAACCTACGCCGCCATCCGTTTTGAGATTGACAACTGGCGCTGGGCCGGCGTGCCGTTTTTCCTGCGCTCCGGCAAGCGCATGACGAAGCGGGCGGCCGAAATTGCCGTCCAGTTCCGCCAGGTGCCGATGCGCCTGTTCAGCACAACGGAAGCCGATCTGCACGAACCCAACCTGTTGGTGATGAAAATTCAGCCCGATGAAGGTCTGACGCTGCGGCTGGCGGCCAAACTCCCCGGCCATGCCATTCACCTGCGCTCGGTCAACATGGAATTTCGCTACGGCACGTCCTTTGGCGTCCGGTCGTCGGAAGCCTACGAACGGCTCCTGCTCGATTGCATGTTCGGCGACGCCACCCTGTTTACCCGGCGCGACATGGTGGAAACCGGCTGGGCGCTCATGATGCCCATCCTCGATCACTGGGCGGCATCCGGTGAACGCAACCTGCACTTCTACGAGGCCGGCACCTGGGGGCCGGAAGCCGCCAACCGGCTCATGGATGAGGGGCGCGCCTGGCGACGGCTCTGACCTGCCGGCGGCCAAGCCAGGCCCGATCACAGGAGAAATGGCAGAAGGAGATGCCCATGGGGATTGTCGAAGACATCGAACGCCGCCGCCCGGTTGACGTGGCGGCCATCGAACGCGAACTGACCGAGTTGTGGAAAGCTGCGGCCGAAGCCAAGGACGGAGCCGCCACCGATGCGGTCATGCGCGTCTGCCTGCTCAACCTGCTCGTCTTCATCACCGATGAAGCCCGCTTTGGTGAAGTCTCGGAAGTCGTCGCCAAGGTCACGGAATCCGCGCCCTGCCGGGCCATCATCATGCACGCCGACCTCTCCAGGACAGCCACCGAAACCCACGCCTGGATAGCCTCCCACTGCCACCTTGACGATCAGATGCGCCAGGTGTGCTGTGAAGAAATCCGGGTGGCGGCCAGCGGTTCCGCCATCCGCTACCTGGCACGCACGGTGGCCCCGCTCATCGCCCCCGACCTTCCGGTGTTTCTCTGGTGGCAGGATTTGCAGACGCTTCAGGAAAAATACTTCCTCGACTTTCTGCCGGAAGTGGATCGCGTCATCGTGGACAGCCGTCAACTGACGCACCGTGACGCACAGGCACCGCAACTCGCCCGCTTTGTCCTCGAAGCGCGTCAACGGGCTGCCTTCAGCGACCTCAACTGGACGCGCCTCACCCGCTGGCGCGACCTTATTGCAGGGCTTTTTGACGCACCTGATTTGACGCACTACCTGCATCAATTGACGCGCGTCACAATCCTTTACGCCAAGGACGAAGAGGCGTCAGGCATTCCGCTTCAGGCCTTGCTGCTGACCGGCTTCTTTGCAGCCCAGTTGGGGTGGACACTCAAGGATGCTTACGAGGTCAGCCGCCACCAGGCGGAGCTACGCTTCCGCGCCCGTCAGCGGCGCGTCACGGTGACGATTGAGCCACAGGAGAGCCAGGGATTGCCACAGCGCCAGCTTACCGAAGTCATCCTGCTGGCTGAACGGCCGGAAATGGCGCGCTTCAGTGTGACCTGTCACCCGTCAGAAGGTGCAGACTGGCTTTACACACCGGCCGTCGAGATTTCCGGCGGCGTGCGCTACCACACGACGATTGCCCTGCCCCAGTTGACGGAAGCGCGCCTGATGTCGCGGGAAGTTGAAATCTTCGGCCGGAGCAAGCCCTACGAACGCGCCCTGCGCGTGGCGCTCGACATCATCACGGAGCTGGAACTCGATGCTCAGTTCAGCTAGCCGCCGCGTCATTCGGGTGTTCCCGACGGCCGAAGACCTGGCACGGCAGGCCGCCACCTCGTTTGTGGAACAGGCGGCTGCGGCCATAGCGGACCGCGGCCGGTTCAGCGTTGCTCTTTCCGGCGGCACCACGCCACGCACTGTTTTTCGCTGTCTGGCCCGCCCCGAAGCTGCGTCACAGGTTGACTGGTCACGGGTGCACTTCTTCTGGGGCGATGAGCGCGCCGTACCGCCGGACGACCCCGAAAGCAACTTTCGTCTGGCGCAGGAACACCTGCTTCAGCCACTTGGAATTGCCGCCGAAAATATCCACCGCATCGAGGGTGAGTTGCCTCCGGCCGAAGCGGCCGCCCGCTATGACGCCCACCTGACGGCCTTTTTTGGTGCAGAGCCGCGTCGGTTTGATCTCATCCATCTGGGCATGGGGGAAGACGGACACACAGCCTCACTTTTTCCCCACACGGCCGCGCTGGACGACCCGGAAGCCCGTGTGGTGGCCAATGAAGTTCCACAGCGGCAGACGACCCGCATCACCTTCACGGCGGCGCTCATCAACGCGGCGCGGGCAGTGGAATTTTTTGTGACTGGCGCGGGCAAAGCGGGCGTGTTGCGGGAAGTGCTGCTGGGTGCGGAGCAGAAACATCATTATCCGTCGCAAATGATCTGCCCGACCGACGGCACCCTGACCTGGTTTGTCACTGCCGACGCAGCCGCCCAGCTTCCGGCCGACCTGCTGCGCCATGCCTGACCGCCGACTCGGACTGGTCTTTGCCGGGGGCGGCAACCGCGCCTTTTATCAGTTGGGCCTGATGCAGGTCTGGCAGGATGTCTGGGCGCAGACGGCGGCCGTAGCCATGTGCAGCGCCGGGGCCTGTGTCGTGGCCATGCTGCTCAGCGGCCGGGCCGAAGCCACGGCCGACTTCTGGAAACGGCGCCGCGCCCACGTCCGGCGCAACATCAACTGGCTGCACCCGCTCATGGGCAAGCCACTGGCGCCCCATGCGCCCATTTACCGTGACACGCTGGATTTCTGTCTGGCTGAGGGCGGTTTTGAACGCCTGCGCGCGCAACCGTTTCCCCTGCTCGTGCTCACTTCCCGCCTTCCCGCCGGACTCCCGCCCAAAGCGGCGACACTGGCCGGGCTGCTGGCGTACAACCTTGAAAAGAAGCTCAAGCCGGGTCTGGTTCATCCCACGTGGGGCCGGCGGCTGGGCTTTCGTCCGGCTGTCTTTGACCTGCGCCGTTGCCCGACGGCCGCCGATGCGACGGCACTGATTCTGGCGTCCTCGGCAACGCCCCCGTTTACGCCCCTCGGCCGGGTGGACGGGCAGGCGTTGCTCGACGGCGGGCTGGTGGACAACATCCCGGCCTTTGTGCTGGATGACCGGCCGGATGTGGCGCAGCAGGTCGTCCTGATGTCGCGGCCCTACCCGCCACAGGTTGTCGGCCGCCAGGGGCACCGGCTCTATATTGCCCCGTTGACACCGCCGCCCGTCTCCCGCTGGGACTACACCCGCCCCGACCTGGTTGAGGCCACCATCGAGCAGGGCCGCCGGGAAGCCACCCTGCATCGAGCAGCGCTGGATGCCTTTCTCGCTGAACCCGCCTGAAATTTCAGCGTCCCTTCGCGCCCATGACGCAGACGACCAGGTCGCCAGCAGGTTGTATCACCCGGTTGACGCACCGACGTTGTGGCACCCATCCGCCGGTCATGCTGCCGGGGTGTTTTATCCGAACCCGAAAACTGTTAGTTTTCCGGTAACTTTTCGCCCTTCCCCCACAACCTGCTCTGGCAGGCACAGCCATGGCACAGGGCATGACCATCTCCGGTGAGGTTTACAGAACGGCATGAGCCAGCTTGACGCCCCGACCATGAAGTTTCGCATGAGCGACACACTCTTTACGGTGATTCGCACCGCACTCGATACCGGCGGGCCACGTCCACTTCTGGTGCTATACCTGCCTTATGGCATTGTGCGCGGACGCATTTCCCGTACGGTGACAGACACACTTTCCGCCGCCCGTGACGCGCGGCTGGAAAACGTCAGCCGCGTGCGCATCGAAACGGATGTCATCGAGCTGGATGACTGTGAAATCGAGCACTTCCAGAACCACATGCCCACCGCACACTTTCGCAAGCTGTACGTCCGCATGGACGCCGTGCAGAGCTTTGCCTTCGATGTCAAACACAACGAAGTCTTCCCTTTTGAACCCGAACCCCTGACGCCATGACGTTCCGCATCAAAGCCGTTCGTGAAGTTGAGCCAGCCCACCGCCCGCTGCCCCAGGTGCTGGACACGATTGGACAACCGCCCACCACGGGACTCCAGGTGTTTCTTTCCCGGCAGGCGGAAGAAAAGATTCTGCTGGCTGCCCCGCCCGAACAACCCAGCGAACTCCTGCCCGACCTGGCGCGCACCTTTCTCGGCGAGAACGAGTGCGGTGGGCTGCTCATCGGCAATGTCTATCAGACAGAAGCCGCTGGCTACCGGGTGACGTTCACGGCCATTGTGGACGCCATCCCGGCGCAGGAAGCCCAGGCCGGGCCGACCTTTGTGGAAATGGGCGCAACGGATTTGCTGGCTGTAACCAACTACCTGCAACGCCTGCGTGAGCGCCAACGGAACGTTACCGAAGCCGATCTGCGCATCGTGGGCTGGTATCACACCCATCCGGGGTTTGGGGTGTTTATGTCGGGCACAGACCAGGCCACCCAGCGGCAGGTGTTCGGTATGCCGTGGCAGGTGGCCGTCGTCTATGATCCGCTCAATGGCGAGTACGGCCTGTTTTACGGCAAGGACTCCACCCACCTGCCGGGATGGTATTTGTTCGACGCCCAGGCCGAAGGCTTCCCTTTCCTGCCTGCCCCGGCAACGGGTCTGGACGGCGTCGCTGCGCCGCGCCTGAGCAGCGACCTCTCACTGCGGCAACGTTTGATGACCGAGCTTGAAGCGGTGCGCCAGGGTGTGCGCGCCGCCCTTGCACGGTACCGTGACCCGGAAGCTTCGTGAAGGCTTCCGGCGGTCAACCAACCTCCCCTGTGGTCAGCACCGATGTGGATTGATACCGACCGCGCCTTTCAGGAATTTTGCCACCAGGCGTACACCCAGACCGAACTGGCCATTGATCTGGAGTTTCAGGGCGAAGGCCGCTACACCCCGCTTCTGTGTCTGGTGCAATTGGGACTGCGTGACCGGTGTGTGGCGGTTGATCCCTTCCGCGTTAATCTCACCCCGCTTGCCCCGCTGCTGACTCATCCCGGCATTCGGAAAATCGTTCATGCCGGGGGACAGGACATCGTTCTGCTGCGGCGGGAAACCGATGCCATTCCGGTCAGTGTTTTCGACACCCAGATTGCCGCGGCGTTTCTCGGATACGGTGAAGCCACCGGCTATGCGGCTCTGGCGCAACGTTTCGCCAAGGTTTCACTCAGCAAAAAACAACAGTTCACGGATTGGACCCGCCGCCCCCTCCTGCCGGAGCAGATTGAATATGCCCTCAACGATGTGCGCTACCTGTTTCCGGTTTATGACGGTTTGCTCGAACAGCTTGCCCAGCACGGACGGACAGACTGGGTGCTGGATGCCTGTGCCGATGCCGTGGCGCAAGCGGTCAGGGTGCGTGAAACAGGGCAGGAATACCTGAAAATTGGCAAGCTTGGCTCGATGAGCCGCCGTGAACTGGCGGTATTGCGGGAGTTGTACCAGTGGCGCGAAGCTACGGCCCGCAGCCGCAACCGCCCGGTGGGAACCATTCTGCACGATGATGTGCTGCGGCAGATTGCCTACACGCTCCCCAGGACGGAAACTGCTCTGCGGCAGATGCGTGGGACGACCAATCTCTCGCGGGAACTGGTGACGGAAATTCTGGAGACCATCCAGCAGGCGCTGGCGCTGCCGGAAAGCGAGTGGCCCGAACCGGTCACTGTCCGCGAGTACGATCCCACGCTGGACGGTCTGGCAACCCTGCTGGGGGCGATTGTCCGGCTGCGCGCCGGAACACTCGACATTGCCCCCAACCTTCTGGCCACCCGCGATGACCTGCTCCGCTTCGCCGGGTGGGTCCTGCGCGGCCGCCCGGCGGCAGAGGCCGGACAGCTTGCCGTCCTGCAGGGCTGGCGGCGGTCTGTCATTGGCGAGCTTCTGCTCGACCTTGTGGCCGGCAAATCCCTGCTCCAGATTGCCCCGGAAGCGCCGGGCGCGCTGCGGATCATCCCACCGGCGCCCTCCACCCCCGCCGACGGGCAGCCGGACCCCGGCGATACGGCGTGACGCGATGTGGCTTGACAGTGCGGTTTATGCCGCTTTATCTTGGCGGCTTGCATCCGTTGACGCACGACATGGGGATGTAGCTCAGTTGGTAGAGCGCTGCGTTCGCAATGCAGAGGCCAGGGGTTCGACCCCCCTCATCTCCACTCCCCTTCAAAAGATTCCGCAAGCCGGGTTGTCCGACTCGTTCGGTGCGCCACAGCCCCGGCCCTCTGCCCTCTGTTTACGCCTTGCGGCGACGGCTTCAGCTACAGCCGCATTGTTGCCGGAAAACACACGGTGACGTAGTGTTTCGCGCAGAACCGGCGGCCTTCGCTGAGCCAGCTTTTGTGAAGCCTTGGCGGGAGTGTGAGATTCAAGTGAAACCTGCCGGGCAGGCCCTGCGTAAGGGGCTGCAACTCTGACTGTCCACAGTTCGCCGTTTCTGGAATACCATTGCGACCATGTCACTGCGCAACGTTCTTTGCCTCGTCTTTACCCTGCTCTTCCCTGAACTTGCCACCCTGTCGGCGCCGGCTCAGAACCCGGCGACAGACACGCCACCGGCAGGCGCTGTCGCGGGCATTGTTGCCCAAAAGCCTACACCACCAGCCGCACCACCGGCCACCCCACCGGGCGGGCAGGTGCCACCGTCACTTCCCGTTGCCGACCAACGCACCAAACGGGCGCTGGATGACCTGCCGACCACCCGGATTGGGATCACCCCCGGGCGCATCCTGCGCCTCCCCCTGCGGGAAGCCATTCTCATGGCGCTGCGCAACAACCAGGACATCGAGGTTGAGCGCGCCAATGTGCAGATTGCCCAGCAGAACGCGCGTGGCGCGTATGGCAGCTACGATCCCATTTTCCAGGCTGCCGTACAGTTTCAGTCCTCCACCTCGCCGACGGCGCAGACCTTCATCGGCGCGGAAGGTGGGGCCTTCAAGCGCAAGCAGCTCCAGTTCACGCCTACCCTGGTGCAGAGCCTCCCGACCGGCGGCAACTACTCGATTACCTTCACCAACGGCCGTGAAACGAACAACGCCGGTTCCGCCGGGTTGAGTCCGCAGTACTTCTCGACGCTTGACTTCCGCTTCACCCAACCGTTGTTTCGGAACTTCCGGTCGAGCGTCAACGAGCGGCAGGTGAAAATCAGCCGCAAGCAGTTGACCATCAGTGACGCCCAGTTCCGGCAGCGTGTCCTGACGACTATCGCTGCCGTCCAGTCGGCGTACTGGGATTTGGTCTTCGCCATCCGCAACCTGAACATCCAGCGGGACGCCGTTGAACTGGCAGACATCTCGCTGGCCGTCACCCGCCGCCAGGTGGAAGTCGGCACGAGCGCGCCCATCAACGTCGTCGAGAACGAATCCGAACTTGAAAACCGCAAAAATGCCGCCATTGCGGCCCTGCAGCAAATCACCACGGCCGAAAACCAGCTCAAGCAGCTCATTCTGGGCGATCCCCAGGCCGAAGAATGGCAGGCGGCCATTGAGCCAACCGACGACGTGGATTTCACCCCGGTTGAACTCGATGTGCAGCAGGCGCTCGCCAGCGCCATGCGCAACCGGCCGGAACTCGAACAAATCCGCCTGCAGCAGGAACTCAACGACATCGAGCGGCTGTTTGCCGAAAATCAGCGCAAGCCCCAGGTGGATGTGTTTACCGCGCTGACGCTCAGCGGGTTGGCGGGCACATCCCGCCTCGAACCCATCCCCGGCGCGCCAGTGCTCATCAATCCGCGCTTCATCGGCAGCTACGGCACCGCCCTCAACAACCTCTTCTCCCTTGACTTTCCGACCTACACCGTCGGCGCAAACATTTCCTTCACCTTCCGCAACCGGACGGCCAATGCGGTCGTGGGTCGGACGCTGGCTACGGGACGCCAGCTCAAGGCCCAGGAACGCAACCTTCAGCAGAGCATTCAGGTCGAAGTGCGCAATGGCCTGCAGGCGGTTGCCTCGGCCCGCCAGCGGGTGGAAGCCACCCGCGCGGCGCGGATTGCGGCTGAAACCCAACTGCGCGGTGAACAGCAGCGGTATGCCGCCGGACTTTCCACAACTTTTCTCATTCTCGACCGCCAGAACCGTCTCTCCATCGCCCGTGGCAACGAAATCCAGGCACTGACTGACTACAACAAGGCCGTGGCCCAACTGCAACGTACGCTGGGCACGTCGCTGACCGCCAATGGCATCGAGATTGTCCAGCCAGACCAGACACCTTGAAGAAGCCGGTCTGACCCGGCTGTGGCGCTGGTCGGAGCGGTTCACGGTCGGCTGGCTGGCACAGGTGGACTCGACCAATACGGCGCTCAAGGCACTGGCTCAGGCCGGAGCGCCGGATGGTTTCTGCCTCGGTGCAGACGAACAAACGGCTGGCCGGGGGCAGTATGGCCGCACGTGGCATTCGCCGGCCGGAGAAGGACTGTATTGCTCGCTTCTGTTCCGTCCACCGTGTCTGACCTCCGACCAGTTGCATCACGTCACCACCTTTGCCGGGCTGATGGTTCACGACACGCTGGCCCGGTTCGTGGGCACGCCAGCGCGCCTCGCCGTCAAAGAACCCAACGATGTCTTCCTCGATAGACGCAAGGTGGCCGGCATTCTGGTTGAAGCCGACTGGCAGGGCGCGGCACTCCGCTTCGTGATTGTCGGCATCGGCGTCAACATCGGGCAGGTTTCGTTCCCGGAAGGGCTGCGGCAGCCAGCCACGTCCCTGCACCTGGCGCTTGGCGAAGCTGCGCCGCCGCGCGAGGCTGTCCTTGACGCACTCCTCAATGCCTTTCAGGACCACTGGGACGCCTTTCTGGCCGACCCGGCCGGCGTGGTTGCCGTGCGGCGGCAGGACATCTGTTTTCTCCCAGGCACTTTTCATGACCGGCAGGAACGTCCATACTAGCGTCAGCCCACGATCCTGTTCCGGGAGTAAACTTCATGCGCCATCCCGATGACTCTCCAGCCCGCCGTTCGTTTTCGTCAGGGCGGGCCGTCGCCATTCCGGTTGAACAAAACCGCAACTCCTCTCTTCTGTGGCTCATTCTGGCGACGGTGGCGACCCTGCTGCTGATGACGGTGCCGTTTGCTTCCGTCGTGACGTTCCCGATTCGGATGTTCGTCACCTTCATTCATGAAGGAAGTCATGCCTTGGCGGCCCTGCTCAGCGGGTTCTACGTCATCCGTATGACGATTCACTGGGACGGGAGTGGGCTGACGCTGACCTCCGGGCAAAATGTGTTCGTGGCCAGTGCCGGCTATCTGGGCACGATGTTGTTTGGCGTTTTCCTTCTGTATCAGGCGCAGCGCCGCGACCGCACCAGCCTGCTGCTGGTCGGGTCGGGTATTCTGGTGTTGCTGCTCACGATTCTGTTCGTGAACGGTCAGGCTTCGTGGCTCATAGTGCTGCCGCTGGCGCTGGCCGCAACACTGCTGTTGGGGAGCTTGCGGATGAACCTCCCGATGCCGTTTCGGTGGGGCATGCTTGGCGCCGGGGGGCTGCTGGTGCTGCTGCTGGCCGTGGTCTGCATCATGACCGGGACATTCTACAGTTGGGTGGCCGGACTCAGCATAGGTATCAGCCTGATTGCTCTCGGCATCTTTATCAAACCCAACTGGGGGCAGTTCATTGCCAATTTTCTGGCCGTGCAGTGTTGTCTGGATGCCCTGTCGGACCTCAAAACACTGTTTTTCATCTCAACCCTGACGGACATCCAGAGCGATGCTGCGAGCATGGCGCGGATGACCGGCATTCCGGCTTTCATCTGGGCTTTCCTGTGGCTGGCTTCCGGCGTCCTGCTGCTGGGCGTGACGCTGTGGCTGATTTTCCAGCGCCCGGCCCGCAAGGGCGTGGCGACTTCCTCCTCCGCACGTTAGACCGCAAACGGCGCAGACAATAACGGCTCAGACAATACGCGGTAACATTTCACGCGGCATCGCCCGAACCGTCCGACTCTCACGCACGAGCACCTGCCCTGGCGCGCCCTTGCGGGGGCGTGTCAGATGCCGTCGTTCCGCCACCCGTACGTCCACCCAGTCGTCCTGTTTGGCCTGCGAGAAATAGGCTGCCAGCTCCGCCGCCGCCAGAATGACCGCCGGTGGGACCACCTGCCGCTGCGGATTGCGGATGACGACATGCGCGCCGGGGTAATCGGCGGCGTGGAGCCACAGGTCATGCGGACGCGCCAGCTCGAAGGTGAGCCGGTCATTGTCGCGTGCGGTGCGTCCGACAACGATTTCGTACCCTTCGGGTCCCCGGTAGCGGCGCAGGCCGGACAGGTCAGCCCTTTCACGGCGCGCCCCGTTTGTCGGCGGTGGCGTGCGCGGCTGCAAATCAAACGGCACCCGGTCACGCAACTTCTGTACGCAGGTGGCCAGCACCGCTTCGTCCGCGGCCCCGGCCAGTTCCCGTTCACAGTCCAGTGCTGCCGACAGTTCGGCCTCCAGCGCGGCCCGCCGTTCGGCGTTGGCGACGAGTGTGCGTTGCGCCCGCTGGTAGCGCCGGAAGTACCGCTGGGCTGCCGCTGCGAGGTCTTCGGTGGGGGATTCAAGCGGGATCACCAGGGCCGACGGCGGCTCGGCATAGTAATCCACAACCTCCACACCCCCGGCCGTGCGCCTGGCCGTAGCGAGATTGGCGTACAGCAACTCACCCCACCGCCGGTACTGTTCTGCTTCCCCAACCTGCGCCGTGGCCGCATCCAGCTTGCGCCGGGCCCGCTCAAGGCGTTTGCGCCAGGTGGTGAGGGCGTGCTGCCACTGCCGGCGTAGGGACGCCTGTGCGGCGCGGTGTTCCCGTCGGGCATAGAGCGCCGCCGCGGCCTCGTGCGCCGAAGCAAAGGTTGTCACGGGCAGCCCGGTTTCATGGCTCAACGGGAGCAGGAACACCTCCGGGCCTTCCGGTAACTCGTAGAGATAAAATGCCTGTGGATGGCACAGCTCCCGGTGGACGCGCTCAAAAGCCTCCCAGGGCGTGCCCGCTCGGGCCCGAAAGACCACTTCCCGCACCAGGCGCCGATGACAGCCACGCAGGGCATTTGACAGGAAAGCTTCCAGTTCGGCAAGCGTCTGCGGCAGGTTTTCTGGGGTCATGGCTGACCAGTCAGGGGCGGGGCCTGTGGTGGGCGGTGCGTGGTACGGCGTATTGGGAAGGCCCTCCCACGGGCGCAGCGCCTCGACCACGCGCTCTTCGGCCGTCAGCAGCCACAGGTTGGCGTAGCGTCCGGTCAGGTCATGGCGGAGATGCCAGCGGGTGGGCTGCTCCGCTTCATCAAAACCGGCAAAGGTCAGCGTTACTGAACGCTCGGCCGGGGCTTTGACAACGCCGACAAGCCGCGCACCACGCAGCGCCTTCCGCAGCCGCGCAACGAAAGGCGGCTCGCCAGACAGGTCGGACTCCTGGGGATGGCGATGCGTCAGGTAAAACCGGCTGTCGTGCGGACGCGCCGCCAGCACCAGCCAGCGCCCATCCCGGCGGCGCAGATCGAGCGTCACGACGTCCCGCCCGATGGCAGACACCTTTCCGACCGGAAGCCCGGCATCCAGACGGTCAAGCGAGTCCTGCAACTCACGCACGAGCGCTGCCAGGAAAAAGCCATCCATGACGCATTCAGGAAACGACGCATTCAGGAAACGCCGGGGGCAGCCGGCCGCAGACCCTAGTTCGAGCGGTAGTTGGTAAACTGCATGTCAATCCCGAAGTCGTGGGCGCGCAGCCTGGCAATGACTTCCTGCAACACATCCCGGTCCTTGCCGCTGACACGTACCATGTCGCCATTGATGGCGGCCTGAACCTTGGCCTTGGTGTCCTTGATAAACTTGACGATTTCGCGGGCTTTTTCAGTTGGAATGCCCTGTTGCAGGGTCACGCGCTGCCGAACGGTTCCACCGGCCGCCGGCTCGATCTTTCCATAACTCAGCGCCTTGAGCGACACATTGCGCTTGACGAGCTTGGATTCGAGAATGTCTATGACGCTTTTGAGCTTGTATTCGTCGTCCGACACCAGAACGATGTCGCGGCCTTCAAGTTCGATTCGGCTCTGACTGCCTTTGAAGTCGAAGCGCTGACCGATTTCCTTCATAGCCTGGTTGATGGCATTGGTGACTTCCGCCATATCAACCTGCGAAACGATGTCGAATGAGTTGTCCTTTGCCATAGGTCATCACTGGGGCTTGGCACGCAGCCAGGAATGGGTGTCACCCGGCCATGTTCATCCATAGCCGGGGCGACGGTGCAGGACACAGAACTTACGCTTCCTGTCGGCGGGGAAGATAGGCCACGAAGCGCGTGGAATGGGTTTCCCATCCTTCCAGCAGGTCCTGCACGGCGCGGCTTTCCGTTTCTACCATGAAATCCACAAGCAGCGCGTGCAGGGCCGTCAGTTCCTCCGGGGACAGGGCGGCCGCTTCCAGAAATGCCCGGTTGACGTGCGCCTCCGGCGCCCCGCCATAGACGTAGATTTTGCCGCCGGTCATGCCGGCGCCCAGATTTTTCGACGTTGGCCCCAGAATGACGACCAGCCCGCCCGTCATGTACTCACAGGCGTGCAGGCCCACGCCGTGCACGACGGCCGTGGCTCCGCTGTTGCGTACGGCAAACCGGTCGCCGGCGAAACCGGCGACGTACAGCGTCCCGCCGGTTGCCCCGTACAGTGCCGCATTGCCAATAATGGCATTCGTTTCAACGTCGCTTCGCAGGGAGTCCCGCCAGCGCGGATGGGGACGGATGACAATTTTCCCGCCGCTCATCCCCTTGCCCACGGAATCGTTGGCTTCACCCTGCAAACCCAGACGCAGGCCATCAGTCAGAAACACCCCAAAGCCCTGTCCGGCGCTGCCGGTAAAGCGCAGCGTGATGGGCGGCGGCGGAAACACCAGTTGGGGAGCCGACGCGGACGGACCTTCAGCCACCGGAAACTGCCGTGCATGCGCCTCTGCCGCCAGCCAGCCGGCCAGCGTGGCCGGTACGGCGCGGTCGCGGGTCGTGATCGGGTAGTCGAAAGCAGACACCGGCGGAGATGCGCCCAACCCGGCGCGCACGTCATCAAGAATCCGCTGGTTGAGTGCCCCCACCTGAAACGGCGCACGTGGTACAGGCAGCGGCAATGGCAGCGGGGGCGTCAGGAAAAAGGACAGGTCCAGGCGGCGCTCTGCCACGCGGTCAACATGACGCGGGTGCGGCATGAGAAGGTCAGTCCGCCCGACAGCCGCATTCAACGTCGGAATTCCGGCGCGGGACAGCCATTGACGCGCGTCATCGGCAATAGCCTCGAACAGGCGCACCACATGTTCGGGCTGACCCGTGTATTTGGCCTTGCGCCGTGGGTCATGGGTGGCAATCCCGGCCGGGCACTGGTTGGTCTCGCAGATGCGCGCCATGATGCACCCCTGGGCGACCAGCGCCAGCTTGCCGAAATCAAATTCCTCAGCCCCCAGAATCGCCGCCAGGACGACATCCAGCCCGCTGGACAACCCCCCGTCCACCCGCA
>Ga0308417_1000375_pt1 | contig 33562 bp, 24 predicted proteins | sample HotsprSampleOS65_FD_203528 | JGI IMG/M metagenome (GOLD analysis project Ga0308417, IMG submission 203528) | Hot spring phototrophic mat microbial communities from Octopus Spring, Yellowstone National Park, Wyoming, United States - 20090730_OS65 ...
GCACCGCCGCCGCCGCCGAACAGGCTACCGAGCAGGCCGCCGCCGCCGCCGAACAGGCCGCCGAGCAGGCCGCCGGCACCGCCGCCACCGCCGCCACCGCGCCCCCCGCCCTGACCGCCTTGCCGCTGCTGCGGGCCGTTGAAGATCTCGGTCAGTTCGTTGGCGGCGTCCTCGGCCGCGATGTTCTTCAGCCGGATGACCTTGAAGAGGTTCTCCTGCGGGGTCCCGCCCGGCCGGTAGTACTGCACCAGTGCCGTGACGGTGTCGAGGACCTTCGGGTCGTCACTGGTGACGATCAGCCGGTTGCCGACCACCTCGATCTGGACGGCCCGCTTGTCCTTCTTCTCCGGGTCGGCGATCTGGGCGGCCACGAAGCGCGGGTCGCGTCCGGCCGGGGTCGGGACCGGGGCCGGGGACCGCGGCTCCGAGGAGGACTGCATCGGCGGGGGGGCCGAGGCGGGAGGCGGGGGAGCGACGCCCGGCCGGAGGTTCTTGGGCAAGGGCAGGCCGGAGGGGCTACTCGGGGGCGGGTTGAGGATGGACGGCTTGGGCGGGGCGTTCGGGTCGCTGACGGTGGTCGGCACGCCCATGCCCTCGAGGGCCGACTTGATCTTCTCGGCGAGGATCGAGGTGCTGCCGTCGGGGAAGTACAGGACGCGGGAGTTGGGGGCCAGGCCGGCCGGCCGGCTCGCCCCGCCGCTGCCCCCCGGCTTGACGCCCTCGATCTCCTCGATGGCCCTGCGGATCTCGAGGATCTGGGCGGCGGTCCCCTTGACGATCACGCCGGGTTGTCCGCTGCTGGAGAGGGACGGCTCGATGGTGGCCCCGCCGCCGGCCGTACTCGGGAAGAGCTTGGCGAGCTTGGCGGCCATCTCGGACGGCTCGGAGACGTACAACGGGATGAGGGCCGTCTCCGGGCCGCCGCTCGACTGCTTGGTGCCGTCGAGCAGCTTGTTCACCTCCAGGTGTTCCTCGAGCGTGCCCAGGACCATGATCTCGCTGCTGGCCGGCAGGGCGATGATCCGCAACGAGGGGTACTGGGCCTGGATCGTCTTGGCGACGGCGTCGGCCGAGCCGGCCGGGACCGGGTACTTGCGGAGTTCCGGCTCGGTGATCTTGATCTTGGGAGCCCCCTTGTACGGCTCGCGGTCGTTCTCCTCGATGATCCGCTTGGCCAGGGCGATCTTCTCGGGGGGAGCGGTGATGGTGATCGAGTTGCTCTTCACATCGACGGTGATGGCGACGGTCTTGACCCGGCCGGCCGAGCGCTGCGGGTTGTTCCGCTGCTGCTGCATCTCCCAGTAGCGCTGCCGCTCCAGTTCCCGCTGCTGCTCATAGGTGAGCGGCACGGGGCTGGGGGTGGTGGCCCCGCTGACGGTCACCGTCGCGTCCTTGTCGCTCAGCAAGGTCCGCAGCCGCTCGGCCTCCTCGGCGGCCCGCCGGTACTGGAAGACGTGCGTGAGGATGTCCCCCTCGTTGCCTTCCTCGACCTTCTGCAGGGTCAGGTAGATGCGGTTGATGTTCCCCGCGGTGTCGACGATCACCAGGGTGTTCATCTTGGCCAGCATCGATACCGCCCCGAAGGGGGTCAGCATCTTCTGGACCTCGGGGGCCGTGTCCTCGACGTTGAGAGTCTTGAGCGGGATCAGCACCTGCACCAGTTCGGTCTTGCCGCGACGGGGCAACTCGGACAGGTCGATCCGCGGGATGAGGCTCAGGTCGAGCTTCTCGTCGGACGGCAGGATGGTGAAGCTCACCTGCCGGCGGACGAGGATGAACTTCTGCGTGATCATCGCCTCGTTGAGCAGGTCGATGACCTCACCCATGGTGAAGGTGCGGTCCTTGGGCGGCTGCAGGGTCACGCTGCCTGTGGGCCGCACCGAGTAGATCGGGGTCAGCCCGCTCTCCTTGGAGAACCACTCGAGCACGTCGCCCCAGTCGGCGAGCTTGAAGTTGACGGTGACCGTCTTCTCGGCCGGCGGGGTCGTGCCGCCGGTCGCCGCCCCGCCGGAACCCGGACCGGAACCCGGGCCGGTCACCGGGACGACCGCTCCGGGCTGGATCGGGGTCGGCATGGGCGGGGCGGCCGGCGTCTGCGCCGCGGCCCACCCGGCCACCGCGGCCAGTCCTACTACCGCCAAGAAGACTTCAGTGAGTCGCTCGTGTGGCCCTGATACGGGAGGTGCACCCGGTCGGGTGCCGAGACGCGATCGCATGGACATCCCCCAAACTGCGAGCCTTTGCCGGGAAGATCGGGACGGGCGAGGGACACGCGGTCCGGCTTCGACCCCCCGTGCGGACGACCCGTTCCCCCACGAGCCGACCGCCCTTCCGCCAAAGGTGGTCACATAAGTGGGGCAGTCAATACCGCCTGTTGCCGGGGTGGGCAACGGAAAACTGGACCGCCCCGAGGATTTTAATCTCCTCCCAGTTTACCGCAGCAAGCGGGTTTCGTGTGTGTGAGATCGAGATGAGAGAAAACGCGCGGGCCGGGTCGTCCGGGTAAACTCCGGCTGGCACCGGACACACCCCGGCTGGCACTGAACCGGTGACCGGGGCCGGCCGCCGGGCCGTCCCGCACGACCCGACCCGGCGGCTCACGGCGGGAGACGCGCGGCTCACGACTCGCAATCCCGGCTCGGGGTCCTGTGACTCGGGGCTGGCGGCTCACGGCGGGAGACGCGCGGCTCACGACACGGCCGGCAACACAGCCGACTCGGCGGACCCGGGCCGGCCCTCGCCCTCAGTTCCGGCCGTTGCTGGTGAAGGAGGTTCCCGCCAGAGGTCCGTGGGCGGCCACCTGTCGCAGCACGGTCCGGGCCTCCGCGGCGTCGAGTGGCTTGAGTTCCAGGAGCGACTTGCCGATCGGCCAGCGGTAGAGGGTCGGGGTCGGAATGGCGGTGATCGGGTTGCCGGTGAGGGCGGCCAGAGGGGTGGCCGGGCCTTGCCTGACGGCCACGGGGGAGGACGGGCCGCCGGGGGTGCGGAACCCGCCGCCGGGGGTGCGGAACCCGCCGCCGGGGGCTGCCGGGGCCTTCGAGTCGCTCGTCGCTGCCTCGACCTTCGGGGTCTCGGAGAGTATGACGGCATCGTCCTCGATGGCGATGACCTTGAAGGTGCGGCGCGTGGCCGAGTAGTCGTCCGAGATGAGCAGCACGCCGGCCGGCTGGTCGTAGTCCAGGTCCTTCTTCCAGATCTTGTTGGTGGCCTGCCACCACTTCACCACCTCGACCTTCTTGCTACCGGCCACCAGTTCGTAGCGGTAGGGGGCGGCGGCGTCCTTGATGATCGCCGTCATTGTCCCGTTCGAGTCGGACGTGATGCCGATCAAGCGGATGGCGGCGGAGACGTCGACCTTGGGGGCGGGCGGGGGCGGCTCCTCCTTCTTGCGGGCCACCGTGACGCGGAAGGAGCCTTTCTGGGTCTTGCTGCCGTCGGCCGAGGTGGCCACGACCGTGACCGTGGCGGTGGCGCTCTCGGGGGTGTCCTCCGGGACGCCGGGGATGGTGATGACGTAGGTCTTCGGATCGACCGGCAGTTCCCCTTCGGGCAGAAGCGAGCCGGAGGCGGTGGCCACGACCTTGGCCCCGACCGCCCCTTCCCCCGAGAGCCAGACGCGAACGGTGGCGGGCTTCTCGTCGCGGGAGAGGGTCACGTCGGAGAGCCGGGACATGACGAACGGTTCGGGGGGCCGCGGCGGGGGGAGCGGGCCGTAGAACATGTCACGCAGCGCCAGGTAGCTGTAGTCGCGGTCCTTGGCCAGCGGCGGCGTGGCCGGGGCCGGCAGCAGGAGCCGATTGACCTCCGGCTTACGGGCCACGGCCTCGATGCCGAGGTTGCCGCTCACCGCCCCGACCGCCGTCGGCACGGGGAACAGCGTCGCGCGTTCGTCGGCCTTGTTCAGTTGCAAGATGATCGCTTCGATCGTCACGTCGAAGTCCAGGCCGGAGCGCGACTCGGTCGGCTTGTTGTCCCGGCTGATGCGGAAGGCGGTGATCTGGTGTGCCAGGTCGACCCGATAGAAGCCCTGGAGGAAGTCGGCGATCTGCCAGATGTTGGTCCTCCGGGCCGTGATGCGGTACTCGAGCCGGGTATAGGCCGGCTTCTTGATCGTGCCGTTGGGGTTGGCGGGGGTAGGGTTCGGCAAGACGAGTTCGGGAGTGACCGGCGGGCGGCTGTCGAGGATCCTCACCTCGGGGATCTTGAACTCGCTGATGCGGGCCTGCTGCAGGAGCCGCTCGAGCAGGAGCCGGTACTGGGCCTTGGCGACGTTGATGTCGGCCGGCAGGCTCTGCCGCTTCATCTCCTGCAGGCGGGGCTTGAGCGCGACCAGGGCCTGGACTTTGCGCTGGATGTCGGTGATCTCTTCCTCGAGGCGGTCGGCCGCGGCCCACTTCTGCTCGAGCGGTTGGTAGACCAGGGTGTACCCGAGCAACCCGCCGACGCCGACCACGATCAGACCGATCAACGCGAAGGTCGTGATGCGTTCGCCGAAGTTCATCGCTGCGAAACCCTCTGTCGGTATATCGGGGTGGGCGGCATGTCCGGGTGAGGCCGTTGGGGCCGGCTACGGTCAGGCCGGGATGTTCTTCGGGCCGCTGTCGTACTTCCGGGTCATCCCGGCACCGACCGGGACGTCGGGACCTGGCTCCGGCAGCTCAAGACCAGAGCCGGCACGTCCTGCGCCCGGGGCGCTTGGGCCGCGGGACTTTCGCCCGGTCGTGCGGGCGTTGCGGACGGTCGGTCGTCGGTCGGTCAGCCGCCACCTCACTTCCTCGTCACTTCTGGCGGTCACTTCTCGCGCGGCGGAGGGGCCTTTCGGTCCTCGGGGTCGTCCGGCTCCGCTTCACTCCGATCGGCCTCAGGCTCCTTGGCTCGGGGCGGGGCCACGGCCGGCGGGTAGCCCTTACGCGAGGGGGGCGAGAACGACGGGGCGCGGGTATACTTCTCGGCCGGTCGGCCGTTCACCTTGGCGAACACCGTGAACTCCTTCATCCCGGCCTCGCCCTGGGTCGTTCCCCCGATCAACTTATCGACCCCGACATAGAATCGGGAGGGGTTGCGCGGGTCCTTGGGGGCCGGGTCGACCGCGTCCCGGTCGATCGCCGCCAGCAGGCTGTTGACGGGGTCCGGGGTCTTGGCCCAGACCCGCACGTCCAGGGTGGCCTGGTGGTCCTGCTTGCCGGTCTTGGGGTTGGGGGGTATGGCCTTGGCCGAGATCGACGAGGCGTACATCTCGCCGCTGGCGGCCGTGAAGCGGTCGGCCAGGTCGAAGAGTTCGTCGAGCCAGTTGACCTTGCGGGCCTTCCAGGCGTCGGCGGCGGCGAGCCGCTTGGCGTCCGGTTCCAGGGCCTCCAGTTGCATCTTCCGGGCGTCCCGTTCCTCGGTCAGTTGGGCGATGCGTCGGTCGGCCGCGTCGAGCTTCCACCAACCGAAGGCAGCACAGGCTCCGAAGAGCAGCAGGCCGGCCAGGGCGGCAAAGGCGAGTTGCCGGCGTCTGGGGTCGGCTTCGCGTCGGGGCTGGCGGGGCGAGGCGAAGTTGATCGGCAGTTCACCGGCGGCGGCGGCGAGCAGGCCGGCGGCCCCGGCGAACCGACCGCGGGCCGCCTCGGGCACCACCGCCGAGGAGCCGAACAGCGGGTCGTAGGCATGAACCGGCAGGCTCAGGGCGGTGCGGAGTCGGCCGGCCCAGGCGTCATCGGCCTCGGCGACGTACAGGGCCTGGGCGGGGTGGCCCGGGTTGGCCCCGGCGTACATCGCCAGGTTCCGCCGTACCTCGGCCAGCAGCATCCCCTCGCTGGCCAGGACCGGGGCCAGCACCGACTTGGTGAAGACGACCTCCCCGTTACGGACGATCGTGAACTCCCCGCCGGTCGGACCGACCGACAGGACCGCGACCGCCTCGCCGGTCGCTTCCGGGGCCGGGGCCGCACCGCTGGCGAACGCCAGCGCCAGCCCGGCGGCGATGGCGTATGGCCGGGGGGTGACGGCCAGCAGCTTCAGCCCGGCCGACTCACACAGCGTGCGGATCGCCGCGTACAGGTCCTTCCGCAATACCACGACCAGGCTCAGCCGCTCGGCCGCCGTCGAACCGCTCTGCAGGGGCACATAATCGAGCAGGATGTCGTCCGGCGAGTCGGAAAGCTCCTTCATCGCCTGGAAGCGCACCAGGGCCGGTTCCTCGGTCGGCGGCACGACCGGGTAGCGGACTTCTTTGAGGACCACGCGGTCGCGCGGCACACTGACCAGCACCGGGGCCGGGGGGATCCCGGCGGCACGCAGGCGGTCACGCAACTGCTCGCCAAAGGACGCGGCCGTCTCCGGGCTGAAGACCGGGGGGCTTCCCTCGGCCTCGGTCCCGGCCCAGGTCAGGGCGTGCTCCACCTTCACCCCGGCGGATCGGGCCGTACCCCCGACGATGTACACGCCACGGGTATCCAGGTCGATGGCGATGAACTTGGACACGACAAATACTGCTCCGGGTTACGGACAGGGCACGACGAGTTTCGAGCCTGGGCCGGCGGTTGGCAAGCCGGCGGACGCCGGCCGGGGATTACCGGCCCGGCCCGCCGGGCGTTAAAGTCGCTACGCCGGGCCTAGGGCGGCCCCCCGACGCGTTCGCGTTCACGTCGTCACACCGGGACTCGCCGGGACTCCCCGGGACTCAGGGGGTTTGCACCGGCTCGAAGCCACGGGGCGAGTCCAGGTCACTGAGGTCACGGTAGTACAGGATGCGGGGCGCACCCAGGTTCGTGTCGATGACGGCCTCGACCCGGGCGACCGGTCCGCCGCCTTCCAGATAGCCGATCACCTGCACGCGGTAGACCATCGACGAGCCGGTGACGTACCTCTCGACGGCCCGGAACTTGGCGGGGGACAGCCCGGCCGCCGTGACCAGCCACGCCGCCGTGGTGCTGGCCAGGTCGCCGGTCGGCAGCCCCTCGCGGGCCGCGACCACCGCATCGACGTCTTCCGGGGTCAGACCGGCGGCGGCGAAGACGCCCTCGAGGACCTCGCGGGGGGCGGTGTTGACGTTCAGTCGCGGGATCAGCTCGACGGCTTCTTTGGTGGCCAGCTTGTCGAGCATGACCGGCAGGTACTCGGCCAACTGGGAGGGGTCGTTGAGCGGGCTGTTATAGACGGTGATGGTGCCGCCGCCCTTGCCGCTGCCGCCCGTGGCCGAGCGGGGCAAGTTGACGCGGGTGTTGATCAGGTCGACGAGGGAGTTGATGGCCCGGCCGCTGCTCGTGTAGTTGGCCAAGCGGGTCTCGACGGCTTCGATGAGTTCGTCGAGCGAGCCGACGCGGACCTGCTGTCCGCCGCCGCCCCCTTTGCCCGCGGGCGGCCCCTTGCCGCCGCCTTTACCGCCCCCCCCTTTGCCGCCGCCGGGGACCGGGGAGATCGGGTTGCCGTTGGGGTCGATGCGGACACTGCCGAACAGCTTGACCGCCATGATGTAGGCCGCGACCTCCTCCGGCAGGCCGGCGCTCTTCATGGCCGCGTAGATGGCGGCCGGGTCCTCCCCGTTGATCCAGATCTTCAGTTGCCCGGTGGAATCGAGGCTGATCTCGCGGCCGTAGACCGTCAGGTAGTCGGACCAGCCCCGGTCGAGGGTGCCGCCCTCGCCGGGGTCGGCCACGCCGTTCTGGTTCTGGTCGGAACCGTAGAGCAGTTGCGGCGTGACGCCCTTGACCAGTAACAACTCGTCGAGCGTGTTGAGGGGTCCGTTCTTGCAGCGGTAGGGATTGGCGAGGGAGCTGTAGTGTTCGTTCTCGGCCCCGACGGCCGCGCCGTTGGCCGCCGAGCCGGGCGTCTCGTCGGCATCGACCCAGTCGACGATGTTGGCCGCGACCTCCTCGGTCATGTTCGGGATCTTCAGCAGGGCGTTGTACAGGGCCACGCCGGTCTTGTCCTGGGCGATCAGGGCGTTGATGTTCAGCTTGCCGCCCTCGTCGATGACACCGGCCCGCCTCTCGTAGGAGCCTGGCCCGGTCAGGGCCACCGAGACGACGGAGAACTTGGCCTGCCGCCGGGGGTTGGCCGGGTCCGCCCAGACGACGACGTCGGTGAAGGCGGGGTTGTCGAAGATGTTACCGCCGAGCTCGCCGTTGACGGTCAACGGGTCGGAGATGAGGGCAGCGACGTAGTGGATGCCGGAGACGGCCGCGGCCTTCACCCGCACCAGGTCGGCCGAGCGGGCGGCCGCGCGGTACTCGCCGCTCATCGAGTCGTTGAACCGGTAGGCGACCAGGGACAGGACCACGACGACGAGGAGTACGGCGATCAGGACGTAGCCGCGTCGCGGCCCGCGACGGGGGTCGAACCGGCTGGCAGTTCGCAGGATCATCGGCCGCCTCCCTTACCACCGCCACCGCCGGTGCCGCCACCACCGCCGGGACCACCACCCTTCCCACCCGTGCCACCGCCGGTGCCGCCACCACCTCCCGGACCGCCACCACCTCCCGGACCGCCGCCTTTGCCACCCGAGCCGCCGCCGCCGCCGGTACCGCCACTACCACTGCCGCCACTGCCGCCACTGCCGCCGCTGGAGGAACTGCTGCCACGACCGGTGCCGGTGTTCGATTCCTGGTCGGGGGTGGTCGTACCGGTCGAGACGACCGGGTCGATCAACTCCGGGGTATAGCTTCCCGGGGCGGTGCGCAGGACGAACACTTGGGAGATCGTTCGTTCGATCGGTTCGCCCCCCCGGGGGTTCGGCGTCCGGATCGAGAGGGTGACGCGGACGGCCGCCGGCGGGGCGGGGGTTTCGCCGGTGCCCCCTTCCCAGGAGTCGAAGGTCGAGCCGCCGCCGTCGTAGTACTCGAAGGAGACGGCGGAGACGTCCGGGAGGATGACGTCGAGCGGCTCGGTGCTGCGATCGACATCGGGGGAGGTGCCGGTGCCTTCGCCGGTAACCCAGGGGCGGACCTTGCGGCACAGGCCGCCGTTGGTGCCGAGCCAGTAATCGATCCGCCACAGGTCGCTCGTCTGCTGGTCCGGGAGGTCGCTCAGGCCGGCGAGCGCGCCACGGCGGGCGAGTACGGCGGGGACGCGACTGACGAAGAGGCTCATCTGACTCGGGCCGCCCAGGATGCCGGCCTGTAGGGGCAGGGTCGGGCCGGTCCCCTCGACGCCCTCCCCGGCGGGGGGCATGTCCCCGGCTTCGCCGGAGCCGGTGGAGGAGGAACCGCCCGAGGCGGTGCTGCCGAGCGAGGTGCTAGCGGCCGTTTCCGGGTATCCGCCCGAGTTGGGGGTGTTCGGCCCCAGCACATTGGCCAGGTCGAGGGCCAGGCGATTGAAAACGGCCCGGGAGACGTCGTCGGTGGCGGTGGCGTCCCGGCCGGCCTGGGTTCGCAGCAGCGACATGTCCAGGGCGAAGTACAGCCCGGCCAGGAGCAGGCTGCTGATCAGCATCGCCAGGAGAAGTTCCAGGAGCGTGAACGCCGCTCGCCGTGGGGTCCGAGGCCCGGCAGTTCTCTCGGCACTTTTCACGGCACTTCCCCCACTTTTCACGGCACTTCCCCCGAGGTGTCGGCCGCCGGCCGGCTGGCTTTCGTGGCGGAGCCTTTGAGCGAAGGGTCGAGCATCATCTGGCCGAGCGAGAACTCGAACCTGCGGCCACCGAGGTCGCGGCTGACGGTCACCGTCACCAGGTAGAGGTTGGAGGTCTGTAGGTCGGCCTGGGCGGTCCATTGCCAGGCGTCGTCCGGCGCGGGGAAGCTGCCGGAGGTTTCGTTGAACGAGCTGACCCCGGCCTCGAATTCGGCGAGCTTGCTCTGGGCCAGGCGGGCGGCGGTGTTGAACAGGCGGGCCTCGGCACCCCGGTCGTTGGCCCCGCCGATCAGCGTGCCGATGGCGGCCAGGGCGATGATGAAGATCGCCAGGGCCAGCAGGACTTCGAGGAGCGACAGCCCGGGGCGACGGGCCGAGCGGTGGTGCGGGGGGTGCGACTTCACGGCTGGCTCCCGGTGGCGACACGGACCTGACCGGTGACCTTCTGGACGCTCAGACGCAGGGCGGCGGCGTTCTCGGCCGTGCCGACCTCACGCAGCTCGACGGAAGCGAAGGAGTTCCCGTCGCCGTCGTCGCGGCAGGTGCCGTCCGGGAGGAAGACGGCCAGGGTGACCCACCCGGCCGCGTCGGCCGGCGGCCGGGCGTCATCGGCCCCGAGCAGGACCGTGGCTCTGACCTTATCGAAGGCATACTCGACGACCCGGGCCGTGGAACTCGCCGAGTCGGCACCGGAGCCGGAACCGAAGTCGTCGTCATCCGGCCCACGCCGGAGCCGCGTGCCGTCGCCGGAGATCGCCACGCGGTAGGGCCGGCCCTCTTCGATCGCCCAGGACCGGGCCGCGGCGAGTTCGCCACGGACCTGGTCGGCTGCGGCCTTCGGGCGATTGCCCCCGAAGAGCGAGGTCGCATTAGGGATCGCGACGGCCCCGAGGATGATCAGCAGGGCCATGACGATCAGCAACTCGAAGAGGGTGTAACCCTCGCGTCGGGGGAGTCTGATCACGGCCGGCCCTCGCTGGATGCTCGCGGGATGGCGGGCGGTGGGGCCGCGGCTCAGAACCGGGGCTGGGCGGCCGGGCCGATGCCGAACTGACTGATCGGCGTGCCGTCCTGGGCGGTCGTCGTCACCAGCGGGTAGATGGTGCCGTCGGAGCGCTGCGCTTCCTGGATCTGGTAGGGCTTGCCCCAGGGGTCGATGGTGTCGGCCTCGCCGTTGCGCAGGTAGGACGGCCCGCCGAAGGGCGGTTGGATCAGGTCGCTCAGTTGCGTCGGCAGGGCGTTGCCGGGGTTGGCCGGGTTGTTCATGTAGGCCTCGATGGCCATGGCCAGGTTCTTGCAGCCGGCCATGGCGGCCGTCCGCTTGCCGTCCTCAATGTAGCGGGGCACGGCGACGACGGCGATGCCGGCCAGGATGACGAGGATGGCCACGACGACGAGGACTTCGAGCAGGGTGAAGCCCGGGCGGCGGGGGGCACGCCGGGCGGCGGTTCGAGCGGTTGTCAGGAGCATCGCTGGACCTCGGTCGGGTACCGGACTGGCGGGTTCCTTCGTAAGTATATTCCGCCGGGGCGTTAACCAGTTATGAGAGAACAGCGGTTTGAGCGGCCGCGGGGAACTCAGCCCACGGCCGAGCCCATCTTGAAGACGGGCAACAGCAGGCCGGCCACGATGGTGAGCGTGACGGCGGCCATGACGAGCAGCATGATCGGCTCCAGCAGCTTGACCATGAGGTCGAGGTTACGGCCGGTCCGTTTCTCCAGACTGTCGGCGATCTGAACCAGGACGGTCTCCAGGCTGTTGGCCTCCTCGGCGATGGTGATCATCTCGACGACATCGAGCGGGAAGTAGCCGGACTTGCGGAGCGGGTCGGCCAGCTTGGCCCCGGCGGTGACGTTCTCGGCCCCCTTGGCGATGGCCTGGGCCAGCACCCGGTTACCGGTCGAATCCTTGGCGATGTGCAGGGCCTTGAGGATCGGGATGCCGTTGTGCAGCATCGTGCCCAGGATGCGGCAGAACCGCGACAGCGCCAGGCTCAGCAGGATCGGGCCGAAGAGGGGCAGGCGGAGCTTCAGGCGATCGACGACCAGGCGGCCGGACTCGGACCGGGCCCAGCGGCGGAACAGGCTCAGGCCGACGACGACGCCGAGCAGCACGGCCCACCAGTAGCTCTGGCAGAACTCGCTGAAGCTCATGAGGTAGGTCGTCAGGGCCGGCAGGTCGCCCTTTTCGCGCAGCTTGTCGAAGATCTTGGCGAACTTCGGGACGAAGAAGATGACCAGGACGTTGAGGACGGCGAAGCCGGCCACGGCAAGGAACACCGGGTAGGCGAGTGCGCCGATGACCCGCGACTTGAGGTCTTCCTGGTGTTCGACGAAGTTGGCGATGCGCTTAAGTACGTCCTCCAGGAAGCCGCCCTCCTGGCCGGCCCGGACCATGCCGACGCTCAGTTCGTTGAAGACGTACGGGTGCTGGGCCATGGCCTGGGCCAGCCCGGTGCCGTCGGCCACTCTCAGGCGGACGTCGCGGACGACCGACTGCAGGGTCGGGTTGGTACTCTGCCGTTCGAGCAACTCCAAGGAGCGGAGGAGCGGGACGCCGGAGTGCAGCAGGTCGGCGAGCTGGGAGTACATGGTGGCCAGTTCGCGTCCCTTGACGCCCCGGGAGAACCAGCCGGGGCGGCCGTTCGGTCCCGGCACCTGGTTCTTGGCCCGGGCGATCTTGACGGGGAAGAGTCCGCGGCCGTCGAGGATCAGGGCCGCCTCCCGCTCGCTGTTGGCGGTGACGGTGCCAGTGGACCTCTGCCCGGTGCGCCCCAGGGCTTCGTAGTCGAAGTCGGGCATGGCTGTGGCTGCGGAAGGGAAGGATAGGGGGTCATGCCCACGACGAGGGTTGCCCGGAACGGGGCGGCCGTACACGGACGGACGCCCATTACATCTGTCGTCGCGGCCATCACTTCATCGGCTTCGGATCATCAGTTTCGGACGTCAACTGATGTCACCGGCCGTGATACGCGTCACCTCTTCGATGGTGGTCGTGCCGTTGAGTACCTTGCGCCAGCCGTCCTGTCGGAGCGTGATCATGCCGGACTTCAGGGCTTCCAGGCGGATCACGCCGGAGTTGACCCGCTGGGTGATGAGTTCGCGGATCACGTCGTTGTTGACGAGCAGTTCGTGGATACCGGTGCGGCCGCGGTAGCCGCACTGCCGGCAGGACCGGCACCCCGCCCCCTTCCACAGCTTGCCGTCGTGAGACGCCAGGGAGTTCATCATCTCGACCATCGCCTGCTGCAAGGGGATGTCGGGGGACGCCTTGACCCTCTTCTTCTTCAAGGGGAAGTCGATCGGCAGCTCGTCCTGGTCGGGGACGTAGGTGGTCTTGCAGTCCGGGCAGATGGTCCGCACGAGCCGCTGGGCCATGACCCCTTCCACGGTGCTGGAGACGAGGAACGGCTCGACGCCCATGTCGATGAGGCGGGTGAAGGCGCTGGGGGCGTCGTTGGTGTGCAGGGTGCTGAAGACCATGTGGCCGGTGAGCGAGGCGTGGATGGCCATCTCGGCCGTCTCCAGGTCACGGATCTCGCCGACCAGGATCACGTCGGGGTCGTGGCGGAGGATCGACCGCAGGGCGTTGGCGAACGTCAGGCCGATCTTGGCGTGCGTCTGGATCTGGCTGATGCCCTCCTGGTTGTACTCCACCGGGTCCTCGACGGTGATGATCTTGGTCGACTCGTCCTTGATCTCGTTGAGGGCCGAGTAGAGCGTGGTCGACTTGCCCGAGCCGGTCGGGCCGGTGACCAGGACGATGCCGTGCGGCCGCTCGATCAGTTGCTTGAAGGTGTGGTAGATGTCCGGCAGCATGCCGCAGTTGGCGAGGTTGAACGACATGCGGCCCTTATCGAGGAGCCGCAGCACGACGCCCTCGCCGTGGATCATCGGGATGATCGAGACGCGGACGTCGATCTCGCGGCCCTGCACCTTCATCTTGATGCGGCCGTCCTGGGGCAGCCGCTTCTCGGCGATGTTCAGCCGGGCCATGATCTTGATGCGGCTGATGATGGCGGCCTGGAAGCGGTTGATCTCCGGGGGAAGGTTCTGGTTCTGCAGCAGGCCGTCGATCCGGTAGCGGATCCGCAGGCCCTTCTCCTCGCTCTCGATGTGGATGTCCGAGGCCCGCTCGTTGGCGGCCTCGATGAGGATCTGGTTGACCAGCTTGACGACCGAGGCCTCCTGGGCCTGCTTGGCCAACTCGCTGTCGTCGGCCTCGAGCGCCTCGAGGAACTCGATGTCTTCTTCGGCATCGCGGGCCTCCTCGGCCAGGACCGCGACCGTGTCGCCGCCGACCCCGAAGTGCTGCTTGCGGAGCCGGGCGATCTCCATCCGGGGGGCCAGCACCGGCAGCACGTGCAGGCCGGTCATCGTCTGCAGCTCGTCGATCGCGTAGGCGTCAAACGGGTCGGCCGTGGCCACGATCAGCGTGCCGTTGTTCCGCCCCACCGGCATCAGGTTCTTGCGGTGGACCAGCTTCTGGGGCATCGCCTTGAGCACGTCCGGGTCGATCGTGGCGCGGCTCAGGTCGACCAACTCCAGACCGAACGCCTCGGCCAGGATCGGCAAGACGGCCTCCTCCTTCAGGAAGCCCTTGTCGATCAGCACCTGATGCGGGGGCTGGTCCGGGGCCGCCCGGATCGCCTCGGCGGCGCGGGGACGATCGCTTTCGGAGAGAAGGCCGCGGGCAGCCAGTGTGTCGAGCAACTGCATAACGACTCCGGTTCACCCGGGTTTACCCGTCCCATGACGGCCGGGTTTCGGGTGAGTGGCACGACCTAACCGATTCTAGCCCGGCTAAGATGAGAATCTACTGAAACGGGACCGAGCGTTCCGTAAGCCCAGCCCGGACGCCGTCGCACCGTCGTAACCGGCCACAACTACGGGCGATAGTACGCTTGCGGCTCGCCGCTCGCCCCCCGGGCGAGCCGCTCGCCTGGCCCAGCCGCTAACGCTGACGGTGACAGTGACGCTGACGGTGACGGTAAGCACCGCGATTTCTCGGGAATTTCATCTCGCCTTGGCCCCGACCGGGGGTGAACCGACCCCCGGTTCCACGACCGTCACGACCCCACGGCCGCCGTCGACCCGCAGCCGTTGCCCCGTCTTGATCCGATGGATCAGGCCCGGCAGGCCGGCGACCGCGGGCAGGCCGAACTCGCGGGCGACGATCGCCCCGTGCGACAGCACCCCCCCCGTCTCCAGGACCAGGGCCTTGGCCCGCACGAACAGCGGCACCCAGGCCGGGTCGGTGGTCGGGCACACCAGGACGTAGCCGTCCTCTCCCGGTGGTGCGGCCGTCGGTTCGGCCAGCACCAGGGCCGGCCCCTCGGCCACCCCCGCCGACAGCGGCACGCCGTCGAACCGGTCGCCCCCTTCCGGCAGGCTCGGCGGGCGACCGACCGCCTCGAGGTCGTCGCTGAATAGTACCGCCGGGACTTCCAGAGAGAGTTCCGCCTGTCGTCGCTTCCGGGCCGCCGCGACCCGGGCCGACACGTCTTTGCCGGCGAGCAAATCGCCCAGGTCCGCGGGGGTCAGATAGAACACCCCGCCGTGCAGCGCGAACCGCCGGTCGAGTTCGACCAAGGCCCGACGGATCACGGCGTAACCGAGCAACAGGTAATGCTTGCCCGCTTCCCGTAAGCCGAGGTAGGTCCGCAACCGCTCGACCTGGAACCGGAAGCGTTCGCGGGCCGTGCCGGTCAGTCGGGCTTCGTCGGCCAGAGGTTCCCAGGCCGCGTCCGGTCCGAGCGTACCGGCGGTGCCCGACCGCCGCCCGGTCACCAGTCGGTCGAGTTCGTCCGGCTTCTCGGCCCAACGGGGTTGCGCCAACTCCATCTCGTTGGTGCCGCGGTGTCCGAACTGGCTCAGGAACGAGGCCCGGTCGATCGCCCCGACCGACAGTTGTCGCACCGCCCGGGCGAGGTCGGCGTCGGCCGGCGGGTGGGCACCGAGGCTCAACTCCCCGACCGCCGCCCGGGCCCGATCCGGACCTAACCGCGGCCTGAGGATGTCGAAGAGCGTCGTCCAGGCCAGGTCGGCGAAGACGGTCGGCTTAAGGCTGTGCCGGGCGAACTCGACGAGGGTTCGCCTCGTCCAGGACTCGAACTCACGGACGAGGGCGGGCGGGTCGAGCCGGGACCAGTCCTGCCCGACGGCGGCCCGGGCGGCGGCGACGAACGGCGGCACGATCTCGGTGGTGAACCGCTCGGCGAACGTCTCCGCGGCCCGCCGGGTGGTGGTCATCAAGCGGCTCAGCTTGCGGATCGTGCCGGGCAGGGCAAGAAGGCCGAGGAAACAGCCGGCCCCGGCGAGCGGATTGAGGACCGGCTTGGGGTCCAGGGCCTTGCGGGGGTCGGCCTTGTAGAGGGCGAAGGGGTACTCGAACGGCGGCCGGGGGAACTGCATGCGGGGCAGCCGCGACAGGTTCGCCATCGGGCGGCCGGCGACCAGGTCGAACGCCGACAGGGAGCCGAGGGCCGGGTCGGGATCGGCCCCGAGGTCGCGGTTCATGGCCCCGCAGCCGCCGTCGGCCGCCAGCAGCCGCTGCACGACGGCCCAGGTCATCGGTGTCGGTTCCGGCAAGACCTCACTGAGGTTGTAACGGACCCACACCGTGCCGCGTGGGTCGGCCACGGCCCGCAGCTTGTCGATCACCGCCTGCCGGACCTGCTCGCGTTCGGCAGCACTCGCCACCGTGATCGGTCGGGCCTGCAGCAGGTAGAAGCGACCGCCGGCGTAGGCCCACTCGATGTCACGAGGCTCGCGGTAGAAGTCCTCGACGCGGCGGCCCAGTTCGGCGAGCCGGCACAGCGCCTCGTCCGGCAGGCAGAACTGCCCCTGCTCGGCCGGCGGGACGTGTTCCTCCCCGGCCGCCGTGATGCGGACCGCCTTCAGGCCGAGGTGCCGCTCCAGGACCACGCCGCTGTGCCAATCGAGGCGGAAGCGGTCGGGTTGTACGCGGCCGGAGACGACGGCCTCGCCCAGGCCCCAGGAGGCCTCGGCGAGCATCGACCGGCCCTCGGGGTCGAGCGGGTCCCGGGTGAACAGCACCCCGGCAGCCTCGGCCGGGACGAGCCGTTGCACCACCACCGCCATGCCCAACCCGGCGGCCTCGACATTCTGCCGGGCGCGGTAGGCGGTGGCCCGCTCCGTGTCGAGCGACCGCCAGCACCGCTCGACCGCCTCGATCACCTTCTCCTCCCCTTCGACACCCAGGATCGTCTCCTGCTGCCCGGCGAAGCTGGTATCGGCGGCGTCCTCGGCGGTGGCACTCGACCGCACGGCGACCGGGCCGCCGCCCAGGGACCGGTACGCCTCGCCGAGGGCCGACACGAACCCGGGGTCGCTGCGGATGCCGGCCCCGCGCAGGCGATGGAACACCTCGGTGGTGATGACGAAGCCGGGCGGCACGGGCAGGCCGGCCGCGGCGGTCAACCCCAGGCTGTAACCCTTACCCCCGACCCGCGGGGCGTCGGAAGCCGTGATCACCTCGAAGGGCAAGATATCGGGCATCGGGCAGGCTCCCCTCAGGGACGGCAGGTCAACGTCCTCCGCTGGACCGCTTCAGCAGGCCGCTCTCGTCGAGGACGGACCACAACTGTTCCCAGACGGCTTCGACGGGCACGGCGGCGACCCCCTCGGCGGCCCAGGTCCGGGCGGCCGACCGCAGGACCTCCAGAGCCTGCTCGCGAACGGCCGCATCACTGACACTGGCGCTGCGGCGGGGCGGCTTGGGGATCGCAGACGCGGGACTCGGCGCGGCCGGGGGCAACGACGACGCGGCCGGGGGCAGCGGCGGCGGCGGTTGGTCCCGCCGGCGTGGGCGGCCGTCGAGTGCCTCGTTGGCGATCGCGTCGGCTCGTCGGTTCTGCTCCCGGGGCAGGTGCGCCACGCAAAACTCCTCGAAGCCGTCCGCGAGTCGCTTCGCCCGCTCGTACAGCCCCCGCAACTCCCCACTTCTCACCCGGTACTCGCCCCGCATCTGCTTCACCAGCAACTCGCTGTCGCTGAAGACGGCGAGCCGCTTCACTCCCAGTTCGGCGGCCAACGCCAAGCCCTCGACCAGGGCGGTGTATTCGGCCACGTTGTTGGTGGTCGTGCCGATGACCTCGGCCAACTCGATCGGCGGGGAACCGGGGCGGGCTAAAACGACGGCATAGGCGGCGGGACCGGGGTTACCCCGTGAGGCCCCGTCGATGTGCAGGGTGGCGAGCTGGGTGGCCGGTTCGGGCATCGCTCGGGCCGTAAGACCAAGACACCTCGGGCCGTGTACAGTGGACTCAGCGAAGAATGAGAGGAATTCTAGGCTTCCCGACCGGCGACGGTACCCCCCGACACGCGGGACGTTACCCCCACACACGCTACGCTACCCCCACACACACGCTACGCCACCCCAACACACGCGGTGAGTGGCTTCGATAGTTATGACCCTCGTGCTGACCCCGTCATGACCGGCGACTGGCTGATCCTGGAAACGTCCGGCCGGGTGGGACAGGTCGGGCTGGCCCGCGCCGGCCGTCTGGTCCGATCGGCCCCCCTCGACCACACCCGGAGCCGGGCCCGTGACCTCGCACAGACGATCGAGGCGGTGCTGCGGGCGGAGGGCCTGCGGGCCGACCAACTCACCGGGGTCATGGTCGGCCGCGGACCGGGCAGCTACACCGGGTTACGGGTGGGGCTGATCTCGGCCAAAGTGCTGGCCTATGCGACCGGCTGCCGGCTCGTGGCCGTGGACACCTTCGCCGCCCTTGCGGAACAGGTACCCCCCGATGTCGAGGAGGTCTGGGTCCTCAGCGACGCGCTCAGGGGTAACGTGTACCGGCAAAGGTTCTGCCGGACCGCGTCCGGCATGCGGGCCGCCGACGAACTGCGGATCGAGCCGTTCACCGCATGGGCGGCGCAGGCCGCGGGGGCGTGGGTCACCGGACCCGGCGCGACGGCTTACGCCCAGCAGATGCCGGGCGGGAGCCGACTCGTCCCCGAACCGGTCCGCGAACCGCTCCTGTCCGGTGTGTTCGCGGCCGGGTGTCGCACGACTCCCTGCACCCGGGACGAAGTGTTCTCCCTGGAACCGCTCTACCTCCGGCCGAGCTCCGCCGAGGAGAAGGACAAGGCGGGCGGGGCATGAAACGGCGGGCGGGGCGTGAAACGCGGCGGGCGGGGCGTGAAACGGCGGTTCAATTCATACCCGATTTCGTCGGCGCGGGCGTCGGCGGAGACATCGGTGCAGGCGTGGGGGCGGGCAGGTTGGTCCCGTCCGGTGCGTTGTGCGATGGTGGCACGACGGCGGGGTTCGGGAGCGGCATCGGTGTGCCGATCACCGGCGGGTAAGGACCGGGGGGGGATACGCCCGGGGAATCGCCCCCGAAGCAGGTCGGGCAGTCGGGCACGACCGGGCCGGAAGGCACGGCCGGGCCGGAAGGCACCACGGTCACGGGGGTCACGGGGCGATAGACCGGCGTGAAACAGCCGGGGGCCGGGCAGACCGGCGGGGTGCAGACCCGATCGGGACATACCGGCCCGCAGCACCCGTGGTGGAGCCGCCAGCCGAGGTACGGGAAACACTCCCGCAAGCAGTGGCAACCCGATGCCAGCGACAGAACGCCCGTAACCAGGGCGTACAAACCCAAGCGGCTCTTCATGGGACGAAACCTCCACTCCTGGAGCGCGGCAGAACCCGGGAGCAGCGCTCGTCCGATCCTTCGGAGGCCGTCGGAATCCTTCCCGTCACGCACGGAGCCGATCGCCCCGTCGTAGCTGTTCCAGTGCCGACACGAGTGGATCATGCGCTCGCCCGGCGACAGGGCAAACGTGGCGGACAAGGAATCTTCCCGAGTACGCGGAAGATGCAAGAGACGCAACGACGGATCGGCCCCGTCGTTCTGGACTGAGGGAAGCAAGGAGCGGAGTTCTTACGACGGGCCGAGGGGACCAGGACGAGTGGCCGGACCGAATCGCTCAAGTTGCGGCACCGCGGTCCCCGTGCCCACGAGACCGACTCAGGGGCCGACCGGGGGGAGTACGGGCGGCGGCGGCGGAGTCGGGCAGCACGGCGGCGGCGGCGGGGCCGCGACGCGCGAACTCGAGCCGCACAAGGGCCTCCGGCAGGAGCAACCGACGGCCGAGAGGACCGCGGCCGCGAACAACAGGGCGATCGTCAGGCGGCGGATGTACATGGTCACGCTCCGTCTGGCCGGGAGTCGGGCACGACTCGTGCGAGCGATGCTCCCGGGGATGTCTCGCCCTCCGTGGCCGGCCAGGTCCGGTCGGTCGCATCGACCGGGTCGCACGGGTCGTGCGTTCTACAACTCCACAACCCAACTTTATGATCCGGTTGCGCGGCCCGTAACGACGACCGCAGCGGAATCGGCCGGATTTCTCCGAATCTGTACCGGGTGTAGCGGTGCCGCCGTCCGAGTAGTTCCGCGAGGTTCGCGAAGTTGTACCGATTGTACGGATCGACCGATCATGAACCCGTCGCCAACTCCCCCCGACGTCCGCATGAAGGGCTTCCCGCGTCGTACCACCTTGGCCGACGCCTTGTCCCTGCTCGACCGGCGGATCAGCCCACTGTCGGCCGAAATCATCCCGCTCGACGAATCAGCCGGCCGGGTACTCGCGGAACCGGTCGCCTCCCCGGTCGATGTGCCGGCCTTCCCGCGTGCCGCGATGGACGGGTTCGCCCTGCGTGCCGCGGAAACGACGGAGGCCCGCGACGACCTGCCGGTCCCGTTCGCGGTCATCGGCGAGTCACGACCGGGGCGAGCGTTCGACGGGGTCGTCGGACCGGGACAGGCGGTGCGGATCATGACGGGCGCGCCACTGCCCCCCGGTGCCGATGCCGTGCTCATGGCCGAGTTCACCCTCTCGCAAGGGGACACGGTGCTGGCCCGCGCGGCGGTGGGCATCGGCAAGAACGTGGCGGCGGTGGGAGAGGACGTGGCGAAAGGGGCGGTCGTGCTGCCGGCCGGGCGACGCTTGCGACCCCAGGACGTCGGCTTGCTCGCGGCGATCGGCGTGCCCCGGGTGGCGGTGACCCGGCGGCCACGGGTCGCGCTGCTGGTCACCGGCGACGAACTGCTGCGACCGGGGGAACGGCCCACAGACTACCGCGTGGTCGATAGCAACTCCCCGATGGTTCAGGCACTGCTGCGACGTGACGGCGCGGACTGCCTGCCAGTGTGCTACGTCCCCGACGACCCCGCTGCCGTGCGGGAAGCACTCCGGGCGGCGAGTACGGCTGATGTAATCCTGATCTCGGGCGGGACCTCGGTCGGGGCCGAGGATCACGTCCCCCGGGTCGTCGCGGAGTCGGGTGAGCTGCCCGTCCACGGCCTGGCCCTCAAGCCGGCCGGTCCCGCCGGCATCGGCTTCGTCCCGGCTGCGGGTCACGACGGCCGACCCGTCCCGGTCTTCCTGCTGCCCGGCAACCCCGTGGCCTGCCTCTGTGCCTACGACCTCTTGGCCGGTCGGGCCGTGCGTCGCTGCGGCGGACTGGCCGCGGAACTCCCCTACCGCCGCGTCGTCTTGCCGCTCGACGTGCCGCTCCACTCGGTCGCCGGTCGCGTCGATTACGCCCGGGTCAGGGTCGTGGGCGAACGGGTCGTCCCCCTGGCCGTCAGCGGGGCCGCGAACCTCAGCTCGGCGGTCGTCGCCGACGGCTTCGTCCTGGTCGAGGCGGACCGAACCGTCCTGCCGGCCGGCGAGCCGGTCGAGGTGTGGCTCTACGACAGCTAACCGACGCATGTAGCGATCGGCCGGCCGAGCGAATCGAGCGAGTGACACGTCATGCCCTCGGCTCGTGGCCGCACCCGCTCGTGCGGAGCTTCACGCGCGGATCGACACCCCCTGCCGCACGGGCGAAATTGCCCCGGCCTCGGCCGGGCACAACGGCCCCACGGCCGCCGTATTTCTTCGCCGCCTTCCGTTTCCTTTCTACGCCTCTCTCACTCGCTGCCTGCCTCGCTCGCCGGCTCCATCGCCTCCTGCTTCGTCTCGTGCTTCGCCGCTTCCTTCGTCTCCGCCGCTTCCTTCGTCTCCTTTTCCCGATCCTTCTTCATCCCGGGCTTAACCTCTCGCGGCGGCGGTGCTGTCTCGCGCGGTCGCGAAGACTTCGGGTTCGTCGTGGCCGGTGCCGAGCCGGCCGTCTTGAGGTGGCCGCGAACGGCCTCGATCGTCTCGTGCAGCTTGAACGCCTTACGAGCCGGGTTCGGTTCGCCCTCGGCGGCGGCCAGACCGTCGTCGATCAGCTTCTGGGCCGCGGCATGGTGCGCCAGCAGCGGCCGAACCGTCAGCAGTGCCCCCTGGTACATGCGGTAGGTGCCGTTGAAGTCCTTGGCGGTGTTGAACAGGTCGGCCCCCGTGTTGTGAACATCGCGGAGCGTGTCGATCACGAGCTTGTCGAAGGCCGCCCGGTCCGTCGGGGTCGGCGGGTCGGCCGTGACGGCGATCCCGGGCACGGTCGTGACGACGAACAGGCCGGCGACGAGGCGGTACCAGGACATGGGATTGAACCTCCGTCGGGGTGGGTGGTGCGCTGATCCGGGCCCGTGCCCCCGGGTGGGCGGTACAGGGTGTGCCGCACGGCGTCGTCGGTTGACGCGCCCCGGCAGGACACGCCCCGGCAGGACACGCCCCGGTCGGGGTTGGGACCGCAGCGAGCCCCGCGCAGACACGCGGGCGTGTGGACTGCCTACCGGTCGCTCGGGGGTCACGCGGCGTCGTGTCATGATGACGCGGACGGGTCGGGGTTGCAACGGCGACGGGCGACCGTCTAACATGGGGGCGGTTGGAAAGTTCCCAGGCTCCCGCACGGGAACCGCACGGAAGCGGAATCGTGGCCGACAAGATCACCCTGCAGATCACCGACGCCCTGTCGCGGGCCGCCGCCCACCCGACCGGCCTTCCCCTATATGCCGGCAAGGCCGACACCGGCCTGTTCCCGAACACCTCGGCCGCCAAGCCGGCCGCCCAGAAGTGTCTGGCGGAGGGGCTGCTCCGGCTGACCGGCTGCGACACCCGGGGCCGGACCCCCCGCGAACTGTACACGCTCACCGAGGCCGGCTGGGAATACCTGCTGGCGCAAGTGAACCCCAAGCAGGTGCTGGAAGACTTCGTGCGGGTTCTGGAGGCCCGCCGGGGCGAGGTCGGCGAACTGCTGGACACGGCCCGCCGCATGGCCGACAGCCTGCAGGGCCTGAAGGAGGCAGTGACGCGGGTCCTGCCGGTGGTGACGACCTCACGGGTCGTCCCCGGCCCGGTCAGCACGGCCGAGACGGGATGCCCGACCGCGACCGCCCGTCGGAACGGGGTGCTGCCTGCCGCCGCGACCGGGCCGCGGGCCGAGTCCGCGTCGGCCGCGGTACTCGACGCCGAGAGGCCGCACGACCTGGCACCGCTCATCCTGGCCCGCCTGGCCGACTGGTCCGGGACCGCCGGCGAGGACTGCCCCTTGCCGGAACTGTTCCGTTCGCTGGCGGTCTGCGACCCGCCGCCGACGATCGGCCAGTTCCACGACTGCCTGCGTCGGTTGGTCTCGGCCGGCTCCGTCGCCCTGCACTCCTGGACCGGCCCGCTGTACGCCCTGCCCGAGCCGGCCTACGCCCTGCTCGTCGGCCACGGGATCGCCTACTACGCCTCGTTACGCTCCGCCCCCGTAAGCGGGTGAGAGGGCCCCGGGCTGACGGCCGATGGTCCGCCGTACTCGTGATCCCCTCCGCCCCGGCCCGTGCCCCGTCATTCGCCCCACTCCCAACCCGGAGGTTCAAGGATGACCGCCGCCACCGCCCCCGCCGCCGCCACTGCTAGTGCCGGCGACACTCCCCCGATGACCCCCCGCACCCGCGACATCCTCAAGCGGGCCGGCAACCCGTTCCGAAACTACTTCGCCCGCAACCCCGACGACGAGGTCTGCGCCCGCTACCATGTGCCCGAGTTGTTCGCCGCCGAGCGCGACCTGCTCCACGCCATCATCGACCTGTACCGCTATGACCCCCTGACCCACTCGGAAGTCGTGCCGGTCCTGGGCAACAAAGGGGCCGGCAAGACCCACCTGCTGCACTCGATCAAGCACGGCCTGGGCGGACAGTGGCAACTGCTCGTCACCCCCGGCGTCTACCAGAAGGAGACCGAGTTCCTCGAATACCTCCTGTTCCAGATCATCGACACGCTTTTGGGCGGCGGGAAGCAGAAGGGCGTGCGACCGCTCGAGTACATCGGCGATCGCCTCGTGCGGCGGGTGCTCGGCGTCGCCCTGCGGGAACTGCCCCCCGAGCAGAAGGTGGAACTCTTCCCGCCTCCGGGCCTGGGGCGGTTCGGCAAGCTCCTCGGCCTGGGACTGTCGCAGGCCCAGGAACGGGTCGAGTGGCTGGCCGAGAACCTCTCGGGTTACTCCAACTTCGCCCGCGTACCGATTCCCCTGGCACGGGCGCTCGAGGAAGCCGGCATCTCCGAGCGCAAGGCCTTCGACCTCTTCGCCGCCCACGTGCAAAGGACCGAAGCCCACAACACCGCCGGGCTGATGCGGCGGCACATCTATCAGGGCTTCGCCAAGGCCGTTCTCCTGAACGACGAGAGCGACCTGGCCGGCTTCCTGACCTACGGCTTCGCCGAACTCGACTTCCACGTCCGCCCCAGCCGACAGGACCTGGTCCTGGCCCTGTTCAAGGTGCTCATGGAAGTCTTCCGCAGCCTCAAGACCCCCGTCGTCGTCGCCTTCGACCAACTCGAAGACCTGCTGCTGGCCCGCCGCAGTGACGACGCCCACCGCACCGCCGAGTCGTTCTTCGCCGGCATCGTGCAGGTCATGCACCAGATCGACGGGCTGTGCTTCCTCATCTTCGCCGAGCGCGGCCTGTGGAACCGCTTCGTGCCGAGCCTGGACGGCTACATCCAGGACCGCCTGAACAACCCCGTGCATGTCCCGAAGCAGGGCACGGTGAAGGCCATCCGCCTCGAAGCCCCGTCCGTCGAACTGTTCCGTCGCGTCGTCGAGGCCCGCCTGCGGCCCTGCCTCGACGAACTGCCCGACGGCGACACCGTGCCAGACATCTTCCCCTTCTCCGACGAGCAGGTGACGCGGATCGCCCGGACCGAGCCGACCCTCCGCGACATGCTGCAGCAGTGCCGGCACCTGTTCGACCACCTCGTCTACGGGCCGGACGACCTCGCCGCCGAGCGACGGACCCCCGTCGGGCCCCGCGACCAAGCGGCCCCTCCGCCGAAGTCTAACCCGACCCCCGCCCCGACCGTCGGCCCGACCGTCGCCCCGACTGCCGGTCCGACCGTCGGCCCCCGGAGCGAGACGGCCGACAGCCCCGACTCCCCGCCGGCCTGCCCGGAAACCTTGAGCCGCGTCGCCGCCCTCCTCGGCAACGACACTCCCGAACCGGCCGCGACGCCGGCCCCGGAAATCACCTTCAAGCGGGTCGAAGTGATCGAGGCCGCCCCGGACCCCGACGTCCTTCCCCAACCGACGGGCCACACCCCGACGGGCCACACCCCGACGGGTGTACCGCTTCAAGCGGCGGGCCGGGCGGGCGAAGGCGGACCGGTCGTCCCGGCACCGCCCCCGGAAGTCACGGCCGATCCTTCGGGGTTCTTGCCCCCCGTAGCGGAACCGGTGGCCGAGGAGGTGCCGCCGCCCCGGCCCTTTCCGGCTCCGCGGGTCGCCCCGCAACCGTCCACCGACGTGGTAGCCGTGGCCCCGCCGACCGCTCCGACTGCCGCGACCCCGCCGACCTTGCCGTCCCTGGTATCACCCGCGGTCGCCAGCCCGCTGCCGAGCCTCTCGGAATTGTGGGACCAGGAACAGCGTGCCGCCCGGCGGAAGCTCGAACCGGAGGGTGCCCTGACCGGCGCGACCCGGGAACTGCAGGCCGGCCTCGGCGCGTTCCTGAGCACCTGTCTGGAACACGGCGTGAAGGTCGGCCCCTGGCGGCTCCAGCACGTCGTCCCGGAATGGACGTTCGGCGACCACCCCACCTACGGCGTCATCACCATCGCCCACTGGGCCTGCAAGGACGGTCAACCCTGGAAGATCGGCATCGGGCTGTTCCTGGCCCGGGGCGGCGGCAAGCCCAAGGACCTGGAAGTCAAACTCGCGGTCCTGAACCTCGAGCCGGCCGTCGTCGACTCCCTCATCCTGCTGCGGCCCGAGGACGACCTGACACTGACCGGCAAGAGCAAGACCTGCTGGCAGGACGCCGAGCGCCGCGGCAAGCACGCCCGGCTCGAGGCCGTCTCCCTCGACGGGTTCGCCCAGCTCTACAGCTTCCCCCGCTGGCTGGCGTGCGTCCGCGAGTCCCTGCCCGAGGGCAGCCCGCTGCCGAACCTGGCCGACATCATCCAGGAGAAGTGCGAAAAGCTCCTCGAGCAGGTCTGCATGCCGGTCCAGGGTTGAAGCGGATGACGGGCCGCCGCCGCCGGGTATACGATGTCTCAGGAGACCCCGGCGGCACCCGCCCGGAGCCTGACCATGACCCTCCGCGACCGCGTCGAACACGCCCTGAAGCACGACATCGCCCCGGCCCTGCTGCTCGACGGCACCGGCATCGAGGTGCTGGGCGTCGAGAACGGCATCGCCTCGGTCCGGCTCACGGGTGCCTGTGCCGGCTGCCCGGCGACGATCCTGACGGTCCTCACCGCGCTCGAGAGCGAACTGCGCAAGCAGGTGCCCGAGGTCGAGGTCCTCGAAGCCGTCCCCTGACGCCGCCACAGTCCCGCGGAAGGTCGGCTGCCGCATGCCGCACACCGGGGTGCGCTCGAAGCCGTCCCTTGACGCCGCCACAGTCCCGCGGGGCACCCCCCATGTTCCTGGGCTACAACACCAACGGCTTCGCCCACCACCGCCTCGCGGACGCCCTCGACATCCTGGCCGAACTAGGCTACGGCGGGGTCGCCCTCACCCTCGACGTTCACCACCTCGACCCCTTCGCCCCGGACGTGACCGGCCGCATCGCCGCCGTCCGCCGGCAACTGACCGAACGCCGACTCCGGTGCGTCCTCGAAACGGGGGCCCGCTTCCTACTCGACCCGCGGCGGAAGCACCAACCGACGCTGATCGGCCCGACCGCCGACGACCGGGCCGCGCGGCTGAAGTTCCTGGAAGACTGCGTCGCGTTCGCCGGCCGCGGCGACCTGGACGCCGACTGTGTCAGCTTCTGGTCCGGCACGCCGACCGACGACGCCCCGGCCGCGGAACTGATGCGGCGACTCGTCGACGGTTGCAAGCACCTGGCCGACTTCGCGGCGGCGAACGGGGTACGGCTGGCCTTCGAGCCTGAGCCGGGCATGTTCATCGACACGCTGGAGAAGTTCGCCGAACTGCACGCCCGGGTGAACCACCCGGCGTTCGGCCTGACGATCGACGTGGGGCACCTGGTCTGCAACGGCGAGCTGCCCGTGAGCCGACACCTGACGGAATGGAAGCAGGTGCTGTGGAACGTCCACATCGAGGACATGCGGGCCGGCGTCCACGACCACCGGATGTTCGGCGAGGGCGAGGTGGACTTCGCCGACGTCTTCGCCGGCCTGCGGGCCGCGGGGTACACCGGAGGCGTCTACGTCGAACTGAGCCGGCACAGCCACGACGCCGTGAACACGGCCCGCCGCTCCCATCAGTTCCTCGCGCCGTTGCTGGACGGCCGGGGGTGAGCGGCGGCGGAACGCGATCACTTGGTGCCGAAGCAGTACAGGTGCGTGACGCCGCGGACGAAGAGTTTGCCCTCGGCCACGGCCGGTGACGCGAAGACCCCCTCGCCGAGTTTGACCCGGGCGACTTCTTCGAACTCCTTGCCGGCCTTAAACACGACCATCTCGCCGTCCTCGGCGATGGTCAGGATCTTATCGCCGACCATGATCGGTGAGGCCGACGGTTCTTTCGAGGACACCCGCTCGCTGAAGTGGATCTTGCCGGTCTTGGCGTCGGCACAGACGGCGAAGCTGCCGCCCTTGTCGCCCAGCCAGAAGAGGAGTTCGTCGGTGGCCAGCAGGCACGGCACGTAGGGGAGGGCGGCTTGGGCCATGTCCCAGACCTTGGCCGGTTGCTTCTTGTCGGGGTCGATGGCGACCATGTACCGCGAGCCGCTCCCGTCGCCGCTCGACATCACGATCAGGCCGGCCGAGTAGACCGGGTGGGCGATCACCCGTAGCGGCATCTTGCCCCGCGGCCAGTCGACGGCATACTCCCAATTCACCTTCCCCGAGGCCGGCTCGTAGGAGGTGATCAGGTGCGTGGTGCCCAGGACCAGTTCCTCCGGGTGCCCCGGCCGCTTCAGGATGAACGGCGTGGAGTAGCAGGCCCGTTCCTTCTTGCGGGGGGCGACCCACTTCTTCTCGCCGGTCTTGCTGTCCACGGCGATGAGTTCGGCGCGCTGGTCGTCATCGACGTTGACATAGACCAGTCCGTTGTGAACCATCGGGGAGAAGCCGGGGCCGTGCTGGCTGGTGTAACCGCCCAAGGAGGTCCGCCACTTCTCCTGCCCCTTGAGGTCATAGGCATGCAGGGACACGCCCGACCCGTCCCACCAGACGCAGTACAGTTGCTCGCCGTCACTGGCGGGGGTGCCCGAGGCCAACGAGTTCTTGGCGTGCGTCCTGGCGGGGGCCCCCGGCACGTCCTTGGACCACTCGAGCTTGCCGTCGGCGGCGTTCAGGCACAACACCGTCCGGGTCGTGCCGTCGATCGAGGCCGTTTGCAGGTAGACCTTGCCCGCGACCACGATCGGTGAGCTGCGGCCCTTTCCGGGAATCTCGGCCTTCCAGAGCGGCGACTTGGGGTCGATCTTCGGCAGTGTGCCCGCGGCCACGCCGGACCCATTCGGGCCTCGGAAGCGGGACCAGTCGGCGGCCGGACACACCGCCACACAGGACAGCAGCAACAGGAGCAGACCGGGCGACACGAATCGGCGGCACATCGGCAGCGTCTCTCGGGGCGTCGGGGAATAAGGAGGGGTCAAAGTTAAAGGTAGAGGGTGGGGGTAGGCAGTAAGCTCCCGGGAATTATCGCAAACGCCCGCCGCGAAGCAACAGCCGAGCCGCCTCGGGCCACCCCACCCGGCCGCCCGGCGAGCAGACCGACCGGACTGGATTGAACTGCCAGAGGGGCCAAGCGCTGGGGAAAAACTCGGGGCACTCACTGACCCGTGTCCCGCGACTGACCCGCGTCCCGCGACTGACCCGCGTCCCGCAGCAGCCGGGCGATGACCGCCCCGAGCCGGTCGACGGCGCGCGCGGCGGTGGCCAGCACCTCGGAGTGGGCGGGGGTCGCCCCGCCGATCCCGGCGGCGGTGTTGGTGATGCAGGAGATCGCACAGACCTCGAGTCGCCGAGCGGCGGCCGCCTCCGCTTCCAGGACCGTGGACATGCCGACGGCATCGGCCCCGCAGCGGGCCAGCGCCCGGATCTCGGCCGGTGTCTCGTAACTCGGTCCGGTCAGCCCGGCGTACACCCCGGTCGGCAGGTCGGCGAGCAGCCCGAGCAAGCGGGGGCTGTACGGGGCCGCCGGGGGCACCCCGTGGGCCAGCCGCTTCCAGGCGTCACGACCGAACAGGTTCAGGTGGCCGTTGAGGGCCAAGAGCGAACCCGGGGTCAGGTCCGGGCGGATGCCCCCGGCCGCGTTCGTCAGGATGAGGCGAGCGATGCCCAGCTCGGCGGCCAGCCGCACCGGGCCGGCCACCAACCCCGCCGCGTGCCCCTCGTAGGCGTGCAGCCGCCCCCGGAAGAGTACGACCGCCACGCCGTCCCAGTGTCCCACGGCCAGCCGACCGGCGTGCCCCGTGACCGTCGTGGGAACCAACCCCGGCACCTCGGCGAAGCCGATCCCACGGCGCTCGCGGAAGGCGGCAGCCGCGGCCCCCAGACCCGAGCCGAGAACGACCGCCGTGCGCGGGGCCAACTCGGCGGTGGTGCGGACGAAGTCGGCGAACATCGTCGGTCCGGTCCGGGCCTTCGGGTCCTCGGGTCGCGTGCCTCCGTTATATTCGGCACGGCTCTGCCCGGGTAAGCCCGGGCAAGCCCGGATAAGCCCGGCCAGAGAGCCACGGCTTCCGGCACCGGCCCCGGTTCATATCATCTCGATGACCTCCCCAACCCGCCGCGAGGGACCTCATGGGCGAATTCACGGCTCTCGACACCACCTGCGTCAACACGATCCGCACGCTGGCCATCGACGCCGTACAGAAGGCCAACTCCGGCCACCCCGGTGCCCCGATGGGACTGGCCCCGCTCGCCTATGTGCTGTGGAACCGCTTCCTGACCTACGACCCGGCCGACCCGCTCTGGCCCAACCGTGACCGCTTCGTGCTGTCGAACGGCCACGCCTCGATGCTGCTCTACTCGCTGATCCACCTGGCCGGTGTCAAGAACGTCGATCACCACAGCGGGCGGGTACTCGACGAGCCGTCCCTGCCGCTCGAACAAATCCAGAAGTTCCGGCAACTCGGCAGCCGGACCCCCGGCCACCCCGAGAGCGACCTGACCGCCGGGGTCGAGACGACCACCGGCCCGCTCGGACAGGGGGTCGGCAACGCCGTCGGCATGGCCATCGCCCAGAGGTGGCTGGCGGCCCACTACTCCCGGCCGGGCTTCGAGGCCCTCTTCGACCACCGCATCTATGCGATCTGCGGCGACGGCTGCATGATGGAAGGCGTGGCCAGCGAGGCCGCCTCCCTGGCCGGCCACCTGAAGCTCGGCAACCTCACCCTTATCTACGACGACAACTCCATCACCATCGACGGCCACACCGACCTGGCCTTCAGCGAGGACGTGCCGGCCCGCTTCCGGGCTTACGGCTGGAACGTCCTGCACGTCGCCGACGGCAACGACCTGGTCGCCATAGAGAAGGCCCTCACCCAGGCCAGGGCCACCACCGACCGGCCCACACTGATCGTCCACAAGACGGTGATCGGCTACGGCTCCCCCAACAAGGCGAACACGCACGCGGCCCACGGCGAGCCGCTCGGCGTCGAGGAGGTCAGGCTCACCAAGAGGGCCTACGGTTGGCCCGAGGACGCCCAGTTCCTGGTGCCCGACGGCGTCTACCAGCACTTTCAGAACGGCATCGGCCGACGCGGGGCCGAGGCCCACGCCGCCTGGCGGAAGCTCTGGGCCGATTACCAGAGCCGCTACCCCGACCTGGCCGACCAACTCGTCCGCATCCGGCAACGGGAGCTGCCGCCCGGCTGGGACAACGACCTGCCCCTGTTCCCCGCCGACCCGAAGGGCCTGGCCACCCGCGAAAGCTCCGGCCTGGTCCTCAACGCCCTCGCCAAGAAGCTGCCCTGGCTGGTCGGCGGGTCGGCCGACCTCAACCCCAGTACCAAGACCTTCCTCAAGGGCGAGGGGGTCTTCAAGGCCGACAACCCGGCCGGCCGCAACATCCACTTCGGGGTCCGCGAACACGGCATGGGGGCGATCCTGAACGGGATGGCCCTGACCGGCCTGCGGTCATACGGCTCCGGCTTTTTGGTCTTCTCCGACTACGGCCGCCCCTCGATCCGTCTCGCCGCCCTCATGCACCTGCCGGTCCTGTACATCTTCACGCACGACAGCATCGGCCTGGGCGAGGACGGCCCGACCCACCAGCCGGTGGAACACCTGGCCTCGCTGCGGGCCATTCCCGGCCTGCTCGTGATCCGGCCGTGCGACGCCAACGAGGTGGTCGAGGCCTACAAGCTCGCGGTCACCCAGAAGCACACCCCCGTCGTGCTGGCCCTGACCCGACAGGCCGTACCGACCCTCGACCGGACGAGGTACGCGGCGGCCAGCAACCTCGCCCGCGGCGGCTACGCCCTCAACGACGTTCCCCACCCCGACGTCATCCTCATCGGCACCGGCAGTGAGGTCTCGCTGTGCGTGGAAGCGGCGGAGATGCTGGCCGCCGACGGCATCGCGGCCCGGGTCGTCAGCCTGCCCTGCCCGGAGTTGTTCGAGCGGCAAGCGCCGGAGTATCGCGACGCGGTGCTGCCGCCGGCCGTCACCGCCCGCGTCTGCGTCGAGGCGGGCGTCGCCAACGGCTGGGAACGTTACGCCGGCCCCCGTGGCACGATCCTCGCCCTGCGGTCGTTCGGCACCTCCGCCCCGATGAAAGATGCCTTCAAGCACTTCGGCTTCACGGCCGGGAACGTGGCGGCCGCCGCCAGGAAGCTCCTTGGCCGCTGACGCACCACCGACACACCGCCGACACACCGCCGACACACCGCTCGGACCGGCCCTCGCGCCCGGTGGTCATCGTGGTGGTCATCGTCACGACGGCCAAGAGGTCGGCCCCCGGCCACGACCCGGCCACGACCCGGCCGCAACCCGGCTACGACCCGGCCACGACCCGGAACGCATCGGGCCGGGACGATAAGATCGGTACGATGTGTTCCAGCCGGGTGATGTCCGCGACCGCACGCACGGCCTCGGACGGCCCGCACAGGGCCAGGCCCCCTTCGGCCCGCAGCTGCTGGGCCAGCCCGACGAACAGGCGAAGGTCCAGGCTGCCGATGTGGTCCACGGCCGACAGGTCGAAGACGAACCGACGGTAGCCGGTCTGGACCAGCCGCTGGATCCGCGGGTGGAGTTGTTCGACGGCCACGGGGTCGAGGGACCCGAAGAGGACCACGACGCACACGCGGGAGGTATCGTAAAACTCGAAGCGGACGGCGAAGCGGGCCGGGTCATTCACGGTTCATCCCTCTCGGGGTCCGGTCGAATCGCCGCGGCCCGACGGCCCGGACGACTCGACCTGTTGCCCGGCAGCCACGCACGAAGCGTCCGTGATGATCTAACGTTCCTGATGACCGCAACCGACGGCAAGTGCGACAAGTGTGACGTGTGAGGGGTTAACGACTTCCCCGGGGCGATCCATGTTCATGCCATTCCTGACACTGGGCGTCATGGTCTTGTGGCCGGCGGTCGGGCCGCTGCCGGTCCGTAATGCCGTCGCGGCCGCGATCCCGCGACTGGTCGCAGGAGCGGCCGGACACGTCGAGCAGAAGACCTGCTTCGCCTGTCACAACCAGGCGTTCCCGTTACTGGCCCTGGCCGCGGCCCGCGACCGCGGGTTCGCCATACCCGACTCCTTCTTCAAGACCCAGACCGAACACGTCGCTGCCTTCCTGGCCGACAACTCGACCCGATTCCGAGACGGCACGGGCACCGGGGGGCAGGCCGCGACCGCTTCCTTCGCGCTGCTGGCCCTGGAACTCGGACGATACCGGCCCGACGACGCCACCGAAGCCGTGACCGAATACCTGCTCCGCTTCGAGCCGAACCGCGACCACTGGCGGATGACCTCGAACCGGCCGCCCTCGGAATCGAGCGACTTCACAGTGACATACGTTTCCCTGCGGGTCTTGCGGACATACATTCCGGAAAAACAGCGCCGGTCGTTCGAAAAACGGGCGGCGGCGGCAAAAGATTGGCTCCGGCACGCCCCGACCCGCGAGACGGAGGACCGCGTCTACCGCCTGCTCGCTCTCAAGGAAGTCGAGGCCGACGAAAAGGAACGGGCCGCCGCCGTCCGGGAACTCGTCGGCAGCCAACGCCCCGACGGCGGCTGGGCGCAACTCGACGGCGGCACCAGTGACGCCTATGCCACCGGCTCGGCCCTCTACGCCCTGCAGTCAGCCGGCGGACTACCGCCCGACTCGCCGGTCGTCCGTTCGGCCACCGACTTCCTGTTGCGGACCCAACTCCCGGACGGCACCTGGAAGGTTAAGTCCCGCAGCAAGCCCTTCCAGCCGTACTACGAGAGCGGCTTCCCCCACGGGAAGGACCAGTTCATCTCGATCAGTGCGAGCAGTTGGGCGACCGCGGCCCTGGCCCTCAGCCTGCGGAAGTGAACTTCCCGGCCCCAGCCCCTCAGCCTGCGGGAGCGACCCGACTCCGGCGGCCGACAAGCCGAGACGTGCCGCCGACGGACCGGGGCGGGAGTGTGAGGGGTGCGAGATGCGAGATATTTGTCTGGACAATCATTGTCCCAACAGCTATGCTGAGGTCAGGAGCAATGGGGGGAAGCG
>Ga0308417_1000376_pt1 | contig 33415 bp, 31 predicted proteins | sample HotsprSampleOS65_FD_203528 | JGI IMG/M metagenome (GOLD analysis project Ga0308417, IMG submission 203528) | Hot spring phototrophic mat microbial communities from Octopus Spring, Yellowstone National Park, Wyoming, United States - 20090730_OS65 ...
GTAGTCGGGGCGGAGGGGAAGCGGCTGACCCATGGCGAGGCTCCATTGCTCGCCCCGTTGAATCAGATCCCGCCCGCGTCGGGGAATCCCTCTCGTGAGTCTCGTTCAGAAAGACTTGGTATCAATCCCCCCCGGAGCTGAGCTGCCCTGTATCGACCGCACTCGGCGAGGGGTTATCGTCGCCGCCCTGCTCGTGCTCCTGCTCGTGCCCGGCGTCCTCTCGCTGCTCATCCGCTCGGCGGCGGTGCTGCAAGTTGCGGGCCGCGCCACGTGGCGTCCCCATGAGAACGTGGTCGCCTCGTGAGGCCGGGCGGCCAGGACGCGACGAACCGACAGACGGGCGCTCCTGTTGCTTGACACGCCGTCTCGCGCACTCGGGCCTCGGGGTGGATCAAGGAACGGAAAAGTCCCTCAAACGTGGCGGCGAAGTAGCCACACGCCGGGGCATCGGTGTGCAGACCGCGCCCGAGCGGCCCGTCCGCGATTTCGAAGGCGAGCGGACGCCTGTGGTCGATGCGGAAGCGGCCCGACCCAGCGAACGTCCAAGCGTGCTGCGCGATTGCGCGGGCGAGCAGGCGGGCGGCAAGCGCTGCCGGTAGCAGCCGAAGCGCGCGCTGCACAGGGCGCGGAACGCGATGCTCGAGAAGGTAGCGTGCGGTGCGCTCGCCTGCGTCCTGCGCCACCTCATCGAACAGCCGCGCTGGCAAGATGGCCCGCGCAGCACGATGCAGAGCAACCACCTCCGCCTCCTCCACCATCGCCTCGGGTGGTGCGGCGAGGCGGTGGGAGAGCCCCGCTTGCGCGAAGATACGGGCGGTTGTTGCCCGGCCGCACCGGGCGTCGAGCGCTTCGGCGAGGCGAATGACAGCGTTCGGCCCGATCTTACCCGCCTGTACCGGCGTGCCTCTGCTCTCCGGCCGCCTCGCCGCGCCGGTCTGAGGCATGGCCGTCAGGCTCCTCGACGGCTCTCCACACTTTCCGGCAACTGGTCGCTGCCGCCGCCGCAGGCCTTAACGAACTCGATGCGCTTCACCGGTTTCGCCGCCTCGGCCTTCGCCGTCTGAGCCGGCTGCAGGCTGTCTTCGAGCTGCTCCACGCCTCCGCCGCAGACCTTGATCATTTCGGCCGGGCGCACAGTGCCACCCTTCGGCTTGCGGCGATGCACCGTCTTCCAGACCGCGTTCGGCGGTGCGGCATCGGGCAGGGCGTCGAGCTTGCGCGACATGTCGAAGCCCCACTTCAAACGCTTCTTCGTCTGCGGACCCCAGTAGCCGAACTTGCCGAGGTCGTAGAACTTCCGCTGGAAGCCCGATTTCACATAGGCCTTGAGGCAGCCTAGCATGTAGCGCCGCTTCTCGCGATTGCGGATCCACGGGTAGCCTAACAGCGCTTTCCGCATGTAAAAGCGGCGGTAGTTGTGCATCGTGCGGTCGAGCAGCGTGCCTCGGTCCATCGCGTCGGGCTTCATGATCGGGGTGACGAAATTGTACTTTTCGAAGTCGAACACCTCGACCTTGTCGCCGAGCTCCTGGAACAGGTCGCTGAACGGCCAGGGCGTGTACATCGCCCAGTTCGCCATGTCGGGGTCCCAGTCGAGCGCCATTCGATAGGTCTCTTCTAGCGTCTCGACAGTTTCGTTCTCGAGGCCGACAATGAATTGCGCCTCCGAGACGATACCGTTCTTGCGCAAAAGTTCGATCGCCCTCTTGTTTTGCGCGATCGTCGTCTCCTTGTTGAAGCGGTCGAGCTTGAGCTGGGCCGCCGCCTCCGTGCCGAGGCTGATGTGGATCAGCCCTGCCTTGCGGTACATCGGCAGCAGGTCCTCGTCGCGCAGGATGTCGGTCACGCGCGTGTTGATGCCCCACAGCACTGGCAGCTTGCGCGCGATCAACTCCTCGCAGAAAGCGACAAACTTCTTCTTGTTGATAGTGGGTTCTTCATCGGCGAGGATGAAGAAGCCGACTTGGTGCTCCTTCACCAGCGCCTCGATCTCGTCGACCACCTTCTTCGGGTCGCGCACGCGGTAGTCGCGCCAGAATTTCCATTGGCTGCAGAAGGTGCAGGTGAACGGGCAGCCGCGGGCGAAGTTCGGGATCGCCACGCGCGTGTTCATCGGGATGTAGACGTATTTCGGCCAATCGAGGATGCCCCAGTCGGGCGAAATCCGCTCGAGATCCGCGATCGGCGGCTCGGCCGGGGTCGCGACGATGCGTTCGTCCTCGCGGTAAGCGATGCCGCGCACCGTGTGCCGCTCCTCCGGCCAGCGGCCCTCATCGACCGTGCGCACGAGGTTGAGCATCACCTCCTCGCCTTCCCCGCGAACAACGGCATCGATCCACGGCGCTTCGGTCAGAACCTGGGCGTACGTGAAGGTGCCATGGATCCCGCCCAGCACCGTCACCACGTTGGGGTCGACTTCCTTAGCGATCTGCAATGTGCGTTCCGCCCGGTAGATCGAGGGCGTGATTGCGGTGACGCCGACGAGGTCGGGGGCCAGCGCGCGGAGGCTTTCGCGCAACCGCTCCTCCGAGAGATTGTCCGTCATCGCGTCGATGAAGACGATGTCGGAGTAGCCGCCGGCCTTCAGGTAACCGGAGAGGTAAGCGACCCATGCCGGCGGCCAGTTGCCGGCGATCTCGGCACCGCCGGAATGGTAGTTCGGGTGAACGAGAACGATACGCATACGGTTCAACCCTCCCGCGGCTCGGCCGATAGGAGAACCGTAACGGTCAGACCGCTCGGCGCCTTGCGATGGATCAAGCCAAGCCCGCGTTGCGCTGTCGTTTGCCGGGGGCGGGGGGCAGTTCTCTCGCCGCCTCAGGCCGCGCAGCCCGGCCGGATCAAGCCGCGGCGGACGGGCCGAGCCTGCCGGAGGCGTGCGGGATTGCTTCGGCGGCGCGCGGGGCGGCAGTCGCGACGGCCGGCATGACCCAGCCTTCGGGCATTGGGCGATGCTGTGTTTTCCAGCGCAGCCACACGCCGTAGGCGGCGAGGAGGGCAAGCGCGCCGCCGAGGTCGAGCAGGCCCACGCCGAGGGCGTCGCCTGCCACCGCGTAGGCGAGCGTCAGTTTCAGACCGAGGAAGACAAGGCCGCCGATCATCAGCGGCGGAACCACGTCGCCAATCACGACGAGGGAGGGGTGCAGCGGCGGGCGCGGGTCAGGCAGGCCGGCGGCAGCGATCGCGCGCTCGGCGGTGAGGATCCTGCGCCGCCGCGCATAGGCGGACCAGAGGATGGCTGCGGCGACAAGAAGGAGGGGAGGGCCAATCAGGTTCTGCATAGGTTTCCTCCGGGCTCTGGTTGGTCTCTGGCGATCGGCGTCGCGCGGGCATTCCGAACAGAGTGCCAGTATGCTGCCGTCTCCTGCCCGGCCTGGGTCAAGAGGAAACTGGTCAGCGCGCAGCGCGGATGAGAGCGGCACGCGGCAGGCGATCGCGGCGCTCCAGGCGATCGTACAGCGAAACAAGCCAGGCGACCCGCGCATCAAACCCTCGCGCAGGGGCGAGCGCCGGCGCGGCCAAGACGGCCGCCTCGACGAGATAGCGCGCCGCGTCCAGCGGCGGTTCCCGCAGCCCGGTCAGCGGCCAGAACATGCTCCTGGCACGTGCAGCGGCCAGCAGCATCACCTTGCGTGACTTCGGCACGACCGCGCGCATCGAGACGGAGTCGAGCCCGTTCCGTTCCACCGCTCGGCCAATCTCGGCGTAGATCATGCGGGCAGCGCCGATGCCGGCCCGGCAGTTTAGGGGCAGGCGCGCAATTCCGGCCTCCGCCCGGGTGTAAAGTCGCTCGGCCTCGGCCAGCAGCCGGGCGACCACCCGGGCGAGGCCGGGCGTGAAGCGCGGGGCGGCGAGGAAAGCGTCGGCGTCGATCCCTTCTTCTGCGAGCCAATCGAGCGGCAGGTAAAGACGCCCCGCCCTCGCGTCCTCGCCGACGTCGCGTGCGATGTTCGTCAACTGCATGGCGATGCCGAGATCGCAGGCGCGAGCGACAACATGGGGGTCGCGCTGGTCCATCAGCAACGCCATGATCGCGCCGACGGAAGCGGCGACCCGCGCTGCATAGGCGTGCAGGCTGGGCAGATCGGGGTAGCGCCGCGCCTCCGCATCCCAGGCGAAGCCTTCGAGCAAAGCCTCGGGCAGAGTGCGCGGGATGCCAAAACGCCAGACCGCTTCAGCGAAGGCGCGGTCGGCGGAGATCGGGAACGGGCGTCCCGCATAGGCGCGGTCGAGCCGTTCGCGCAGACGGGCAAGCGCGGCGAGCCGGCCGCGCTCGATGTCGATGGCATCGTCGGCAAGGCGACAGAAGGCGTAAATGGCGCAGGCGGGGTCTCGCACCCGCGGCGGCAGAAGCAGTGACGCGGCGAAGAAACTCTTCGAGCCGCTGCGCAGAAGCGCGCGGCAGTTGGCGTGGTCGGCCCAGCTCGGCAGGTCAGCAGAAGACGGCGGCATCCGGCAGCACCGTATCCAACACGCGGGCCGAAGAGAGCACCCCGGGCACGCCTGCTCCTGGATGCGTGCCTGCGCCGACCAGATAGAGCCCCTCCACCTCCTCGCTTTCATTGTGCGGGCGGAACCACGCGCTTTGCGTGAGGATCGGCTCGAGTCCAAACCCTGCGCCGCGCGGGGAGAGGAGGTCGCGCTCGAAGTCGAGCGGTGTCGCCACGTGCGAGACCGCGATTTCGGACGAAAGCCCGGGCAAGAGCGTGCTCTCGAGGTAGCGGGCAATGCGCGCCCGAAAGGGCTCGGCCTCACGTGCCCAGTCGACATGCGAATCGAGATTGGGCACTGGTGCGAGGGCGTAGAAGGTGTCGCAGCCCGGCGGAGCGAGCGAGGGGTCGGCCGCGGTGGGGCGGTGCAGGTAGAGCGAGAAGTCGGGCGCCAGCACCTTGCGACGGAAGATGTCGCGCAGGTGCTCTTCGTAGCGCGGCCCGATCATGATGGTGTGGTGACCGACCGTCTCATAGCGGCGGCGCGTGCCGAAATACCAGACGAACAGCCCATTCGAGTAGCGTGCGCGGGCGAGCTTGCGGTCGGTCCAGCGCCTGCGCGGCAGATGCGCGAGCAGCCGCCCATAGGTGAAAGCCGAATCCGCATTGGAAACGACGATGTCGGCCGAAATCCTCTCGCCGCCAGCGAGCTGCACCCCGCGCACGCGGCCCGCGTTGACCTCGATCCGCGCGACCTCGCTGCGGTAGCGGATGGTCCCGCCGACGTCGGAGACGAGACCGGCGAGGCCGCGGACCACCGCGCCTGTGCCGCCGATCGCAAAATGCACGCCCCATCGCGCCTCCAGTGCGGGGATCAGGCAGTACACGGAGCTCGCGGCGAGCGGGTTGCCGCCGATCAAGAGCGGGTGGAAGGAGAAGACCACGCGCAGCCTGGCGTCGCGAATGTGGTCGCAAACGACCGAATAGACGCTGCGCCAAGCGCGCAGCCGAACGAGGTCCGGGGCGACGCGAAGCATGTCGGCAAGGCTGCCGAAGGGCACATGGCCCAGTCCCTCGAAGCCGATGCGGCAGGTTTCCAGGGACAGTCGCATGTAGCGTTCCCAGCCAGGAACGTCCTCGGGCGAGAAGCGCGCGACCTCCCCGCGCATCGCCGCCTCGTCGCCGCAGTAGGTGAACACGGCCCCGTCGTGGAAGCGGATGCGGTAGAACGGCTCACAGGGCACGATTCGCACATCGTCGGCAAGGCGACGCCCAGCGAGTGCCCAGAGCTCTTCCAGCAGGAAGGGTGCGGTGATGATGGTGGGGCCGGCGTCGAAGGTGAAACCATCGCGCTGGAAGACCCGCGCCCGACCGCCTGGCCGATCCAGCCGTTCCAGCACGGTGACGCGGAATCCGCGCGCGCCGAGCCGCACCGCGGCGGCGAGACCGCCGAGGCCAGAGCCGATGACGACGGCGTGCGGCCTGCGATCCTCGGCGATAGCGGGGGCAGGGCGGAGCGGGGCTTCGGTCAGCATGACGGGTTCGGCTTCAGGGCGAAACGGGCTCGGCGATGGCATCGGCGACGAGGTCGGCGACAAGCTCGGGGCGCTCCTCGTGGGCGAGGTGGCCGAGCCCCGGGAGGCGGACCAAGCGAGCGGACGGCACAAGGGCGCGGACCCGGCCAGCATCGGCGGGTGGGACGGTGCGGTCATTCTCGCCAACGACCAGGAGGAGTTGCGAACGAAGCCGCGGCAGATCGCGGGTCAGGGAATGGAGGTCCCACGCGGCCATCATGCCGAGGGCGGCGGCGACGTGGCCTGGGCGGCGGAACAGACGCGTGTAGAACTCGAGCGACTCGCGGCTGATTTCGGAGCCCGTGCCGCGCAGCACACGCTCCACGGTGCCGCGATCCGCGGCCTGCCAGGAGAGAACCCAAGGCACGACCGGCAAGCTGACCATGAAGCGCGCAAGATCAGAGAACCATGCGAGGTCGCCGGGACCGTTGCGGATCGGCACGATCGCGCCGTTGATCGAGACGATCGTGCGCGGATCCAGCCGTTCGTCGAGCGCGGCCCGGCAGGCGACCGCTGCACCGGCGGAGTGGCCGGCGACGAGGACGGGACGCAGGCCGAGGGCGCGAACGAGGTCGCCGATCGCGCGTGCCATACCGGGAAGGGTGAGCAGCGCCTCCGGCGGCTCGTCGGTGAAGCCGTGGCCCGGCAGGTCGGGAGCGACCACGGTGAACCGTCGGGCAAGGATGCGAGCCGCGCCCGCCCAAGAGTGGGTGGCGGCCCCGGTGCCGTGCAGAAGCAGCACGCAGGGCCCCTCTCCCATCACCTGCACATGCCAGACGATCCCCGCAGCGGGGACGAAACGGCTTGCCTCCCGGTTCGGCCAGTCGCGCCCGTCATGCGTCCAGTCGGGGCGGCGACTCACGGCACCGCCTCCATCTCCGCCCGCACCGCGCGCGCGAGGCGCGCGGCGTCGGCGTAGGGCAAGGCGAGGTACCGCGCGCCCATTTCCGTTGCGATCCGCTGCGCGCTCGGCTGCGGTCGAGGGGCGGTGTCGATCAGGATCGAAGCCAGCCCGAGCGCGCGAAGCTGCCGCGCCGCTGCGAGCGCATCCTCCTCAGCCTTCGGCCGGCCCGGTGTGCCGTCACGCGCGATATTCGCCTTGCCGTCTGTCAGCAGCACTGCGATCGGCGTCCGCCCGCGCCGGGCGACCTGATCGGCGAGCTGCCCGAGCAGATCGAGCGCGGAGGCGAGCGGCGTGCCCCCACCGCCCGGCAGCCCGGCGAGCGCGCGGCGGGCACGGGCGAGAGCGTTGGTCGGCGGCAGAACGAGATCGGCGCGGACGCCTCGGAACGCGATCAGCGCCACGGTATCGCGGCGCACGTAGCAGTCGGAGAGCAGGAGCTCGACCGCGCCTTTCGCCTCGGCAAGCCGCGCCATGGCGGCCGAGCCAGAGGCGTCGACCGCGAAAATCGCCGTGCGCTCCGTCGGCGCCTTGAAGCGCACGAGGCGGATGTCCTCGCGGCGAACGATGACGCGCGGCAGTCGCGGCGCTCCGGCGCGCTCGGCGCGACGCAGGCGCTGCCACGGCGCGGCCGTTCGGATGGTTTCAACCAGGGCTAGGCGTTCTCCGGGACGAAGCGGCCCCGCACGGAGTCCAGCCGGCCGGCCGCGGCAGCGGGACTTCTGTTCGGCGCCGAAGCGGCCGGCCGAGCGCAGGCCGCGCCGCGCCAGCACGCCGCCCTGCAGTTCGGCCAGCAGGTTCGGCGGGATCGCCGCCTTCGCCGCCTCCAGCACGACATCCTCGAGGGGGCGGGGGTCGGTGTCCGAGGCGGGATCGTCGGCCGGCGGCGTTGTTTCCTTGGCAGGTGCGCCCGATTCGGCCGGCGGCGGGGCTGGCAGGCGCGTGGCCCGCGGCGCGAGCACGAGGCGGGCGGCAAGCGCAATGTCGTTAGAGGCCACCGAGGCGCGCCCGGCCAAGGCGGCCGCAGCCCGGGCGGCGGCGAGCGCGTGCAGCGGCGCCCGCAGCGTGTCGATGCCGAGGGCGAGAGCAGCAGAGACGAGCGCCTCGATCGCCCGCTCATCCACTGTCACGCGCGGCAGCAGAGCGCGCGCGCCCTTCAGGTCCTCCCCCGCGGCGGCGGCAGGAAGCGTGCTGTCATCGAGCTGGAGATGGATGGCCAGACGGTCGGCGAGCGCGTGCGGCACGACTTCGTCCTCGGCCAAGCCCTCGTCGAGGGCGACGATGCCGAAACGGGCCGGCAAGCGGCGCGCGAGGCCGTCGCGTTCGAGCACGACCTCGCCCTCATCGATGGCGCGCGCGATCCGCGCGGCCGTGGCAGGTTCGAGACGGTCAGCCATCGCAAGAACGATCGCGCCCCGATCGCACTCGGCGAGCACGCCGCGCTCGGCGACCGCGCGGCCCGAGGCAAGCGTGGCAGCGAGGTCGAGCCCGCCGAGAAGGCGGCTGTCGGGAATGCCGACGGGAACGCGCCGCAAGGGCCGGCCCTCGGGCCACAGCCGGCGAAGAAGCGCGAGCCACGCGTCGCGCGCGGGCCCGGGGCGGGCGCGCACCAGCACGCTGCAGCCGAGGGGGTCAAGCGCGAACAGGCTGGCGGCGGCCGCGGCATCGGCGGCGGGCGTGCACTGTTCCCCTTCCGGCACGGTCAGGCTCCGAACACTTCGGCCAGAGCGCGCTCCACGCGTGTGGTCGAGGCGGTCTCATCCAGCGGATTGCGCCGCAACCGGTGCCGGAGCGCGGAGGGTGCCACGACCCGGAGATGATGGTCCATGACCTTGTTCTCGCCCTCGAACGCGGCTAGCGCTCGAGCCGCGCGAACGAGGGTGAGCTCGCCCCGCAGCCCGTCCGTGCCGAGAGCGAGGCAGAGCCGCGCGGCGCGATCGAGTACCGCGTCTGACACCACGACTTTGCCCAGCCGATGACGCGCTGAGACGATCTGCCGGCGCAGCTTCGCTTCCTCCTTTGACCAGGCCGAAGCGAAGCCCGCAGGGTCGCGCTCATAGGCGTCGCGACGCTTGACCACCTCAATTCGGGTCGCGACGTCCGCGGGCGTGCGCACCTCGACGGAAAGCCCGAAGCGGTCCAGAAGCTGGGGGCGAAGCTCGCCCTCCTCCGGATTGCCGGAGCCGACGAGGACAAAGCGCGCGGGGTGACGGATCGAGATTCCTTCGCGTTCGACCACGTTCTCGCCGGAGGCTGCGACATCGAGCAGCACGTCGACCAGGTGGTCCTCGAGCAGGTTGACCTCGTCGATGTAGAGGAAGCCGCGATGCGCGCGGGCGAGCAAACCGGGCTCGAACGCCTTCACGCCCTCGGCCAACGCTCGCTCGATGTCGAGCGCACCGAGCACGCGATCCTCCGTTGCGCCGAGAGGCAGATCGACCACAGGAACAGGAACCGAGGTGACCTGCGGCTCGCCGACCTGCATGCAGGTGGGGCAAAGGCCGCCAGTCTCGGCCGGCGCGCAGTTGTACGGGCAGCCCTGGACTACTGTCATCGGCGGCAGGAGCGCGGCAAGCGAGCGCACGGTGGTTGACTTTCCGGTCCCGCGATCGCCAAATGCGAGCACACCGCCGACCGTCGGATCGACCGCGGCGATCAGCAGTGCCCGCTTCATTTCCTCCTGGCCGACAATCGCCGTGAAAGGAAAGGGCGGACGCCGGGCGGGCTTGCGGTTGGCGACGACGGCCGTGCCGCTGCGGCGGGGGATCGCGTCGTCCGGCACGAGACCGCCCGTCGCGCGCTTCAGGCGGCTCGCTTCAAGGCAAGGTCGGACCAGATAGCGGACAGCGCGCCGATCAGGTGGTCAATATCCTCTTCGGTGTGCAGCGGAGACGGTGTGATGCGCAGCCGTTCCGTACCACGCGGCACGGTCGGGTAGTTGATCGGCTGCACATAGATCGCGTAGCGCTCGAGCAGAATGTCGCTGATCCGCTTGCACTGCACCGGATCGCCGACCATGACGGGGACGATATGGCTCGGGTTAGCCAAGTGCGGCACACCGGCTTCATCGAGCCGGCGGCGAACGAGGGCGACGTTGGCGTGCATCCTCTCCCGTTCGGCGGAGGAGTGCTTCAGATGGCGGATCGCGGCCAGCGCGCCGGCCGCGACCGCGGGCGGCAGGGCGGTGGTGAAGATGAAGCCCGAGGCATAGGAGCGGACGAAGTCGACGAGGTCGGCCGAGCCGGTGATGTAGCCGCCGACCACGCCGAAGGCCTTCCCCAGCGTGCCCTCGATGATGTCGACCCGATGCGCCACCCCGTCGCGCTCGGCCACACCGCCGCCGCGCTGGCCGTACAGCCCGACCGCATGCACCTCGTCGAGATAGGTGAGCGCGCCGTAGTCCTCAGCGAGGTCGCAGAACGCATCGATCGGAGCGATGTCGCCGTCCATCGAGTAGACGCTTTCGAAGGCGATGATCTTCGGCCGCGCGCGATCGATGGCGGCGAGATGCCGACGCAGATCGTCCGGGTCGTTGTGCTTGAAGATGATCCGCTCGGCCCGGCTGTGGCGGATGCCCTCGATCATCGAGGCGTGGTTGCCAGCGTCCGACAGCACCACGCAGTTTGGCAGTCGCGCAGCGAGGGTGGAGAGCGTCGCCCAGTTCGACATGTAGCCGGAGTTGAACAAGAGCGCCGCATTCTTGCCATGGAGGTCGGCGAGCTCCTTTTCCAGCGCGACATGGTAGATGTTCGTGCCTGCGATGTTGCGCGTGCCGCCTGCGCCTGCGCCGCAGCGGTCGAGCGCCTCGTGCATCGCGGCGAGCACCAGCGGGTGCTGGCCCATGCCAAGATAGTCGTTCGAGCACCAGACCGTGACGGGGGAACCGCCCTTGAGGCGGTGATGCGTTGCGAGCGGGAAACGCCCGGCGTGGCGCTCGAGGTCGGCGAAGGTCCGGTAGCGTCCTTCGCGGCGGAGCTGGTCGAGTTCGCGACGGAAGAAGCTCTCGTAGTTCATGACTGTCCCGTCTCCTCGCCGAACGGCACTAGACCCGACGACACGGAATGTTCCGTCGGGGCGGGCTTTCCCGCGTTGATGTGGATCAGATAGCGGCGTTGCATGGCATGTCCGCGTTCGGTGGCATGTCCGCTTACGGTGCCGCAGCCGTGCCGTTGCGCTGCGCCCGCTCGCCCAGGGACCAAGCCCAGAGCGCTTCAGTCCGCAGCGGCAACATGAGGAAGGCATGCTCGATCGCGCCGAGCAGCGCGAGCGTGCCGAGGATAGCGAAGCCGGTGGCGGCGAACGACCCGGCTTCGGCCAAGACCGCCGCGGCCAGCAGCACAACCGCGAGCACGCTCGCGGCAGCCAACGCCGTCGGGAACAGGAGGTTCATCTGCGCCCGTGTGAAGTGGCTCGCGATGTGGTGCAGGGCGGGCGGGAGGAGATGGGCATAGGTGTTTCGCGCGCCGAGAAAGAGGTTGAGTTTGGTCGAAGTCCGCATCGCCCAGAGGATAGCGACTGTCCACGCCCCGACCAGGTTTTCGCCGTGCCATGAGAGCGCGAAAACGACCACAGCGAGTGCGACGATCAGCAGTTCGTGCCACAGGATGGCGCCAACGGCGAGGCGGAAGCGCTGGCCGAGGCCGAGGCCAGGCGGGCGTGGGTGCCGGTTCGGGCCGGTGATCAGGCCGGTGAGGAAAGTGAGCTCGACCCAGGCCCAAACCGCAAGGCCCGCTGCGAAGGAGAGGTACGCGCCGAAAGGTGTGGGATCGTCCGCGGTTTGCGCAATGCCCCAGAGTGCGACGCCGAGGAGCGCTGTCGCCGCGCCAACGGTAAAGTGATGCGTCCGCCGCGGCAGTCCGTCCAGCCAGAAGATGACCCCGGTGGAGAACCACCACACGAACAGAGTGGCGAGAACGGCCGCCGCGACCTCCGTCATTGTCCGCTACTCCCAGCTCTCAGCGGCACCGCGCGGCTCGCTTCACCACACCGGCGACAGACGCGGATCGGCCGGCAAGTCGGCATGCTTCGCCGGCAAGAGATACAGGCGGAGGAAGGTGGTCGCTGCAGCGAGCCCCAAGCCAAGCCTGTGCAGCCGCCCGCCGAGGCCGCCCCGCTTCTTCGCCTCGCCGAGTTTCTCCGAGATCTCGAACAGACGCTCCAAGCCCCGCAGGAAGGCCGGGTTCTCGATGTCCAGCGTGACAGGGAAGACCTGCTTGCAGATCTCGGTCGTGATGCGGAACACCCGCATGTCGTAGTCGGTTGGGTCCATCCCGAGTGCCTTGTGGAACTCAGGCCGGCCGTGGTCGCGAACGAACATGGTGGCGAAGACGGCGAGCTGAAAGAAACGCACCCAGAGCCTGTTCAGCCCCGAAAGAAGCTCGAGGTTGGCGCGCATCAGCAGCGCGAAGGCCTCGCCGTGCCGGAACTCGTCGTTGCACCACTTCTCGAACCACTGGAAAATTGGGTGGAAGCGGAGCTCCGGGTGCCGCTCGAGCTGGCGGTAGATCGTGATGTAGCGAGCGTAACCGATCTTCTCCGAAAGGTACGTGGCGTAGAAGATGAACTTTGGCTTAAAGTAGGTGTACTTCTTCGCCTTGGTGAGGAAGGAAAGATCGACCCCCACACCGCAGTCCTTTAGCGAGTCATTGATAAAGCCCGCATGACGGCTCTCGTCCCGGGCCATGAAGCCGAACAGCTCCTGCATGTCGCGGTTCTTGGTCCGCTTCTTGATCTCAGCGTAGAGGACGCAGCCAGAGAACTCGGCGGTGACGGAGCTGACCAGAAAGTCGAGGAACTCCGCCCGCAAGCCCTCCGGAAGATCCTCAAGGCGGAACCGGTCGAACTCCTCGGTCCGCACGAAGTGACCCTTGTTCGGATCGGAGCGGAACTCGGCCATCAACTTGTCCCACTCCTCGCGGATGGCAGAGACGTCCATCCGGTCCATCGCCTCGAAGTCGGTGGTGTAGAAGCGCGGCGAGAGCACCGTCTCGCGCAGCGCCATGCGAGTGGTTTCGTTGATCTGGCGCGGCCCCTGCGCGACACGGTCGGCCACGGCGTCCATGGTCTCCACAACCGCCTTTTCCGGCGCGGGGCTTACGTCATACATGGACGGCCTCCTTCGGCTCGAAGCCGACGTGCCAAAGCTCGGCAAGGTCGAACACAGCGCGGAACTCGGTCAGCCAGCGATCGAACCATCCGGCGCGCAGCACGGTGGCCCGACACGTCATCGTTCGCCGCTCGTTCCAGCCGACGCGCGTCGGTACGTCGTGGAGGTACACCGTATCGCCGGGATTGATCTCGATGCCCTGCGGGATCGCGTAGGCGTGCAGGCTGTCGGGCGACTGCTCGATATCGACCTCGCAGGTGATTTCGACCGTGCGTCTGCCGAGCAGCTTGTCGAAAAGGGTTGGTGTCATGGCGCCTCTCTCCCCGTTGTGACCAGACGCGCGAAAGTCTGAATTTGGGTCTGACCGAACGCGCCGAGATCGACCAGACGCCCTGTTGCTGTATCCTCGAGCGTCAGCCGACCGTCCTGCCAGACCGAAACACGGAACGGCACCTCAGCCCCGCCGGCGTCGTTCATGCGCCGTTCTCTGGCCAAACCGCGCAGCGTGGCGCGCACGAACCCGCCCTCGCCCGGCGGCACCAGGGACACCAGGGCCCCGTTGCGCGCATCGACGATCGCGACCGACCCGTCCGGCCGGTCCTCGAAGCGTAGCTCGCGCGAAGCGAGGCGCATTCCGGTCGGCGCGTCTTGCGGCTGGTAGAGCCCAGGCCCGAGCACCACGGCAAGGGTGATCGCGATCATCGCGCCGCCAACGACCACCGGGTTGGCGATCAGTCGATCGAACCGGGTGCGTACCATCCGCTCCGTCTCCGTTCACGCTGGCACGGGTGCGGGGCCGACCGGTTCCCCCGCCGTCCCCGGCTCCGCAACAGCTGGCACCGGCTGGCCTGCCGCCTTTGCCATGGCGCGAGCCAGAACGCGCGCGACGTCGTCCGCGCCGCGCAGCGCGCGCAAGGACGGTTGCGGATCGCGCCAGTGCCAGGGCCGAACGTGCGGCCACAGCAGGACGTAGGAGACGCGATGCGGCGGCACGAGCCTTAGCGCAATGTCGCCCGTACCGTCGCCGAACTGCTTGAGCCCGGCTGAGGCGACGACTGCGAACGGCAGGTTCACCGTCACCGGCAGCGCGACACCGCAGCGGATCGCCAGCCGCCGGTCGGTCACCGTATACACCGTGAGCCGCGCGCCCAGCACAGCCAGGGTGAGGATCAGGCCGAGCGCGACGAGGGCGAGGATGCTGAGCGGCACGAGCGCGATGAGCGCTTCGCGCACCGTGCTGCCGTCGCGCAGTTCGGCGTAGAAGCCGATCAGCCACAGGACCGCGAAGTAGATCGCCACCGCGCGCAGGCGATAGGCCCGCAGCGCGAGCGGCCACCACGCCGGCCCCCCTTGCCAGAGCAGCCGTTCCCCTTCCGGCAACGGCCCGGGCAGGCCACGGATCGGCTCATTGTCGTGCTTGAGGTAGACGGGGCGGCTCACAGCAGCGGCTCCGAACGGTCCGGCGAGGCATAGAAGTGGCCGCCACCGAAATAGGCGCAAACGCGGTCTTCCTCGCGCCGGGTGATCTGTTCAGGGTTTTTCAGCGTCGGCGCGCCGGCGAAGTGCCTCGCCATCACCGACACGACGTTCACTTGCCCTTTGTCCTCGTCGATCGTGGTGAGGTTCCATGGCACAACCACCGTACGCTTGCCCGAGGGCGTGTCGACCTCGACCTCGAGGTAGCGCAGCAGGCACTCCATCTTGTCGACCCAGACGTCGCGGCAGATGCCCGCAACCTGCCCGTCGCCGGCGACTACCTTCATGCCGCGCGGATCGGGGTCATTCTCGTCCAGATGGTAGTCGTTCGCCACCCTCAGCGGCACGATGCGGGGCGCCTTGCTCATCCACATCGGCTCGGGCTCATCGTCGCGGATCGCGTAGGCCGCGGGGCCGACGCCGTCCTGCATCGGGTCGCCCGTCGGCTGCAGTGGTGAGCCCTGGTACATGTAGGCGGGGATGGCAGCAAGCGGCGGCTCGTTCTGCGGCTTCGGCACAGTCACAGTGCGCCCATCTGCGAGCAGGAAGGTCTTCGGCGGCGGAGGTTCCGGCCAGCCGACGACGGTAACGCGGCCACCTCTGCGATCCTCGGCGACCAAGGGATAGCCTTCGCGTTTGTTCTCCTTCAGGAGGTAGAAGATCAGCCCGGCGAAGAACGCCCAGAAGAGGTAGAGCGTGACGAACGCCAGGTCGTAGTGTTCAGACAGACCGGCTGTGCCTAGGCTCATGGGAAGTCACCTCGCTGGTTGTCCGGCGGCGGCAAGCACCCCCGCCGAGGTTTGGGCGGTCGCGTTCGCGCATGCGGGGCGCACGAGCGGGCCGATCGCGGCCAGGGTCGCGAACAGGAGCGCGATTTCGAGCAGATAAACGGCGCCGTAGCCCGCTTCGGGCCCGACCAAGCCGGGGCCGAGGCTGCCGGTAAGCGCGAGCGCCCCGACCGCATCGCGGATGAGCCCGCCTGACGCCATCGCCACTCCGGCCGAGGTCGCGGCCACCGCGCCCCAGGCGCCGAGCGCCATCCCCGTTTCATCGATCGGGGCAGTGCGGATGCAGGCGGTGAGTACACCGACCGAGAACAGGCCGCCGCCGAAGCCAACCATCAGCGTTCCGGCAGCGAACACGGCCGCCGATGCCGACGGCGAGGCTGCGAGCACCAGGGTGAACGCGACGATCCCGGCGAGCGCACCGTGGGCCGCGAGCCGGTGCGGATCGATGCCCCGCGCGAGCATCCGCGCAGCGGCGGCGAAGGCCGCGAGCCCACCAAAGGCAAAGAGCGCGGTGAGCACCGTCGTCGACCCCACGGCGAGCCCGAGGACCTGCCCGCCATACGGCTCGAGCAGAACGTCCTGCATGGCGAAGCCAAGCGTGCCGAGCCCAAGCGCCACAAGCCGGCGGCTCCATTCCGCCGTTCGGCGCAGCCTGCGCCAGCTCTCGACGAACGAGGGGATCTCGCGGTCGGGCCGAGTGCGCGCCGGGTTGCGCGGCTCTTGCTTCCACAGCGCGATCACATTCAGCACCATCGTCAGCGCCGCCGCGCCTTGGATGACCTGGATCAGCCGAACTTGGCTGAACTCGGCGAGGATCGCACCGAAGCCGAGGCCCGCCACCAGCATGCCGACAAGCAACATGAGCGACATCAGCGCCACCACCGCCGGATGTTTCTCGCGCGGCGCGAGATCTGTGGCGAGCGCGAGCCCCGCTGTTTGCACAGTGTGCAGCCCCGCACCGACCATCAAGAAGGCGAGTGCGGCTCCGGCATGCCCGATCCACATCGGCCCCGTCGTGTCACCCGACAGGAGGATGAGCGCGAACGGCATGATGGCAAGCCCGCCGAACTGGACGAGCGTGCCGAACCACAGATAGGGGACGCGGCGCCACCCGAGATATGAGCGGTGATGGTCGGAGCGGAAGCCGATCACGGCCCGCAGCGGCGCGAACAGCACCGGCAGCGCGACCATGGTCGCAACAAGCCCAGCGGTAACGCCGAGCTCGACGATCATCACCCGGTTGAGCGTGCCGAGCAGCAGCACGCTGCACATGCCGACCGAAACCTGGAACAGAGAGAGGCGGACGAGGCGCGGCAGCGGCAGATCGGGGCTCGCCGCATCGGCGAACGGCAGGAAACGGGGCGCGACCCGCCTCCAGGCGTTGACGAAGGCGGCCTCGATCGCCCTCATCGCCGTGCGAGCTCCATCGCCTGCGAGGTGTAGAAGCCCCGCTGCACGCGCGTGCTCCGACCCATCGCCATCGCCGCCAGCGCAGGCTCGGCCGAAAGGAGGTGGCGGAGACCGCGTTCGGAGACGGGCTCGATCGACGGCGCCCGATCGCTCTTCGGGAATAGCCGTCCGACCGCGTGCATGGCGGCGAGCAACGGCGTGCGCGGGGCGAAGGTGAACAGTAGCGAGACGCGGGTGCGAACAGCAAGGCCGCCCAGCGCGCGCACGACATCCGTCGCGCGGTAGTGGATCAGGCTGTCCATCGCCACGACGTGGTCGAAGGGACCGAGCTCCGGATCGAGCATGTCGCCGACCGTCCACTTGATCCGTCCCCCGATCCCGAGCGACGCGGCCCGGTCGCGGGCGAGCCCGATCAGCGTGGGCGAGAGATCGACCGCGACCACCTCAGCCCCGCGTTGCGCCGCCGCCACCGCTAGTGCGCCAGTGCCGCAGCCGGCGTCGAGCACGCGCCGCCCGGAAAGGTCCTCAGGCAGCCAGGAGAGCAAGGTTGCGCGCATCCGCTCCCGGCCCTCACGCACCGTAGCCCTGATGCCGGAAAGCGGCGCGTCTGAAGTGAGCCTCTTCCAGGCCTCGACCGCCGTGCGGTCGAAGTAGTCGAGGAGCTGGCTGCGACGGGTCTCGTAGGTCGCGGTCGGCATCAGTCGAACCCTAGGAGGTCGAAGATCTCGCGATCGCGAAGGGGTTGCGCCTCGAGCGCTTCGACCCCGGCCCACAGCGTCTCGGCAAGGCGGATGTATTCGCTCTGCACCCGAACCACTTCTTCTGTCGGCTCCATCTCGAACAGCGTCATCTTCTTCAGCCGCGACTGGCGGATGACGTCCGCCGCCGGGAGGTGGGCCAGAAGCTTCATTCCCGTGGCGCGATTGTATTTCTCGATTTGATCCACGCTCTCCGAGCGGTTGGCGATCACGCCGCCCAACCGAACCGGGTAGTTGCGCGCCTTCGCGGCGATCGCGGCCACGATCCTGTTCATCGCAAAGATTGAGTCGAAGTCGTTGGCGGCGACGATCAAGCCCCGATCCGCGTGCAGGAGGGGAGCGGCGAAGCCACCGCAGACCACGTCCCCCAGAACGTCGAAGATCACCACGTCGGTCTCCTCGAGCAAATGATGCTCCTTGAGGAGTTTCACTGTCTGCCCAACGACGTAGCCGCCGCAACCGGTACCAGCCGGCGGGCCACCGGCCTCTACGCAGAGCACCCCGCCATAGCCCTCGAACACAAAGTCCTCTGGCCGAAGCTCCTCGCTGTGGAACTCAACGCTTTCCAGGACATCGATCACGGTCGGGCAGAGCGACTTCGTCAGAGTGAAGGTGCTGTCGTGCTTCGGGTCGCAGCCGATCTGCAGGACCCGCTTGCCGATTTTGGTGAAGGCGACGGACAGGTTGGACGAGGTCGTGCTCTTGCCGATGCCGCCTTTGCCGTAGACGGCGAACACCCTCGCCCCCTCGATCCGATACGCCGTGTCGGGGTGGACCTGGACCGAGCCTTCGCCGTCGGGGCGGGAGGAGGGCAGGCGGCGGCTGGCGCGCTTAAGGTCGATCGTCGTCATGCGCTCGCTCCCGCGGTAATGCCTTCGAGCCTGTCTTCCAGCTCCTCGCCAGCGCGGCGCAGGCGATCGATCACCTCTTGCGGAGGCGACCAGTAGCGACGCTCGTGCGCCTCGATCAGCCGATTGGCGATGCGCGCTGACGCGGTGGGGTTGAGGCGGGCGAGCCTCTCCCGCATCGCATCGTCGAGCATGAAGGTCTCGGCGAGGTGGTCGTACACCCACGGCGCAACCTGGCCGGTGGTGGCGGACCATCCCATGGTGTTGGTCACATGCGCCTCGATTTGCCGCACGCCTTCGTAGCCGTGCGCGAGCAGCGCCTCGTACCATTTCGGATTGAGCGCGCGCGTCCGCGTCTCGAGAGCGACCTGCTCTGCGAGGCTACGGATTTTTCCTCCGCCCCGCGTCTGGTCTCCAATGTAGACGGCGGCCTCTTGGCCACGCACACGCTTCACCGCGCGCGAAATCCCGCCCAAGGTGTCAAAATACTGATCGAGCGAGGTGACGCCGACCTCGATGCTGTCGAGGTTCTGGTACGTGACGTCCACTTTGCCGAGCAGGTGGGTGAGCACGCGGTCTTGCCGCACTGGTCGCCCGTCCGTGCCGTAGGCGAAGCCTTTGCGCCGCACATAGGCTTCGGCGAGCTGGTCCTCGTCCTCCCAGGCGCCGGAGTCGACAAGGTTATTGACGTTGGCGCCGTAGGCTCCGTCGGCATTGCCGAACACGCGCAGCGCCGCTTCCTCCAGCGAGCCGCCGTGCTCGGAGAGATAGGCGAGCGCGTGCTTGCGGATGAAGTTCATCTCTACCGGCTCGTCGGCCTGGGCGGCGAGCAGCGCGGCCTCGGCGAGGAGCTTCGTCTGCAGGGGAAGGAGGTCGCGGAAGATTCCCGAGAGCGTGACCATCACGTCGATCCGCGGCCGCCCGAGGCGCTCAAGCGGCACGAGCTTCGCGCCGCAAATCCGGCCGTAGGAGTCGTGCCGCGGTTCGGCCCCCATCAGCCACAGCGCCTGCGCGATCGGCCCACCCTCCGTTTTCAGGTTGTCGGTGCCCCACAACACCATGGCCACCGTCTCGGGCAGGTCATGCCCGTCGCCGCGGTAGCGTTCGAGAAGTCGCTCGGCCTGGCGCGCGCCGTCGACCAGGGCGAAGGCGGAGGGGATCTTGAACGGATCGAAGCCGTGCAGATTGCGCCCGGTCGGCAGGATGTCCGGCGAGCGCAACAGATCACCGCCCGGAGCTGGGCGGATATAGCCCCCGTCCAGAGCGTGCAGGATGGCGGGGATCTCGGTGTCGGCGGCGAGCACGGCATCGAGCCGCGCGCGCTCGCTCGCCTCAGTGATGCCGGCCGCAGCAAGGATCTCGGTGCGCTGCTCCGCGGTCGGCGGTTCGCCCACGACGTGCAGGCCGTGCGGGATCAGCGTGTATTCGAGTTCGAGCAGCACATCCGTCAGCCGGCGGATCTCCACCTCTGGGTCGGCCCAGGGCGGTTCGGCATCGGCCAGCTCCACCGCGTGCGCCTGCGCCTGGATTAGCCCCGCAAGCGCCAGCCGAGCGTTCGGATCCGTCTCTGGGTCGAGGCTCCGCCAGCGGTCGAGCGAGGCCTTGAGGTCGAGCAGGCCGCGATAGAGCCCGGCATGCGCCACCGGCGGCGTCAGGTAGCTGACCAGTGTCGCGCCGGCCCGGCGCTTGGCGAGTATCCCCTCGGAGGGGTTGTTGGAGGCATAGAGGTAAACATTCGGCAAATCGCCAATCAGGCGATCGGGCCAGCAGGAGGCCGAGAGCCCCACTTGCTTGCCCGGCATGAACTCAAGCGCACCATGGGTGCCGAAATGCAGCACCGCATGCGCGCCGAAATCCTCGCGGATCCAGCGGTAGAAGGCCGAGAAGGCATGGGTCGGGGCAAAGCCGCGCTCGAACAGGAGCCGCATCGGGTCGCCCTCGTAGCCGAACGCAGGCTGCACGAGCACCGAAACGTTTCCGAATCGGGCGCCAAGGATGAAGATCGACCGCCCGTCCGTCTGCGCCCGGCCGGGGGCCGGGCCCCACTGCCGTTCGATCTCGGCAAGATAGAGCTCGCGCCGGACGTGGTCCTCCGCTGGGATCGCGGCCAACACGTTGGCCGGCATTCCGTGCAGAGCGGCATTGCCTTCGCACACCGCGCGCCGTAGCGCCTCCGCGCTGTCCGGCACGTCCACCGTGTAGCCGGCCGCCTGCATCGCCCGCAGCACGTTGTGCACCGAGGCGAAGACGGAGAGATAGGCCGCAGTTCCCACCGCTCCGGCATTGGGCGGGAAGTTGAACAGGACGATTGCGACCCGGCGGTCGGCGCGGCGCGACCCCCGCAGCGCGACAAGCTTGGCCACGCGCGCGGCCAGGGTCTTCGCTCGTTCGTGGTGCGAGACCATATCGCGCCGGCAGGCGACCCCGTCGCAGCCTGGGCAGGCCTTGCCGTCTGCCGAGGGTGAGCAGCGGCCGCCGAAGGTCATCGGCCAGATCGCGCCGTCGAGCTCCGGGATTGCGACCATCATGGTCGCTTCGACCGGGGTGAGGCCGCGGGCGTCGCTCTCCCAGTGCCTCAGCGTCTGGAACTCGAGCGGATGGGCAGCGATGTAGGGTACATCGAGACGGGCGAGAACCTCCTCCGCCGCGCGCGCGTCGTTGTAGGCCGGGCCGCCAACCAGGGAGAACCCCGTCAGGGAAACGACCGCATCGACGATTGGCTGCCCGTCCTTGAGAAAAAAGCGTTCAATCGCCGGGCGTGCATCGAGCCCCGAGGCGAAGGCCGGGATAACGCGCAGGCCCTTCGCCTCCAGGGCCGCGATCGCGCCGTCGTAGTGCCCAGCGTTGCCGGCGAGCAGGTAGGAGCGAAGCATCAGCACGCCGACAGTCCCCGCCGATCCCTCCGCCGGCAGATCGGCAAGACGCTCGGTAATCCGTCCCTTGGCCCGGGGGTGATAGAGCCCGACCTCCGGGTAGTGGATCGGCGCCCCGACCGACAGCGTACCGGCGAGCCCGGCACGCGGCCCGGCGGCATAGCGGTTGACCAGCAGGCGAATGAGGTTGGCGAGGTTCTCCTCGCTGCCGGCAAGCCAATACTGCAGGGCGAGGAAGTAGGCGCGCACGTCCTGTGCTGTTCCCGGAATGAAGCGCAGGAGTTGCGGAATCCGCCGTAGCATGGCCATCTGGCCCCGGCCCGAGCTGCCGTTGCCAGCGCTCTTGCTGCCGCGCAGCCGCTTCAGCAGCGCAAGCGGCCCCTTCGCCTCGCCGCTCATCGTGAAACGTCCGAGGCGGGTCAGCTGCATCACCTCGCCCGCCGACATCATGCCGAGAATCGCATCGCAGGCATCACGCCGGGCCTGCAGTGCCGGCAGCACGAGACGGATGTGCTCGTCTAGGAACAGCATGGCGGCGACGATGATGTCGGCGCGCGAGATGTCTTCGCGGCAGCGTGCAAGTGCCGCCTCGTCCGTCGCCCACTCGTCGGCCGCGTGGACAGACAGCCCGAGCCCAGGCAGCTCGCCACGGCGCAACGACACCGCCGCACGCATGGCGGCAGATGTGAGATGGCTGTCCATCGTCACGATAACGACGCGCACGGGTGTTGCGTCAGCGGGCGAAGTGCGCTTTGGCATCGTACAGCGTCTCGACCGTGATGGTGCGAATGCCGCGTTCGGCCGCGTACCGTTCGGTGTTGCGGCGCGCCTTGCCGCGGACGAAGAACGGCACCCTGCCGAGCTCCTTCGTCGCCTCGTCCGTCCAGATCGGCGCGGCGGAAAGCCCCTCTGCCGGCGCGCAAGTTGCCACCGCCGCCGCGACCGGGGAGGAGGCAGCCGCGGCGACGGTGGCCGTCGCGCCGAGGTGGGATGGCGCGGCCTCGTCGTGGAACTCGAAGTCCTCGCGGAACATCGCGAGGAGGTGTTCCTCGAGCCCCATCATCAGGGGGTGGACGAGGGTGTCGAAGAGCACGTTCGCCCCTTCGAACCCCATCACCGGGGAATAGCGGGCGGGGAAGTCCTGCACGTGCACGGGCGCCGAGATCACCGCGCAGGGTATGCGGTGCTTCTTCGCCACGTGCCGCTCCATCTGGGTGCCCAGCACGAGCTCGGGCGCAGCCTCGGCGATCCGCGCTTCGACCTCGAGATAGTCCTCGGTGAGGACTGGCTCGACCCCGTACCGTGTCGCCGCCTCGCGCACCTCGCGGGCGAACTCGCGCGAATAGGTGCCGAGGCCGACAACGGTGAAGCCCAGTTCCTCGGCGGCGACGCGCGCGCAGCCGATGGCGTGGGTGGCATCGCCGAACACGAAAACCCGCTTGCCGGTGAGGTAGGTGCTGTCGACCGAGCGGCTGTACCACGGCAGGCGCGAAGTCTCCTCGGCGAGCACGGGCGAGGGGTCGAGCCCGGCGAGTTCGGCCACTTCGCGGACGAAGTCGCGCGTCGCCCCGACCCCGATCGGCACCGTTCGCGTTGCCTTCTGGCCGAAGGCCCGACCGAGCCAGGCGGCGGCGGTGGCCGCGATCTCCGGATAGAGAACGACATTAAAGTCCGCCTCGCCGAGGCGCGCGATGTCGGCTGGCGAGGCGCCAAGAGGGGCGACGACGTTGATCGCGATGCCGAGCCGCGCGAGCAAGCCTGACACCTCGCGGAGGTCGTCGCGATGGCGGAAGCCAAGCGCAGCTGGGCCGAGGATGTTGGCACGCGGCGGATGATTAGCGGGGCGGGGCGGGCGCGGCGTGCCGGGAGGCGGCGCATGCGGGCCGGCGAAGGCGCGCACGACGCGATAGAAGGTTTCCGCCGCCCCCCAGTTCTCCTTCTTCGCATAAGAAGGTAGCTCGAGCGGCACGATCGGCACCGCGAGCCCTGCGGATCGCGCAAGGCCCTGCGGGTCGTCCTGGATCAGTTCTGCGGTACAGGACGCGCCGACAAGGATCGCTTGCGGGCGGAAACGCTCGTACGCTTCGATGAGCGCGGTGCGGAACAGGTTTGCCGTGTCGGATCCGAGGTCGCGCGCCTGGAACGTGGTGTAGGTGACGGGCGGGCGGCTCGCGCGACGCTCAATCATGGTGAAGAGGAGGTCGGCATAGGTGTCGCCTTGGGGAGCGTGCAGCACGAAGTGCACGTCGCGCATCGCTGCGGCGATGCGCATGGCGCCGACATGCGGTGGTCCCTCGTAGGTCCAGACCGAGAGCTGCATCGGTCTACACCTTCAGCCGCTGCGCCCGATCGAACGGGCGTGAGAAGAGCCCCGCGAGGTCGCCCGCCTGGTCGTAACCCTGGATCGGCGTGAACACGAGCTCGATCGACCACTTGGTGGTGAAGCCTTCGGCCTCGAGAGGATTGGCGAGCCCGAGCCCGCAGACGGTGATGTCGGGGCGGGATGCACGGCAGCGGTCGAGCTGGCGCTCCACATTCTGGCCTTCGCTCAACGTCGCGCCCTCGGGCAAAAGCGGCAGCTCCGCGGCAAGCAAGGCCCGATGCAGATAGGGCGTGCCGATCTCGAGCGGGCGCATGCCGCACTCGCGGGCAAGGAACCGCGCCAGCGGGACCTCGATCTGGCTGTCGGGGAACAGGAACACGCTCCGGCCCTCGAGCCTTGGGCGATGCGCAGCGAGTGCCTTCTCGGCGCGGGCGATGCCGAGCGCGGTCGCCTCCCGGAAACGCGACGGGGCAACGCCGAACGCCTCCGCCGCCGCCCGCAGCCAGCCGGTGGTGCCCTCAGCGCCGAGCGGGAAGGGGGCGAGAAGATGGCGGCAGCCCCGTGCTTCGAGGGCGCGCGCGGTGTCGCCTAGCCAGGGCTGCGCGAGCAGAAACAGGGTGTTCTGTCCGATCGCGGGCAAGCTAACCGATCGCCGCGGCGGAAAGACCTCCACGTGCTCGAGTCCCATCGCTGCAAAGAGGCGCAGCATCTGGTCCTCGACCACGTCGGGCAGGACGCCGACCAGGAGCAGGCGGGGGGCAGGCTCCGCGGTTGCAGGGAGGTCCGGGACGAGGGCGGCGAGGCAAGCGTCCTCGCCTTGCGTGAAGGTCGTTTCGATGCCCGAGCCCGAGTAGTTCAGCACGCGCACGCGCGGTGCGAACCGTGTGTCGAGTCGCTGCGCGGCGCGCCGGAGGTCGAGCTTGATCACCTCCGACGGGCAAGACCCGACGAGGAACAGGAGCCTGATGTCCGGGCGCCGGGCGAGCAGCCGTTCCACAACCCGATCAAGTTCCGCGTTCGCATCGGCCAGCCCGGCGAGGTCCCGCTCCTCGATGATAGCGGTGGCGAAGCGCGGTTCGGCGAAGATCATCACGCCGGCGGCAGACTGCATCAGATGGGCGCAGGTGCGACTGCCGACGATCAGGAAGAAGGCGTCCTGGATTTTGCGGTGCAGCCAAACGATGCCAGTGAGCCCGCAGAACACTTCGCGTTGGCCGCGCTCGCGCAGCACCGGCTGGTCGCTGCAGCCAGTGGCCAAGCGCGCCGGGGCCGCCGCAGAACTCATGCCGCAGCCCGCGAGCCGGCCGAGAGGCACGCTTCGTCGCGCCGTGCCTGGCGCAGTTTCAGCACGAACTGGGCGGCGTTGACGACATAGGCCGCGTAGGCTGCAAGCGCGACAGCCATCTGGTCATGCGCATCGCCGACCGCGAAAAGCAGCATTGCCAAATAGGCGGTGTGCAGGGCAATGACCAGCATCGAGAAGGCGTCTTCCCAAAAGAATGGGCGGGCGAACAGGTATCGGCCGAAGACGTCCTTCTCCCAGATCGCGCCCGTGATCATGATCGTGTACAGAACCGCCGTCTTGGCGATGACCGAGATCTCCGCCAGGAGAAGACCCTCGCCGGTGGCGAGGAAGCGGATCACTAGGGCGAGGCTGACGAGAAAGACCGCGAACTGGAACGGGGCCAGGATGCCCTGGACCACCGTCCACGGCGAGGCGTCGCGGCGGGCGCGCTCCTCCGGCGTGTAGAGCGGCGGCCGCGCGCGTTGGTCGCTTCGACTCCTGACGAAGCGGGCTTGCGCGAACTGGACCTGGGCGCAGCCGGCCGACGTGCCCCAGGGGCAGGCGTCGACGGTGTCGATCAGCCGATTGAGGCTGCCGAGTGTAAGCATGGCTTGACAGGCTCCCCCTCGGATGGATCACGCTGGCGTGAGGTCGGCCTTCGATCGGCTGGCAGTTCGTCGCCGATCGCGGAGGGATGGAGTGGGCGAGGGAAAATCGTTACGGTCCCGCAGCATGTTCTCCTCCCGGCGCCCGGCAGGGCACGCGGGGCAGAGGCTAGGGAAGGTGGCGGGCGAGTGTCAAGCGCGATTGACGTAAGGCGCGCTTGACATGTCCGGCCGCAGCACGGCTAGATGATCGCACGGAGGAAGGGTGCCATGGCGGCAATCCAGGACGGCCAAATGAGCGGCAGAGCCGACCGGGCTGAGGCTGTGTCCGGATACCGCTCGCTGCCTCCGCTGGCGGCAACGCGGGACGGGGCTGGCGATCCCCTCTCGCGGTCCCGTCCGAGGCTCGCCGCCGCCGTGGAAACCGGGATCGTGCCCCGGATGGTTCTCGCTCACCGGACGCCAAACCATGCGGTTGTCGAAGGCGCGAGCGGGGTCAGCGCCGCCGACATCGCAGCCCTCGCCGATGCAGCGCGGCGGAACGACCTCAACGCCGCGCTTGCCCGGGTCGAGTGCCTCTGGCAGGCGGGCTTGCCTCTGGATCGTCTCTACCTTGAGCTGATCGGACCTGCTGCCACCCGCCTCGGCCAGATGTGGCACGACGACACGGCGAGCATGGCCGAGGTCACCGTCGGCCTCGCTTGCTTACAGCGCCTCGTCCATGCCCTAGGCCCCGTCTTCCACCAGGACGATCTTCGCCCCGATCCGAGGCGGCGCATCCTGCTCGCTCCCGTGCCCGGCGAGCAGCACAGTTTCGCCCTCGTCATCCTGGCCGAGTTCCTGCGCCGCGCGGGCTGGGACGTGGATTGCGGCCGCGTCCTCCCACTCAGCGCGCTGTGCGCCTTGCTCAAGCGCGAGTGGTTCGCCCTCGTCGGGCTCTCCGTAAGCTGCACAGGACGGGTCGATGCCATCGGCGGTGCCATCCACGCGCTTCGCGTCGCCTCGCGCAACCGCTCGCTTGGCGTCCTCGTCGGCGGGCCGATGTTCGTCACCAACCCGGACCTTGTCATGCAGGTCGGAGCCGACGCGATGGCGGTCGATGCCCGACACGCTGTTGCCCAGGCCGAGGCGCTCCTCGCATTCCTCGCACCGGCCGGCTAGGAAGGCTTTCCATGCCACAAGGCTCGGACATCCTTCCGCGAGAAGCCTATGGCCCAGGCTGAGGTGAGAGGACGTGATCTCGTTCGCTGCACCCGGCGAGACCCTCGGCCAACTGGATGCCGAAGCGGCGGGTCGGCTGCTTACGGCCGCTGCCGACATTGCCGTGGTCGTCGATGAGGCCGGCGTGATCCAGGACATCGCCTTCTCATCCGCCGATCTTGCACGTGATCTCGGCGCCGCCGAGCCTTGGCGCGGACGGCGCTGGGCCGATGCGGTGGCCGAGGACAGCCGAACGAAGGTGACCGAGCTGATCCGCGAGGCGCGGCCGGACGAGGCGACCCGCTGGCGCCATGTCAACCACATCGGCGCGGGCGGGGCCGCTGTTCCAGTCATGTTTTCCGCGATCAAGGTCGCCAACACGCCGCGCGCCGTCGCCTTTGGCCGCGACCTCCGCCCGCTCTCCGCCCTCCAGCAGCGCCTCGTCGAGGCCCAGGCCTCGATGGAGCGCGACTATTCCCGTCTACGCCAGGCTGAGACGCGCTACCGCCTTCTCTTCCAAACCGCGGCGGAACCGGTCCTAATCGTCGATGCCGCCTCGGGCAGAATCGTCGAGGCTAACCCTGCCGCGGTCTTGCTCGCGCGCGACAGGCGTCTCGTCGGCACGCCCTTCACCGACCTTCTCGATCCCGCAAGCCGCGACACCCTTGCCGCCCTGGTTGCCCAGGTGCGCGCCACCGGGCGTGGCGATGACATCTCGGTTCGGCTCTCCGCCGAGGCACGCGAGGTGAAGCTTTCGACCACCCTATTTCGGGAGGAGGGGAATCTGCTCGTGCTCGTCCGCCTCTCGGCGATGCCAAGCGCAGACCTCGAACGCGTCCTGCCGCATGACAAAACAAAGCTGCTGAAGCTCATCGAGCGAGTGCCGGATGCCTTCGTCGTCACTGACCCTGACGGTCGCGTGATCACCGCCAACGCCGCTTTTCTCGAAATGACACAGGTCGCCGCCGAGGATCAGGTGCGCGGCCAGTCGCTCGACCGTTGGCTCGGCCGGTCCGCCGTCGATCTCGACGTGCTGGTCGCCACGCTGCGCGGCGGCGCGCCGGTGCGCCTGTTCAGCACCCAGCTGCGTGGCGAGCTCGGTGCGACGACGGAGGTCGAGATCTCTGGCGTTGGCTTGGTCAACGGCGGTAAACCGTGCTTCGGCTTTGCCATCCGCGATGTCGCCCGACGCTTCGCTCCCGCCCAGGCGGCGCAGACCCCGTCGACCCGGTCGGTGGAGCAGCTGACCGAACTGATCGGCCGCGTGCCGCTCAAGGACCTTGTTCGCGAGGCGACCGACGTGATTGAGCGGCTCTGCATCGAGGCCGCGCTCGAACTGACCAACGACAACCGAGCCTCTGCCGCCGAGATGCTCGGCCTCTCCCGCCAGAGCCTGTACGTCAAGCTCCGCCGCTACGGCCTTGTCGGCCCCGATGAGGGGGGAGAGGGCTGATGCCCGACGGCTCCGTCGCGCTCCGCCTCCCAGCTGCGAGCACGCCCTATTCGGCCGCGCTGGCCCTGCCGGACCCGCGCGCGGTGCTCGAGCTGTTGAAGCCGATCACGTGGTTTGCGCCGATGTGGGCCTTCGGCTGCGGCGTTGTTTCGGTCGGCGGCCCGGACTGGAGCCAACTGCCCTGGGTTGTTCTCGGCGTGATCCTTACCGGCCCGCTCGTTTGCGCCATGAGCCAGGCGGTGAACGACTGGTTCGACCGCCATGTCGATGCCATCAACGAGCCGCACCGGCCCATTCCCTCGGGCCGCCTGCCGGGGCTGTGGGGGCTTTGGGTCGCGATCGGCTGGACGGTGCTCTCGTTCGCCGCCGCCGCCCTCATCGGCGGCTTCGTGTTCTGGGCAGCGCTGGCAGCGATCCTCGCCGCCTGGGCTTATTCCGCGCCGCCCGTGCGCCTCAAGCGCGAGGGCTGGGTCGCGGCCGCCGTCTGCGCTTTCTCCTACGAGGGGCTGCCCTGGGTGACCGGGGCGGCGCTGGTTGGGGGAGGCGTGCCGGAGGCGCGAATTTTCGCCGTTGCCGCACTCTACTCCGCCGGCGCGATCGGCATCATGATCCTGAACGACTTCAAGTCGGTCGAGGGGGATCGCGCCAGCGGGCTCGCCTCCGTGCCTGCTGTGCTCGGCATTGACAACGCGGCCAACGTCGCGTGCGTGCTGATGGCGGCTCCCCAGGTTGCGGTGCTTGCGCTGCTCGCCGCCTGGGGCCGCCCGGTGCATGCCGCCATCGTCGCCTCCCTGCTCGCAGCGCAGATCGTGCTGATGCTCCGCCTGCTCGGCGACCCGCGCGAGCGCACGCCTTGGTACAACGCGACGGGCACCAGCCTGTACGTGCTTGGCATGCTCGCCTCCGCCTTCGCTTTCGCCCCTCTCGCGCAAGGAACGATGCCATGACGGCGCGATCCCTCTCCTGGATCGGCATCGTCCGCCTCGGCCTCGTCCAAACTGCGCTCGGCGCAATCGTGGTGCTCACCACCTCCGCGCTGAACCGGGTCATGGTGGTCGAGCTTGCTCTGCCGGCGACCCTGCCGGGCGTCCTGGTCGCGCTGCACTACGCGGTGCAGATGCTGCGGCCCCGCCTCGGCTATGGCTCCGACATGGGAGGCTCGCGTACGCCGTGGATCATCGGCGGCATGGCCGTGCTCGCCGCCGGGGGCACACTGGCCGCGGTCGCAACCGCCTGGATGGAGACGGAACGGCTCGGCGGTATCGGTCTTGCCGTGCTCGCCTTCCTGCTCGTCGGCCTTGGTGTCGGCGCGGCCGGAACCTCCCTGCTCGTACTGCTCGCCTCGCGCACCGCGCCACAGCGTCGCCCAGCGGCCGCCTCGATCGTCTGGATCATGATGATCGCTGGCTTCGTGGTCACCACCGCGGCCGCCTCGCGCTTCCTCGACCCCTACTCGCCGGTGCGGTTGATCACCGTCTGCGCCGCGGTCTCAGCTGCCGCCTTCCTGCTCGCCTGCCTCGCCGTTTGGGGTGTTGAGCGCAGCACAACCGCGCAGGCTGAGGAGAAGAAGCCGCTTAAGGTGCCTTTTTTCGAGGCGCTGCGCGAGGTCTGGCGCGAGGCGGAGGCGCGGCGCTTTACCGTCTTCGTCTTCGTCTCAATGCTCGCCTACTCGGCGCAGGACCTGATCCTCGAGCCGTTCGCGGGCGCGGTGTTCGGCCGCTCGCTCGGCGAGAGCACGCGACTGACCGCGGTGCAGAACGCCGGCGTGCTGGCGGGCATGATCCTGGTCGCGATCGCGGGCTCCGTGTTCGGCGGCCATCGCGTGGCGGCGCTGCGCGCGCTCACCATCAGCGGCTGCCTCGCCGCGGCGGCCGCCATCATCGGCCTCGCCGTCGGCGGCTACCGCGCCGACGTCTGGCCGCTCGCCACCTCATACTTTGGGCTCGGTCTCGCCAACGGCGTCTACGCCGCAGCAGCGATCGCGACCATGATGCAGCTCGTCGCCCGCGGGCGGGAAAGCCGCGAGGGGCTACGAATGGGGCTCTGGGGGGCCGCGCAAGCGATCGCGTTCGGCGTGGGCGGGCTCGTCGGTGCGGCGGCGCTTGACGTCGCGCGCTTAGCGACCGGCTCGACGACGGATGGATTCGCTGCCGTCTTCTTGGTCGACGGTGCGCTGTTCCTGCTTTCGGCCTGGCTCGCTTTGGGCATCGCCCGCGACCGCACCGCGGAGCGCGTGATGACCTCGATCAAGGCCGCACCGTCGCGGTGAGGGAAGGATCGCGTCGATGAGCGGACAGGACTGTTTCGATGTCGTTGTGGTCGGCGGGGGGCCGGCCGGTGCGACCGCAGCGGCCGATCTCGCCCGCGCCGGCCGTCATGTCTTGCTCCTCGACCGGGCGGGACGGATCAAGCCCTGCGGCGGCGCGATCCCGCCGAAGCTGCTCGCCGATTTCGCAATCCCCGAATCCTTGCTGGTTGCCAAGGTGCGCTCGGCGCGCATCGTCTCTCCGTCCGCCCGCGAAGCCGCCATGCCGGTAACGGAAGGCGGCTTCGTCGGCATGGTCGATCGAGAGCATTTCGACGAGTGGCTCCGCAACCGGGCCGCACTTCTCGGCGCGGAACGGCGTGCTGGCACCTTCGCGCGGATCGAGCGTGACGATGACGGAACGACGCTGATCCTCTACCAGCCGAAGGGTGCGCCACCCGATGCTCCTCTCGAGGCGGTGCGAACGCGTGCCGTCATCGGCGCCGACGGCGCGAACTCCGCCGTCGCCCGCCAGTGCATTCCGGGCGCAGAGCAGAAGCGGCTCGTGTTCGCCTATCACGAGATCGTTCGCTCGCCTCGGGGCGCACCGCTTGCGCAGTTCGATGGCGAGCGCGCCGATGTCTACTACCGCGGTTCGCTCTCGCCGGACTTCTACGCCTGGATCTTTCCCCACGGCGAAACGACGTCGGTCGGCACGGGCTCCGCGCATAAGGGCTTCAGCCTAAAAACCGCGGTGCGTGAACTGCGGGAGCTGACGGGACTTGATCGCGAGGAGACGATCCGCCGCGAGGGTGCGCCAATACCCCTCAGGCCGCTGAAGCGCTGGGACGACGGGCGGAACATCATACTCGCAGGCGACGCTGCCGGTGTCGTCGCCCCCGCATCAGGCGAGGGGATCTACTACGCGATGCTGGGCGGGCGTTTCGCTGCCGAAGCGACGAACGAGTTTCTGGCCACGGGCAAGGCGGCAGCGCTCGCCCAGGCCCGCCGCCGCTTCATGCGGCTGCATGGGCCAGTGTTTTGGATCCTCGGCATCATGCAGGACTACTGGTACGGCAACGACGCGCGTCGGGAACGGTTTGTCTCGATCTGCCGCGACCCCGATGTGCAATACCTTACCTGGGATGCGTACATGAACAAGGAGCTGGTCAAGGCCCGGCCGCTCGCGCATTTGCGCATCTTCTTCAAGAACCTTGCGCACCTGACCGGCATCGTGCCGGCGTGGTCGCGGGCGCAAACCGCCTGACACGACGCGCGGAGTGCGGCAATGACCTCCCTCTCCTCAGACCTCGAGACGAAGCCGATTTCCCGCCATGACGGGCTCGTCGCTGGCTGCCCGCGCGGCATGCCCGACGGCGCGATGGTGCCGCCGCACGGGCCGGACCTGCCGCTGCGCGTCGGCACGCGCGGGTCTCCGCTCGCGCTGTGGCAAACGCGCGACTTCCTCGCCCTGATCACGCGGTTCTGCCCGCTCCTGCGAGAATTCGACGCGTTCCGCGAGCACGTCATTACCACCACCGGCGACCGAATCCAGGACAAGCGCCTTGCCGATATCGGCGGCAAAGGCCTGTTCGCGAAGGAGATCCACGAGGCTCTTCTCGACCGCCGGATCGACTTCGCAGTGCACTCGCTGAAGGACCTCGAGACTGAACTGCCGCCCGGCATCGTGCTCGCCTGCACTTTGCGCCGCGAGGACCCGCGCGATTCGCTCATTCTCGGCCCTGGCTCAGGTGCTGCCGATGCTGCCGACCCGTGGGCTTCTCTGCCCAAGGGTGCGGTTGTCGGCACGTCCTCAGTGCGGCGGCAGTCGCAACTGTTGCACGCCCGGCCGGATCTGACCGTCGTTTTGCTTCGCGGCAACGTCCAGACGCGGCTGGCCAAGGTGCGCGAGGGCTCGGTCGACGCCTCCCTACTCGCCATCGCCGGACTGAAGCGCCTCGACCTTGCGCACGAAGCAAGCACGGTAATCGAACCCGAAATCATGGTTCCTGCCGCCGGCCAGGGCATCGTCGGCGTCACCGTGCGGGAAGAGAACGAGGAATTGCGCGAGTTGCTTGCCGCAATCGCGGATTGGGAGTCGACCATCGTTGCGACTGCGGAGCGCGCGCTGCTTGCCGCCCTCGACGGGTCCTGCCGAACGCCGATCGGTGCCCACGCCACGATCACGCCCGAGCGCAGGCTTCGCCTGACCGGTCTTGTCGCGCGCGCCGACGGCTCGTTCCTCCTCAAGCGGACGATTGAGGGATCGCCCAAGGATGCCGCACGGATCGGGCGCGAACTGGGGCGCGGGCTTAAACGCGATTCGCCTGCGGACGTGTTCGCGTGAGTGCGTCGGCCGCCGCCCTGATCCACGAACCGGTCGCTCGGGCAGCGGACGAACGGGTCGTGCTGGTCGACGAGCACGACCGTGTGCTCGGCACGATGGAGAAGCTCGCCGCCCATCGCGAAGGCCGGCTGCATCGCGCGCTCTCCGTCGTGCTGCGCTCGCCGGAGGGGCGCTTGTTAATGCAGCGCCGCGCGGCGGGGAAATACCATTCGGGGGGGGTGTGGACGAACACTTGCTGCTCGCACCCAAGGCCCGGCGAGGACCCTGAGGCAGCTGCGCGTCGGCGGCTTAGCGAAGAGATGGGCATACGCCTGGGGCGTCTCGAGCCACTGTTCGAGACTGTCTATCGCGCCGAGGTGGGCGAGGGTCTGGTCGAGCACGAGTATGTTCATGTCTACGGTGCGGTGTGGGACGGTCCGGTCGATCCTGACCCGGCTGAGGTCGAAGGCTGGGCCTGGGTCGATCCTGCGCTGCTGAAGGCCGACCTCGCGCGGAACCCGGAACGCTATTCCGCGTGGTTCCGCCGGTACGCCGAGGCGTTCTGGGAGCGGATGGTCGGCTAGGCTCAGGGCTCACGGATTGAGGCAGAATGTGACGGTTGCGGGGGGTGTGATGGCGGAGAGGAGGGTGTGTGCGCATTGGTCGTAGCGCATGGCGATGCGTCGCCAGTCCTTGAGTCTGCCGAACATGGTTTCGCTGCGGTGGCGCTGGCGGTAAAGCGTTGGGTGGTGCGGGATGGGCTGCTTGCGCGAGCGCGTTTAGGGGATACAGGCGGCGATGCCGCGCGCTGCGC
>Ga0308417_1000378_pt1 | contig 33153 bp, 27 predicted proteins | sample HotsprSampleOS65_FD_203528 | JGI IMG/M metagenome (GOLD analysis project Ga0308417, IMG submission 203528) | Hot spring phototrophic mat microbial communities from Octopus Spring, Yellowstone National Park, Wyoming, United States - 20090730_OS65 ...
ATCCGCAACTCAACGGACCGAGGGACCAACTGAGTCGTCCACGCCACCAAGGTATCATATGACCCGGCACGCTAAGTTGATGGCATTGGGCGTCCTCGCCCGTGCCAACGAGGCTCCGCCACGGCCATCCTGAGTCCAACCAACGCAGAAACTGTCACGCGCCCCAGGCCGGGCGAACCGGCTGAATGTCGATGCGGTAAAGCTCAAGGCCGGCCAGGTCGTGTTGTCGCACGGTCATCACCCCGCTGGCCGCATCGATCTCGACCAGCCCGAAATACTGATACCCTTCGGCCGGGCCGGCGCCGCCGCGACCGGCGGGTGGATGCGCCTTGAAGAGGACCTGCGGGCCGAAGGTTGGATCCAGCTCGGCCGGGCCGTAGCTTCCGGCGTGCATCGGACCGCTGACAAACTCCCAGAACGGATCGAAGTCCTTGAACACCGCGCGGTCGGGATGGAAATGCAGCGACGTGGCGTAGTGTACGTCGGCGGTCACGAACACGACATTGCGAATGCGCCTGGCCTTCAGGAAACTCAGCAGGTCGGCCATCTCCAGCTCGCGCCCCAGCGGCGGGCCGTCGCCGTTGGCGGCGTTCTCGAACGTTTCGGGACCGTCGCGGCAGATCAGCCCCAGGGGCATGTCGGCCGCGATCACCTTCCAGAGGGCCGTGGATTTCGCCAGTCCATCCTTGAGCCACTGGAGCTGCCGCTGACCGAGGAAGTCGGTGGCTGGACTCATCACCGGCTGGCGGTTATTGGAATTGGGCCCGCGGTAGGAGCGCTGGTCGATCACGAAGACGTCCAGCAGTGGACCGAAGGCCAGCGAGCGGTAAATGCGCGTCGGATCGGCCGGGTCGATGCGATTGGGCATGTGTTCGAGAAAGGCCTGGCGGGCGCGGGCGGCCAGCACGTCCACGTTGCGTTCCTGGTAGCGCAGGTCGTTGAGCACCTGCCCCGGATACCAGTTGTTGCGCACCTCGTGGTCGTCCCACTGGGCCACGGTGGGGATCGACGCGTTGAACAGGCGCAGGTTGTCATCCAGCAGGTTGTAAAGGTAATTGCCGCGGAACTCATCGAGTGTCTGGGCGACATTGGACTTGGCGGGGGTGACGATGTTCCGCCAGATGGTGCCGTCGTCGAGCGTGACTCGCTCGTATAGGGGTATGTCGGCGTAGATGGTGTCGCCGCTGTGAATAAAGAAATCGGGCGCCTTGTCGCGGATGGTGCGGTACATGCGCAGGCCGCCGAATTCCGGGTTGATCCCCCAGCCCTGTCCGACCGTATCGCCCGACCAGGCAAAGCGCACGTTCCGCCCAATGGACAGCGGCGCGGTGCGGAAGGTGCCGGTGAGCGGCACCGACTCGATGCGCGTATCGGCCAGGTCCAGGAAGCGGACGCGGTAGAAGATGCGCTGTCCGGGCGGCAGGCCGCGCAGGTCGAGCCGGGCGGTAAGACCCGTTTGCGGCACGGCGGCCGGACCGACGATGCGCGTCAGTTCGGCGAACGACTCGGTGGTGGACCACTCGACCAGCATCTGCGCCGGGCGGTCGCAGCGCGACCAGATGATGGCCGAGGTGGCGGTGACATCGCCGCTGGCGATGCCCTGTTCCATCAGCGGACGTCCCGAGGTGAGGATCGCCGGCGCCTGGGGCGCGCGGCGGCAGCGCACGGTGGAAGCGGCCAGGGCGGCAGCCGCGACCGCTGACGATGCGCGCAGAAATCGGCGGCGGGAGAGCAGATTGGCCATAACTGGATAATGGGCGGCTATTGCCACTGATCGACGGGCGGATAGCAGATGCCGTCGACTTCCTGAGTGAGCGTTTTGGCGTCGAACCACGCGGCGTGGAAGTCCGCGAAGAGCACCGAGGCCCCGCGGGCGTGAATGCGGTTGTAAGTTGTCAGCCGGTTGCCCTGCCCGTCGGTGCGCGGAACAACGACCGCGCGGCCGGGGTGGTTTCCGGGTCCAATGAGGCTGACCACCTCGGGCGGACCTCCGGCATCCACCACCACGTCGGAGGCGATGATCTTCACTCCGGCGTCGTTGCGACGATAGGCAAAGGAGGCGTATCGTACGTCGAAGGTGCCGGTGTCGGGGAACCGTCCGGGCCAGTACGCATAGTCCATGTATGCCGCGCCGCCGCGGGTGACGCCGCCGGCGATGTACCATGTGCGGTTGCCGCCGCTGGCCCAGCCCTCGGGACATGCCAGGGAGATGCGGTCGTTGATGTCGGAAGTGGGCCCCACCGCCAGCAGTCCGCCCTGGTTCTCGGCGTAGTAGACCGGATTACTGGGCGGCGAATAGTCGGGGCTGCGCATCGCCACGTCCAGAGGGGGATACATGCCATAGTCGTGGAGATAGACCGCGATCCCCAGCCCGATCTGCTTGAGATTGTTCAGGCAGCGAGTCCGGTTCGCGTGGCCACGTGCGGTGGCCAGACTTGGCAGCAGCATGGAGAGCAAGATGGCGATGATGGCGATCACCACCAGCAGCTCCAACAGCGTAAAGGCGCGGCGAACCCGCCCGTGTTTCCGCGACATGTGTGTTTCCTTCCGGCGACGGACCGAAATGTACGCGCGTCCGCGTCTGTATAATACCCGATTCTGTGGCAAAGTAAAACAGTTTTCTCAACATTCGCCCATGGTTTTTTATCCGGACCTGAAACAACTGCTGGTATTTGGCCCGGCCCCATCTAAGTCCGCCCTTTGCACGAAGATCACAACTCTTTATCCAATAACTGGTTAATGCACCCAAGCGGACCCGGATCGCCGGCTACGGCGGTCACTGGACGCCCGGACCACCCCTGGCCACCTCCAGCGCCTCGCCCAGATCAACTGTCCCTTCATAGAGGCTGCGGCCGACAATCGCGCCCCAGATGGGCAACTGGGCGAGCTGGCGAACATGCTCAATCGTGCCCACGCCGCCGCTGGCGATCACCGGCACGCGCCCCGCTTCCGCCAGCCGCCGCGTCTGTTCCAGGTTCGGACCCTCGAGCATGCCGTCACGGGCAACGTCCGTGTAGAGAATCCCCGCCAGGGGCCAGTTGCTGACTTCCCTGGCGACCTTTACGGCCATGCGGCCGGACGATTGCGTCCAGCCGCGCGTCGCCACCACGCCATCGCGCGCATCCAGCGCCAGGACGATGCGCTGCTCCAGCGCCGGCTCATGCACCAGCTCTCTGAACCACTGCCAGTCCTCCATCGCCCGAGTGCCCAGCACAACGCGGGTTGCCCCCGTCTCCAGAAGCCGCTGGATGTCCTGGCGATCGCGTATCCCGCCGCCCACCTGCACCTTCAGGCCGCTCGCCTGGATGATTCGGGCGATCAGTTCCGTCTGCACCGGCCGCCCCTCGCGGGCACCGTCCAGGTCGACGATGTGCAGCCACTGCGCCCCTGCCGCGGCGAAGCGCTGCGCGGTCTGCGCCGGGTCCAGGTCGTAGGCGATCTGCTGCGCGTAGTCACCGCGCTTCAGGCGGACAACCTGACCGCCACGCAGATCTATGCTGGGTACCAGGGTGATGGGCATGGCCGGGAAGTTAGCACAGGGCGGCCCGCGCGCCGAGAGGTCAGAGCTGCTGCTCACCGGGCATGATCAGGAGCCGGGGGATGCGCACGTGGTCGGGCTGTTCCAGGATGAACCGAACGCAGCGGGCCACTTCTTCGGGCATCACGGGCTTTGTGATGTTCAGCCGCTTGGCCGGATGGACCGGCCAGTGGTCGTGCAATTCGGTGAGCACGAGTCCCGGCGCCAGACAGCTCACCTTGATGTTGCTGCCGCCCACCTCCATGCGCAGAGCCTCGGAGAGGGCCTCTATGGCGTACTTGGTGCCGGCGTAGGCGCCGGCGCCGGGGCGCACCTTTGTGCCCAGGATGCTGGAGACGTTTATCAGGTGGCCGCTGTTGACGCTGCGAAAGTGCTTCAGCGCCACATAGGCCATGCGGTAGGCGGCCTCCACGTTGATCCTCGCCATGTGGCAGATGCGCTCGATGTCGGTCTCCTCGATGGTGCCGGCGTCCATCACCCCCGCGCCGTTGAAAACAATGTCGCAACGGCCAAATCGCTCCAGCGCCGTCGCCAGGAGCTTCGCGGGCAGCGCCGGATCGGTGATGTCGCCGGGGACGATCGCGATGTCGGCCAGTTCGCCGGCCAGCTCGCGCAGGCGCTGCTCGCGCCGCCCGGTCAACACCAGCCTGACGCCGATGCTCCCCAGATCGCGGGCGATGGCCCGGCCGATCCCGCTGGTTGCTCCGGTGATGATGGCGACCTGACCTGTGAGGATCGACATAGGGCTCCTTGTTCGAGAGCGTACTTCGTTTAGTCAGTGGTCAGTGGTCAGTAGTCAGTGGTCGGGTCCATTGGTCATTGGTCAGTAGCTCCTGGTGTCCGAAGTCCGATGTGCGTAAACGCCTCTGGCGCGCGACAACTGACTACCGGACCAGGGACCCAACAACTGACCACGGACAACGGACCACTGACGGCGCGGACCACTACTGCCCATTCGCCTCGATCGTTCGTACGGTTCCATCGAAGCAATAAATCCAGCCGTACTGCACGTAATACCCGCGGCCGTTGGCGACGATAAAGGCGCCGATGCGGTCAGTGTAGCCGTCGCCGGGGAACGTCATGTAATGATCGCGGCTCAGCGGCGGCGTGAGCGGCGTGGCGTCGTTCCGCTCCACGCCCGTCTGGCCCATGAGCACCTCGCGGGTGCCATTGCGCAAGTCGAGGCTGACGACGGCGGTGCCGATGCCGCCATAGGCCCGGCCGCCGCCGATGGTGGTGGGCACTTGTTCATCACCGCGGACGAAATGGCCGGTGCGACGCTGGTCGGCGTTGGGCTCATAGACGTGGTTGCGGCTCAGGTCCACCAGGATGTTCCGCCACATCGACTGCATGAACAGTTTGTCGCCATCGAAGAGCGACGGCCGGATCGAGCCCCAGTACCAGCAGTTGGTCGGCAGGCCGCCGATGGCGCTGTTGTCCGGCGCCACAGTGAAGCGGCGGATGGCCTTGCCGGTGGTTGCGTCGAGCACCTCCACCGGCTGGAGCCGCCGGCGGTCGCGGGCGACGAACTGATCGGCGAAGCGCATCATGTCGGCCAGCGGTCCGGTGCGGCGCTCGAACCCCAGGCGAAGGTGATCTCGGGATTGGGCGAACTCAGATACGGCGCGCCCGTGCGCGTGGCGTGCTCCCACTCCCAGTAACTGCGGTTGAGCAGGTAGTCGCTGACGTGCTTCCTGATGCGCTGGGCGAGCCGGCCGCGCGGCGTGGCGGGGTTCTGGGCATCGCCCTCCAGAAGGGGCAGGCACATCGACATGGTGCTGACGGTGGTGCCGCGGAAATGCAGCGGCTGGGTGAGGACGCTGGTGAGGTTGACGCCGAAGCCGCCGTGGTCCTCCGGATCGGCCGCGAACGCCGCCGCCAGCTCGCGCAGCTCCTCGACGAGGTCATCGGCATCGCGGATGGCGCCCAGGGTCATGACCTGGTCGATGATCTGGTCCTGGGTGAGCGCGGATGCTGGTGGCGGCGGGACCGCCACGAGGAAGCCGACGAGCAGGGCCAACGCGCAGGCGCGGGGTGATGTGCTTCGCACGATTGCCTCCTGTGCTGGCGCTTTAAGAACAGACCAGCCGGCCGTTGTCAAGCCGTGGATGCGACGGATGTGCGGCGGTGCCGCACCTACGGGGCTGCGCGTGTGCGGCGGTGCCGCACCTACGGGGGACGACGTGCGCCGGCCGTAGGTTCCGCACCGCGGAACGCGATGCGGCGAATGATGCCCGCTGGCGGTGTGCGGCGGTGCCGCACCTACGGGGGACGACGTGCGCTGGGCGTAGGTTCCGCACCGCGGAACGCGATGCGGCGAATGATGCCCGCTGGCGGTGTGCGGCGGTGCCGCACCTACGGGGCTGGGCGCGTGCGGCGACGGCCGGCTCAACCCCGCGCCGGGTTGCTGGTATCTACTGCGTGGCGTAAGTCCGCCAACTCAGGAGCCATTCGCACATGATCCGCATCGACATCCTTCTGGCCCTCGTCGCCTGCCTGATGCTCTGCACCGCGTCGTTCGGGGCGGCCGGCAAGCCGCGCATTCCCGTCATCCTCGACACCGACATCGGCGACGATATCGACGACACCTGGGCGCTGGCCCTGCTGCTGAAGTCCCCCGAGGTCGACCTCAAGATGGTCGTGGCCGACTACCGCAACACCACCTACCGCGCCCGCCTCATCGCCAAGTTGCTGACGGTGGCCGGCCGCAGCGATATCCCCATCGGCCTGGGTCTGGACAAGGCCGACCGCCCGGGCAACCAGTCGGGGTGGCTGGGGGATTACGACCTGAAGAGCTACGCCGGCGCGGTCCACGACGACGGCATCGGCGCCATGATCGAGCTGATCATGAACTCGCCCGTGCCGATCACGCTGGTGTGCATCGGGCCGGTGCCGAACATCGCCGCCGCCCTTCAGCGCGAGCCGCGCATCGCCACCCGGGCGCGCTTCGTCGGCATGCACGGCAGCGTCCGCAAGGGCTACAACGGCAGCCCCGAAATCTCGGCCGAATGGAACGTGAAGGCCGATCCGGCCGCCTGCCGCGCAGTGCTCTCGGCGCCCTGGGACGTCACCATCACGCCGCTGGACACCTGCGGCATCGTCGTCCTCCGCGGCGAGAAATACGCCGCCATCCGCGACAGCAAGGACCCGCTCACGGCGGCTGTCATCGAGAACTACCGCGTCTGGTCCCAGAAACGTCCCGACCAGGCCAACACCGCCAGCTCCGTCCTTTACGACACCGTGGCCGCGTATCTGAGCTTCTCCGAGGAACTGCTCAAGATGGAGAGGCTGGGCATCCGTGTGCTCGACGACGGCAAGATGGCGATCGACCCGACCGCCAAACAGATGAACGTGGCCACGGAGTGGAAGGACCTGGGGGCCTTCGAGGACCTGCTCGTGCAGCGATTCGCGGGCGCGGTTCCAGCCGCGCCGCGCGCTCCCGGCAATGCTCGGCTGCCGAAGGTGCGCATCGCCGCCGACGGCCGCAGCTTCGTCGCCGGCGGTCGGCCGTACATGCCCTTCGGCGTGAACTACTATCGTCCCGGCACCGGCTGGGCGCCGAAGATTTGGCGCATGTTCGATGCCGACGCCACCGCGCGCGACCTGGCGCTGCTGGCCGAGTACGGCGGCAACTGCATTCGCGTCTTCTGCACCTACGGCTCGATGTACATGGAGAAGGGCGCGCTGATCGAGGAGGGCATGGCCAAGTTCGACCGGCTGCTGGAGCTGGCTGAGGCCAACGGACTGTACGTTCATCCCACCGGCCCGGACCACTGGGAAGGCGAGCCGGCGTGGCTCGGTCGCGACCACTACAGCAACGAGACTCTGGAAGCGCTGGAGGGTTTCTGGAAGCTGTTCGCCGCGCGATACAAGGGGCGCAACGTCATCTTCGCCTACGACCTGCGCAATGAGCCGATGGTGCCCTGGGACGCGCCGAGCCTGCGCACGCGCTGGAGCGCGTTCGTCAAGGACCGCTATGGAACCGCGGCGGCGGCCGCCAAGGCATGGGGGCTCGACGCGGTCGATCTGAACCACCTGCCCATCCCCGAGGACAAGGACAAGCCCGGCGACCGCATGCTCCTGGACTATCAGCTCTGCCGCGAGGATGCGGCTGACGAATGGACGCGCCGGCAGGTGCGGGCGATCAAGTCGGCCGATCCCGACGCGATGGTCACCGTCGGCAACATTCAGTGGTCGGTGCCGGCCAATACGTGGCGGCCCTCATCCTACGGCGCCTTCAATCCGCACCGCCAGGCGCCGTTGCTCGACTTCATGGAGTTTCACTTCTACCCGCTGGAACGGGGCGGATATGAATATGACGACCCCATCATCGAGCAGCGGCACCTGTCCTACCTGGAAGCCGTTGCCCGCGAGTTCGCCCGCACCGGCAAGCCGGTGGTCCTGGCCGAGTTCGGCTGGTATGGCGGCGGCACCTACTCCAAGGGCCGGACCGGCGGCGACACCAAGTTCGCCAGCGAGCAGCAGCAGGCCGAGTTCGTCGCCAAGCTCGTGAGCGTCACCGATGGACTGGTGTGCGGGTGGCTGAACTGGGGCCTGTACGATCATCCCGAGGCCCGCGACGTCAGCCGCTGCACCGGGCTGTTCACCGTGGACGGCCGGCCCAAGGCGTGGGGCGTGAAGTTCAAGGAACTGGCCGCGCACTACGCCGGCAGGCAGTTCGTGCCGCGGACGCTGAGCGGCCGTCCGGAATTACCGTGGGAGGCGTGCGTGACCGACAGCGCCGCCGCCCGCGCGTTCCGCGATGAGTATCTCAAGGCGTTCTCAGCGCCGTAGTCTGGCGAAATCGACGGCAGGCGCGGGCTGTTCGCCGCGCCGTGCGCTGGCGGAACAGAAGCACTGAGCCAGCGCACGGCGTCATGCGAGCGGTGGGCGCGTCGCGGCGCTACTTCACGGTTACGACGTCGCTGGCGCTGAAAAAGGTGCCGTCAATCAGGCACCCTGTGAGGGTCAACTCCGCCTCGCCGGAGGCCAGACCAAGGTCGGCCACCGCTAACTTGGCTGCGATGTGCCCGAGGTTATCGGCATAGACGCTGATTGGCGCCGCACCATGACGCGCTGGCAGCCCTGATTGAGCGCCACCAGGAGCGCATCTGGACTCTGGCATACCACTTCAGCGGGCGGTGTCACGACGCCGACGATGTGACCCAGGAGGCGATCCTGAGAATATGGCGCTCCGCGGGCCGCTACGGCGCCAACGGCCGGTTCGAGACCTGGCTGCATCGGGTCGTGACGAATCTGTGCATGGATGGAATTCGCCGGCAGCGGCGAAGGCGGCGGCTGGCCGCGCGGGAGGCGCAGCGCCACTGCCTCTGCGAGCCGGACCCGCTGCCCAGCGAGCAGCGGGAGCTTCGCCAGCGCGTCCGCCGCGCGATCCGGGCGCTGCCTCGACGCCAGCGTCTGGCGGTGGTGTTGCACCGCTACCGTTCGCTGTCCCACCATCAGATCGCCGAGGCGACCGGATGGACGGAGCCGGCCGTCGAGTCGCTGCTCGTGCGGGCATATGCGGCCCTGCGGATGTCGCTTCACGATTTGCGCGACAAGTGAGATCACCACCCCCGGCGCCATCCGCCGCGACGTGCGCCGGCTGGCGTGGAATTGCCACCCCGGCCTGCGCAGCGCTCGAATGCCGGAAGGTGGTTCTCCAACGACGCCGCCCGCAGTCTCTCCATGACCTGTCGTATGTCTGGCTCACGTACAGAGCCCAGCAGGCGGTCGTAGATCGCGACGTTGTCCCGTTCCGCCTGGGCGGCCAGGGCGCAGACGTCGCTGAGCCGATCAGGCACATCGAACTTTTCCGATGCCCATCGGTCCTCCGGCACGGCGACGCCATACTTGCGGCAGAGGGCCAGCAGCGCGGCCGCGTGACGCTCTTCGGCGAGGATGATGTTTGAGAGGGGCCGGATATCCCCGTGCTTCTTCATGACGGCCGCGTAGAACGCGCGGGCCTTGCGCTCATCGTCGACGGCCGCCAGCAGAGCCTGTTGCGTTTCGGTGTTCAGCGAGAGCGTGGTCTGCCTCGGCACACTGCGGCCGCGCGCCGCTGAGGCGGCCTGCGCCGACATCAGGAGGATCAGCATGGCAAGGAGCGGCACCGATCGAACCGAGAGGCATGACCAGAAGCAGTTCATGGGATGACCTCACATCGTTGAGGAAGCGCCGGCGCCGAGCGCATCGGCGGCCTGATGCGGCGCTAATGCCGACCGGGATGCACTGGTTGGCGCTTCACATGTTGAACGGGCCCCGACGGGATTCCCTGCGGAAGCTTGCTGACAGGGGGAGTTGGCGGGCGGGCGGTTCCGTACCCTCACTGCCTGCTGGCCGCGCGTGCCACACGGAAGGCTCGGGACTGTGGCAACGACGCACAACACGTTATGGCCCGGCGATCTCTGGAGTATCGTATCCGCTCAGTGCGCCCCGGCCACGGCATCTGAGAGCTGGATGCGGGCAGTGTCGATGACGACGAGGTTATTGCTGCCGGCAGCCTGCGCCGATTGCCTGGACTACTTCTTCACCCCGGCCGCACCGCCGAAGCCGACAGGCACATACCCTCCTTGCGCCGTGTTGATCGCCTCCGATGTCACAAACGCCTGCGAGTCGATCTGGCGGATGAGTTTCAGCAGCGCATCGGCCCGCTTGCGGGGCACGACGGCGAAGAGGATCAGCACCGCCGTCTCCCGTCCCTCGCCCCGGATAGCCGTCACGCCGTAGTTCGCCTCGCGCATCGCGGCCAGGATTTCGTTGGAGCGAGTGCGGCTGATGATGCGGAACAGCACGTGCCCGCTGGCAATCCACTTTTCCAGCGTCATTCCCAGAGCGGTGCCGGTCGCGAAGCCGCAGGCATATCCCAACATGCTCAGGGGGTTGTCGACGGCCTGAAAAACCCGTGAGATCGCGAAGATGAAAACGCCGGATTCGATCAGGCCCAGGGCGGCCGCCACCGGACGATGGCCGCGCACCGTGTACAGCACGCGGAGGGTTCCGATGGAGACGTCGGTGATGCGCAGAATGAAGATGAGCAGAGCGGTGGCAAGGTGTTCCATGACCCCTGTATAGCCAAAGCCGCCGGTGGGTCGCAACCGCCATCTGCCGCCCCCGCCCGCCGCATCGACCACCGTGAGCCTCAGGTCGGGTGATGCACCTGGCAGAGTCAACGACGCCTCACGCCCGGGCGTTGCCGGACGATTCGCGCCCTTTTACGTCATCGGTGCTGCCTGACCTCGCTGAATCAGCCACAACTTCCACAGGTAGATCACCATATAGCCGCCGAAGGCCACGGCCAGCAGCGAGATCGTGGGGATGACGCCGGCGGTGAACAGCAGCACGGCGGCCACCAGGTTGTAGGCGGTGGCGGCGAAGGCGACAATGGCGGCCAGGCAGACCAGGGCGGCCCTGAAGCGAAAGCGGCCGAAGGCGACGAACAGCGCCGCCGCCTCGAAGATCAGGGCCAGGCCGAAGAGGAACATGGCCGACTCGCTGATGGCGACGAAGCCTGAGAGGTTGAAATAGGGGACTTCCTGGCCGGCCAGTGGGCCGCTGGTCCAGACGACCTCGGTATGGAAGGTCTGGCCGGTCAGCGTAGCGGCCAGATAGCGGGCGAATCTCCAGCCCAGCATCAGCAGCAGTATTCCGATGACCAGGGAAATCCACGCTTCGGCGCCGACGCCGAGCTGTGGGCTCGCGGCGGGCAACATGGGGGGCTGAGTGGCGGGCGGGCTGCTGTCCGGCTGCGGCGGCGACGGCGTCTGCGAGAGCCTGGGCAGTTTCGACACGTCCATGAGACCTCCCCGAAAACGGTTGCCGGTATTGTGCAGCATTCGACAAGGGAAGACAAGCGGATTCTCGATTTGCGACAGATTGTCGATTCTTGATCTCGGCCGGGGTTGTCCGTGTTCGTGACAATGGCGCGCAATGGTCAGAGGCAAGGGCGAGGACGCCCCTGCTACGGATGGGGACGCGACGTCTCTGGGCACGTGCGAGGACGCCCGTGCTACAAAGTGGCGGTGCGCCGTTGGCGAGGACGCCCGTGCCGCCAGCGCGATTCCTGACGCCGGCCGCAGAAACGGTCACGCGCCCGCCGCGGGGAGCTTTGATGCTTGGGATTGTCTTGAGGGGTGGTTACAATCAGTGCTGTCGGGGCACCGGCCCTGTCATGGAGGTCACTATGCCGCTGGAGACAGTCTTCGAACCGGGTTACGGCAGTGTTGTCCGGCAGTTGGGGCGTGCGCTGGACCAGCTTCAGAAGGGTTTCTTCAGCTTCTGCCCGGTGGAGACCTGGGCGCCGGCGGTGAACCTGTACGAGACGGAGGCGGCGTACTACGTCTGCGTCGACCTGTCGGGTGTGCAGAAGGAGAAGATCGACCTGGTGGTAGCCGACGGGCAGTTGCGCCTGCGTGGGCAGCGGCCGGTACCGGTGGTGCCGCCGGCCGGCGAGGATCTGCCGCGGCCCGGCAACGAGCGGGTGCGCATTCATCTGATGGAGATCGACTACGGCCCCTTCTGCCGCGAAGTGGCCCTGCCGGCGGACGCGGACCAGGACCGGATCGTCGCCAGCTACCGCGACGGAATGCTGTGGGTGGAACTGCCCAAGAAATAGGCCGGCGCGGGACGATGTTCGGCGCCGGTTCGATGGAAACGGAGCATGGTTGACACACAGATAATTCAGAGGGACGCGGAGGCCACGGTGATTCGGGGCGGAGCCAACGGTCAGAACCTGCGCATTCCCCACGTGCTGCCGATCCTGCCCATCCGCAACGTGGTGGTCTTCCCCGGCACAGTGATACCGCTTCAGATCGGCCGCGTGAAGAGCAAGAACCTTCTGGATGATGTGATGCCCGCACAGAAGCTGATCGGGGTGCTGGCGCAGAAGAACCCCGACGCGGAGGAGCCGGGTCTGGACGACCTTTACAGGGTGGGCGCGGTGTGCGGCATCCTCAAGCTCTTCCGTCTTCCCGACGGCAGCCAGTCGATCATCGTCCACGGCCTGGCGCGTTTTCGGCTGTTGGCCATCGAGCAGACCGAGCCGTTCCTGCTGGGACGGATCGAGGTGCTGGAGGACCGGCTCACCCCGGGAACCGACCTGGATGCGCTGGTCGGGTCGGTGCGCCAGCAGGCCAACCGAATGATCGAACTGTCGCCCAACACTCCCGACGAGGCGGCGCAGGTGCTCAACAGCATCACCCAGCCGTCGGTGCTGGCCGACTTCCTGGCCGCCAACCTGCCGGCGGAGAAGAACGACATCGCGGAGAGGCAGCAGATGCTGGAGGAGCTGGACGTGGAGAAGCGGCTGCGTGCGGTGGCGGCGCGGCTGGCGAGGCAGTTGGACATTCTGGAGCTTCAGAGCAAGATTCAGAAGCAGGTCACCGAGAACATCGATCGTTCCCAGCGGCGCTATTACCTTCAGGAGCAGCTCAAGGCCATTCGCAAGGAGCTGGGGGAGGGCGATCGCGCGGACGGCTCGGAAGCCGAGGAACTGCGAAAGAAGATCCAGGCGGCGGCGCCGCCCGAGGCCGTGATGAAGGAGGCCGAGCGGGAGCTGTCGCGGCTGGAGGGGCTGCCCAGCGCGTCGCCGGAATACGCGGTGATCCGCACCTACCTGCAGATCATCAGCGAGCTGCCCTGGAATGCGATGACGGAGGACAAAATCGACCTGGCCGACGCCAGGCGCGTGCTGGACCGCGACCACTTCGACCTGGACAAGGTCAAGCGGAGGATTCTCGAGTATCTGGCCGTCCGCAAGCTCAAGCCCGACGGCGGGGGAGCCATCCTGTGTTTCGTGGGGCCGCCGGGGGTCGGCAAGACCTCGCTGGGCAAGAGCATCGCCGAGGCCATGGGTCGCCGCTTCATTCGCGTGGCCCTGGGGGGCGTGCGCGACGAGGCGGACATTCGCGGCCACCGCCGGACGTACATCGGGTCGATGCCCGGACGCATCATCAGCGAGCTGCGCAAGGCCGGCACGCGCAATCCGGTGATGATGCTCGACGAGGTGGACAAGCTGGGGGCCGACTTCCGCGGGGATCCTGCCTCGGCACTGCTGGAAGTGCTGGACCCGGCGCAGAACCACACCTTCACCGACCACTACCTGGACGTGCCCTTCGACCTCTCGAAGGTGCTGTTCATCGCCACGGCCAACACGATGGACCCGGTGCCCTCGGCGCTGCGCGACCGCATGGAGGTCATCGAGATTCCCGGTTATACCGACCACGACAAGCTCCAGATCGCCCGGCGGTATCTGGTGCCGCGGCAGCTTGAGCTTCACGGCCTGCGCCGCGACCAGGCCCGATTCGGCGATGCCGCCCTGCGGTGCATCATTAACAGCTACACCCGCGAGGCGGGCGTGCGCAACCTGGAGCGCAACATCGCCAGCATCATGCGCGGCATCGCCGCCGACGTGGTGAGCGGCCGCGCGCAGCGGGTGTCGGTCACGCCCAGCGTCGTACAGCGCTATCTGGGTCCCCCGCGCTTCGAGCCGGAGCTGGCCTCGCGCACGAGCGTGCCGGGCGTGGCCACGGGTCTGGCCTACACTCCCACGGGCGGCGAAATCCTCTTCGTCGAGGCCACCCGCATGCCCGGAAAAGGGAACATCACCCTCACAGGCCACATCGGCGACGTGATGAAGGAATCGGCGACGGCCGCCTTCAGCCTCATCCGCTCCCGCGCCCAGGAGCTGGGCATCGACCCGAAGCTGCTGGCCGAGAGCGACTTTCACGTGCACGTGCCGGCCGGCGCCATCCCCAAGGACGGTCCCAGCGCCGGCGTTGCCATGTTCACCGCGCTGCTGTCGCTGATGCTCAACAAGCCGGTGCGCCACGACGTGGCCATGACCGGCGAGATCACCCTCCGCGGGCTCGTGCTGCCCATCGGCGGACTGAAGGAGAAATCGCTGGCGGCCATGCGCGGGGGAATCCGGCGGCTGATCCTGCCGCGCCGCAACGAAAAGGACCTGCCGGAGCTGCCGGCCGAGGTGAAGCGCGCTTTGGAGTTCGTCTTTGTGGATACCGTCGATGACGTGATGAAGGCCGCCATCGACCATCGTACGCGAGCGAAAAAGAAGCCGCGGGCGCTGGCCAGACGCGGCGTCGGTCGGGAGAATGGCCGACCGCCGGGCGGCGCCGCCCGCGGTGGCAAAGGCAGGCGGCGGCCCCAGCCCGTCGCGTGATCTGGAGACGTGGTCGATGACACAGTTCACGGTACAGCAGTCGGGCGATGTCACCGTTGTCGAGTTCGTGGTCTCATCGCTCATGGACCCCCTGGAGCTCGAGCAGGTGGCCCAGCACCTCTACCGCCTTGTCGACGAGGAGCACCGCCGCCGGATGGTACTGGACTTCGAGAAGGTGCAGTACCTCTCCAGCCAGGCGATCGGCATCCTTCTGGCCGTGCAGAAGAAACTGGCGGCGCTGGACAACAGCAGCCTGGTGCTCTGCGGAGTCGGGGCGAGGCTGATGGAGCTGCTGCGCATCACGCGGCTGGACCGCGTGCTGACGATCAAGCCCTCGCGCAGGGAAGCGTTGCAGCCGTCCGCCTGAGACGCGGCATTTCAAGGAGCACACATGTCCGACATCCGGGTGCAGACCCAGTTCAGCGTGTTTCTCGTCAACAAGCCGGGGGTTCTGGCCCAGGTGACCCGTGCCCTGGCCGAGCAGCGGATCAACATCGTCGCCATGACCCTGGTTGATTCCCAGGAGCACGGTGTGCTGCGCCTTGTCGCCGAGGATGAGGAAACCACCCGAAAGGTCCTCAAGTCGTTGAACCTGCCCATGACCGAGACGGAAGTGCTGGCCATGGAGCTGCCCAACCGCCCCGGCGCCCTGGCCGACGTGGCCAGCCGCCTCGGCCAGGCCCATGTCAATATCAACTACGCCTACTGCACCAGCGGCGCCCCCGGCGGCCGCACCACCGGCATCTTCAAGGTCGCCGACCTGAACAAGGCCCGACGCCTGCTCAAAGGCTCGCCCACCAAGCACAAGGAGCCGAATCTGGGCCGCGGCATCGGCCGAAGATGACGCGCCATGGAACCCTTCGATCGCCTCATCCATGAGTGGCTGGAAAACCTGGGCTGGACCGGCGAGGCCGCCGTACGACTGTGCCTCGCGGCGGTGCTGGGGTCGCTGATCGGTCTGGAGCGCGAGGCGCGCGGGCGCGAGGCCGGCTTTCGCACCAACCTGCTCGTCTGCGCCGGCAGCGCCCTGGTCATGCTTATTTCCATGCGACTGGCGGCGCTGCCCTGGCCGCACGCTGAAGGCTACAACGTGAGCATCGACCCGGGCCGAATCGCTTACGGCGTCATGACCGGCATCGGCTTCCTGGGTGCCGGCGCCATCATCAAGCAGGAGCAGACGATCCGCGGCCTGACGACCGCGGCGGGACTGTGGTGCGTGGCCGCCATCGGCCTGACGGTGGGCATGGGCATGTACGGGCTGGCGCTGCTGGCGGCCGCTCTCGTGCTGGCGGCGCTGTGGCTGCTGCACCATCTGGAGGCGCTGGTGCCTCGCAAGCGTGCGCGGCGGCTGACCGTCCGCTGCCAGTGGAGTGCCCAGGCTGTGGACGAACTGATCGGCGCCGTGCGCTCGGCCGGCGGCAGCGTGGTCGAGCACGGTTTCCGCCGGCGCGACGAACTGACGCAGGCCGACATCGACCTGGTGGTGGCCTGCGGGGCGGCGGCGACGCTCCGCGCTGTTGAAGAGGCCATTGCGCGCGACCTAAGATATGAGTTGATCTCTTCCCAGCCGGCGTGAGTGACCGCCAAGGAGCAGCCATGCGATTCGCATTTGGACTGGTGGCGCTGTTGATCGCCGTGTTTATCGTCGTGTGGATGTGGGGAAAGCACACCTCAACAGTGTCGCAGACCTACCAGCAGGTCAAGCCAAAGGTTCAGCAGTATGCCGGGCGCGACGAGGACGGTCGGCCGGCCACGGAGAGCGCCACGTTTTCGGCCGTCGAGTCGGGCGGGCAGGTGCGAGGGCTGACGGTGACCGGCGTCGTATCCGGAGGGGCGATGCAGCGCTATTACGGGCTGCAGGTGGGCGACGTCATCACCAAGGTGGGCGATCTCACGTTGCGCGAATATGCCTCCAGCCAGAAGGAAGCGATCGATTACCTCTTGATGGCATACCAGAGGCAGCAGCCGATCATTGTCACCCGCAACGGCCAGAGCATCGAGCTGCCGCAGGCGGCCGGCACGGAAGGAACCCGCTCGCAGTCGCGCGACATGCTGCAGCAGCAACTGGACGTGATCCAGAGCACGAAGGGGTTGCCGTGAGCCGCAGGGCCGTGCCGGTGCGAGGCTGTGCGGCTGCCCCTAGCGGCGCGGCGGCAGGGTGACGGCGCGCACCTTCAGGATGTTCGGCCGCGCCCGCAGACGGTTGATCAGTGCATCCGTCGGCGGCGAGTCGGTCTTGATGAGCATCAGGGCGACGGCCGAGCCGTCCTTCTGCACCTCGCGGCTGATGACCATGTCGGCGATGTTGACCTGGGCGTCGCCAAAGCTCGTGCCGACCATGCCGATGACGCCGGGCATGTCGCGGTTCATCACCACCACCATGTTCCCCTCGGGCACCATGTCCATATTGAAGTTGTCGATGCGCAGGATGCGCGGCAGCCCGTCAGCGTAGGCCGTGCCCAGGATGCGGTGCGACTCGCCGTTGTTACCGCTCTCGGCGCGCACGCCGATGATGTCGCCCACCAGCCCGGCCGGCGGGTCGGGCTCCCTGATGGCCACCAGCTCGATGCCGCGGTTCTGCGCCAGGTGCTCAACGTTGATGACGTTCACCGGCGTATCCAGGTGCGGTTTGAGCAGTTCCACGGCCGCCAGCCGCAGCAGGGTATCGATCAGCTTGTGCCCGCGGCTGCCGCTGGCGCGCACGGTGATCGTCTTGTAGCCGCCCTCGCAAATCCCGGCCAGCAGCATGCCGATGCGCCGCGCCAGCTCGGCCAGCGGCGCTTCGTCGGGAGGCAGGTCGAGGCGGATGCCGCCGGCGTTGACGGCCCCGCGGATTTCGCCGCTCTTGAGGTAGCCCACGATCGCCCTGCAGGCCTCGACGCTCACGGCCGTCTGGGCCTCGTCGGTGCTGGCCCCCAGGTGGGGCGTGAGGACGACGTTGTCCAGCGAGAACAGCGGGTGGTCCTTGGGCGGCGGCTCCTGCGCATAGACGTCCAGCGCCGCCCCGGCGATTTTCTTTTCCTTCAGGGCGTCGGCCAGCGCGATCTCGTCGACCACTTCGCCGCGGGCGTCGTTGATGACCAGCAGATTGGGCTTGCAGCGGCCAAAGAGGCGCTGGCGGTTGAGCAGATGGCGGGTGCCTTCGCCGCCGGGCACGTGGAAGGTGATGATATCGAGCTGGGAAAGGAACTCGTCGAAGTCGCGCACCATCTTCACCCGACCATCCAGCGCCGCCGGCGCTGAAAAGAACGGGTCGTAGCCCAGCACGTTCATCTCGAAGGCGATGGCGCGGGCGGCGACGGTCCGCCCGATCCGTCCCAGACCCACTACGCCCAGCGTCTTGCCGGCCAGTTGCGTGCCCTGATACTGATTGCGCTTCTTCCAGTCGAGCTGACCGCTGCGCAAGCCGGCATGGGCGGCCGGAATCTTCCGCGCCAGCGCCAGCATCAACGCCATGGCGTGCTCGGCCGTCGAAAGCGTGGAAGCCTCGGCCGTGTTCATCACCAGAATGCCCTTGGCGGTGGCCGCCTCCAGGTCGATGTTGTCAACCCCGACGCCGGCGCGGGCGATGGCCTTGAGCTGGCCGGGATTGGCCAGCACCTTCGCGGTTACCTTGGCGCCGGAGCGTACGATAAGGGCGTCGTAGTCGCCGACGGCGGCGGCCAGCTCATCCTCCTTGAGTCCCACCCTGACGTCAAAAGACATGCCGCTCTGCTTCAGAAACTCCAGCCCCTCTTCGGCCAGTTTGTCGGCCACGAGAATGCGCATAGGCGTTGTCCTTCTTCTTGAACGAGGGGGAATCCTAAATAGCGGGGGTCATGGAGGCAAGCCGACTGCGGTGACTGGGCAGAAGTGCCATCCTGCCGGCGGGCCTCTGGCCTTGGGTGCAGCGGCGGATATCATGGCGGCGCCCGCCTGCGGCGACATGCCCATGTCCGATCATTCAGCCATCTCCCGGCGGCGATTCATTCAGACCACCGGCGCCTCGCTGGCGGCGGCGGGCGTTGCGCCGCGCCTCGGCGCCGCCCAGCCAAGGAGCAGCACCTTGAACAAGCCCAACATCCTGATCTTCATGACCGACCATCAGCGCGGCGACACGGTGCTGCCGGATCATCCCTGCCACCTGCCCAACGTCCGGCGGCTGGCACAGCAGGGCCTGACGTTCGCACAGGCCTACTGCCCATCGCCGCACTGCTGCCCCTCGCGGGCCACCTTCCACAGCGGACTGTACCCCACGCGCAGCGGCGTGTGGAACAACGTCGCCAACTCCCAGGCGCTGACGCGCGGCCTGAAACCGGGCGTGCGCCTCTGGAGCGAGGACCTGGCCGACGCCGGCTACAACATGCTCTGGTCGGGCAAGTGGCACGTGAGCGTCACCGAATCACCCAAAGACCGCGGCTGGCACGAGACGTTCGTCAGCGGCCACCGCGCCGCCGAGAACCAGACCGGGTGGGAACTCTACCAGCGCATTGCCCGGCAGCCTGCGGCCACGGAGCGCGAGGAGGGCCAGATCCTTCGGCCGGGCTACGCCACCTATCGCCTCTACGGCACCGGCAACGACGGCGGCGACACGCACGACGACCGTGTGATGGCCGAGGCGCTGCGGGCGCTGCCCGAGCTGGCCCGCGACCGGAAGCCCTGGGCGATGTTCGTCGGACTGATCGGACCTCACGATCCGTATGTGGTGCCCGCCCGCTATCTGCAGCGCTACGACCCTAAAGACGTTGCCCTGCCGCCCAGCTTCGCCGACAACCTGGCCGACAAGCCCCGCATCTACCAGCGCATGCGGCGGCAGATCTGGAATCAGTTGACCGAGCGCGAGATTCGCGAGGCCATCCGCCATTTCCGGGCCTACTGCTCGTATCTGGACGATTTCTTCGGCCGGCTCATGGCCGCCCTCGACGCCACCGGCCAGGCCGACAACACGCTGGTGCTGTACTGCTCCGATCATGGCGACTATTGCGCCGACCACGGCCTGTTCGCCAAGGGAATCCCCTGTTTCCGCGGCGCGTATCACGTGCCGGCCATCGTGCGCTGGCCGGCGGGCATCCGCAACGCGGGCCGGCGCGTCGACGAGTTCGTGTCGCTGGCCGACTTTGCGCCGACTTTTCTGGAGGCGGCCCAGATCGGCGCATCGCGCCCGTTCAGCGGGGCCAGCCTGATGCCGTTTTTCGAGGATCGCCGCCCCGAGCGCTGGCGCGGCGAAATCCACACCCAGTGCAACGGCGTGGAGCTGTACTACACGCAGCGGTCGGTGATGACTAAACGGTATAAGTATGTATTCAACGGATTCGACGATGATGAGCTGTACGACCTGACGGCCGACCCGCACGAGATGAAGAACCTGGCCGGCGATGCGGCGTTGGACCCTGTCAAGCGCGACCTCGCCCGGCGCATGTGGCGCTTTGCCCACAGCGAAGATGACACGGTGCTCAGCGGCTACATCACGGTGGCTCTGGCGCCCTTCGGCCCGGCTGAGGCGTTCGGGCCGTAGGCGGCGCGCGGGGTGCCAGGCGTGCGCAGCGCCCGGGACGAGCAGAGCGGCGAGGCTGGCCGCGTCGCGGGGGGCGCGCTCGGCTGGTCCGTGGGGCAAAGCGATCGGACCCAGGCATGGACATTCCCCCGGCGCGCGGTAGGCTCTTGTGCATTATGCGACTCGGCGGACCTGTCTTTGGAGACGTCAGCGATCCGGGCCGGTGGGCGGCCGCCCACAAACAACTGGGCTACGGCGCGGCCTATTGCCCTATCGTCGAGACCAGCCGCGCCGACCTCATCCAGGCCTACGCGAAGGCGGCGGCCGGCGCCAACATCGTGCTGGCCGAGGTGGGGGCCTGGTCCAATCCCCTCAGTCCCGATGAGGCCGTGCGCAAGAAGGCCATCGCCCTCAACGAGCAGCGCCTGGCACTGGCCGATCACTACGCGGCCCGCTGCTGCGTGAACATCAGCGGCTCGCGCGGGGCGGCCTGGGACGGTCCCTCGCCGCACAACTTCACGGCGGAGACCTTCGACCTGATCGTGCAGACCGTTCGCGGCATCATCGACGCCGTCAGGCCCACGCGAACCTTCTACGCCCTTGAGACGATGCCCAACATGTATCCCGACTCGGCCGACTCCTACCTGCGCCTGATCCGGGCGATCGACCGTAGGCAGTTCGCCGTCCACCTGGATCCCACCAACCTGATCTGCTCGCCGCAGCGATACTACGACAACGCGGCCATCATCCGCGACGCGTTCGGAAAGCTGGGCTCCTACGTCCGGAGCTGTCACGCCAAAGACGTCATCCTCTCCGACAAGGCTCTGGTGCACCTGGACGAGATCAGGCCCGGGCTGGGCGCGCTGGACTACAGAACTTTCCTCCGCGAGCTGGACAGGCTCGACCCCGACACACCCCTCATGCTTGAGCACCTGAAGACGGCCGAGGAATACGGCCTGGCGGCCGACTATGTGCGCTCGGTGGCCGCGCAGGCGGGTGTGAGCATCCGGGTCTGAGGCGCCGTGGCATGCGCGGCATGGGGCGGGGGGCGGCTGAGCGTCCTCAGGGGCGCTGCCGCGGCTACTCCACACTCAAGATCACCTTCAGCACGCCCGGTCTGTCGGCCAGGGCCATGGCCTCCACACCCTGCTCCAGTCGCATCCGCCGATGGATCAGCGACACCACGTCGATCTGGTTCTCGGCCAGGGCGCGGATCGCCTCGCGGAACGGGCCGCAGCGGGAGCCGACCAGCGTGACCTCGTCCACCACCAGCGGCGCCGGGTTCAGCGGTGCTGCCGATGCGAAGGTGCTCTTGAGCACGATGGTGCCGCGCGGGCGCACCATCCGCATGGCCAGCTCCAGGCCCTGCGGCGAGCCGGTGCAGTCCACCACCACGTCTTGATCATGTCGGGGGACGATCTCATTCAGGGGGCGCGAGCGGATCGACCACTTGTCGCATAACGCCAGCTTGGAGGCGTGCCGGCCGATTACGCGCACCGGACAGCCGGCCGTCTGGAGCACCTGGGCCACCAGCAGACCCAGCCGGCCGTCGCCCAGCACCGTCACCCATTTGCGCCCGTCGAGCTTGATCTGCTTGAGCACCTGAAACGCGGCCGCCAGCGGCTCGACGAAGACGGCGCGGTCGTCGTCGACGGAGTCGGGAAGGACGTGGAGGTTGGCCGCGGGCAGGCGCAGCAGCTCGGCGAAGGCGCCGTTGTGGCCCAGGATGCCCAGGACCGAGCGGTTGCGGCAGTGGCTGCAGAGGCCGGCGACGCACAGATCGCAGCGTCCGCAGACGATGTTGATCTCGCCCACGACGCGGCGGCCCAGCAGCGAGCGGTCGGGGGAATCGAGCACCTCGCCGACGAACTCGTGGCCGAGCACTCCCGCGAAGGTCATATATCCCCTGACGATCTCCAGGTCGGTGGCGCAGATGCCGGCCTGGCGCACGCGGATGAGCGTGTCGCCCTCTTCTGGCGGAGGCTCGGGTTGGCGGGGGTTATAGCTCAGCGACTGCTGATAGACGATGGCACGCATGGCAGGTGGCGGACGGCGCCGAGGCGGCCGGGATACGCGATTTCAGCGTTCCGGGGCCTTGCGGCCCAACTGTTTGCGCAGCTCGCGGACGGCCTGGCGGATGCAGTCCAGATGGGGGTTGATGGCCAGGGCTTTCTGGTAACAGGCGATGGCGTCCGCCGGCCGCCCCAGATGGGCGTGGCAATGGCCCATGCCCGACCACGCCCCGAAGTGCATGGGCATCAGTTCGACGGCGCGGCGGCTGTCGGCCATGGATCGCTCGTAGTCCTCGATCAGGTAGTAGGCGATGGCCCGCTGGTGGTAGGCCTCGGCGAAGTCGGGGCACAGCTCGATGGCGCGATTGAAGTGCTCGAATGCGCAGTCGAAGGCGCGGTCGGTCAGGCACTGGGCACCGCGGGCGAGTTCGGCATTGGCCGCCGGCGTCCCGCAACGGAACCAGATCGACCAGAGGGCGTGCTCGGCCATCTCGTTGGTCATGGGGTCCTTGTCGCGCAGGCGTTCGACGAGGGCCGGGATGCAGCATTCGCTGCCGACCAGCGACAGCGCCAGCGCGGCGACCTTGCGGGCATCCTCGCAGGGGCAGGCCAGCAGATCGGTGATCTGGCGCGGGGACCAGCGCCGCTTCAGATGGCAGACCAGCCCCTCCAGGTCCCGGGCCTCAAGCAGGGGCCTGACCGAAGCGACAAATTCTCCCGCAGCAAGTTCCGTTGATCCTGACACCGCATCACTCTAGGCTTGCGCCATGGTGCTTTTCCAGCCGCGTGCCCGCGGCGCCTGCCAGACCGCGGCCGCCCGGGACGTTATCGGACCGTCCGGGACGTGTTCAATACGACCGCCAGTCCGACGGCCGCTCGCGCGTGAAGCCGATCTCGCGTTCGGCTTCGGCGGCGCGCGAGGCCGGGCTGAACGGCGCCGCGTAGTAGCCGCGCTGCACCGTCGAGTTGTCCCCCAGCGGGCGCGGCTGGTAGCCGGTCTCGGTCTTCAGCGTACAGCCGGCGGCAAGGAAGATGCAGCCGGCCATGATCCAGCGCCTCATGGCACTCTCCACGCAGATCGAAGCCTCGATCGCCGCCGGGCATCGCGCCGGGCGGACGAACAACACACGCTGCGATTCTAGGTAATGCCTGGCCGGCGAGCAAAGCGCCGCGGCGCGGCGGACGCGGCAGATGCGGTAGATGCGGCTTCCAACGCCTTCTGCGGATGGGTTGACGCAGACCGGCGGCTGCCCGATAACCCGTGCATGTCCCCGCTGCGCGACCTGCCGCTGGTGCCGCTGCTGATCGCCGTTAACGCCTTCTTCGTGGCCGCCGAATACGCCATGGTGGCGCTGCGTCAGAGCCAGATCGAGCTGCTGCGGCGGGACGGCTGGCTGCGTGTGGCGGCAGCGCTGCACAGCCTGAAGCGAGACATCTCCGGCGCCATCGCCGCGGTACAGCTCTGCATCACGCTGACCAACCTGCTGCTGGGGTGGATCGGGGAGCCGGCCATGTCGGCGCTGCTGAGACTGCTGGTGGAGCCGCTGGTGAGGGCGCTTCCCCCCGCGCTGTTTACGGCGCTGTCCACCGCACTCAGTTTCGTCATCGTCACGATGCTGACGGTGGTGCTCAGCGAGCTGCTGCCCAAGGCGCTGACGCTGAGGCACGTGCGGCAGGTGGCCATCGTCACCGCCATCCCGGTGCGCTGGATCATGACCGCGATCCGTCCTCTGGTGGCGGTCATGAATGCGCTGGCCAATGCGGTCACCCGGTCACTGGGGCTGGGTCGGGTCACCGAGATGGAAACGCAGGCGCTGACCGCCGAGGAAATCCGCGTCGTGGCCAGCGAGGCCGCCGCGGCCGGCGCCCTCACCCCCCGCGAGCGATCCCTCATTCTCAACAGCCTTTCGCTGGGGCGGCGCAGCGCCGAGGAGATCATGGTTCCCCGCGTGCGCATTGAGTATCTGGATCTGGCCCGAACGATGCAGGAGAACTGGGAAACCGTCGGCCAGCACCTGCACAGCCGTCTGCCGCTGTGCAACAACGGCATCGACCATGTGGTGGGCGTCGTGCGGGCTCGCGAGTTTCTCGAGGCCTATTACGCCGGCGGCGACAGCAGCGTGCTTCAGCTCATCTGCCGTCCGCCCGTTTTCGCGCCCTCGAGCATCTCGCTGGATCAACTGCTGGTGATGTTCGACGAGCATCAGACGCAGATGATCCTGCTGGCCGACGAGCACGGCGGCATCGAGGGTCTGGTGACGCTGCGCGATGTGGTGGACGAACTGGTGGGCACGCCGCTGGCGCGCGGCTCGGCTGCGCCTCCGCGCCTGCTTCAGATCGAGGGCACCACGCCGCTTGGAGACCTGGCGCGACAGTTCGGCCTGGGCGACTGGCCGACCGAAGAACCGGTCGTTACCGTCAGCGGACTGCTGGCCGACCGCCTGGGGCGCATCCCCGCCGTGGGCGATCAGGTTCAGACCGGCGGCTTTCTTTTTCGCGTGCTGGCCAGCGACGGGCGCGCCGCCCGGCGCGTCGAGGTGCGTCTGCTGGACCAGCCGGCGCAGACATAGCCATAGCGTGCGGCGCGAACCGACAGCGATGCAGCATTGGCGTCCCTAAACCGATAGGATGTCCTGGAGGCGGAGAAGGAGCTGGCCGCATGCTGACCGAGCTGAGCGTGAGCAACTTCAAGTCGTGGAAGCGCATCGACCGCATGCGCGTGGCCCCGATTACCGGGCTGTTTGGCGCGAACAGCTCGGGCAAGACCAGCATCATGCAGTTGCTGCTCATGCTCAAACAGACCATTGAGTCATCGGATCGGGCGCAGGTCCTGGAGTTCGGCGACGAGAAGAGCCTGACCAACCTCGGCAGTTTTCGCGACGCGGTGTACGCGCACACGAAGCCCGGCCGTCTGGACTTCTCGCTTGCCTGGAAGCTGGCCAGGGATCTGATCGTCAGAGACCCCCAGAGCAAGACAGGCACGCTGTTCGCGGCGGACAGTCTCGGATTCCGCTGCGAAGTGGGGGAGAACGGGTCCGATCGCGTCGCGGTGTTCAAACTCGAATACTGGTTGGGCGAGCATCGCTTTCAGCTCGCGCGGAAGGGGCAGAACGCCGGCAAGTACGAGCTTCGCTATTGGGGTGATGCCTTCCGGTTCATCCGCACGCAGGGGCGCGCCTGGGACCTGCCTGCTCCTGTGAAGTTCTACGGCTTTCCCGATCAGGTCTACGCGTATTATCAGAATGCGGGCTTCCTGTCCGAATTGCAGTTGGCGTTTGAGAACCTTTTCGGCCGGCTGTTCTACCTGGGACCGCTTCGCGAGTTTCCGCAGCGACACTATCCCTGGAAGGGCTCCGAACCCGCAGACATGGGACGGCGCGGCGAGCGCGTCGTGGACGCCATGCTCGCCGCCCAGCAGCGCGGGCGCTACATCTCGCCCGGCTGGAAGCGCAAGCGCCAGACCCTCGAAGAACGCGTGGCCCACTGGCTCAAGGAGCTGGGCCTCATCCACGATTTCAGGGTCGAGCCGATCGCTCCGAAGAGCAATATTTATCAGGTCAGGGTGCGGAAGAGCGCCGGCGCGCCCGAGGTGCTGATCACAGACGTCGGTTTTGGCGTATCTCAGATACTGCCTGTATTGGTCCTGTGTTATTACGTGCCCGAGGGGTCCATCATCCTTCTGGAGCAACCTGAAATCCACCTGCATCCATCGGTGCAATCGGGCCTTGCCGACGTCCTCATCGATGCCGCGAAAAACCGCGGCGTGCAGATCATCGTCGAGAGTCATAGCGAGCACCTGCTGCGTCGAATCCAGCGTCGTATTGCCGATGAAACGATCAAGGCCGAGCAGACCGCCCTCTATTTCTGCGAGGCTGGCGACGATGCCTCCCGGCTGACGGCCCTGGATGTCGACCTGTTCGGGCGAATCCAGAACTGGCCACGGGACTTCTTCGGCGACGACTTCGGCGAGATGGCCGCCATCACGAAGGCGGCAATGGAGCGGAAGAAGGGCCAACAGGGATGAATGTTTACGTGGTGGACACGAATGTGCCCGTCGTTGCCAACGGCAGGAGCGAACAGGCCGATCAGGACTGCGTCATCGCCTGCATCGACCAGACGCGTGCTACACTGTGGGCAATGCCTGCCTTGATGAAAAACCGCGGGCGCGCGCTGGCGCCCGTCGCGGCGGCCGCGCTTTGCCTTGCGCTGCTCGCCGGCTGGCCGCGTGCCGGCGAAGTCCAGACCGCGCCCGCCACGCGCCCAGCCAAGGCCATCACCCTTCTCCAGGGGGAGGCCGGCGACCTGCTGCGCACGTGGTATGCCCGCGGCACCGCCGCCGGCAACTGGGGCGACTTCTACGACAACCGCGACCGCGGGCATTCGGAGCTGGACCTGCGTCTGTTCCCCCAGCTTGAGAAAATCCGCTACTCGGAGGAGGACCGCGCCGCCAATCGCGACTGGGCCGCCCAACGCCGAATCCTGCCCGGCGTGGTCTTCGGCAACTCGTCCACCGCCGCCGGCGCCGCCCAGGGCGGCAGCAACGCCCGCATGTTCTACTCCGATCCGGCGGGACTGGCGTTCCTTTACGCCCAGTACACGCGAAACAACCTCTACATCTACCCCTGCCACAAGGACCACGACCCCGGTCACAACGGCGAGGGCGGCTTCGGCGATCTTTTTCCCGCTAATACACCTTACGTGATCATCTCCCAGGGCTCGAGCTTCACCGACAAGCCCTTCATGCAGGCCGTGGCGCTGACGCTCGCGGCCTTCCGTCCGGAGGTCAAGCAGAAGCTCATCGAGACCGGGACGCTCATGCCCACGGTGCAGATGATCTTCCGCGCCAGCAACCGAAATCTGGCGCTGCCGCGCGAATACCTTCTGCCCAAAGCCCATCCCACCGTCTTCGAAGGCTCGTGGGTCGACGAGCTGAAGATGATCCGCGTTGCCCAGTTGATGACCCTCGAACGCCTGCCGCCGGTGGTGCAGCTCCGCGTCGTGGCCGAGGACACCGCCGCCAACGGCGTGGACTACTTCGAGGGCCAGGGTGTCGATGAGAAGCTGGGGGACACGCCCGCCGCCATCGCCCGCATCTGGCGCTCCAGCGCCGGCTCGCGGCGGATGATCGTCAGCGCCGACGGCAGCTTCGACCACAACCGCCGGCCGCTCACCTGGCACTGGGTTCTACTGCGCGGCGACCCCGCGCGCGTTTCCATCCGCACGATGAACGACTCGGGTTCGCTGGCGGAAATCCACCTGCACTATCACGAGCGTCGTCCCGTCGCTCCCGGCTCGCGGCTGGAGTCCAACCGCGTCGACATCGGCGTGGTCGTCCATAACGGCATCTACTACTCAGCGCCGGCCTTCATCACCTTCTACACGCTCGACAGCGAGCTGCGCACCTATGATGAGGCCGGCCGGCCGCTGGAGATCGGCTATGGCGCCGGCACCACGTCGATCGCAGTGGCCGACTGGTCCGCGCTCTTCGAACGACTGGCCGAGGAGTCTGCCCCGCCCGGGATCGCCATTCTCAGGCGCGCCCTGGGCGATGCCGACGCCGCGGTCCTGGCGCAGCTCGCCGGGGCGATTCGCGCCGCCCACGTCGCCGTGCGCGATGCGTCGGCGCAACACCAGAAGGCCCAGGCCGTCGCTCAGCAGAGCGCCGCCGACCTCAAGGCCGCCGAGCAGCGCCAGGCGCCTGAAGCCGAGCTGGCGCAGATCCGCCGCGTCGCCCAAGAGGCCCAGCGCCAGGTCCGGGAGGCCGAAACGCGGCTGGCCGCCGCCCGGCGCGATCTGGAACAACTGCTGTCGCGCCCGGCCGAGGGCATGACGGTCTCGCCACGGGCCGCCATCGAATCCGCGCTGCGCCGACTTCTGGATGATCCGATGCTGGGCATCGAGAAAACCGACCAGCTCGACGCCGCTGCAGCGGCTTCCGGCTCGGTCGCGACCGCCGTCGCGGGCTGGCGCGGCCGGCTGGTCAACTGGGGTTTGGCACGCCGGGATGAGGCCGGCGTGCTTCATCTCACGCCCGTGCGCGGGGGCGATGCGCCGTTGGCGCAGCGGCTGACGGCCTTCGAGCGATTCCTCGTGCAGCGCCTCAACGCCGACCTGCTGGAGAACGTTCTGCTGCCGGGGCTGCTGACCATTACGCGCACGGCCAACTTCGTCGACTTCCGCATCTCCCCGCCGCGCACCTGGCGCGACATCTATCGCTACGACTCGGACGGCCAGGCGGCGGGCTGGGTGCGCTACGACGGCCGGCGGAGCTGGGACTTCGGCCCGCAGGGCCACGAGGTGCTCGGGCGCGATGAGCTGGGGCGGCCACTGCGCCTGCGCCCTGTTCATTACGAGCGTGTGGGGAGCCTCGGCGGCCAGGGGGGCTATCCGGCGCTGCGGGTGGTGCCCTCCGCACAGGTCCTGCATTACGAGTACCGGGACGACAGCGACAAGAGAGGGCGCGCCGTACGGGCGGAATCGACAACGACAGCGCCGGCCGCGCGGTAGCTACAACCGTCCCGGCGCGTGGGAGGCGCCAGCGCCGCCGCAGACCGGGATTTGGCCTGTGTGGCAGTCCCAGGAGAAGCCGATCATGCATGCGATTCATCGCCTCGCCGCAGTCTTTGTCGTAACCTTGTTCTCGGCCTGTGGCTGGCTCAGCGCCGCCCAGTGGATTCGCCCCAACTGGCCGGCGGGCCAGGAGCCGCATTTCGCGCGTGTCGACCTGTACTGGTTCACGGTCGATGCCTCGCCGCTGATCTACCGCACCGAGCTGGTGGTGCCCGAGCAGGCCACCCACGCCACGGTGCTCGCCCGCAGCGCCGGCCACATCTTCGTCACCGTCAACGGCAACCAGGTCTACGGCTGGCAGGCGCGCCCCGCCGAGAAGGAGCGGGCCGCCATCCCCAATGACCCCAACCGCATCCATGCCATCGACCTCAGCGAGCACCTGCGCGCCCCGGGGCGATACGTGCTGACCGTCAGCGCCCCGGCCGAGGGGTTTGTCCTCAGCGGCGGCGTCTATGCCGGCGAGCGCCGGCTGCTGGCGATCGAGAGCTCCAGCGCCTGGACCGTTAGCAAGTTCCCGCCGACCACCATCGTCGAGGATGAACCCATCATGCGTGAGGGTTATTCCGGCCCGTCGGCGCCCACCGCGGGCGGCGATCAGTGGTCGGCCGACGCCGACGCCTTCGTTGCGCGCATCGGGCGGCATCTGGACGATGCCAACTGGCGTCTGGAACTGCTCAGCAAGAAGGGCATTTACATCGCCGACGACACCGCCTGGGGATGGGGCGGACCCGGCCGACTTGCGCCCGAGTTCCGCGACCGCGCTGCCCGTCTGGCCGCCGACGCCGCGGCGCTTGCCCCGCGTCTGGAAGCATACAAGTCCCGCGCCATTGCCACCGCCGCCGCCTTCACCGCCGCCGTTGCCGACATGCGCGGCATCCTCGCCGATACCATGAACCTGCTGGGCGCCGTCGAGGATCTGACGGCCGCCGTGGCTGCCGCCGACGAGCGCAAGGCCCTGATGCTGGCGGCATCGGCCATCGACGGTGCGCCCGCTCATCCGGATCTCGCCGCCTGGCGTCTGGCGCTGACGCGGCGGCTGGGCCATACCATCAACAGGCTCAACGAGAGCCGCTACGACCGGCTCGGCTGGCTGCCCCATCCCGATCTCACCGACAGCCGCATCGGTTCCTGGGGCGTGCGCATCAATCCCGTTACCGGACCGACCACTATCCGCGCCCCCGGCCAGTGGCTCTTCGCCACCGATCCCAGGAACACCGGCGAGGCCGAGCTGCGCTGGACCATCGGCTACAACATCGAGAATCAGATGGGACGCATCCGCGTGCCGCTGAACTGGGCCACCGACAAGCAGCACGCCTCCTACAGCGGCGTGGCCTGGTACCGCGCCCGCATCGAAATACCCGATGAATGGGCCGGCAATGAAGTCGTCCTGACCTTCCGGGTTGGTGGGCGCGAGAAGTTCTGGATCAATGACCAGGACGTGACCGAGCTGGGCACCGGCAACTCCACGGTCGATGGGGTTGCCGACCGCACCTACCGTCTGCCGCCCAGCGTGATCGCCTATGGCGGAGAGAACTTTCTGGCGCTGAAGATCGAGGCCCGCGGCGAGCAGCGCGGAATCCTCTCCCATGTCGAGGCGAGCTGCCCGGCCCTGGCCGGGCCCGAGGGACGCAGCACACCCGCGGTGGATGTCTTCTCCACGCCGCTGTCGCCGTGCGTCATCCTCACTCCGCGCACCGACACGCTCCAAATCCACCACGCCGGGCGGGCCGCGCTGCTGCTGGCGGGCGATCCGGCGCCGACGCGCCGGGGCTATTCCCTCCAGACCGACGGGCGACTCAAGACCAACTGGGCCATGATCTGGCTCAGGCCCGCCATGGCCGCGGCCGTCGAACGGCCGATCATGCTGGTGTTCCAGCACAATCCGCTGTCGATCACCTGCGCCGAGGGCGTGACGACCGTCAAGCTCGCTGCTCCTGCCCAGCGCATCATCGCCGTGAGGCCCTGGGCCAGGGCCGACCCCTCGCGCGACGCCTCCTCGGCGCAGATCGCCGCGGCGGCCGCGATGTGGAGCCGCGCCGCCCTCGCGGTGCCCATCAACTACATGAGCGTCACGCGCGTCCTGCGCCAGGGCGAACCGTATGATAACGCCCGTTATGACAACGTGCCCAAGGGCCCGGTGCTCGGCCACACCGTGGTCTACGACTACCTCCAGAGCACCGACGAGTGGGGCACGCGGCCGCTGCGCATCGCCCCGCTGCCGGCCCTGTGCAGCTACGGCATCGACACCCGCTTTCGCAACCTGACGCTGGATCAGGCCGATCAAATCCAGCTTATCCAGGACGGCGGCCTGGCCGCTCCCTATCGTGGCGTGCTCAACAGCGACCGTGTCAGCTACTCCTACGACGTGGAGCCGTTCCCGCGCTTCATAGGCTTCACAAGCTGGATGTTCAGCTACGCCGACGCCGGCGTCCCCGGCAACAAGCGCGAGATGGAGCTGATCGCCGCCACCGGCGCCAACTCCTACCGCCCGCAGCACAACTGGTCCGATCAGCGCCCCGGCCGCTACGTCGAGAAGGACGGCCAGCGCGTCTGGGAGGGTTACTTCCCCGAATCCGACAGGCGCACGCGGGCGCAGATCACCGCCGACTACTGCAACGCCGTCGGCCTCAATTACATGAACAACATCGAGCAGACCCTCGACCGCGGCAGCCAGCGCGTCCGCAACGATTACCAGGGCTGGCTGCGCAACTCGTTGTATCCCCATTTCGAGCGGCTCGTGCCCACGCTGGCCGACCGGCCGTTCTGGGCCGTCGCCTGGGACCTGATCAATGAGCCGTTCGACCACCTGGCGGTGAACTACAACCCGGCCATGAAAGAGCTGACCCGCCGCGTGCGCCAGATGGATCCGGTGCATCTGCTCTACATCGAGCCGTGCGAGGCCTGGGGCGCCATCCAGCAGTTGCGGCTGATCGAGCCTACCGGTGACCCCATGACCTATTACAGCTTCCATGACTACAACTTCCGCCTCCAGCGCGCAACCGACCGCTGGCCCACCGTCCAGCGCGACATCAGCAGCATCTGCCAGATGTGGTGGCCGGCGTTTGAGTTCCCCATCAAGTACGGCACGGGCATGCACTGCGGCGAATTCGGCGGCTTCGGCGAAGCCAGCGACGACAGCCTGGCCCAGAAGACGCTGCTCAACGACCTGTTCAAGCTCTTCGATCAGTTCGGCATGCACCACCACTATTACTCCGGGCGCGCCATCTACCAGCGCCTGGCCGACGGCAGCATGCGCCCCAGCAATGTGGTGCGGGCGTACCGCGAGTACTTCAGGCGCCCGGACGTCAACGCCTACTACCGGCTCTGGCCGGAGCATCCGAGATTGAAATAGTGGTTGCGCCGGCGACGTGGCAGTTGGCCAACGCCGCATGCGAGGCGGGTGCTCTGGTCTGCGCGCCATCCGCGTGATCGGTGAATGGTCCGGTTCTTCCATCTGAGACCCGAAATCGGAAATGGAGGGTGTGTAGCGATAGACGCCCTGCATCTCCGAGGCGACCCAGAGATGGCCGTGCGCGGCGTAGAGGGGCGGAGCGCGGTTGGGCACGGAGGAGTTGGCCGACGAGGTTGATCGCACCCTGGTTCCCACTTTTCTGGAGGAGCGAGCGGCCTTGGAGAACTCGGCCCAGGTGCATAGCGGGGGGCGTTGCCCGCACTGCGGTTCGAGTCGGGTGTATTTGATGCCCCAGACCAGCAAGGTGGAACTGATCACGCCCCACGGACCTGTGGTGCTGCACAAGCAGCACTGCCGGTGCCGGTCGAGCGACCGGACTTTTTCCCCCTCAGGACTGGGAATGGGGCCTGCCCGGGGAGGCGGATCTTTCGCCCAAGGCGGCGGCGCGGATCGCCCGTGAGGCGGCCACCAAGTCGTTCGACGAAGCGGCGCGGGTTCTGAACATCGACTGGGGAAGGAGCTGGGACGGCAAGCAGATTCAGCGTTGGAGCGAGGCGTTGGGACGGACGTTGCTGGAGGCTCGCGCCCAGGAGATGAGGGCGTTGGAGAAGGGGTATCTGCCGAGCTGCAAGCAGAACGAACACGCGTTGCTGGTGATCGGGATGGACGGCGGGCGTGTGCAGACCCGTGAAAAGGACCAGCAAACCGGCAGTCGCTGGAAGGAGGACAAGGTGCTGAGCATCACCAGTTGCCTGAAGGGGGACGGGCAGGAGCGAGCGCCGCAGAAGCTCTTGAGCACCTGCGTGGCGATGATGGCCGAGGCGGCGGTGTTTGGGGTTCTGGCGCGATTGGAGGCGGAGAAGCGTGGCATCCGCCAGGCGGTGGAGGTGATCGGGATTCACGACGGGGGGAACTGGATCGATCCGCTGTGGGAGGAGCACTTTGGCTGTCACGTGCGGATTCTGGACTACT
>Ga0308417_1000380_pt1 | contig 32918 bp, 31 predicted proteins | sample HotsprSampleOS65_FD_203528 | JGI IMG/M metagenome (GOLD analysis project Ga0308417, IMG submission 203528) | Hot spring phototrophic mat microbial communities from Octopus Spring, Yellowstone National Park, Wyoming, United States - 20090730_OS65 ...
GCTGCGAGCCAGCCGACATCACGCGCGACCCGCCGCGCTTCCCCGCCGAGCGAGCGGCGCGGCTACAGACACTGGCGCGCGGTGACGAGGGGTTCGTGCTTGCCCTGGGCTACTCGACGCAGCGGGGGTATGGCCGCACGCATCCCTTCGCGGGCGAGATCCGCTACGGCACAGTCCGCGTCGAGATCGTTCCCGAGGAGCTCGGCTTCCCGATCGACATCGGCGACATCGCCGTCACAGAATGCGAAATGGTGAACCAGTTCATGGGCAGCCGCACGGAGGCGCCGCAGTTCACACGCGGCTACGGCCTGGTGTTCGGCCACGGTGAACGCAAGGCGATGGGGATGGCGCTGGTCGACCGCTCGCTGATGGCTGCTGAGCTCGGCGAGGATGTCGTCCACCCCGCGCAGGACCAGGAATTCGTGCTGAGCCACTGCGACAACGTCGAAAGCTCGGGCTTCGTGCAGCACCTGAAGCTGCCGCACTATGTCGATTTCCAGTCCGAACTCGAACTGATCCGGAGGCTGCGCGCCGACGCGGCGGAGCGGGCCGCAGCGGCGCGGCAGAAGGCTGCCGAATGACCACCCCCCCGCGCACGCCGGACCCAGCCTACAACGAGGGCTATCTCGACGAGCAGACGAAGCGGATGATCAGGCGCGCCCTGCTCAAGGCCATCGCCATCCCGGGCTACCAGGTGCCCTTCGCAAGCCGGGAGATGCCGCTCGCCTATGGCTGGGGAACGGGCGGGATGCAAGTCACCGCGGCGGTGCTGGGCCGGGACGATGTTCTGAAGGTGATCGACCAGGGGGCAGACGACACGACCAACGCCGTCTCGATCAGGCGCTTCTTCGCCCGCGTCTCCGGCGTGCGCACCACCGAGCGCACTGCGGAGGCGACCATCATCCAGACGCGGCACCGTATCCCGGAGGAGCCGCTGCGCGCGGGCCAGATCATCGTCTATCAGGTGCCGCAGCCCGAGCCGCTCTGGAAGCTTGAGCCGCGCGAGACGGAGACGCGGCGCATGCATGCGCTCGCCGATTACGGGCTCATGTACGTGAAGCTCTATGAGGACATCGCACGGCACGGCCGAATCACTCTCGCCTACGACTACCCGGTCCTGGTCGGCGGCCGCTACGTCATGGCGCCCTCGCCCATCCCGGCTTTCGACAATCCGAAGATGCACATGTCCCCAGCGCTGCAGCTCTTCGGCGCAGGGCGTGAGAAGCGACTCTACGCAATCCCGCCGCATACACCGGTCGAAAGCCTCGCCTTCGAGGACCATCCCTTCCACCCCTGGCGCGCGCAACGCAGCTGCGACCTCTGCGGCTCCGCGACCTCCTATCTCGACGAGGTGGTGGTGGACGATCGCGGCGGACGGCTGTTCGTCTGCAGTGACACGGATTGGTGCGCGACGCGACGCGCAGCCGGGCATCGGGGCGCCAAGGCCGGTCAAAGCCTTGCTTCGGGCGACCGATGAGGGAAGCCCCGTCCATCTCTCGCGAGCCGCTTCTCGTCGCCGAGGGCGTCTCGGTGCGCTTCGGCAGGATCGAGGCGGTCGCAGACGCCTCGTTCTCGCTCTGGCCCGGAGAGGTGCTCGCGATCGTCGGCGAAAGCGGCAGCGGCAAGACCACGCTCCTGCGCGCCCTGCACGGCGATATCGCGTTGGAGTCTGGCCGCGTGCTGTACCGCGCGGCGTCGGGCGAGACGGTCGATGTGCACCGCATGCCGGAGCCGCAGCGGCGCACCCTTGCGCGCACGGAATGGGGCTTTGTGCACCAGAACCCGCGCGATGGGCTGCGCATGGCCGTCTCCGCCGGCGGCAATGTGGGCGAGCGGCTGATGGCAGCAGGCGCCCGGCACTGGGGGCGGATCCGCGCTGAGGCCGCCGCCTGGCTCGCGCGAGTCGAGATCGACGCCGCCCGGATCGACGACCCGCCGCGCACCTTCTCGGGCGGCATGCAGCAGCGGGTGCAGATCGCGCGCGTGCTCGTCACGAGGCCACGCCTCGTGCTGATGGACGAACCGACAGGCGGGCTCGACGTCTCCGTCCAGGCGCGGCTGCTCGACCTGATCCGCACGCTGGTCGGCGAACTCGGCATAGCCGCCGTGATCGTGACGCACGACCTTGCCGTCGCCCGCCTGCTCGCTGACCGCATGCTGGTGATGCAGCGGGGGCGGATCGTCGAGGCAGGCCTCACCGACCAGGTTCTCGACGATCCGCAGCATCCCTACGCGCAGCTGCTCGTCTCCTCGGTGCTGCAGGCATGAGCACGGCCCCCGTCCTTGAGGTCGAGGATCTCGGCAAGTGCTTCACCCTGCATCTCCAGGGCGCCCGGCGCCTGCCGGTGCTCGAGGGCATGGGTTTCGCGGTATGGCCGGGCGAGTGCCTCGCGCTGGTCGGCCCCTCGGGTGCGGGCAAGAGCACGCTCATGCGCATGCTCTACGGGAACTATCTCGCAGGCAGCGGGCGCATCCTGGTGCGCGACGGAAATTCGGTGATCGACCTCGCCTCTGCCTCCCCCAGGCGCGTGATCGCTGCGCGCTGCAGCACCATCGGCTACGTCTCGCAGTTCCTGCGCGTCATCCCGCGCGTGCCTGCGCTCGCAATCGTCGCCGAGCCGGCGCGCCGCGCTGGGCTTCCCGAGGCGGTGGCGATCGCCCGCGCGCGCTCCCTGCTCGCGCGGCTGAACCTGCCCGAGCGGCTGTGGGACCTCCCGCCCGCCACCTTCTCGGGCGGAGAGCGGCAGCGCGTCAATCTTGCCCGCGGCTTTGTCGTCGACTATCCGCTGCTTTTGCTCGACGAGCCGACCGCGAGCCTTGACCCGGCGAACCGCGCGGTGGTGGTCGGGCTGATCGAGGAGGCGAAAGCGCGCGGGGCGGCGATCGTCGGCATCTTCCACGACGCCGAGGTTCGCGAGGCCGTGGCCACGCGCACCCTCCCCGTCCTGCCGCTCGCCCAAAAGGCCGAATGACCGACGAGCTCGTGCTAACCAACGCCCGACTGGTCACGCCGGCCGAGGTGTTCCTCGGCACCGTGACTCTGCGCGGCGGCAAGATCGCCCGGCTCGACCGCGGGAACACAGCCCTGGCCGCCGCCCAGAACCTGGAGGGCGACCTGCTCCTTCCCGGCCTCGTCGACGTCCACACCGACAATCTCGAGAAGCACATGATGCCGCGGCCAGGCGTGCGCTGGTCCTCGCGCGCGGCGCTGCTTGCGCACGATGCGCAGGTGGCAGCGGCCGGCATTACCACCGTCCTCGACGCCCTCTGCGTCGGCGAGGTCGAGCACGCAGACCAGCGCGACCAGATGTTCCGCGAAGGCGTCGCCGAGCTCCGCGCGCTGGCGCCGCGCGGCCTGTTGCGTGCCGAGCACCTCCTGCATGTTCGCTGCGAGATCAGCGTCGAAGGCATGGCGGAGAGCTTCGCCCTCGTCGCGGAGGATCCGCTCGTGCGCATGGTCTCGCTGATGGACCATACGCCAGGGGTCGGCCAATTCGCCGACATCGAGAAGTACAAGCGCAAGAATGCCCGCAGCCTTGGCATGACCGAGGCCGAGGCGGAGGCCTACATCGCCCGGCGCTGGGCGATGCGCGAACGTGTACGGGAGCCAAACCGCGCCTTGATCCTCTCCGCCGTCGCCGGCCGCGATATCGCGCTCGCAAGCCACGATGACCGCACTGTCGAAGAGGTCGCGGCTTGGGCCGAGGCGGGGATCGGCATCAGCGAATTCCCAGTCACTGCAGAGGCGGCGCGCGCCGCGCGGCAGCACGGCATGGGGATCGTCGCAGGGGCGCCCAACATCGTCCGCGGCGGCAGCCACAGCGGCAATGTGCGCGCCGCCGATCTCGTGCGCGAGGGCCTCGTCGACGTCCTCGCCTCAGACTACGTGCCGGCGGCGATGCTGAACGCCGCCTTCCTCGTGCACGAACGGATGCATGTTCCGCTGCCTGCGGCGGTGGCGACCGTGACACAGCGCCCTGCGCTGATGGTCGGCCTCGCCGACCGGGGCGCGATCGCGCTCGGGCTCCGCGCCGACCTCGTGCAAGTCCATCTCGCAGACGGACACCCCCTGGTGCGGCAGGTGTGGCGCGAGGGGCGGCGGATCGCCTGAGCAGGCTGTGCGCCGTTTCGCCCTCTATTTCGCACCGCCGCGCACCCACCCGCTCTGGCAGGCAGGCTGCGCTCTGCTCGGCCGCGACCCTGAGACTGGCGCGTTCCTTGCCCAGCCGAAACTTGCAGGGATCGATGAGACCCGCTTCGCAGCAATCACAGCCGATGCGCGCCGCTACGGCTGGCATGCGACCCTCAAACCCCCCTTCGCGCTTGCTGAAGGCACAACCGAAGAGGCACTCCGCAGCGCGGCTGCGCGCTTTGCACGCTCGCGGTCGCGGTTCACGATGCCGCCGATGCGCCTCGCCTGTCTCTCCGGTTTCCTCGCCCTTGTTCCGGAGGCTCCGGCCCCGGCGCTCGACGACCTCGCCGCCGCCGCGGTGCGCGCGCTTGATCCTTTCCGAAGGCCCGCCCCACCGGAGGAGCTCGCGCGGCGCCGTGCCGCCGGCCTCGACGCAGTCGAAGAACGGAATCTGCAACTCTGGGGCTACCCCTATGTGATGGAGCGTTTCCGGTTCCACATGACCCTCACCGTGCGTCTCGAGAAACCAGAGAGCGAGGCGGTCGCCGCAGCGCTGGTGCCATATCTCGCAGAGGCACTCGCCGCACCGCTCGTTGCGGACGCGGTCGCGCTCTATGTCGAGCCTGGCCCCGGGGAACCGTTCCGGCTCGTGGAGCGGTTCCCTTTCGGCGGCTGAGCGCCGCGCGGGTCACGGAGGATCGTACTTGCGGCAGAAGGGGCGCGGGCAGACACTCCGGCCGAGCATGACGTCCGCGCGGGTCAGGCAGGATGGTACTTGCGGCAGAAGGCCTCGGCCCTGAGGCTGCGAAAATCCTTGAGCCGCTGAGGAAGCACTGCATGCGGCCAGTCCCACCACGCAATCCGTAGGAGCGCTTTCTGGATGGGCTCCTCGAAACGAAAGCGGATCACCCGTGCCGGGACCCCGGCAACGATCGCGAAGGGCGGGACATCTCTGGTCACGACAGCGCCGGCACCGATCGCTGCCCCCGTCCCCACCGTGACGCCTGGCAGAATGATCGCCCCGTGGCCGACCCAAACGTCATGCCCGAGGGTTGACGGGAGAGGCGCGGCGCCGGGCGAAGAACGACTCCTCGTCCTCCCCGAGCCCGTATTTCGCGGCGCGATACGTGAAATGGCTGAGCGCCACGCGCGCGAGCGGGTGATTGCCCGGGTTGAGACGGGTGTGCGCTGCGATCGAGCAGAACCGTCCGATCGTCGCGTAGCTGATCGCGCTGTCGTTCACCACATAGCTGTAGTCCCCCATCGTCGTCTCGGCCACGGTTGTGCGCGGGCCGACCTCGGTCCAGGCGCCGAGGGTGCTGTCGGTCACCGTCGCGGTGGGGTGGATCGTCGGTTCGGTCGAGAGTCGTTTCGCCTCGCTCATGCTCGGATAATAGCGCGGCGTGCGCGGCCGGAAATCCCGTCAATGACCCCGACCGTCGCGAGGATGAGCAGGATCAGGAAGCCAATCTCGTCCCAGTTGTTGATCCTGATCCGCTCCGAAAGCGCGAGCCCGATCCCGCCAGCTCCGACAACACCGAGGATGGAGGCCGACCGGACATTGCTCTCGAAGAAGTAGAGCACATGCCCGAGCATCACGGGCAGGACCTGTGGCAAGAGGCCGAACCGCGCCTCGAGGATGCTCGCGCCGCCGGCTGCGCGCACTGCCTCGACCTGGCGCCGATCGGCGTTCTCTATCGCCTCGGCAAACAGTTTCGCAAGCGTTCCCGTATCCGGCACGGCGAGAGCGAGGATCCCCGCGAAAGGCCCCATGCCGACGGCGGCGACAAAGATCAACGCCCAGATCAGGCTGTCGACCCCGCGCAGCCCGTCGAGGATTCGCCGCAGGCCGAAATGGAGCAGGGCGACCCTAAGCACGTTGCGCGCGCCGAGAAAGCCGAGCGGCAATGCAAGGACAGCCGCAAGCCACGTACCGAGGAAAGCCATCGCAAGCGTCTCAGCGAGCGCGTGCAGGAGCGCACCGAGCGCACCCCCTGCCGAGGGCGGGAACATGAACCCGACGAGGAAGCCGATCCGCCCGACCCCGGCCCAGAACGCCTCCGCCGTCGGCGCCACACGCCAGCAGGAGACACCGAGAACGGCAAGCGCGAGAACGGCAACGCTTGCGCGTCGCGCACGCTCCCACGGCGCGAGGCCGAAAACGCGCGGATAGGCACGTCGCAGTGCGGCGAGTTCCGCCGCCGTCATGCCGGCCTCGCCGGTGCTTCGGCTTCAATGATGCGCGCGCGCAGCCTCTCGCAGCCGACATCGATCAGCGCCACGGTCGCGAGGATGAGCAGTACGATCGCACTGATGTCGCTGTAGATGAACTGCCGCACGACAAGATAGAGTTCTTCACCTATGCCGCCCGCGCCCACGACGCCGAGCACGCTCGCCGCGCGCACGTTGATCTCGAAGCGCAGGAGGACGTAGCTCAGGAAGTCCGGCAGCACCTGAGGGACAACGCCGAAGCGTATCGCCTCAAGCCGCCCCCCGCCCACAGCGCTGATCGCCTCGACAGGCCCCGGCGCGATGTTCTCGACCACCTCGGCGAAGAACTTTCCGAGCGCCCCGGCAGCATGCAGGGCGAGCGCGATGACCCCAGCGAAGGGCCCCGGCCCGAAGGCGAAGACGAAAATGAGCGCGAACACGAGCTCAGGCACGCTTCGCAGGGCATCGAGCAGGCGGCGCGCGAGGAAATGCTCCGCCCGACTGCGCGCAAGGTTGGCCGCCGCATCGAAGCACAAAAGGAGCGCCAGCGTGCTGCCCGCGACGGTGCCGACGATCGCCATCAGAACCGTGTCGGCGAGCATCTCGAGCCAGAGATCAAGGCCCCAGAACCACTCGCTGAGATCGTGCCAAAGCGTCTCCGCCCGCAGAGTTGGCAGCGTCCGCGCGACATAGGCAGCGATGTTCGGAAGCCTTGCTGCGAGCCGGGCGAGATCGACCTCACCGATGATGACTGAGGCGACGAAGGCGCCGGAAAAGAGCAGAAGGAAGAGTCCGGTCTGCCGCCGCTTCGCCGAGCGATGGGCCGCGAAACGCTCTGCGAAGCGGGAGATGGCGGGCGTGACTGGCGCAGCCGCCGTCACGTCCGGCGCTGGCGTCGACGCGCCTCGTTCTCCTCTGTGACGGCGATCACGTCGACATAGTCCTCGTGCCGCGCTGGGGCGAAGCGCGACGTGGTCGAGGAAAGCGCGGCGAGAGCGGCCGGATCTCGCTCGTGCATGGTCAGCATCGCCTCGCGGAACGCCTCTTGAAGCGCGGCGGAAAGGTCCGTCCGTGTCACGAAAGGGCTGTTTGGGATCAACGCCGTCCGCCAGATCATGCGCATCGAGCCTTCCGGGATCATCCCCTTCTCGACCATACGGGGGACGTTGCCGCGCCGCTCGTTCGTCCAGTGCGTCGCAGCGGCGTCGTAGCTTCCGTTGAGAACCGCAAGCACCGCGGTCTCGTGGTTGCCCGCAAATCCTGTGCGCGAGAAGAATCGCTCGATTTCTATCCCCTCCTTCCGCAGGTAGTAGGAGGGGAAGGCAAAGCCCGAAGTGCTATTCGGGTCGGCCCAGGCGAGGCTTCGGCCGCGCAGGTCGGCGAGCGTCTGGAAGGGGCTGTCGGCGCGGACGACGATGACGCTGTAGTATCCTTCCGCGCCGGTGTCGTCGCGATCACGCACGACAGGGGCGACGCGATCACCCATCACCTTCCTGGCAAGCGCGTAGGCAGCAGGGCCGAGGCGGGAGAACTCGACCTGGTTCGACCGCAACGCTTCGACAGCACCAGCATAGTCGGTCGCGCGGAAGACGCGGAAGGAAACGCCCAAGCTGCGCTCCATGTAGGCCGAGAAGGGCTGGTAGAGAACGAGCGCATCGCGCTCGTTCTCGGACGAGATCAGGCTCATCCGAAGCTCACGGAACTGAGCGCGCAAGGCCTCGGCACGGGCTTTGGCAGGGACGATTAGAAGCGGGGCCGCGAAGAGGATGCGTCGGCCAACTCCGTGGCGCATGCGTCGCCTCCATGCGACGCGGGTGTGCAGTCGACGTTGCGCACCTCGTGTCCCACCGGAAGTTTGCGTGGCGATGGCGAGTTGGTGAAGCTTGGATGACGGAGGCTTCCGCTCGTCACGCCGCGCGAAGCGCCACCACAGGGTCGAGCCGCGCTGCGCGCAGCGCCGGGTAGAGCCCGGCTGCGAGCCCCACCGCTGCCGAGATCGCGAGCGCGAAGAGGGCCGCCTCGGGGTCGAGCACGACTGGCCAATCGCCCAGCAGTGCAAGCGCGAGCGCCGCGCCTGCGCCGAGCGCGACGCCAGCCGCGCCGCCCGCGAGCGCGAGCAGCGCCGCCTCGATCACGAACTGGATCAGCACATGCCGCGGTCGCGCGCCGATTGCCATCCGCAGCCCGATCTCGCGCGTCCTTTCGGTGACGCTGACGAGCATGACGTTCATCACGCCGATGCCGCCGACGAACAGCGCTACGAGCGCAACCGCCGCGAGGAAGCGGCCGAGCGTTTCCGCCGCGCGTTCGCGTGCCGACGCCGCTTCCGTGACGTCGAACACGACAAAGGGGTCGGGCCAGTCCTCGCGCACGCGCATCCGCGCCCGCAGGGTCTGGCGTATCTCCTCTGTCACGAGCCGCCGGTCCGCCGTCTCCGAGATCTGGATGATCAGCGAGCCGATCAGCCGCGCATGCGCGCCGTCAGCGCCGTAGAGGCTGCGCCGCGCTGTCCAGAACGGCACAAAAACGATATCGTCCTGGTCGGCGCCGTCGATGCTCTGCCCCTTGCGCTGCATCACGCCGATCACCTCGAAAGGCGTCTGGCGGATCCGCACGGGCTTGCCGATCGCGTCCCCGTCCGGGAACAGCCGCTCAGCCACCGAGGCGCCGAGCAGCACGTGCTTGGCGGCGGAGGCATAGTCGGTGTCGGAGAACACCCGCCCCTCTGCGACCTCCCAGCGGCGGATCGCCAGCCAGTCTGCCGTGGTTCCCTGAACCGTCACGGCCCAGTTGCGGCCGCCCGCAACGATCTGCTGCGTCGCGCGCAGGCTTGCCGCGACGCGCTCCACACCGGCAACCGCGCGCACCGCTTCGGCGTCATCGTAGATGAGCCTCGGCCGCATGCCTGTGCCCGCATGCGCTCCGGAGACGCGAACCGAGCCGTTCCAGATCGCGACAACGTTCGTGCCCATGATGTTGACAGTATCAAGGATGCGCTCGCGCGCGCCCTTGCCTACCGCGACCATCGCGATCACGGCGGCAACGCCTGCGGCAATGCCGAGCGCCGTCAGCCCGGCGCGGAGGCGGTGCGCAGCGAGCGAGTCCGCGGCTGCGCGCAGCATGTCGAGCGCGTGCACCGCTAGAACCCGAGCCTGAGGCCACTGGGCCGCCGCGGCGCCTCCGTCATCACCCCGACAGCGACCGCAGCGCCCGGCGCAAGCAGCTCCGCCCGTTCCATCGGTGAGACCTCGATCACGCGCGCATCGGCGATGCCTGTGCGAACGCGGACGGGCAGTAGCCTGCGTCCCTCGTCCTGAACATGCACCACGCCTTCCCCGGGCGGCAGCCCCTGCGGCAGGGATGATCCAGGCGGCCGGAAGCGCAGCGCTGCGGCAGGTACGCGAAGCACGTCGTCGCGCCGATCGGTCTCGATTCGCATCGTTGCCGTCATTCCTGGCATGAGCCTTCCGTCATCGTTACGGACAGAGACGACCACGGTGTAGGTCACGACGTTCTGCGTCACCGTCGCGGCAAGCCGCACGGCGCGGACGATGCCGCTGAACATCTCCTCAGGCCAGGCGGCGACCGTGAAGCGGACAGTCTGCCCCGCCCGGACGCGGCCGATATCGGCCTCGTCCACCGTCGCCCAAACCTCCATCTCGGCGAGGTCCCCGGCGATCAGGAACAGGGTTGGCGCCGAGAGCGAGGCAGCCACGGTCTGCCCGACATTCACCTGCCTGTTCACCACCACGCCGTCGATCGGCGAGCGGATCACGCTGCGCTCGATGTCGACCTCGATCTGCCGCCGCTGCGCCACACGTTGCGCAACCGTTGCGGTCGCTGCGGCGACGGCAGCCTCGGCGACCTTCAGCTCCGCAACGGCCGCGGCGGCGAGCGCCTCTGCCTCCGCTGCCTGCGCCTCGGCCCCCATCGCCTCGGCGTGGGCACGCTCGGCGGCGAAGGCAGCCCGCTCGGCATCGGTCGCGGCGCCGACGCCGCGATCGCGCAGTGTGCGTCGCCGGTTCAGTTCCGCAGCCGCGTCACGCTCTGCGACCTCCCGGGCACGGGCGTAGGCGCGGGCGCGCGCCTGCGCAGCAGCAGCAGCAGCAGCCTGCGCCTGGGCACGCGCCCGCTGGCTCTCGGCAAGGGCGAGGTTGGCACGCGCCGCCTCCTCCTCAGCGATCGCTGCCCCGAGCCTGGCGACCAGATGGCTGTCCTCCAGCCGGGCGAGCGCCTGGCCCGCAGCGACCCGGCTGTTGAAGTCCACCAGCACCTCACGCACCTGGCCGGAAAGCTGGCTCGAGACATCCACTGTTCGGCGCGGATTGAGCGTGCCTGTCGCCGAGACGGCAGCGACGATGGGCCCGCGGTCCACCACCGCCATGCGCAAGGGCGGAGGCGGTTCCTCGCGCACGGCGGCAACGGCGAGCGCACCACCAGCGCCGAGGCAGAGCAGGACGGCAAGCGAGCGGAGCGTCATGGCGACGCCGTTTCCCCTCGATCCCTCATTCGGCCGGCAGCGGTATGCCGCACGGGCCTGCGGCGCATCATACGCGAGCCGCGAGAAAAGGAGGACACCCGGCACGATGACGCCGATCTCAGAGATACGATCGACGCCGCTCCGCCGCACACTGGCGGGGCCCTACGGCATGGCGCTCGGGCTCGCCGCAGCATGCCAATGCACGTGCGTCAAGCTTGAGGCCGAGGACGGCACGGCACGCATCGGCGAGGCCTGGGGGCCGCCTGCCGTCGTGCGCGCCTACTCCAAGGCGGTATTAGGCGGTATTAGAAGGGAGTAAGGATGCCTGAATCAGCCGCGACCTGTTGGGGCATGCCCAAGCCCTGCCCGTTTTCCGCGGAAGGAACTACCGTTTCGGCATCGAAAACCAGAGGCTCGCGCTCGCCTCGGGCATCGCCGCGCACCACGCAATCGGCGAGCGGCTTGGGCTGCCAGTGCACACGCTGATCGGCGGCAAGGTCAGGCAACGCATGGCTGTCTATGCCTCCGGCGGTTCCATGACGGTCGACCCGCGAGCGTGCCTCGATGCGATGCAGGAACGCTTCCTCGGGGGAGGGTTACTTCGCGGCGAAGATCAAGATCGTCCTATCGGTCGCCGTGGATGCGGCCAGCGTTGCTCGGGCGCGCTAGATCCTCGGCGACTCGATTTTGCCGATGGTCGACATCAGCGGCAGCTGCACCGCCGACCAGGCGCGTCTCCCGATCAGGGTGATCGAGCGCTTCGGCATCCACTGGATCGAGGAGCCGCTCGACTGGGCGGGCTATCGCTGGCTCAGGGATCGCTCCGCTGAGCCGATCGCGACCGGCGAGGCGCTCTGCACGGCGCACCAGGTCAACCGCCTCGGCGTCGCGGGCTGCGCCGACATCTCGCAGCCCGGTCTCTCGCTGTGCAGCGGCCTGAGCCAGGGAAGGCTGATCGCCTGGCTCGCTGATCTCGACCAAAAGCGGCTGAGCCCGCATCCCTGGGGCTCAGGAATCGGGCTTGCCGCGGCGCTGCACCTCGTCGCAGCGCACGCCCCCACCCGGCGGCGACGAGCCCTGCCGATGCGACCATCGTGGAATCTGACGTCGCCGACAATCCGCTGCGGGACGAGCTCCTCGCCAACCCGCTTGTCCCGATCGACGGCTTCATCACCGTTCCCGATGGCCCGGGCCCCGGAATCGCGCTCGGCCCGGAGGCGGTGCAGCGCTTCTCCGCCGAACTCTGACCGCTCTGGACAAGACCCGCCCGGCCAGCATCCCATAGTGCCGACTGGAGGTACCGATGCCTGACCGGCCGACCAACCGACGCGTGATCAGGAGCCCGCGCGGGCCCACGCTCAACGCCCTCTCCTGGCAGACCGAGGCGCCGCTGCGGATGCTGATGAACAACCTCGACCCCGAGGTGGCCGAGCGCCCGGACGACCTTGTCGTCTACGGCGGCATTGGCCGCGCTGCCCGCGACTGGCGCTGCTTCGACGCGATCGTCTCTGTGTTGAAGCGGCTTCGCAACGACCAGACTCTGCTCGTCCAGTCGGGCAAGCCAGTCGGCGTGTTCCCCACACATGAGGATGCGCCGCGCGTGCTGATCGCGAACAGCAACCTCGTTCCGGCCTACGCCACGTGGGAGCATTTCGACGCGCTCGACCGCAAGGGGCTGATGATGTACGGCCAGATGACGGCGGGGAGCTGGATCTACATCGGCAGCCAGGGGATCGTGCAGGGCACCTACGAGACCTTCGCGGAGCTCGGTCGGCGCCATTACGGCGGCAGACTTGAGGGCCGGTGGATCCTCACAGCCGGGCTCGGCGGCATGGGCGGGGCGCAGCCACTCGCCGCAGTATTCGCGGGCGCCTCGCTGCTCGCCATCGAGTGCCAGCCGAGCCGGATCGAGAAACGGCTCGCCACGGGCTATGTCGACCACTGGGCGAAGAGCCTCGAGGAAGGGCTCGCCATGGTGCGCGCGGCCTGCGCGGAGAAGCGCGCGATCTCGGTCGCCGTTCTCGGCAACGCCGCAGAGATCTTCCCAGCACTCGTCGCCCGCGGCGTGCGGCCGGACGCGGTGACGGACCAGACGAGCGCGCACGACCCGGTGAACGGCTACCTGCCCGCAGGCTGGACGCTCGCTGAGTGGGAGGAGCGGCGCGTCTCCGACCCCCGCGGCACCGCAGCGGCGGCACGGCAGAGCATGGTGGCGCATGTCGAAGCGATGGTCGCCTGGCACCGCATGGGCATCCCCGTTGTCGACTACGGCAACAACATCCGCCAGATGGCGAAGGAGGAGGGGCTTGCCGACGCCTTCGCCTTCCCGGGCTTCGTGCCGGCCTACATACGCCCGCTGTTCTGCCGCGGCATCGGCCCGTTCCGCTGGTGCGCTCTCTCAGGTGACCCTGCCGACATCGCCGCGACGGATGCGAAGGTGAAGGAGCTTCTTCCGGAGGACCGGCACCTGCATCGCTGGCTTGACATGGCGCGCGAGCGCATCCGCTTCCAGGGCCTGCCCGCGCGGATCTGCTGGGTCGGCCTCGGCCAGCGACACCGCATCGGGCTTGCCTTCAACGAGATGGTTGCGCGCGGCGAGGTCTCGGCGCCGATCGTGATCGGGCGGGACCATCTCGACAGCGGGTCGGTCGCAAGCCCGAACCGGGAGACGGAGGCGATGGCGGACGGCTCCGACGCCGTGTCCGACTGGCCGCTCTTGAACGCGCTCCTCAACACTGCCTCAGGCGCGACTTGGGTGAGCCTGCACCATGGCGGCGGTGTCGGTATGGGCTGGAGCCAGCATGCGGGGATGGTGATCGTGGCGGACGGCACGGAGGCAGCGGCGCGGCGGCTCGCCCGCGTGCTCTGGAACGATCCCGGAACGGGCGTGATGCGCCACGCCGATGCGGGCTACGAAATCGCCATCGCCTGCGCGCGCGAGCAGGGACTGGACCTGCCGATGCTCGATGCCTGAGCGACTCGTCCCGGGGGCCCTGAGCCTTGCTCAGCTGCGGCGGATCCATGCCGGCGAGGCAGCCGTGCTCGCGCCGGGCTGGCTCGGGTCGGTCGAGGCTTCGGCAGCGGCCGTCGCCGCCGCGATCCGCCGCGGCGAGACCGCCTACGGTGTGAACACCGGCTTCGGCAGGCTCGCGCAGACGCGGATCAACGCCGCGGACGTCGCTGCGCTGCAGCTCAACCTGGTGCGGAGCCACGCCGCTGGTACCGGCCCCGCTCTGCCCGCGCCGGTGGTGCGTCTCGTGCTCCTTCTCAAGGCGGCAAGCCTCGCGCGCGGCTACTCTGGCGTCCGCCCCGTCGTCATCGAGTCGCTCGAGCGGCTGCTCAACGCCTCGGTCCTGCCCGTGATCCCGGCACAGGGCTCGGTCGGCGCCTCGGGCGACCTCGCTCCGCTCGCCCATCTCGCTCTCGTCCTGATCGGCGAGGGCGAGGCGACGCTGCCGGACGGACTAGTCGCGTCCGGTACGGAGGCGCTCCAGGCGGCAGGGCTCGCGCCGGTCGCGCTCGAGGCGAAGGAAGGCCTCGCGCTCCTCAACGGCACGCAGGTCTCGACAGCGCTCGCGCTCTCGGGGCTGTTCGCGGCCGAGGACCTGTTCGCCTCCGCGCTTGTGACTGGGGCCATGTCGGTCGATGCGGCGCGCGCATCCGACACGCCGTTCGAGGCGCGCATCCAGGACGTGCGCGGGCACCAAGGCCAGATCGACGCGGCGGCGGCGCTGCGTGCCCTGCTTGCGGGAAGCGGCATACGCGAGAGCCACCGCGTCGGCGACCCGAGGGTTCAGGACCCCTACTCGCTCCGCTGCCAGCCGCAGGTGATGGGCGCGGTGCTCGACCTACTGCGCACCGCCGCGGCAACGCTGGAAAGGGAAGCCAACGCCGTCTCGGACAATCCGCTCGTGTTCGCCGAGAGCGGCGAGATCGTCTCGGGGGGCAACTTCCACGCCCAGCCGGTCGCCTTCGCGGCTGATATGCTCGCGCTTGCGCTTGCCGAGATCGGCAGCCTCGCGGAACGGCGCATCGCCCTCCTGACCGACCCGGTGATGACCGGCCTGCCCGCCTTCCTCGCCCCCGACCCTGGCCTCAACTCGGGCTTCATGATCGCGCATGTCACCGCAGCCGCGCTTGCGGCAGAGAACAAGGCCCTGGCCAACCCGCGTAGCATTGACAGCCTGCCAACCTCGGCCAACCAGGAGGACCATGTCAGCATGGCGACGCACGCCGCGCGCAGGCTTGCGGACATGGCCGCCAACCTCGCCACGATCATCGGCATCGAAGCCCTGGCCGCGGCACAGGGCATCGGGTTCCACCGCCCGCTCCGATCCTCAGCGCCGATCGAGTCGGCGATCGCAGAGCTGCGCCGATGCGTGCCCGCGTGGGAGACCGACCGCGCCATGGCGCCGGACATCAGGGCGGCGACGGCGCTTATCGCGGCCGGCACGCTCGCAGCGCTCGCTCCAGTTGCCTTGCCCTCGCGCGCGTGAGGGGCTTCCGGGCCGGCGCCGCTCGACTATCATCGCGGAAACCGAGGGGGGAGGTCACGGATGAAGCGTCGCGGAGTGGTGAAGGCGGGGACGGCCGCCGTCGCGTCGGCCGCTCTGGCGCGTCCTGCCCTGTCGCAGGGGCGTATCGAGTGGCGCATGGTCACGTCCTGGCCGCGCAACCTTCCGGGCACCGGAACCGGCGCCAACCGCGTCGCCGAGCGGATCAGCCAGGCGACGGGAGGGCGGATCACGGTGCGGGTGTTCGCCGCGGGCGAGATCGTTCCGGCTTTTGGCGTGTTCGATGCGGTCTCGCAGGGCACGGCCGACCTCTACCATGCGACGCCGCATTTCTGGTTCGCGCGGTCGCGCGCCGCGGCGATCATCGGCAGCTTCCCTTTCGGGCTGACGACCACCGAGCTCACCGCCTGGCTGCGCAACGCCGGCGGCCAGGCGATGTGGGACGAACTCTACGCCCGCTTTGGGCTCAAGCCCTTCGTCTGCGGCAATTCGGGGCCGCAATGGACGGGATTCTTCCGCCGCGAGCTCGCCACTCCAGACGATCTCAGGGGCCTCCGGCTCCGCGCCGGCGGGCTGATCGGCGGCCTCTACCAGCGGCTCGGTGCCTCGGTGGTGCAGATGCCGGTCGGCGAGGTGTTCCAGGCACTGCAAGCAGGCACGATCGACGCCGCTGAGTTCGCAGGCCCCTGGGCAGACGGGCCGCTCGGCTTTGGGCGGGTGGCGCGCTTCTACTACCGGCCTTGCGGGCAGGAGCCTTCGGCGAGCCTTGAGACGGTGATCAACAAGGCGCGGTTCGATTCGCTCCCGGACGACCTGAAGGCCGCCGTGCGGTTCGCGTGCGAGGGCTACAACGAGGAAAGCCTTGCCGAGTGGGACCATTTCAACCCGCTCGCTCTGAAGGAGATGGTCGAGCGGCAGAACGTCGTCGTCCGTTCCGTGCCCGAGCCGATCGTGCGGGCGATGGCCGAGGCGGCGGCGGCGTTCATCCGCGAGCTCCGGGAGGATCAAGACCCCCTCAACCGCAGGATCATCGAGAGCTACATCGCCTATCGCACAGCGGCGGTCGACTACGCGGGAGAGGCCTATGCGCCGATGAACGCCGGCCGCGCGCTGGTGCGCTGGAGCTGAGCGGTCGGCGATGAAGGCGATCGGCGCGGTCGGCCAGGCGCTCGACCGGTTCTCCAACGCGGTGGGCCGCTGCGTGATGTGGCTTGCGGTTCTCCTTGTGCTCGTCCAGTTCGCGGTGGTGGTGCTGCGCTACGGCTTCTCGACCAGCCTGATCCAGATGCAGGAGAGCGTGATCTACATCCACGCCACGCTTTTCATGCTCGCGATCGCCTACACGATGCTGCACGAGGGGCATGTGCGGGTCGACATTCTCTACGCGGCCATGTCGCCGAGGCGGCGCGCTCTGATCGATCTCGTCGGCGTGGTTGTCGCGGTGATCCCGTTCTGCCTGCTTCTGGTCTGGACCTGCTGGCCCTTCGTCGCAGCGTCGTGGCGCATCCGCGAGGGCGCGATCGCCTATGGCGGCATCCCTTACCAGTACCTCCTGAAGTCGCTGATCCCGGCGATGGCGGTGCTGCTTCTCTTGCAGGCGCTGGCGCATCTCTGCCGCTGCGTGCTCGCGCTCGCTGGGCTGCGGGGCGACCATCGGGCGAGCGGCGCCGGGGCGGGGGGCTGAGGGCGTTGGGCACGACAGGCGGGGGCGTGCTCGACGTCCTGATGTTCGCGACCCTGTGCCTCGGCATTCTCACCGGCTTCCCGGTCGTTTTCATCCTAACGGGCTCGGCGCTCCTGTTCGGCGCTCTCGGCTGGGCCTTCGGGGTGTTCTCGCCGGAGCTGCTCGGCGCGCTGGCGCCGCGGATCTTCGGCACCATGACCTCCGAGGTGCTCGTCGCCATCCCGCTCTTCGTCTTCATGGGCATCATGCTCGAGCGGTCGAAGATCGCTGAGGACCTTCTCGAGACCATGGGCCGGCTGTTCGGCACGCTGCGCGGCGGGCTCGCGATCTCGGTCACCGTCGTCGGCGCGCTGCTCGCCGCCTCGACGGGAATCGTCGGCGCGACCGTGGTGACCATGGGGCTGATGGCGCTGCCTGCCATGCTGCGCAACCGCTACGACCCAGGCTTTGCCTGCGGCACGATCTGCGCCGCAGGAACGCTCGGCCAGATCATCCCGCCCTCGACGGTGATGGTGATCCTGGGCGAGATCATCTCTGCGGCCCACCAACAGGCGCAGCTCGCCAAGGGGCTGTTCTCGATCCAGACCGTCTCGGTCGGCCAGCTCTTCGCCGGCAGCCTGCTGCCGGGGCTTCTTCTCGTCGTGCTCTACATCGCCTACCAGGTGCTGCTCGCCTGGATCAGACCGTCGGTCGCGCCCCCTCTGCCGCGGCAGGACCGCGCGGTTGGGCGGAGCGAGGTGCTCGGCGCTCTTCTTCCGCCGATCATCCTCGTCGTTGCCGTGCTCGGGTCGATCCTCGGCGGCGTGGCGACGCCGACGGAGGCAGCATCCGTCGGCGCTGTGGGGGCGAGCCTGCTTGCGGCCCGACGCGTCTCTGGCGCGGGCTGGCCGGCAGCGATCGCCCTCGCCGCGATCGCCGGCCTCGTCATCCTCGCTGCCCTGTTCGACCTGAGGCTAGGCCGGGCAGCCGCCCCGGTCGCGGACAGGATCGCCATCGTCGGTGCCGCCGTCTGCTCGGCAGGCCTCGCGGTCGCGCTTGCGCACGCGCTCGTCGTGACGTTCAGGGCCGGGGTGCTCGCCGAGGTCTGCCGCGCGACGGCGACGATCACGGCGATGATCTTCGCGATGCTGATCGGCGCGACTCTGTTCGCCCTCGTGTTCCGGGGCCTGGGCGGTGACGACATGGTGCATGCCGCGCTCTCTGCCATACCCGGGGGCGCCGCAGGCGCCATCGCCACGGTGATGGCCGTGATCTTCGCCTTGGGCTTCTTCCTCGACTTCGTCGAGATCTGCATCATCGTGATCCCGATCGTCGGGCCGATCATCCTGCAGATGGACGTCGACCCGGTCTGGTTCGGTGTGCTGGTTGCGGTGAACCTCCAGACGAGCTTCCTCACCCCGCCCTTCGGTTTCAGCCTGTTCTACCTGCGCGGCGTCGCGCCTGAGGCTGTGCGCACGCTCGACATCTACCGGGGTGTCGCGCCCTTCGTGGCGATCCAGCTCGTTGGGCTCGCGCTGACCGCCGCCTTCCCGGCGCTCGCGACTGCCCTGCCGAACGCCCTGTTCTGACCGCGCGCGTCAGGCGCCAACGCCGAGATCGAGCACGCGCTCGCCGTCGAGCACGACCATGAGCTGGCCCTGCAGCCGATAGACCCCGGACGAGACAGCACGCCAGCGTGCATCGAGCGTCGGCGGGTTGGCCTCGCGTGCCTCCTCGTCGAGCGAGAGAACCTCGCCCACCTGGTCGACGAGCAGGCTGTAGAACTCGCCCGCGACCTCGACGACGACGCTCATCGTCCGCGACCCCTCCGCCGCAGGCGGAAGGCCGAGACGGCGGCGGAGGTCGATCGCGGTAACGATCCGCCCCCGCAGGTTCAGGCTTCCCGCAACCTCGGGCGGTGCGAGCGGAACCCGTGTCACCGTCTGCGGCCCGAGGATGTCGCGCACGGAGAGGACCGGGATGCCGCAGAGCTGGCCAGCGACCGTCAGGGTGACGAACTCGGCGCTTGTCGAGGCCACCCGGGCCGAGCGCTTCCTGTCGAGTACGGTGGTCATGTCACAGCGCCTCCATCTCACGGACCGCGAGCGCCTGCCTCAGCGCCCGCACCACGGCGTCGCGGTCGAACTTCGCCACGTAGTCGCTGAAGCCGGCGGCGCGGCCCCGGGCGATGTCCGCCTCAGAGACGCGGCTTGTCAGCGCGATCAGCGGCAGCTCGGCCCAGGCGCCGCCGCGGCGCACCTCCGAGGCGAAGGCGACGCCGTCCATCTCCGGCATCTCGATGTCGGAGACGATCGCGTCAAAGCTCTCGCCTGCCTCGCGGAGCCGCAGCGCAGCCGCAGCGCCTTCCGCGACCGTAACTTCGTAGCCCTCGGCGGACAGCACAGGCTCGATCAGCTGGCGGAAGAAGGTGCTGTCGTCGACCACAAGGATCCGCCGCCGCTCCGGGCTGCCGCCGCCCGAGGAGCGGGCGAACCAGTCCGGATAGGCGCGTCTGAGCCAATACGCGGTGTCGAGCACCTCGGTCGCGCGGCCGGCGATCGTCGCGGTGCCGAGGAAGCCCGGCCGGTCGGTGCCGAGCTCGACGCGCAGGCGGTCCTCGACCACGTCGAGGATCTCGTCGACGACGAGGCCCATGTTGCGCTCGCCGTCGTTGAAGACGAGAACCGGGTGGCGCGCCCTGCTGCCATCGACATCGTGCCCGCCATCGAGCGGCACGAGCGGCATAAGCCGGCCGCGATACTGCATCACGAGCGTGCCGTTCGCCCGCTCGACCGCCTCGGCCGGCGCCTCCTCGAGCCGCGCAACCAGCCCGAGCGGCACGGCCTTCGGCCCGCCGCCGCCTGCCCGGAACAGCAAGAGCGCGGTGCGGTCCGCCTCTGCCGCGCCTTCCTTCGCGACAGCGGCGATCTCCTCGCGCTCGCCCCGCCCACCGGAGCCGATCCCGACCGCGCGGGCGATCCCGTTCGGGTCGAGGATCATGATCACGCTGCCGTCGCCGAGGATTGTGTTGCCCGAGAACAGAGTGATGTGGCGCAGGATCGGCGCAACCGGCTTGACCACGATCTCCTCGGTGTCGAACACGCGATCCACGATCAGGCCGAACACCTGCACCCCGACCTTGCAAACAATGATGAAGTCTCCCGAGGCGGCGCTCGCAGCCCCGGGGCCGGCCCCGAGGCCGAGCAGCTGGCGAAGGTCAACGAGTGGCAGCAGCCGATCCCGCAGCCTGAGCACCGGCGTCTCGTTGATCCGCTCGATGGTCGCATCCGACCCGCCGCCGGTGCGCACGAGCTCGACCACGCTGATCTGCGGAATGGCGAAGCGCTCGCTGCCAGCCTGCACGACAAGCGCAGCAACGATCGCGAGCGTAAGCGGGATCTTGATTGTAAAGGTGGTGCCCTGACCCTCGACCGAGCGCAGCTCGATCGTGCCGCCGATCTTTTCGATGTTGGTCTTCACCACGTCCATGCCGACGCCGCGGCCGGAGACGGAGGTGACGGCAGAGGCGGTCGAGAATCCGGGGCGCCAGATGAACTGCTGGATCTCATTGTCCGGCATCGCTGCCGCCTCGGCCTCGGTGACGAGGCCCTGCGCGATCGCCTTCTCGCGGATCCGTGCGGTGTTCAGGCCGCGCCCGTCGTCGCTGATCTGGATGATGATGTGGCCGCCCTCGTGGAAGGCGTTCAGCACAAGCCGCCCCGACTCCGGCTTGCCGGCAGCCCGGCGCTCCTCGGGCGTCTCGATCCCGTGGTCGACGCTGTTGCGCACCATGTGCGTCAGCGGATCCTTGATCAGCTCGAGCACCTGCCGGTCAAGTTCGGTCTCGGCGCCGATCATCGACAGCTCGACCTTCTTGCCGATCTCGCGCGAGAGATCGCGCACGAGCCGGGGGAACTTGTTCCAGGCGTTGCCGATCGGCTGCATGCGCGTCTTCATCACCCCGTCCTGCAGATCAGAGGTGATGTGGGAGAGGCGCTGCAGCGGCACGGCGAAGGGGTTGTTCTCGTGCGTGCGCGAGAGCTGCAGGAGCTGGTTCCGCGCAAGAACGAGCTCGCTCACGAGCGTCATCAGGTCCTCGAGCACGTCGACGCCGACGCGAATCGTCTGCTTCGCCGTAGCGAGCGTCTCAGCCCCTTGCGCCGGATCGGCGGCCGAAGGCGGCTCCGCCGGCACGTCCGCAGCCGCAGCGACGGGAGCCGGGTTGACCGGAGCCACGTCCCGGTCGACGGCGTGGGCAGCCGCGCCCGGCCCCGGCGGCGCGGCCGCCTGCTCGCCCGGACGGGCATCGCCCGCGTGCTCCTCGCCCGCGAGAAGCCGGTTGAGCGTGTCGATCACGTCGCTGTCGTCACCCGCGACCTCGGCTCCGGTCCGCTCGAGATCGGCAACGATCGCCTTGATCCGGTCGATCGAGCGGAACACGACGCTGATCGCTGCAGGCGTCGCCGCCAGCGTGCCGTCGCGGAAGCGGCCGAGCACGTTCTCCGATGCGTGCGCGACCCTCTCGAGCCGAGAGAGGCCGAGAAAGCCGCACGTACCCTTGATGGTGTGGACGAGCCGGAAGATCAGCGCGAGCGTCGCTGCATCCTCGGGGGATTGCTCGAGCCTGATCAGGGCGGTGTCGAGTTCGGCGATGCTTTCGGCCGTTTCGGTCAGGAAGTCCTTGAGCAGGTCGTCCATTGGCGCTCCTCCAGCGGGCACGCCATTGGAACGCGATCCCTCAAAGAAACGGTAAAGGCGCTTCCCCCCCTCAGCCGCCAAGGCAGGTGCGCAGATCCGCTGGCGGGCCGAAGTCCCTCGGCCTCAGCCCGGCATGGAACCAGGTGATGAGGGAGTAGATGTCATACACAGGCAGGCCGAGCGCCTGCCGCAGGGCGTGGGCATAGGGCGGCATGTTGGTGCATTCGAGCACGATCGCGCCGACCTCCGGGTGCCGGGAGACGAGGTCGCGCCCTGCCGCGAGAATGTCGGCGGCGGCAAGAGCGACGTCCATCTCCCGCTTCTCGCCCAGGATCAGCACGCGGAAGAACTCGCGCCCCCCTTCCGTGCCGGCGATCGGTGCGTCGCCTGGCACGCCTGCGGCCTCGAGATGCGCCCGCGTCAGCGTGGAGGCCGAGACGGTGAGGATTCCGACGCGCCGCCCGGGTGGCAGCGTTGCCTGCACCATCGGCACCTGCAACAGGCTCGAGGTCGCGACCGGCACCTTCAGGCGCGCGGCCAGCTCGGCCTGGAACAGGCTGAGGAAGCCGCAATTCGTCGTGATCGCCTCGGCGCCGAGATCGATCAGCTCCTCGGCGGCGGCGACGAAGGCATCGAGCAGCCCGGCAGCCCGCTCGAGCACCACCCGTTGCGGGCTTGCGCCGCGCACGACGCGGTACAGCACCGGGAACGGCCATGTCAGGGCGTTGCCCATGTCTCCCGGGATCCTCGGGAACCGCGCCTCGAGCATCAGGATGCCGAGCGGCGCGCCGTAGATGCTCCTGCCTCCCTCGGCGATCGCCTGCCGTGGCGCTGCCCGGTCGACCGTCATGGCCTTGGCCCTCCGCATTGCGCTCTCCGTCATCGGCCGACACTATGCCCTCTCGGCACGCTTTGGGAGGGACAGATGCTCCGCCACGCCGCCACCCGCTTACGCTTTGGGAGGGACAGATGCTCCGCCACGCCGCCACCCGCTTAGCGCTCGCTCTCGCCGCCGCGAGTCTGCTTGCATCGCACGCTGCGGAGGCTGCCGAAACCTTCCCGGTCTCGGGCAGGCCCGTGACGATCATCGGCGGCTTTCCCAACGGCTCCGGAACGGACATCTACAGCCGCAGGCTCGCCGAGCCGCTCGGGCGCGCGCTCGGCGTCGCTGTGGTCGTGGACAATCGCGTCGGCGCGGGCGGCAACCTCGCGATGGACCTGGTCGCCAAGGCCGCGCCCGACGGCCACACGCTGCTGATGGGCACTTCGGCGATGCTCGCGATCAACCCTTCCCTCTATGCGCGCATGCCGATCGACACGATGAGGGACCTCGCGCCGGTGATCGCGCTCGCCGACGTGCCAAATGCGCTGACGGTCGCGCCGGAGCGGCGCCCCCAGTTCACCGACTGCCGCTCGGTGATCGCCGCTGCGAAGGCGCAACCTGGGAGGCTCAACTACGCCTCGACCGGCAACGGCACCTCGACCCACCTCGCGGGCGCGCAGTTCGCTGCCGCCGCCGGCCTCGAGCTCGTGCATGTCCCCTATCGCGGCGGCCCCTTCGCGATGACCGCCCTGCTCGCCGGCGAGGTGGACATCTTCCTGCACCAGACGCCAGCGCTCGTCGGCCCCTACCGACAGGGGCAGGTGCGGCTGCTCGGTGTGACGAGCCGCGAGCGAGTCCCTGCCTTCCCGGACGTGCCGACCATGGCCGAGGCCTGCGACCTGCCGGGGTTCGAGACGACGACTTGGTATCTGCTCGCCGCTCCGGCGGCGACGCCCCCCGCCATCGTCGCAAGGCTCGCAGCAGCGGTCCGCAAGGTGATCGAAGAGCCGTCCTTCGTTGCCTGGGTGCAGGAGCAGGGCCTGACGCCCATGGGCCATGGACCCGCCGAGTCGCGCGCGATGCTCGCCGCCGATCTGACCAAATGGGCAGAGATCGTCCGCCGCTCCGGCGCGCGGGTAGACTGAGGGCAGCGCTTCGGCCGACAAATCCGGTCCCGCGACGCGCGCGGCCCGACCCTCGATCGGCAGCATCCGTACGCGCATACGATGTCCGGTGCCGCAACGTCCGGGCCCGCAACGCGCGGCCCGGCCTCGCCGCTCGCTCCGCCGCCTCGTCAAGTCGTTCATGCCGCGCGCGCAACATCGCCGCCCAAAAGGAGGGCGCAGCGGCCGCTGGTCCGCCCTGCCCCGGTCGGCGCGCGCGGGTGCAGCGACCGTGCCAGGCGGTCCCGGTCAGCAACGGTCTCACAGAAGCCCGCCGTTCCGGGCGGCTTCGCCGCTTGACGCGCGGATGCGGCTTGCGCAGCGTTGCACGTCGCAGAGGGGAGAATGAATGCCATGGATGCGGCAACGCTGCGTGCCCAACTGGCTGCCCAGATCGCGAACCGAGCGCTGATCTATCTCGAGGCGTACGATGTGCTGTCTTCGGAAGTCGGGGCGGCGCGGGCCGAGGCGATCCTCGCGCGCGCCATCTACAATCGCGGACGGAAAGTCGGCGAGGGATTCCGCCGCTTCGCGCCAGCCGACCTCGCCGGCCTTCGCGATTCCTTCATCGGCGCCCTTCCCGGCGGCGAGGACCTCTTCCGGCCGGAGGTGAAGCGCTGCGACGAGGCGAAGCTCGAGATCCAGTTTCATGACTGCCCGCTGAAGCGCGCCTGGGTCGCTGCAGGGGTGCCGGAAGAGAAGCTCGCAGTGCTCTGCCGAATCGCCGGCGCGATCGACAACGGAACGTTCGAGGCAGCGGGCTTCGCGATCGAGAACCGCACCTGGCAGCCCGGTCGGGAGGGCTGCTGCAACCTCCACATCAGTCCTGGCCCGGCAGCCTGAACCGAACGAGGGAGACGACGATGACGACGCACCGCCGAACCCTGCTCCTTGCCGCTGCCGCACTACCCCTGGCCCGGCCGGCCTCGGCCCAGCCGCGCACGATCACCATCGGCTACCAGCTCCCGCTCACCGGCGAGTTCAGCCAATACGGGGAGCGTTTCCGCAACAGCGCGCTCATGGCGCTCGAGGCCTTCAACCGTTCGGGCCGGATCCCCGCGCAGGTGAACATCGTCTTCGAGGACACGCGGTCCGATCCGCGCGAGGCAGTGGCCGTTGCGCGCAAATTCGTCGACAACCGCGAGATCGTCGCCGTGCTCGGGGACTTCTCCTCCTCTGCCTCGATCCAGGCCGGCCGGGTCTATGCCGAGGCCGGCATGCCGCAGCTGAGCCAGACCGCCTCGCACCCGGACTTCGTGAAGATCAGCCCCTGGCAGTTCCGCAACATCACCACCCAGGCCTATGAGGGGCCGCATGTGGCGCGGTGGATGGCCTCACAGGGCATCAAGCGCGTTGCTGTGGTCGCGATCCAGAACGACTGGGGCCAGTCGGTCCTGTCGAACTTCGCCGACGCCTTCCGCGGCCTTGGCGGCGAGGTCGTTGCCACGCAGATGTATAACCCCGGCAACCGGGAGTTCCGCGCGGTGCTGACCGAGATCGCCCGCGCGCGGCCGGACGCGATCTACATCGGCATGTTCTACGAGGACGGCGCGGCCTTCCTGCAGCAGCGGCGCCAGCTCAACATCCGTGTGCCGGTGTTCGGCACATCCTCGATGTATGAGCCAAAGCTCATCGAACTCGCAGGCCAGGCCGCTGAGGGTCTGTTCCTTTCCACGACGTTCATGGTCGAGAGCCCGGACCCGGCCGTGCAGGCCTATGTCGCGGAGTACACGCGCCGCTTCCGGTCGGAGCCGAACATGTTCAGCGCCCAGGCCTTCGACGCGACCAACATCCTGCTCGAGGCGATCGCCCGTGCTTGGCCCGACGTCACCCGCCAGCGGGTGCGCGACGAGCTCGCGAAGACGAAGGACTTTCCGGGCATCACGGGCACGACCACCTTCGACCCGGAGACGCGCGAGCCTGCGAAGACGTTGGCGCGGATGCGCATCCAGGACGGAAAGTTCACGCTGATCCGCGACTGATCCGCGACCGACCATGCGAGCGGGGGCATGATCCCCCGCCACGCCGGGGCATGCCGTTGTTCGACCGTATCGACATCTTTTTCCTGCAGCAGCTCCTCAACGGGTTCTCCGTCGGCCTCGTCTATGCGCTCGTCGCGATCGGCTTCACGCTGATCTTCGGCGTTCTCAATGTGGTCAACTTCGCCCATGGCGAGGTCTACATGCTCGGCGCCTATGCCGGGCTTCTCGCGCTGCTTTTCCTCGCGCCTCCTTGGGCGGCGCTTCTGCTGATCGTGCTCGCGGCCGGGGCCCTCGCGGGCGCAGGGCTCGAACGCCTGGCCTTCAAGCCGTTCCGGCGCTACCGCGATGAGGCCTCGCTCAAGTCGAAGGCGATGCGCGAGAGCACGCTTCTCTCCTCACTTGCCGTCTCGATCATCGTCCGCGAGGCCATGGAGAAGATCTTCGGCGCCGACATGCAGCCGATCCCGCGCGCTTACGCCGATGCTCTGCAGGAGCCAATCCTGTTCGGAGAACTCGCGGTCGCCTCCGGCCAGCTCGCGATCCTCGCCGCGGCGATCGTGATGTTCCTTGCGCTGCAGACGATCCTCTACCGCACCCGGATCGGCCTCTCGATCCGGGCGGTCGCGGCGAACCCGCTCGGTGCGCAGTATGTCGGCGTGAACGTCGACCGCACGGTGGTGGCGACCTTCGCGATCGGCTCCGGCATGGGTGCTGTGGCGGGGACACTGATCGGCCTCTACCAGGGAACGATCTTCCCGGCGATGGGCTTCGGCCCCGGCGTCAAGGCATTCGTTGCGATGGTGATGGGCGGGCTGAACTCGATCCCGGGCGCAGTGATCTGCGCCGTACTGCTCGGCGTCTCGGAGGCGGTCGCGACCGAGTTCTTCTCCCAGGGCTGGGCTGATCTCGTCGCCTATCTCTTCCTCGTCGCGACTCTCGTGTTCTTCCCCACAGGCCTGTTCGGCGCGGGGCGCGAGCGTGTTTGAGCGGCCTGTCCGGGCGCTGCCGGCCGCGCTACTCGCCGCCGTTCTCGTCGTCGTGCCGCTCGCCCTCGTCGCTGCGGGGTCTGGCTATCTTTTCCGCCTCGCGGTGGTGACGCTGATCTTCTCGATCCTCGCTCTGTCGATGCAGCTCATCACCGGTGTCGCTGGCCTGCTCAGCCTCGGCCATGCGGCAATCTACGGCGTCGGCGCCTACACCGCCGCGATACTCTCCACGCGGCTCGGCCTGGACGCCGCACTCACGATCCCGCTTTCCGGCCTCGTGTCTGGCGCAGTCGGGATCGCGCTCGCGCTGCCGACGATGCGGCTTGTCTCGATCTATTTTGCTGTCGCAACGCTCGGCCTCGGCGAGATGATCTACGTGACGCTTCTCAACTGGGTTTCGTTCACCAACGGCCCGCTCGGGATCGGCGCCATCCCGCCTCTGCGCCCGCTCGGCATCGACCTCTCCGGCCCGCTCGCGAGCTACCTGGCCGTTGCCGCCGTCGCCGTCATTGCGGCGATCGTCGTGCATCGCTGCACCCACAGCTACTGGGGCAACGCGCTGCGCGCCGTGCGGGAGGACGACCAGTGCGCCGACGCGATGGGGCTGAACGTCGTACGGCTCAAGATCGAGGTGTTCGCGATCGCGTGCTTCCTCGCAGGCCTTGCGGGCGCCCTCTGGGCACACACCACGGGCTACGTCAACCCGGCCGACTTTCGCTTCGCCGAGAGCATCCTGCTCCTCGCCATGGTGGTCGTGGGCGGGCTCGGCAGCGTGCCGGGCGCGATCATCGGCGCGGCGCTGCTTCTGCTTCTACCCGAGGCGCTGCGGGCGGTCGGGGAGGTGCGGATACTGATGGTTGGGGTGGTGATGTTCCTCTGCATCCTGTTCCTGCCGAAGGGGCTGTTCGGCGAGGTCTCCGCGCTCGATCTCGCGCGCCGCCAGTTCGGCGCCGCCTGGCAGCCCGCGCGCGGCCTGGGCTGGCGCTGAACGATGCCGCTTCTCGAGATCGATCGCGTCACGCGACGGTTCGGCGGCCTCACCGCCGTCGACGACGTCTCCGGCCATGTCGCGGAAGGCGAACTCGTTGGACTGATCGGCCCGAACGGCGCGGGCAAGACCACGCTGTTCAATGTGATCTGCGGCTTCACGCCCCCCACCTCAGGCGAGGTGCGTTTTGCGGGAATGCGGATCTCCGGCCTCAAGCCCTGGCGGATCTGCCGGCTCGGCATCGGCAGGACGTTCCAGAACCTGCGTGTCTTCCCGAACATGACAGTGTTCGACAACGTCTCGGTCGGCGCAGCGGGCCGCGAGGGCCACAGCCCGCTGGACGCGATCTGGCGCGGCGCCGAGGCGCGCCGCCGCAGCGCGGCGATCAGCCGCCGCACGGAGGAGGCCTTGGCGCGCACCGGCCTGTCCGATGTCGCGGGGGAGCTCGCCGCCAACCTCTCCTACGGCAAGCGCAAGTATCTTGAGATCGCCCGGGCGCTCGCGACCTCCCCACGCCTGCTCGTGCTCGATGAACCGGCCGCCGGGCTCAACGAAACGGAAACGGCAGCGCTTGCCCGCTTCATCACCTCGCTCTCGGAGGAGGGGCTGACGATCCTGCTCGTCGAGCACGACATGGGTCTTGTGATGAGCATCTGCCGCCGGGTCATTGTGCTCGCCTCCGGACGCAAGATCGCGGACGGCGCTCCCGCCGCGGTGCAGAGCGACGCGGCGGTGCTCGAGGCCTATCTCGGTGTCGCGGAGAAGGCGTCGTGAGCGCCGTCCTCGTCGTCGAGGGGCTCGTCGTCAGGATGGGCGCGCAGACGATCCTGCACGGCGTCAGCCTGCGCGTGCCGGAAGGCGGCATCGTCACCGTGCTCGGGTCGAACGGCGTCGGCAAGACGACGCTGATGCGCGCCATTTCCGGGGTGTATCGCCCCGCTTCCGGAACAATCCGTCTCCGAGGCGAAGACATCACGGGTCTGCCTAGCCATACGATCGTCCGCCGTGGCCTCGCCCAGGCGCCGGAGGGACGGCAGATCTTCGGCGCGATGACGGTGGCCGAGAACCTGCGCCTCGGCGCGGTCGGGGAGGCCGATTCCGCCGTACTCGAGCGCGTGCTCGGGCTGTTCCCGATCCTGCGCGAGCGCTATCGCCAGCGCGCGGGCTCTCTCTCGGGTGGGGAACAGCAGATGCTCTGCGTTGGCAGGGCGCTGATGGCGCAGCCGAAGCTCCTGCTGATGGACGAACCCTCGCTCGGGCTCGCGCCGAAACTCGTGCAGCAGATTTTCGAGCTGATCCGCACCATCCGGGCGGAGGGCACACCGGTGCTGCTTGTCGAGCAGAACGCCCGCGCGGCGCTGAAGATCGCCGACCATGCCTACGTGATGGACGGCGGCAGGATCGTGCTCGAAGGCCCGGCCCGCGCGCTCGCCGATGACGACCGGGTGAAGGCTGCCTATCTCGGGGGTCATGTCCATGCCTGAGGGTGCGTTGCCGCTATGATCGCCGACCGGCACGACATGCTACAGAGCCTCTGGGCAGCGACCGCGCCGCCGCCGCCCGAGACGACGCCACTCGAGGGGACGCTGCGCGCGGATGTCTGCATCATCGGCGCCGGCTACACCGGCCTCTCAGCAGCGCTCGCCGCCTCGGAGGCTGGTGCCGCCGTGATTGTGCTCGAGGCAGCCGAGATCGGATGGGGCGCCTCGGGGAGGAACAACGGCCAGGTGATCCCGACCCTGTCGCGCCTCGATCCGGACGAGATCGCGAGACGGGGCGGCGCGAAGGGAGAAGAGTTCGTCAGGCTGATCCGCGACAGCGCCTCGCTCGTGTTCGACCTGATCCGGCGCCATGGCATCGAGGCGGAGGCGGTGCAGAACGGCTGGCTGCAGCCTGCGCATCGCCAAAGCCGCATGGCGGTCGCCGAACGGCGTGTCGAGGCCTGGGCGCGGCGCGGCGCTCCTGTCGAGCTTCTCGACCGCGCCTCGATGCAGCGGCTCACCGGCAGCGACCATTGGTACGGTGGCTGGATCAACCGCAGCGGCGGGCGGATCAACCCGCTCGGCTATGCGCGCGGGCTCGCCCGCGCAGCGATCGCGAAGGGCGCGGCTGTGCACACGCGGACGCCGGCACTTGCGATCGACCGGGCCGGTGGCCGATGGGTGGTGAAGGCACCGCGCGGCAAGGTCTCGGCGGAGCGTGTCATAATCGCAACGAACGCCTACTCGACAGATCTCTGGCCAGGCTTCCGCGAGGAGGTCATCCCCATCCGTTCCTATCAGCTGGCAACCGCGCCTCTGTCAGACAACGTCCGCCGAACGATCCTGCCGGAGGGACACGCGCTCTCGGATACGCGCGGCGACCTCTACTTCTTTCGGCTCGACGCGACCGGGCGGCTGATCACCGGCGGTGCTTTGATGCTCGGCATCGACTGGGAACATCGCATCCGCGAACGGATCGGCCGGCGCGTCGCCGCCGTCTATCCGCAACTTGGTCGGCCTGAGTTCGACTATGTCTGGTGGGGCTATGTCGGGGTCACCGTCGACAAGGCGCCGCACGTCCACGAAGTCGCCCCGGGTGTGACCGGCTGGAACGGCTGCAACGGCCGCGGTGTCGCACTCGCGACCGCGATCGGCCGCGAGCTCGGGCGGCAGGCGACCGGCACGCCATGGCACGACATTCCGCTGCCGCTCTCGCCGCTGAGGCCGATCCCGGCCTATGCGCTGGCGCAACGGCTTGTGCCTGCGGCGATCCTCAGCCGACGCTGGCGCGACCGGCGGGACTGAGGGAGTGAACCGCGGCGCTTCCGGCGACGGCGCGCTGCCCGCCGCCCGCTGCACGCCCACCCCGCTCGCGGCAAAGATCGCACGCCTCAGAGGCGTCGCGGTCGCCTTCCATGCAGACCGCGCCTGAAGCGACTGGCGGTCGTTACAGAGCGCGTTCTCTGCTGCGGCCTGACGCTCCAAGTCACGCGCGACATGCGGCGCGAGACCAGATAGGGAAGAGCCTTCTATGCGTCCCCCCCGTCTCAGGTGGCTTTGCCGCACGCGCAGCCCGACTGCGGCCCTTGCGCCGAGCCGCAGGATGTGACGCGCCCGTCTCGCTTCGAGATGATCGGCGTTGGCACACCGAGCGCATCGAGATACGCGTCGATCGCCACCTCCTGATCGAAGTCGCGCGCGCTGGCGCACGTCCGGAAGCGCGGCGCGCGGCGTCCGCAGAACGTCTGCGATCGCCTGCGCGAGGGCTTCTCGGTTGCCGACCGGAACGAGCCCTCCCCATCGCCCATCCTCGAGAATCTCACGAGGCCCGGACCGGCAGTCGGCGCTGACAACAGCCACACCGCATGCCATAGCTTCGATGAGCACGTTCGGCAGGCTCTCCCTGCGCGATGAAAGGACGAAGACGGCAGCGCGGGCGAGATAGCCGTACGGCTTTGGAACGACTCTGGGAATCTGGAACCGCTCTTTCCCGAGGACACAGGACCGCGCGAGTGTGGTAAGCGCCGGCCGAAGAGGGCCTTCGCCAAGGAACATAAGCCGTGCGGCACAGCGATCCGCAAGCGCCGCGAAGGCCGTGATCACCGTTGCGAAGTCCTTCTGCTCGACGAGGCGGCCGATCCCGAGCACCACTGGCGGCTTAGGCTCTGCGAACCAGGGATGATCAGGCGCTTCTGCCGCCTTCGCCGCAATCGTGCCGGGCGCAGCGGGATTGGAGATTGCCCTGACCGATGTTGGCGGCAGCCGGCCCCAGCGCTCGAGATCGCCTGCGCCATCTCTCGATCCGGCGATGATTGCGTCCGCCAGGCTATAGAGCGAGGGTAAAGCCGCGTAGAGAAACCGCTCGACAAGGCTTCGCGCCCGCGCTGCCTCGATGCTGATTGCAACCCGCTCCGAGACAACGATACGCGTGGCGGCGCGAGCAAGGCGCCCGGCGTGACGGCGGCGGCGTTGGCATGGTTCATCGCCGAGAGCTGGGCGAAGGGACGCTCGCGCCGCAAATACGCAGCGAGCGGGACGATCGAGGCAAAGACGCGGCTTGCACCGAGATCATGCACCCGCACCTCGTGCGAGACATCGGCAAGATACGGACCATACCGTTGTGCCAGAACGAGATCGACACGATGGCCGCGTGTGGCAAAGCCGTTGGCGGGCGTGACCATCACGCGCTGTGGCCCGCCGCCTTCAAGCGAGGGAAGGAAAAGGGCAAGATTCCGCCTAATCATGAGGCTCCCCGGGCGGCGCCGCGCTTGCGTGCGATTGCGATCAGATGCGGGTCGGCGAGCGGTTCGCCGAGGCGCGCGAATACCAGACGGATTGCGCTTTTGCAGAAGGCGATGCCCCCTCGCCTCCGCCAGTCGATAAAGGTGTCCATCTGCAGCCTCTCGACGGCGAGCCCGGCTCTCTGGATCAGCTCTTGCATCCGCCCCTTGTCGAAGGACTGGATGTGTCCCCAGCGGTGAAACCTGAGCCCGCAGCGTGGACATATGACAAGTGCGTCCTCGAGTCGCTCCCGGTACGGCGTCGTGGCGAGCAGGAACCCGCCGGGTTTCAGCACGCGAACGGTCTCGCGCTATCCAGCCTCCAGAGCGTGATCGTCGAGATGCTCGAGGACTTCCGACATCACCACGACGTCGAAAAGACCATGTTTGAAGGTAATCGCCTCGACTCAGCCCGAGCGCGCCTTCTCGCCGAGACCGAGCGCCCGAAAGATCATTGCTTCGCTTGGGTCGAGCGCGAAGATATCTACCGCCTTGGCCAGTGCCATCCGCTCGAGTTCGCCGGAACCAACACCAATGTTCAGACTGGTTGACTCCGCTCCAGAAAGCGCAAGACATAGCGGTAGTGAACTTCCGGGAACAGCAGCGGCCGCAGCGTCATGTCGTTCTGGGCGGTGTCCCGGAGTCTATCCTGTTCCATGACACCCTCCCCTACCCTGACAATCAAGCGGCATGCACCGGTAAAACGCAGGTCAGACGGCCGGCCGGCTCACCGCGGGGCGGACGTATCGTGTTTCCCTGAGAACAAAAAGGCTTAGCCCGGGGCGATCCGGATCCAGAAGGCTGCGTCGCCGGATCTGACCCACGGCGGACGGATGCAAGTGGGAAGAAGATGCTGCTGTCGTCCTGCCATGCCCGATGGCGCTTGGCCGCTAGAGCTCTGGCCTGCCGAGAATCTCCTCGAAGTGTTTGCGCCGGTTGTGGAGCATCGGGGCCAAGCCGGACGGACTGCTTCCGCGAGCGCGCGGGGCTATCCAAGAGGGGCATGCCCCGCTTGCC
>Ga0308417_1000381_pt1 | contig 32845 bp, 32 predicted proteins | sample HotsprSampleOS65_FD_203528 | JGI IMG/M metagenome (GOLD analysis project Ga0308417, IMG submission 203528) | Hot spring phototrophic mat microbial communities from Octopus Spring, Yellowstone National Park, Wyoming, United States - 20090730_OS65 ...
GCGGATGTTCTGCCGGCTGAAGGACTTCAGGCGTATCGCAACCCGATACGACCGCCTCGCCGCAACCTACCTCGCCGCAGTCCACATCGCCGCCATCGTAGCGTTCTGGTTGTAAGTCCGGACCCTAGGCGAAGCGGGCACCGGCACCGAGCCTGAGCCCGCGCAGGAACGCCTCTGCCTCCTGGGGTGCCCGGCCGGCACGTTGCAGGCGAAGCAGCCTGAGAACCGTTCCTCCGCCGCAGGCGACCCGGCCCGAGGAGTCGAGCAAGGCCCCCGGTTCCGCCGCGCAGCGTTCGCCGGTCGGCACTGCAGCGAGGATCTTCACCGTCTCTTCGCCGACCCGAGCCGTTGTTCCCGGCCAGGGGTCGAAGGCGCGGATTCTGCGGTCGATCGCCTCCGCCGGCTCGCGCCAATCGATCGCGCCGTCTCTGCGCGAGAGCTTTGGCGCATAGGTGACGCCGGCTGGGGGCTGGGGGATCGCTGGCGGGTCCTCCTCGAGGGTGCGCAAGACCAGGCGTGCGCCCAGCTCTGCCAAGCGATGATGCAGGGTTGCCGCGGTGTCGCGCGGGCCGATCGGCATGGCCTCCTGCAGCAGCATCGGGCCCGTATCGAGACCCTCATCCATGCGCATGATCGTGATCCCGGTCTCGGCATCGCCGGCGAGGATGGCGGCCTGGATCGGCGCGGCACCGCGCCAGCGCGGCAGGAGCGAGGCGTGGATGTTGAGGCACCCCCGAGTCGGTGCTGCAAGCATTGGTGCGGGCAGGATCAGCCCGTAGGCGGCGACGACCGCGGCCGCTAGCCCGAGACCCCGAAAAAACCGATGCTCTTCCACATCGTTGCGCAGCCGCAGCGGCGTGCGCACGGCAAACCCCATCTCTTCGGCCACACGGTGCACTGGGCACTTGGTCTCTCTCAGCCCGCGCTCGGCGGGCTTGGGCGGCTGGCAGTAAACCACAGCGATCTCGTGCCCGGCCCGGGCCAGCGCGCGCAGCGCGGGAACGGCGAACTCGGGGCTGCCGAAGACGGCGAGTTTCACACCCGGCGGGCACCCTTCTCGCGCTGCAGCTTGGCGAGCCGACGCATGATGATGTTCCGCTTCAGAACCGAGATATGGTCGACGAACAAGATCCCGTCGAGATGATCGGTTTCGTGCTGAAAGCAGCGCGCCAGCAACCCCTCGAGCGCGGCTTCGTGCCGTTCGCCGCGCTCGTCCAGCCAGCGCGCGCGGATCGCGCGCGGGCGGGTCACATCGGCGTACTGGTCGGGGAAAGAGAGGCAGCCCTCCTCGCGCGTCTCGACCTCCGCCGAACGCTCGAGGATTTCGGGGTTGACAACCACCATCGGGCGGCGCGCGCCATCTGTCTGCAGGTCGATGACGAACAGGCGGAGAGCGAGCCTGACCTGCGGCGCGGCCAGCCCGATCCCGGGTGCGGCGTACATGGCAGCGAACAACCGTGGGATCGCCCCGCGTACGGCCTCGGCATCGGCCGGCCGGACAGCGGCGGCCTTGCGCCGAAGCGCCGGGTCGGGCGCGATCAGGATCGGCAACGGCGCAACTTCGGCGATCGCAGCGACGAGAGTTTGGTCCATGGCCCGGGAGGTAGCGCCGACGCATCGGCACCGCAACGGGCAGACCCGCCGCCGCGCTGCACGTTTCGCGCCAGCGTTCCTTGCCCTGACCTCCCTTGCAACGGCCCTTGCAACGGCCGGACCATCTTCCCATCTCGCCGATCGTCGGGGTGCCTTCGGGGCCCCGGCCGCGAAGCCCGCTCGCAACGAGGAGGCAGAGCCGTGTCCCGCACCTTCCCCTTTGGCAGCCCGCTGTTCCTGGGCTTTGACCATCTCGAGCAGATGCTCGAGCGCCTCTCGAAGAACGGGGGCGACACCTATCCGCCCTACAACATCGAACAGACCGGGCCGAACAGCTTGCGCATCACTCTGGCCGTTGCCGGCTTTACGATGAACGACTTGGCCGTCACGCTGGAGGACAGCCAGCTCGTCATCCGGGGCAAGCAGGCCGATGACGGGCAGGGCCGGGTTTTCCTGCATCGCGGCATCGCCGGGCGGCAGTTCCAGCGAACCTTCGTACTCGCCGAGGGGATCGACGTGAAGGGAGCGTGGCTCGACAACGGCTTGCTGCACATCGACCTCGTGCGCCCGCAGCCGGAGAGCCGGGTGAAGCCGATCCGGATCACCCCGCGCCCGGCCGAGGGCGCCTGAGCGGGCACGGTCCCCCGCCGGCGCCCGTTACGGGACCAGCAACCGAGGCGCGGCCATCCTGGCGCGCGCAAAGACGAAGAGATGAACACGCAGAAGGAAAAGACCCAGGCTCGCGATGTCCCCGTCCCTACGCCGGAGCAGCTGGCCGCGCTCGGACTGGGCGGGCTTGCCTATGTCCGGCCGGTGAGCGTCAACGGACTGACGGCATACGCGATCTTCTCGGCCGACGGGCAGCAGATCGGGCTCGCGCCCAGCCGCCCGCTCGCGGACGCAGCGATCCTGCAGCACGACATGATCCCGCTCAGCGTGCACTGAGCGGGGAACGAGCCGCGTCGTTCGCCCCGCGCGCCCTGGGCGCTGGCGGGCAGGGGTGGCGGTGCGCTACGCTGGCGCGTGGGCAGAGATTGAGACGGACCGGGTCGAGGGGTTGCGATGCAGACCACGCGCAGAAGCTTCGCCGCAGCGGCAGCCGCAGCACCTATGGTGTTGGCACAAAACCGCGCGATGGGCAGAACCGACACCGCCCGCGCCGACCTCGCGCTGATCGTCGTCGACGTCCAGGTCGGCTTCATCCCGGGCGGCAATCTCCCCGTGCCGAAAGGCGACGAGGTGGTGCCGCTGATCAATCGTCTTGCGGCGCGCTACCGCAACGTGCTGCTGACCCAGGACTGGCACCCGGCCGACCACATGTCCTTCGCCTCCCAGCACCCGGGTAAGAAGCCGTTCGAGACGGTTCAGATGCCCTACGGCGTGCAGGTGCTTTGGCCAGACCACTGTGTGATGGGCACGCGCGACGCCGAGTTCGCCCCAGGACTCGATATCCCCCACGCCCAGCTCATCATCCGCAAGGGCTACCGGCGCGAGGTCGACTCCTACTCCGCCTTCCTCGAGGCCGACCGGACGACGAAAACCGGGCTCGACGGCTATCTCGCCTCGCGCGGGATCGGAGAGGTCCATCTGTGCGGGCTCGCTACCGATTTCTGCGTCGCTTGGAGCGCGCTCGATGCCCGGCGCTTCGGTCTCGCCTGCAGCGTGATCGACGACGCCTGCCGGGCGATCGACCTTGACGGCTCGCTGGCCCGCGCCTGGGCCGAGATGGACCGTGCAGGCGTGCGGCGGATAACCGCGGCGGACGTGCTCTGACCGTTAGCCGCGCGGGGGGTAAAGCCCGGCCGCCCTTGCCCGCGCGCGCAGGAGTGCGAGCACCGTTCGGCACGTGGGCGCGGGCAGGCCGGTCAGTTCGGCGAACTCGACCACCACCCCGAGCAGGGCATTGATCTCCATCGGCCGCCCGCGCTCGAGGTCCTGCAGCATGGAGGTCCGGTGCGCCCCCACTTCGGCCGCACCGGCGATGCGCTTGTCGACGTCAATGCCGAAACGGATGCCGAGCGCCTCGCCGATCGCCTGCGCCTCGACCATCATCTGCCGGCACACCGCGCGGAGTTCGGCATCGCCTATCAGGACGTCCAGGGTCTGCAGGGTCAGGGCGGAGACCGGGTTGAACGTGAGATTGCCCCAGAGCTTGATCCAGATCTCATCGCGGATGCGCGGCCGAACGGGGGCCTTAAAGCCAGCCGCGATCAGCGCCTCAGAGAGCTTCTGCGCGCGCGCGCTTTTCGCCCCGTCCGGTTCACCGAGGGAGAAGCGATCGCCATAGGTGTGCTCGACCACCCCTGGCGCAACCACTTCTGCCGCCGGGTAGACCACACAGCCAATGCAGCGTTCGGGCGGGAGGAGGCGGAAGAGGAGGCCGCCCGGGTCCACGCTCTCGACATGGCGTCCGTCGAACGGCCCGCCGTGGCAGTGAAAATACCACCAGGGGATGCCGTTGACCCCTGAGACGATCGCGGTCTCGGGGCCAAGAAGCGGCTGCATGTCCTCCGCCGCCGCGGGCAGCGCATGCGCCTTCAGCGTAACGATCACGTAGTCCTGCGGCCCGGCCTCGACGGCACTGCCGACCGCGCGCGGGCGCGCGACGACCTCCTCGCCTCCGGAGCGGAGCCTAAGGCCGTTCTGTTGTATGGCGGCGAGATGCGCCCCGCGCGCGACCACGGTGACCTCATGCTCGCCGGTTTGCGCGAGCCGGGCCGCCATCAGGCCGCCGATGGCACCGGCGCCGAAGACGCAGATCCGCATCAGAACTGCACCGCCAGCTTCTGGGCAAGCCCGATCCGCTGCAATTTGCCCGTCGCCCCCTTCGGGATCTCAGAGACGAACACAATCCGCCGCGGCACCTTGAAGTCGGCGAGGCTTCGCGCAGCGAACTCGCGCAAGGCGCGCTCGCTCACCTCCGCACCCTCGCGCAGCACCACCGCCGCCGCCACCTCTTCGCCGAGCTTCGGGTGCGGGGCGGCGAAGGTGAGCACCTGGGCGACGGCGGGGTGGGCGGAGAGGACATTGTCGACCTCGAGAGGGCTAACCTTCTCGCCGCCCCGGTTGATGAGCTCCTTCAGCCGCCCGGTGAGCGTGAGATATCCGTCCGCGTCGAAGACCCCTTGGTCTCCGGTCCGGAACCAGCCGTCGGTGAAGGCCTTGGCATTCGCCTCCGGGTTGTTCTCGTAGCCGCGTGTGACGTTCGGGCCGCGGATCACCACCTCGCCGGTCGCCCCCTGCGGCAGCAGCGTTCCATCCTCGGCCATAATCGCGATCTCGGGCCCCGCCGGCAGCCCTACTGAGCCCGGCTTGCGCGGGCCGGCGAGCGGGTTAGAGGCCATCTGGTGCGCAGCCTCCGTCATGCCGTAGCTCTCGACCAGCGGGCAGGAAAACGTCTCCTCGAGTTGAAGCATGACAGGGGCTGGCAGCGAGGCGGAGGACGAGCGCAGGAAGCGGAGGGGCGCACGCGCGATGGCGTCGGCATTGCGGTCGGCGCGCGCGAGAATCGCCTGGTACATGGTCGGCACGGCGGTGATCCAGGTCGGCCGCTCCTCGTCGAGTTGGCGGAAGATGCGCAACGCGTCAAAGCCCGATGTGCAGACAACCGCCCCCCCGCCGTGCAGCGAGGCGAGTACCGCTGCGACCAGGCCGTGGATATGGAACAGCGGCATAATGTTGAGGCAGGCGTCCTCGGGCGAAAGCGCGAGCGTGGCCGCGATAGTGGCAGCGGAGGCGCAGAGATTTCCGTGCGTGAGGGGAACAATCTTCGGGCGCGCGGTCGTGCCCGAGGTGTGCAGCACAAGAGCAACGTCATCCGTTCGCGCCGGGCCAGGATGCGCGGCCGCGCCAAGGGCCCCTCCTTCCAGTGTGAACTCGCCGGCCATTTCGCCAGGTACGAGCTCCAGCACAGGGATTTCCAGCCTTGCGGCTGCGGCACGGGCCGGGCTGTCGGCCCCCTTGGCCAGGATCAGTGCCTTCGCCCGTAGGTCCTCGAGATAGAAGGCGAATTCGTCCTCGCGATAGGCGGGGTTCAAGGGCGCCGTGGTAGCGGCCGTGGCAACCGCAAGAAACGCGGCCGCCATCTCCGGCCCGTTGGGCAGCACAATCGCGACCCGATCGCCCCTGCCGATGCCGATCGCATTCAGCCGCCGCCGCGTGCGCTCAGCGAGAGCGACCAGGGCAGCGGAAACAAGCGGCGCGCGGCCAGGGGCGCGCAGAGCAATCGCGTCTTCATCCCGGGCAGCGAGGAGGTCGGCGAGCGTGGCGTGGGCGGGCATTGAGATCTCTCCGCTGTGCGGAGCGGGACGGATGCAGCGGGATCCGACACGGCGCAAGCCCCCAGCTCAGGCCACCGGAATGCTGTGCGCTGCAATGTAAATTTTCGACAGGCCTTTTCGTTTGATTTACGACAGACGCAACCTTATTTCTCCCGCTGCCCGATGATGGCCCGGCTCGACCACACGCAAGGGGGTGGCATGAAGTCCAGACGCACGCTTCTCGGCGCGGCCGCGTTGGCGCTTGCGCTCGCCGCGCTGCCCGACCCGGCCGTCGCGCAGAGCTGGGAGCCGTCGCGGCCAGTCACCATTCTCGTCCCGGCGGGCACGGGGGGCGGGGCGGACCAGATGGCGCGTGCCATTCAGGGCATCGTCTCCAAACACGCCCTCGCTCGGCAGCCGATCGTGGTGCAGAACAAGCCCGGCGGCGCGGGGGCCGAGGCTTTTCTCGAAGTGAAGAACGCTCGCGGCAACCCGCACCTTTTGGTCATCACGCTGTCCAATCTGTTCACCACGCCGCTTGCCACCGGCGTGCCTGTTTCCTGGCGCGACCTGACGCCGATCAAGATGATGGCGCTCGACCAGTTCGTGCTCTGGGTGCATGCAGAGAGCCCCTGGCGCACGGTGCCGGAGTTCATCGCCGCCGCGCGCGAAGGCCGACTCCGCATGGGCGGCACCGGCTCGCGCCAGGAGGACCAGATCATCACCGTCGCCATCGAGCGCGCCACGGGCGCCCGGTTTACCTACGTGCCGTTCCGCGGCGGCGGAGAGGTCGCTGTCCAGCTCGTCGGCCGCCATGTCGACGCGACGGTGAACAATCCGATCGAGGCGGTGCAGCACTGGCGATCCGGCACGCTTCGCCCCCTCTGCGTGTTCGACAGCCGGCGCCTGACAGTGACGGAAAAGGTCACCGAGACCATGGCGTGGTCGGACATCCCGACCTGCAAGGACTCCGGCCTTGACGTCGAGTACCTGATGCTGCGCGGCATCTTTGGCGCACCAGGGATCGCGCCCGCCGTCGTGCGGTACTACGTCGATCTGCTCGATCGTGTGCGCGCCACGCCTGAGTGGCAGCAGTTGATGACCGAGGGCGCGTTCAACCTCACGACGATGACGGGTGAGGCGCTGGCGCAGTGGGTGGCGCAGGAGGAGGAACGGCACCGCAGCCTTATGGCAGAGGCAGGTTTTCTCGCCCGCTGAACGCCTCCCGCACGACCGCCATGAGGGAAGAGCCTCGCGGCGTGCGCGCACGCCCCGTCGAGATCGCGACCGCTCTTGCGTACGCCGTCTTGGGCGGGCTCGCGATGTTCGACTCGGCACGGATCGGGTTCGGCTGGGGTTTCGACGGACCGCAGTCCGGCACCTTCCCCTACTGGGTCGGGGGGATCCTCATGCTCGCCTCAGGCGCGGTGCTCGCCTCCGCCGCGCTTAGGCGGACGCGCGCAATCTTCGCCACGCGCGCGCAGCTCGCGTCCGTCGCCCGCGTGTTCGTTCCCGCCTCGGTCTATGTCGCCGCCATGCACGTGCTCGGGCTTTACGTCGCCTCGGCCGCTCTCCTCGCCTGGTTCATGAGCCGCCTCGGTGGCTATCCGTGGGTCGTTTCGATCGCGTCCGGGCTTGCGACGGCGGCGGTGGTCTTCGTCGTCTTCGAGCTGTGGTTCCTCGTCTCGCTTCCCAAAGGTCCCCTCGAAGACCTCCTCGGATACTGAGCGATGGAGAATCTCGCCGCGTTGGCCGCCGGCTTCGCGGTGGCGCTCACCCCCTCCAACCTCGCTCTGATGCTGATCGGCGTCCTCCTCGGCGTCGTCATCGGCGTGCTGCCAGGCCTGGGCGGAGCGAATGGCATCGCTATTCTGCTGCCGCTCACCTTCGCCATGGAGCCGGTGAGCGCGGTCATCATGCTGTCCTGCATCTACTGGGGCGCGCTGTTCGGCGGCGCGATCACGTCCATCCTGTTTAATATTCCCGGCGAGCCGTGGTCGGTGGCCACCACCTTCGACGGCTATCCGATGGCGCAAAGGGGCCGCGCCGCTGAGGCGCTGGTCGCCGCCTTCACCTCCTCCTTCTTCGGCGCCTTCGTGGCGATCGTGGTGATCACCGCCATCGCGCCCCTCGTCGCGCGCTTCGCGCTTCGCTTCGGCCCGCCCGAGTTTTTTGCCGTCATGTTCCTCTCCTTCGCCGCTTTCGTCGGGCAGGGCCGCGGCTCCGCTTGGAAGACCCTTGCAGCGATGATGGCGGGCTTCCTGCTCGCGTGCTTCGGGCTCGACACGGTGACCGGCGCACTGAGGTTGACCTTCGGCTCGACGGAACTGATGCGCGGTTTCGATTTCCTGGTCGCCGTGATCGGCCTGTTCGGCATTTCAGAGGTCTTGATCGCAATCGAGGAAGGCCTGACGTTCCAAGGGGCAAAGGCACGTATCGACCCGCGCGTGGTGTTGCGCGTGTGGCAGGAGCTGCCGCGGTACAGCATGATCGCGCTCCGCTCTTCGGTCATCGGCTGCTGGATGGGCGTCACACCGGCAGGAGCGACACCGGCATCGTTCATGTCCTACGGCATGGCGCGAAAACTGTCGAAGCAAGGCGCAGCGTTCGGTACCGGACGGATCGAGGGCGTGATCGCACCGGAAGTGGCAAACAATGCCGCCGGTGTTTCTGCGCTTTTGCCTATGTTGGCACTCGGCGTTCCGGGCTCGCCCACCGCCGCCGTACTGCTGAGCGGGCTGATCATGTGGGGGCTCCAGCCGGGCCCGATGCTGTTTGTCGAGCAGAAGGACTTCGTCTGGGGCCTGATCGCTTCGATGTACCTCGGCAACGTCGCGGCCTTTCTGGTCGTGCTCACCCTGGTCCCGCTCTTCGCCGCGATTCTGCGCATTCCCTTCGCCATCATCGCGCCGCTGATCCTGATCGCCTGCGCCATCGGCGCCTACACCATCAACTCCGCGATGTTCGACGTCGTTCTGATGCTGGTGTTCGGGCTGGTCGGGTACGTGATGAAGAAGCTCGACTATCCACTTGCGCCCATGGTGCTAGCGCTTGTGCTCGGCAACCGCACCGAACAGGCGTTCCGGCAGTCGCTTCTGCTGTCGGACGGCTCGCTTGCCGTGTTCTTCCGGGGCTGGCTGTCGAGCACGATCATGACCGCAGGTGTCTTGCTCCTGTTTCTGCCGCTGATCGGACGGGCAAGTGCCGTGCTGCGCGCGCGCCTGGCCTGACTACGACAGACACCGAGGCAAGAGCCGGCGCGTGTCGTTTGCATGACACGAGCAAGGCAAGGCTTGCCTGCACGCCGCCGTTGCAGTTGGATTCCGCTTAAGCAACGAACGCCGGAGGCCGCCGTGACCGTCCTCCTCGCCGCCTTCAACGTCGAGAACCTGTTCGACCGCGCCAAGGCGCTGAATGCCGACACACCCGGGGCACACCAGGACGTGCTCGACGCCTACGCTGAGCTTAACCGGCTTTTCGAGCAGGCCGTGTACGATGCGCGTTCAAAACGGCGGATGCTGGGGCTGATGGCCCTGCTCGAGCTCCGCCCACCCCGCTACGCAGGGCCATTTGCGCTGATCCGCCGCATCCGCGGCAAGCTGGTGCATACTCCGCGCGGCGGCGAGCCCGAGATCGTCGCCAGCGGACGGGCAGACTCGGTCGGCTGGTGCGAGCTCGTCACCGAGGCGGTGGACGAGATCGCGATGCTAAACACGGCACGGGTGATCCGCGACGTCGCCGCCGACATCCTCGCCATCGTTGAGGCGGAGAGACGGCCCGTGCTGCGGCGCTTCCATGACCTTCTGTTGCCAAAAGTGGGCGTTGCGAAAGGTTACCGCCACCTGATGCTGGTCGACGGCAACGACGACCGTGGCATCGATGTCGGGATCGCCACACGCCCAGGCTTCCCGATCGACCTGATGCGGTCGAACGTCGACCTGCTCGGCCCCGACGACAAGCCGGTGTTCAGCCGCGACTGCCCGGAATACGTTGTCGCGACCCCCTCTGGTGAGCATATCGTTGTGTTACCAAATCATTTTAAGAGCAAGTTCTCTCCCGGCAAGGACGGGCAGCGGCAGGCGAATGCGAGACGCCGCCTTCAGGCGGAAGCAGTGGCGGAGATCTACCACCGTCTGCGTCGAGATGGCTACGACAACGTCGCCATCCTCGGCGATCTCAATGACACGCCGGCGAGCAAGCCGCTCTCCCCTTTGCTCACTGGCACCGACCTGAAGGACGTGAGCGAGCACGAAGCCTTCACCGAGTTCGAATACCGCGCACGGACCGGCGGCCGGGGGATAGGCACCTACGGCAACGGTCGGGACGACGAGAAGATCGATTATATCCTGCTCTCGCCAGCGCTGTTCCGCCGCGTAGCGAAGGGGGGAATCTTTCGCAAAGGAGCGTGGCCGGGGGTGCGGCCGCAGCGCTGGGAGGTCTATCCCGAACTGGCGAAGCCGGTGCATGCCGCCTCAGACCACCACGCGATCTGGGTCGATCTTGACCTCTGATCAGCAGCATGCGGCGGCCGATCGCGGAGTGGGACGTGCGCCAGAGCCTCGTCCGGTGCGGCCGGAGAGGAAGGGCCGCATCCTATGACAGTTGCGAGGGACGTCGCAGCGAACGGAGGTGAACCTCGCCCCTCCAGTGGAGCGAGGCCGCAGGCGCTGCCGTCACTGGAGCGGATCGCGCTCGGCTGAATGCTATTGCCGCGGTCGGCGATCCGCTCGCGGACGGACGCTGAGCGCGGCTGGGGCGGACGGGAGGCGATGACGAAAGAAAACGGTACCGTCGGCCGATCAGGAGGTTGCCAGCAGCACCACGCCGAGGACGATCAGCCCGAGACCCGCGGCCTGCTGTACGCTCCAGGGTTCGTGCAGCACCAGCCACGCGAGCAAGCCGACGATCACATACTGCGCAGCCGCAGTGGGAAACGCGATTGACACGGGGATTCCGCGCAGCGCCACGATGTAGAGCATGGCGGCCAGCCCGTAGCAGACGAGCCCACCCAGGGTTGCCGGACGGAAAAGTTGGTCGAGAACCCCCCCTGGGCCGATCGCTCCCATCTTCAGCAAAAGCTGACCTGCCGTGCCAACGATCAGCGCCCCAGCCAGGAATGCCCAGTGCAGGCTCACGGCTCAGCCCATTTCAACCGGCCGCTTCGCACGCTCAATCGCGCGCACGATCCCCTGCGGCTTGCGGTTCCCGGTGAGGAAGGTGCGGCCGAGATACTCGCCGATGACGCCGAGGATCATGAGCTGCACGCCCGAGAGGAGAAGAACAACCGTGATCGTGCTCGCCCACCCCGCCGGCGGATCGCCGAACAGCGCTTCAAGGACGACGACGAGCGCGGCGATGCCGCCCACACTGGCAAGGCAGAACCCAAGGAGCACAGCGAAGCGAAGCGGCAATAGGGAGAAGTTGGAAGCTAAGTTGAGCCAGAGCCGGACCAAACGGCGCAGCGTGTAGTTCGATCGGCCAACCGCGCGCGGAAGATGCCGCACCTCCAAGGTGCCGATACGCTGGGTGACTTCCATGATCAAACCGTCTACGTAAGGAAAGGGGCCTTCGTATCGCGTAACACCATCCACGACCAGGCGGTTCATGCAGCGAAACGAGGAGAGGTAGACGCCCCGCGGCTTGTCGAGCAGGAGGTCGGCGACGCGATTGGCGAACCAGCTGCCTAGGTTGCGCCACCGGTCGTGCTTCTTTTCGGCGTAGCAGGTGTAAACGACGTCGTGCGCGCCGTCGCGGCAGCGGCGAAACAGGCGAAGCACCTCTTCCGGCGGGTTCTGCAGGTCATCGTCCATGGTGATGACGTACGCGCCGCGGGCGTGCCGCAGCCCCGTCATGACCGCGTTATGCTCCCCGTAGTTCCGCGCATGTTCCAGATAGGTGATCGGGACGCTGGCCGACTCCAGCAATGCCCGACAGACGGAATCGCTGTTGTCTGGGCTGCCGTCGTTGACGAGCACGATCTCGAGCCCGCCTTCGACCTCGAGCGAAGACAGCGCGGAGACGAGCTCGCCGATCGTTGCTGCGCCGTTGTAGACCGGAATGACGACGGACAGAGCAGGCGGCGCGGGTTCCTTTCCCGGAATGGCTCCCTGGAAGCATGTTTCAGATCGCATGATGTTCACCTGGTCAGGCGGGACGTTCGGCTACGGCGAGCAGCGACCCGCCGGCGGGAAAGGGCATCCCGGCGCGGGCAATCAGCCCTTCCACTGCAGTCACGGCCCGAAACATCGCCTCGAGCGGTGGCGGAAGGAGGGCAACGTCGCTCTTCGCCTCCGCCCTGCGCGCCATGACCTTCCGCCGCAGGACCATCACCGGCAGCAGAAGCGTATTCCAGTGCCGGACCTCGCGCACGATAAACCCCATCTCGGCCAGCAGACGCGCCAAGGGCCGGCGCTCATAGCGCCGCGCGTTCTGTACTCGCTCATCGTGCGCTGACCGCAACCACTCATGCGCCGGAAGATTGAGAATGAGCGTGCCGCCCGGGGCGAGCACGCGGCGCAGTTCAGCCAAGGCCGTCCGCTCCTCGACCAGGCGATGGCAGAGAACGTCGCAGGAGACGACAGCGCCGAAGCGTTCCCGGTCCAAGGGCAGCCGGCAGATCGAACCGACCATAAGGCGGGCGTGCGGCACCTTGCGCCGCGCCCGCAGTACAGCCTCTGCCGCCACGTCCACCCCGACCAAGGGGCGGGCAGGGAATGCGACAGCGAGGCGGGCCAAGAGCCCTCCCGTGCCGCAGCCCGCATCGAGCACCGGCAAGGCGACCTTTCCGGGAAAGCGGGCTAAGAGGGAAACGGCGCGCTCGTGGAGGGCGCGGTACCACCACATCTCCCCCTCGACACGGTCCATCACCTCGTATTCTTGCGGTTCCATGCTCCCGCAACAGGATCGACGGCGCGCCAAAGGCTTTCGCACGACGACGCCCGCCGCGCCAGCGCGAAACCGGGCGAAGATCGGTCGATGATGACGGATTGGCGCGGATGGATCGGCCGCACGACCAGCCAGGAGGACGAGGTCGATCCGAGGCGGCCAACCTGGCTCGCCGCCTCTCTGGGTGTGGCGCTCGCGGACGTCGCGGCGGACGGCACGCTGCCGCCGCTCTGGCACTGGGTTCTGTTCCAGGACTGGGTGCCGCCCTCGGCCCTCGGACCAGACGGGCACCCCAAACGCGGGGGGTTTCTCCCGCCTGTCCACCATCTGCCGCGACGCATGTGGGCGGGGGGACGGATCGCCTTCCACGGCGCGCTCGCGATCGGGCAGCGGGTGCGGCGGACCAGCACCATTGCCGGTGTTGCCGAGAAGCACGGGACGACTGGGCCGCTCGTCTTCGTCACCGTCCGCCATACGATTGAAAGCAGGCAGGGGCCGGCAATCGAGGAGGAGCAGGACATCGTCTATCGCGGTTCCGGCGTTCCGGCACGGAAGGATGCCGCTCCCGAACCGATCCCTGCCGGCGCGTTCCTCGACGTGATTACGCCGGATGCGATCCTGCTGTTCCGCTATTCGGCGCTCACCGGCAACGGGCACCGCATCCATTACGACGCCGACTATGTGCGGCAGGTAGAGGGGTACCCCGCCCTTCTCGTGCATGGGCCCTTGCAGGCCACCTTGCTTGCCGGGCTTCTCGCGCGTGCGCGGCCCGGCCGGCGGCTTACCCGCTTCTCCTTCCGCGCGCAGCGCGCCGCCTTCGTCGGCGAATCTCTGACACTGGTCGGGACCGAGGCGGGCGGGCGGGCCACGCTCTCAGCCCGCGACCCCTCGGGCGCGGTCACGACCGTAGCGGAGGCGGCGCTCGCATAAGCGCGGCGAGCGCCAGCCGAGCGGCTCCAACCGCCGCTTGCTCAGACCGGGCAGGCAAGACGGGGACGCCCAGAATGCGCGCGCGAATCACGGTCCAGGCCGGGTTGCGTGCCCCGCCGCCGGTCGTGCGGACGGACCGTAGTGGCGGCGCACCGAGGTCGGCGAGGGCCTGGTAGCCCTCCGCCTCGACCCGCGCGATCCCTTCCATGAGGCCCTGAAGAAACAGCGCGTCGTCGTCAGGCCGGGGCTCGAGCTGAGGGGAGAGGGACGGATCGTTGCGCGGAAACCGCTCGCCGGGCGCAAGCAACGGGTAGTAGTCGAGGCCGGAGGCGCGAAGCGGGTCGATGCGTTCAGACAGACGGACGATGGTCTCCGGATCGAAGAAGCGTGCGAGCACGGCTCCGCCCGTGTTTGAGGCCCCACCTGCGAGCCAGCTGCCAGCGATGCGGTGGCTGTAGACGCCGCGCGCGAAGTCGGCCACGGCACGAGGGGAGAGGAGTTTCACCGCCAGGGTGGAACCGAGCGAGGTCACTCCCTCCCCGGCCTCTGTCGCGCCGGCGGCCAGGAAGGCAGCGCACGAATCCGTCGTCCCCGCCACCACCATGGCCCCGACGCGCAGGCCCGTTTGCCGGGCGACACGATCTCCGATCGTTCCGATCGGCTCGCCCGCGGCGACGACAGGAGGCAGAAGCGCCGGGTCGAGCACGCGCGCGACCCAGCCGGGCCAGCACCGCGTGATCGGGTCGTAGCCGGTCTTCAGAGCGTTGTTTTCGTCCGCGACCGGGGTACCGCCATGCAGGCCGGCGGCGAGCCAGTCCGCCTGGTGGACGAGGCGAACCGGATTGTAGCGCCGAGCGAGCGAGCGCGCGCGGGCGAGCGGCGACGTCGATCCCCTCGTCGGGCTGTCGGCCGGGGCTGCGCGCGCGACGGCCGCGAGGTCTTCGGCCTCGGCGCGCTCGTCGTAGGGCGAGGCAGCAATCGGGGCGCCCTCGCCGTTAAGGGCGACTAGGGTGCCGGAGGTGCCGTCAATCGCAATCGCCTCTGCCTGTGCCGGATCAGCCTCGTCAGCAAGCAGGGCAAGAGCCTCGTGCAGGGCAGCGCGCCAGCTGTTGGGGTCACGTTCCGAACCGGAGGGGAAGCGAACAGCAGACGCCGCGATTGGTTCGCCCGCGCTATCGACGAGTGCGGCGCGCAAGCCGGAGGTGCCGCAGTCGATGCCGAGGGCGCGCATCGACGGTGCCGAGTGCAGCCTGGCCGACCGCGCCTCATGCTCAGGCTGCGACCACCTCCCCGCGCAGGGCGGCGATGGCGCGATCGTACGGCGGGCGGCCGAACACCGCCGAGCCGGCGACCAGAACGTCTGCCCCAGCCTCGATCACCAGCGGTGCCGTTTCGGGAGTGATACCGCCGTCGACTTCGATGTGGATCGCGCGGTCGCCGATCATGCGTCTGAGGTTCCGGATTTTGTCGAGCTGCGAGGGGAGGAAGGACTGGCCCCCAAAGCCGGGGTTCACGGTCATCACCAGCACGAGGTCGATGCGATCGAGCACATAGGCCACCGCCTCTTCTGGTGTTGCCGGGTTGAGAGACACGCCGGCCTTCTTGCCCAGGGCGGCGATCGCTTGCAGGGTGCGATCGAGATGGGTGGTTGCTTCCGCGTGCACGATGATTCGGTCCGCCCCGGCCTTGGCGAAGGCATCCAGGTAAGGGTCGACGGGCGAGATCATCAGATGCGTATCGAAGCACTTCGCCGAATAGCCTCGGATCGCGCGCACCACCTCGGGCCCGAAAGTGATGTTGGGCACGAAATGTCCGTCCATCACGTCGAGATGAATCCAGTCCGCCCCGGCCTCGTCCACCGTGCGCACCTGTTCGCCAAGGCGGGCAAAGTCAGCGGAGAGGATGGAGGGCGCGATCAGGACGGAGGCCATGGGTGTCGACGTCTCCCTTGCGTCGGGGCAACGCGGGCGCGCTCGTAGCTATGCAAAAACATTCTGGCTTAACAACATTTCTTGTCGGGCCGGTATCGTGATCCCGTTCGCGATAATGTCGGCCAGCCGCGGCGGCGGCTCGGGAGCGGCGTGGCGACCCGATCTGGGCTATCCCCGCCGCCCCATCTCACCCGTCAACAGCTGCCCGCTGCCGCGGCTCGGGCGCAGGCGGCGCCCCGCTCACGCCGCGCGCGCGACGGCGGCCCGCACCGTCGGATCAAGCTCGCGCGAGGCGTAACGCTTGGCCATGGCGGAAAGCGGCAGTGGCTTGATCTTCGCTGCCTGGCCAGCGGTTCCGAACTCCTCGAAGCGCTGGGCACAGAGCTTGGTCAGAGCGGCCATGGCTGGCCTGAGGAAATTGCGCGGGTCGAATTCGCCCTTCTTTTCCATCGCCACGCGCCGGAACTCCGCCGTCATGGCGATGCGGCAGTCGGTGTCGATGTTGATCTTGCGCACTCCGTGCTTGATCCCCTCCTGGATCTCGCTCACCGGCACACCCCAGGTCTGCGGCATCTCGCCGCCGAAGCGGTTGAACAGGTCTTGCAGCTCCTGAGGCACGGAGGACGAGCCATGCATGACGAGATGCGTGTTCGGCAGCCGCTCGTGGATCGCTCGCACCACATCCATCGCCAGAATGTCGCCGGTCGGCTGGCGCTTGAACTTGTAGGCACCATGCGAGGTGCCGATCGCCACGGCAAGCGCATCGACACCAGTGCGGGCGACGAAGTCTTTCGCCTGGTCCGGGTCGGTCAGCAACTGTTCGCGCGACAGCGCCCCTTCCGCGCCGTGGCCGTCCTCCTTCTCGCCATGCCCGGTCTCTAGCGAACCCAGGCAGCCGAGCTCGCCCTCGACCGAGACGCCGACCCAATGCGCCATTTCCACCACCTTGCGGGTGACCTCGAGGTTGTAGTCGTACGACGCTGGGGTCTTTCCGTCCTCCTCGAGAGAGCCGTCCATCATCACCGAGGTGAAACCGACCTGGATGGCGGAAAGGCAGGTTGCTGGCTTGTCGCCGTGATCGAGGTGCAGGCAGACAGGAATATTGGGATACATTTCAACCGCTGCTGTGACCATGGCGCGGAGGATGCCGTCGCCGGCGTAAGCGCGAGCGCCGCGCGAGGCCTGTAGGATGACGGGGCTGTCGGTCTTCGCCGCCGCCTCGATGATCCCCCGCAGCTGCTCCATGTTGTTGATGTTGAATGCCGGCACGCCGTAGCCGTACTCCGCGGCGTGGTCGAGAAGCTGGCGAAGCGTGATGAAGGCCATGATCGCGTCCTTTCCTCGGTCGGTGATCCTGTGCGCCCGCCCCTCAAGCCGCCGCCCGATGCGTGCGCGCGAGCCGCTCCCGGGCGAGGCGAACGATGGCCTCGACCGTGAAGCCGAAGTGGCGGAACAGATCGGGCCCCGGCGCCGAGGCGCCGAAGGTCGAGATGCTAAGCACGTCGTCCTCGGACGCCACGTATCGCGTCCAGCCGAAGGGAGAGCCGGCCTCGACCGCGATCCGCGGTGCCGCGCCGAGCACCGCGGCGCGATACTCAGGGCTTTGGCGATCGAACAGTTCGAAGCACGGCAGCGAGACGACGGCGACCGGAATGCCTTCGGCCTGCAGGGCTCTGCGCGCCTCGACAGCGAGAGCGACTTCTGAGCCGGTGGCGAGGATGGTGAGTGCGCGCGACCCGCCTTCCGCCTCGACGAGCACATACCCGCCCCTCGCGCAGAGGTTCTCGGACGAGGGTTCGGTGCGAAGCGCCGGCAGGTTCTGGCGCGTCAGCGCCAGCACGGAAGGCATCTCGGGCCCGGTCAGCGCGGCCTCCCAGCACTCGGCCGTCTCCACCGCATCCGCCGGACGGAAGACGAGCAGATCGGGCATGGCGCGCAGCGAAGCGAGATGCTCGATCGGCTGGTGCGTGGGCCCATCCTCGCCGAGGCCGATGGAGTCGTGCGTCATCACGTAGACGACGCGAAGCCTCATCATGGCGGACAGGCGGATCGCGTTGCGGGCGTAATCGGAGAAGACAAGGAACGTTCCGCCGTACGGGACAAACCCGCGATGCAGCGCGATCCCGTTCATCCCGGCGGCCATGCCAAACTCGCGCACGCCCCAGTGGATGTAGCGGCCCGAGAAGTCGCCCGGCCTGATCGCAGCGGTGGAGGGGGTCACGGTATTGTTGGAGTGCGTGAGGTCGGCAGAGCCGCCAACGAGCTCCGGCACGGCCGCAGTCAGTACCTTGAGCGCCGTCTCAGAGGCCTTGCGCGTGGCCATGGTGGGTTTGTCCGCGAGCAGCTTCTCGAGGTGAGCTGCGATCGCGCGACGCACGCCAGATGCCACCTCGCCCCGCTCGCCGCGCAGGAACGCCTCTCGCGTCTCCGCCGTGGCAGCAGCCAGGCGCTGTTCCCAGGCCTCGCGCGCAGCCCGCCCTCGGCTGCCCGCGGCGCGCCACGCGTCGAGGACGGGCGGCGGGATTTCGAAGGGCGGCCAGGGCCAACCGAGCCGTTCCCGCGCCGCAGCGACCTCCGCCGCGCCAAGCGGCGCACCGTGCGTCGCTTCCGAACCTTGCTTGTTCGGCGCACCGAACCCGATGATCGTGCGGCAGGCGATCAGCGACGGCCTGGGGTCGGCAATCGCGGCCTCGATCGCGGCCGCAACGGCGGCGACATCGTGCCCATCGACCCGCTGCACGTGCCAGCCAGAGGCCGCGAAGCGCGCGCACTGGTCGTCCGAGACGGTGAGCGAGGTTGGGCCATCGATCGAGATGCCGTTGTCGTCGAACAGCACGATCAGCCGGCCGAGCCCGAGATGGCCCGCGAGCGAGATTGCCTCGTGGCTGACCCCCTCCATCAGGCACCCATCGCCCGCGATGACGAAGGTGCGGTGGCTCACCAAATCATCGCCGAAACGGGCGTTGCGCATCCGCTCGGCGATTGCCATGCCGACCGCATTGGCGAGGCCCTGCCCGAGCGGGCCCGTGGTCGTCTCTACTCCGGGAGTGTGCCCATATTCGGGGTGGCCCGGCGTCAGCGAGCCCAGCTGCCGGAACCGGCGAATCTCCTCCATCGTCATTCCCGGGAAGCCGGTGAGGTGGAGGAGGGCGTACAGGAGCATCGAACCGTGGCCGGCGGAGAGGACAAAGCGGTCGCGATCTGGCCACTCTGGTGCTGAGGCGTCATATTTCAGGAACCGCGTCCACAGCACGGTGGCGACGTCGGCCATGCCCATCGGCATGCCAGGGTGGCCCGATTTCGCGCTCTCCACAGCATCCATAGCGAGAGCGCGGATGGCGTTCGCCATCGTCCGCAGATCGACTTCGGTCGCTTCGGTCATCCGCGCTTCCCCCTCGCCCTGGCTTTTCGCCGCCGTCCCGCTCCGGTCCTCGCCTGCCGCGCTTAGTGCCGAGCGCGCCGCGCACGGTCCACGAGCTGCAACACGATCGGCGTCATGATCAGCTGCATGGCGAGGTCCTGCTTCGCGCCCGGGATCACGATGGAGTTGGCGCGGCTCATAAAGCTGCCCGGGATCATTGACAGCAAATAGGGAAAATCGATGCCGCGCGGATTCTTGAACCGGATCACGACCATCGATTCGTCAGGGGTCGGGATCCAACGCGCGATGAACGGGTTCGACGTGTCCACGGTCGGCACGCGCTGGAAGTTGATGTCGGTTTCCGCGAATTGGGGGCAGATATAGTGCACGTAGTCTGGCATGCGGCGCAGGATGGTGTCCATCACCGCCTCTGTGCTGTAGCCGCGCGCCGCGCGGTCGCGGTGGATTTTCTGGATCCACTCGAGGTTGATCACCGGCACGACGCCGATTTTTAGGTCGGCAAGCGCGGCAAGGTTGACCTTGTCGGTCACGACGCAGCCGTGCAAGCCCTCATAGAAGAGCAGATCGGTCTTTGCCGGGAAGTCCTCCCAGGCCGTAAAAGTGCCTGGCGGGGCGCCATAGGTGTCGGCCTCGCGCTGGTCGTGAACATAGTGTCGCGTCCGGCCGGTACCGTTCGTGCCGTATTGGACGAAGACTTCTTGGAGTTCTTCCAGAAGGTTCGCCTCGATCCCGAAATGGCTGAAGTGTTTGTTTCCGTTTGCCTCGGCCTCCGCCATTTTCTGCCGCATCTCGGCGCGGTCGTAGCGGTGGAACGCGTCGCCCTCGATCCAAGCCGCGGTAATGCCTTCGCGACGGAAGATCTGCTCGAATGTATGCTTGACGGTGGTCGTGCCCGCGCCCGAGGAGCCCGTGACGACGATGATCGGGTGCTTGACGGACATGTCGCGTCGGGTCGCTTGGGCCAGAGCGCGGGTCAAGACTTGAAGAGGCTGCGGTCGCCAAACAGCGGACGCTGACCGGCGGGCGGGATCACGCTGGCCGTGTGCATGGCCGTCACACGCTCCACCTTTTCGAGGGAACCGTAGATCAACGGCACCTTCTGATGGATCGACTGCGGCACGAGGTCGAGGATCCGGTTGAAGCCATCCGTCGCCCCGCCACCGGCCTGCTCAACGACGAAGGCGATCGGAAAGCCTTCGTAGAGCAGGCGAAGACGCCCGCGTTCGTAGCCGCGGCGGGCGTCCGACGGGTAGAGATAGATACCGCCGCGCAGGAGGATCCGCAGGGCCTCGCCCACCGAACACGCAAGCCAGCGCATGTTGTAGTCAACGCCGCGCGGCCCCGAGGCGCCGGCGATCAGTTCCTCGATGTAGGCCCGGATCGGCAGCGTCCAGTGCCGCATGTTCGAGGCGTTGATCGCGTATTCGGGCTTCCAGGTCGGCATCCGCACCTTGGTATGAGTCAGACGCCACTCGCCGGACGGTCGGTGGAGCGTGAACAGGTCGGTTCCCTCCCCGAGCGAGAGAGCGAGAACGGTCGCCGGCCCGTAGACGACGAAGCCGGCGGCGAGCTGCGCCGTGCCGGGCTGGAAGAAGGCCTTTGCCGGATCGGCCGGATCGGACACCGGCAGAAGCGAGAAGATGCTGCCAACCAGCATGTTCTGCTCGATGTTGTTCGAACCATCGAGAGGGTCCATCGCAACTGCAATCGACCCGGGCCTGCCGGTCAGCATCACCTCGTCCATCTCCTCGGAGACGATCGCGGCCACCTGGGTCGTCTCCAGGTGGCGGAGGAAGATCTCATTCGAACGCACGTCGAGGACCTTCTGCCCGTCCCCGTCGTTCGATTGGCCGACCACCTCCGCCATCTGTCCGGCAAGGGCGCCAAGAGCCAGGAAATCCGCAAGCTCGCCGGATGCCGCGGCGAGTGCAGCCACCGTCTCGGCCACCGCAACCCGCCGCGGGTCGCTGCCGGCGAAAGCCTCCAGGTGCTCACGGAGCGTCGTCACGGGCCGTTCCTCCTCTCGCGCAGCTTAGGTCGCACCCCTCAGGGAGCGCGACTGCCTTCGTTCCCGCGAAGCTAGCGGGCTTCCGGGCCTTTGAGAATTCTTTTACACTTTTCCGCGATGAAAGAAAATCTTGCGCCCTTTGCCCGCCGTGTTAGCCTCAAGCAGTTGCGCGCCTTCGGCGCACTGGTCGCCGAGGGCAGCGTCAGCGCCGCCGCCCAACGCCTCTCTCTGACCCCTCCGGCCGTCAGCCAGCAACTGCAGCGCCTGGAAGAGGCTGCCGGAGGTCTGCCTCTGTATGATCGGCATAGCCGCGGCGTGCGGCTGACCGAGGCCGGCCGGGAGCTTCTCGCCGCGCTCGAGCGAGTCGAGGCGGCCCTGGCCGACGCGGCGATCGCGCTCGAGACGCTGCGTGGGGTCTCCGCCGGGCGGGTGGCGATCGGCATGATCAGCACCGCGAAGTACTTCGCGCCGCTCGCTCTCGCCGCATTCAAGCGCGCCAATCCCGGCGTCGAGCTGGCGATCAAGATCGGCAACCGCGAAACGGTCCTCTCCGCCTTGCGCAGTTTCGAGCTCGATCTCGCGATCACGGGCTATCCGCCGGAGGATTTCCCGGTCGCCCGCGCGGTGCTCGGCCCGAACCCGCACGTGATCATCGCCGCGCCCGACCACCCCCTCGTCGGCCGGCCGGGCGTTCCCCTCTCCGTCGTCGGGCGCGAGACGATCCTCCTGCGCGAACCGGGCTCCGGCACGCGCGCCCTGCTCAGGCGCCTGTTTCCCGAAGAGGCCCCGCTCGGCCCGAGGATCGAAATCGGCTCCAACGAGACGATCAAGCAGGCGGTGATGGCGGGGATGGGCATCGCGCTGATTTCCGCCCACACCTGTGCAGCGGAACTCGCCGACCGTAGGCTTGCCCTCATCGACGCCGAGGGCCTGCCCGTGCTCCGGCAATGGTTCGTGATCCGCCGTGCCGACAAGCGGCTGCTGCCGGTCGCGGAGGCTCTGTGGCGCCATCTTGTCGCCTCGGCGGCAGAGTTCCTGCCGCGCCTGCCGGCCACGCCAATGCCGGGGAGGACCGTGCGCACGGAGCCGGAAACGGTCCCTTGAACAGAACGGCACGAACGGTCGCCCTTCCGGCGGCGCGGCATCCCCCTGGGTCCGCCTCCCACCCCGACGGCGCAAGACTGCCTGACCCGGTCTCTGGCAGGCCTTCGACCTGCTCAAAGAGTCCGCCTCCCCCCCCGACGGCGCAAGACTGCCTGACTTCCCGTGGTCACTCCGCGAATCGGATGAGCGCGAACCACTGCCCCCGGGCTTGGCTCCGGTCGCGCAGCCGGCCTGTCTCGTCGAGGACGAGCGCCCGGCGAAGCACCGTGTCCGCGAGGTTGCCGCCGATCACCTCGGCGCGTCCTGGCCCCGCTCGGGCCACGATGTCGCCATGACTCGTAAACGGGGTGATCGCCGCTGCACGCTCGAACGTCACCGGCCGGCTGGGCGCGCCGTCACCGATCCCTTCCCGCCACTGCACAACGATGTCGCCACGCCGAAGCGGAACCTGCTCGATCGGGTAGGCGCGGTAGGGCTGATCTCCGCCCGCCTCGGCACGGCGGATTGCGTCGCGCACGTAGGTGGCGTGCCACTCACAGTAGGCAAACCATGGCGCGCCGCGCGTCGCTGCCCACACGGCGGCGCCGATGAAGGCAGCCGACCAAGCCCAGCGATCGCCGTTCCGATCCGTCGTCCGCCCGTCGATGTGGCGATAGGCCGGGCGCCCGGCAGCGTCGCCGACGATTCGCCAGTAGTCCGCGATCCAGCGGGTGCAGGGCTCCTCGTCCTCCAGCCGGCCGAGAAAGCGCGCCTCTTCACCTTCAGCCCAGGCCGCGAGCCTTTCTGCGATCGTGTTCACCGTTCTCCTCCTCCACAGCCGGAGTCGTCCGCCATTGCGGCCAATCGCGCCAGAGCGCATGTGCGGCAAGGCCAAGGCGCGTCCAGACAGGCGCGTCAGAATACGTGCGAGGACATCGGCCGTGATCACTGCCCTCACCGCCCTGCTCGCTTGTCAGCTCGCGGGCGAGGTCGTTGCCCGCTCCTTGGGCTTGCCGCTGCCGGGGCCCGTGCTTGGTATGATCCTCCTCGCTGCCGTGCTCTTCGTCCGCGGCCCGGGGCGGGACCAGGACCTCGCCGTCGTCGCCGACCATCTGCTTCGCCATCTCGGCCTGCTGTTCGTGCCGGCCGCAGTCGGGGTCATGCTCCACCTCGATCTCCTCGCACGCGCGGCCGGGCCGATCGCGCTCGCCGTTCTGGCCGGCACCCTGGCCGCGATCGGCTTCACGGGGCTCGTCGCTGCCCGGCTTCTGCGTTCTCGAGGCGGTCCGGATGCGTCCTGAACTGGCCGAGCTCTGGGTCTACCTGTCCGCCTCGCCCCTTGCCGCTCTGACGGTGACGCTGGCGGCTTGGCTGGTGGGCGTGAGGGTCAACGCTGCAGCCCGCGGCCATGCGCTTGCTAACCCGGTGCTGATCGCCGCCATGCTCCTGGTCGGGCTCCTGGTCGTGTCCGGCGTCGAGTACCAAACCTATTTCGAGGGCGCGCAGTTCGTGCATTTCCTCCTCGGCCCGGCCACAGTCGCCCTGGCCGTGCCGCTGGTGCGGCAATGGCAGCGCCTGCGCGCCTCAGGCCCGGCCCTCGTCGCCGCACTGGTGGCCGGCAGCGCCTTCGCCGCCGGCTCTGCGGTTGCCATTGGTTGGGCCTTGGGCGCCGATCAGGCCGTCCTCGCCACGCTGGCGCCGAAAGCGACCACCACCCCGGTCGCCATGGGCATCGCCGAACAGATCGGTGGCATCCCCAGCCTCGCCGCGGTCGTGGTGATCCTTTCCGGCATCGCTGGCGCCTCGCTCGGCCCCGCGGTGCTGACGCTGTTGCGCGTGCGGGACTGGCGGGCAAGAGGCTTCGCTGTCGGCCTTGCCGCCCACGGCATCGGCACCGCACGCGCCCTGTCCGTCAACGAGACCGCCGGCGCCTTCGCCGCGCTGGCGATGGGGCTGAATGCCCTCGCCACGGCGCTGCTGCTGCCTTTGGTCTGGGCACTCGCGACGGGTTGATCGCTGCGGACCGTCCGGACGGTCTTGTAAACCGACCGTCCGGACGGCATGTACGAGCGCGGTATGGCCACGCTGGAACAGACGAGCGAGACCCGGGATACGCGCGAGCGAATCCTCGATGCGGCGGAGAGCGTGGTCGTCGAACGGGGGGTCGCCGCACTGTCGCTTGACGCGGCTGCTGCCGCCGCCGGCGTCAGCAAGGGCGGGTTGCTGCACCACTTCCGCTCAAAGGAGTCGCTGCTGTCCGCGTTGGTCGAGCGGATGACGGCGGAGATGCGTGCCGGCTTCGATGCGTTCGTCGCGGCCGAACCGGAGGGGCCCGGAAGGCACACGAGGGCTTGCATTGCCTGGGCCCTCCATCCCACGCCGGAACGACGCGCGCAAGACCTGCGGCTCGCCGCCGCCCTGCTGTCGGCCCACGCCCATGACCCTGGCTTGATCGAGCCCGTCCGGCGCGAGCATGCCCGAATCCGCGCCGCCATCGCCGACGACGGCCTGCCAGCCGGCCACGCCCACGCTGTGCTCGCTGCCGCAGACGGGATCTTCCTCGCTAAGGTCTTTGGCCTCTGGACCCCAGACGACGCGCTTGCCCGCGCCATGGAGACCGCCCTGCGCAGGCTCGCCCAGTTATGCTGAAACCGCTTCTGATCGGCGCCGTCGCCCTTGCCCTCGTCCCCGTCCTCGCCCTGGTCGCCATTCGCGAGCGGGTACCGACCTCGACCGAGACGCGCACCGCCGCCTCGGCTTCCGCCTCCGTGGTCGCCGGTGCGGGAGCGCTCGGCCGCATCGAGCCCGCGAGCCGCGTGCTGCGGCTCTCGCATGGCGCCGGGCCAGAGGGGGCGCGCGTGGGCCGGCTGCTCGTGCGGGAGGGCGACAGCGTTCGCGCCGGACAAGTCCTCGCCGAGTTCCACGACCTCGCCCGAAAAGAAGCGGTCCTCGCCCAGGCCGAAGCCGCCCTCGCTCTGGCGGAACTCCGCCTCGCCAGGATCCTCGCTGCCGGCCGCGACACCGAGATCGCCGCCGCCCGCGCACGGCTCGCCGCCGTCCGCGCAGCGGAAGAGAGTGCGCTGCGCGAAGCACGGCGCGCCGAGGCTTTGCTCCGCACCGCCGCCGGTAACGAAGCCGCCTGGGATCGCGCCCGCTTCGCCGCCGCTCAGGCGACCGCCGAACGGAGCCGCGCGGAAGCCGAACTCGAGGCGCTGCTCGCCCCACGCCCCGAGGACGTTGCCATTGCCCGGGCCGAGGTGGCGCAGGCGCAGACTGCCGTAGCCGAGGCCCGAGCAGCGCGCGATCTCGCGCTCCTCCTGTCCCCTATCGACGGTACGGTGCTCAGGATCCACGCCAGGGAGGGCGAGCGCGTCGGCAATGACGGCGTACTCGAACTCGCCGACCTCACGGCCTTCGACGTGGTGGCCGAGGTCTACGAGACCGACCTGCCGCGTGTCCGGCTTGGAGCGGCAGCGGAGGTGATCGTGCCGGGGGAGCCGCGCCCCTACCCGGCGCGCGTGATTGACCTCGGCTGGCGCGTCGGGCGGCAGTCGGTGATCTCTCCCGACCCGGTGGCCGCGATCGACTCCCGCGTGGTTGAGGTTCGACTGAGGCTCGATGCGAGCGCGAACGAAGCCATCCGGCGTCGCACCAACATGCAGGTTCAGGTGGCGATCCGGCCGTGAATGAACTCGCGCCCCCGGGCAGAAGAACCGCGCCCGCCCCCGCCGTCGCATCTTTGGCCGCGCCGGCCCCTCTCCCGGGCGGTCCGGGGCTGCGCCTGCCCTTTCGGCTGGCGTGGCGCCAGCTCCGGCACGAACCGGCGCGTCTTGCCGCAGCACTTTCGGGTGTGGTGTTCGCGACCTTGCTGATCTTCATGCAGATCGGCTTCATGAACGCCCTGTTCGACAGTGCGGTGCTGGTTCACAACTCGCTGCGCGCTGAGCTGTTCCTGATGCACAGGACGACCGAGGCGCTCTGGCGGTCGGCCTCGTTCCCGCGGGCGCGGCTCGCGCAGGCGCTCGCTGTGCCCGAAGTCGAACGGGTGGTGCCGCTCTACGTCGCGAACGTGCCGTGGAAGAACCCGGAGAACGGGCTCAACCGCACCTTGCTCCTGTTCGGCGTCGACCCGAATGCGCGGCTCCTCGGCTTCGACGGGCTCGACGATGCCGCCTGGGCAGCGATCACGCGTCCGGACGCCATCCTGTTCGACGCCCGCGGCAAGCCCGAGTTCGGCCCCATCCAGCACTTGCTCGCAGACGGTCCGTTCTTCGGCGAACTGAACCGAAAGCGGGTCGAGGTCGCGGGGACCTTCGGGCTCGGCGCCACGTTCTCCTCCGAGTCGAACGCGATCGCCTCCGAGGCGACGTTCTGGCGCCTTGTTCCCGGCCGCACACCCGGGCAGGTCGATCTTGGCGCGATCGTGCTCAAGCCCGGGGCTGACGTAGCGTCCGTGAAACGCTCGCTCGCCGCCTTGCTGCCCGACGACGTCGTTGTCTTCACCCGCGCCGAGCTCGCGCGTTTTGAGCGCGACTACTGGGCGAATGTGGCGCCGATTGGCTTCATCTTCGGCCTCGGAGTCGCCATCGGTCTCGTTGTCGGCTGCGTCATCGTCTATCAGATCCTGTTCTCCGACATCTCCCGCCACATCGGCGAATACGCCACGCTAAAGGCGATGGGCTTCACGAACGGCTATCTTGCGCGCGTCGTGATGTCAGCCGCGCTCATCCTCGCCGTGCTCGGCTTCATCCCTGGCCTTCTGCTCAGCCTCGGTTTGTATGAGATCGCATCGGCCCGAATCTTTATCCCGCTGCACATGACAATTTCCCGCGCCTCCTTCGTCTTCGCGCTCATCTTCGTCATGTGCGTGGTCTCGGGGCTGATCGCGATCCGCAAGCTGCGCGATGCGGACCCTGCGGACATGTTCCGATGAATGCGGTCGAGATCCGCGGCCTGTCGCATCGATACGGTTCCGGCCCGACCGCGCTCACCGTCCTGCACGGTCTCGACCTCGTCATCCCGGCCGGCGAGATCGTGCTGCTGACGGGACCTTCGGGCTCGGGCAAGACCACGCTATTGACCCTGATCGGCGCCTTGCGCGCGGTACAGGCGGGCTCGTGCAGGGTGCTGCAGCAGGAGCTCGCGCAGGCCGATGAGCGGACGCGAGTCGCGCTCCGCCGTCGGATCGGCTTCATCTTCCAACACCACAACCTGCTAGGCTTCCTCACGGCGCGCGACAACGTCGCGATGGCGCTGGAACTTGCGCCCGATCTCGAGGAGGCGGAGCGCTTGGCGCGGGCCGAGGCGATGCTCGCCGCCGTCGGACTCGCCGACAAGGCTCACGCCTACCCCGCCGTTCTCTCTGGCGGCCAGCGCCAGCGCGTGGCGATCGCGCGCGCTCTTGTGCACGAGCCAGGCCTCATTCTCGCCGACGAACCGACCGCCGCCCTCGACAGCAAGACTGGCCACGAGACCATGGTGCTGCTGCAGCGGCTTGCCAAGGAGTTCGGACGGACAGTGTTCATCGTCACCCACGATCCGCGTATCCGCGACATCGCCGACCGAATCGTCGCCATGGAGGATGGCCGCCTCGTCGAGCCCGCCGCGACGTGAGCGCGCCACGCCGATATCGGCGGCTGCGGTCGCCTTGACCTCGGTCATGGACCAACCGGAAGGCTTAGCATGAGAGGGTGCCTGATGTTCGACCAGCCGCCCCCCGACCCGCGCCCTCCGCCGCCTTGGCACGCCCTACCGGCGCAAGACGCGCTTGCACGCCTTGGCACAGGGCCGGAGGGGATCAGCGAACGCGAAGGCATCCTCCGCCTCGGCACCTACGGGCCGAACGTGCTTCCCGAGCCTCGTCGCGTCTCCGCCCTGCGCCGCCTCCTCGCCCAGTTTGAGAATGTTCTGATCCAGATCCTGCTCGGCGCGGCGGCCGTCACGGCCCTCCTCGGCCACTGGGTCGACACCGCAGTGATCGTTGCGGTCTGCGTGATCAATGCCGTTGTTGGCTTCGTGCAGGAGGGGCGGGCGGAGGCGGCGATGGAGGCCGTCCGCCGCATGCTCTCGCCGCGCGCGACCGTCATCCGCGAGGGGCGACGAAAGTCCCTCGACGCGGGCGACATCGTGCCGGGCGACATCGTCCTCCTCGAACCGGGTGACCGCGTACCAGCCGATCTACGCCTTGTTGCCGCGCGCGGGCTGGCGGTTCAGGAGGCCATCTTGACCGGTGAAAGCGTTCCTGTCACGAAACTGATTGAGCCTGTCGCGGAAGGAGCGCCGCTCGGCGACCGCACCTCGATGGCGTTCTCCGGCACGCTTGTCGTCGCGGGCTACGGCAGAGGCGTGGTGGTGGCCACTGGTGCTGCGACCGAGATCGGGCGGATCAGCGGCATGCTCGCGCGCGTCGAGACGGTGCAAACGCCGCTCCTGCGCGCGATGGCCCGCTTCGGCCGCACCCTGAGCGTGCTGATCCTATCCCTCGCCGCCGCCACCTTCGCCTTCGGCGTGCTCGTGCGCAGCTTCACGCCGGAAGAGATGTTCCTCGCCGCGGTTGGCATCGCGGTGGCCGCGATCCCCGAGGGGCTGCCAGCTGTGATCACGGTCATTCTCGCCCTCGGTGTCCGTCGCATGGCCGCACGCAACGCCATTGTCCGCCGGCTGCCCGCGGTTGAGTCTCTGGGCAGCGTCGACGTTATCTGCACCGACAAGACTGGCACGCTCACCCGCAATGAACTCACGGTGCGCCTTGTTGCGCTGCCCGAGGGTGAGATCCAGGCTGGCGGGTCTGGCTACGCTCCGGAGGGCGAAGTGACGCGCGACGGGCGGCCTGCCTCCGCCGAGACCGATGCCGAGCTGGCCAGCTTCCTGCGCGCAAGCGTGCTGTGCAACGACGCGCGCCTTACCGAGGCTGACGGCGATTGGATGGTGATCGGCGACCCGACCGACGGCGCCTTCCTCGTCCTCGCCGAGAAGTCTGCATTCGATATTGCGACGGTGCGCGCCCGCTGGTCGCGCCGCGATGCGATCCCGTTCGAGTCCGACCACAAATTCATGGCCGTGCTGGTGCATGACCACGAGGGCAACGCGCTGATCGCGGCCAAGGGCGCGCCGGAGGTCCTGTTGCCGCGCTGCACCCTGACCGACGCCGAGCAAGAGGCGTGGCACGTCCGGCTCGAGGACCTTGCCCAGCGAGGCTTTCGGCTGATCGCAGTCGCCGTCCGCAACGCCGAAGCCGAGCTGGTCTCGCTCGAGTTCCACGACGTGCGCGATCTCGACCTGATCGGGGTCGCGTGCCTGATCGACGCGGCGCGCGAAGAGGCGATCGCAGCGGTGGCCGAGTGCCACCGGGCGGGGATCGCGGTGACGATGATCACTGGCGACCACGCCGGCACCGCGCTCGCCATCGCCCGTGAGGTCGGAATCGACGTCTCGGCCGGCGCTCTGACAGGGGTGGCGCTCGATACACTGGACGATGCCGCGCTCGCCGCCTCGGCGGAGCGCGTGCGCGTCTTCGCCCGCACGGCCCCGGCGCACAAGCTCCGCCTCGTCGAGGCTCTGCAGGCGCGCGGCCACATCGTCGCCATGACCGGCGACGGCTTGAATGACGCCCCGGCCTTGAAGCGCGCCGACATCGGGGTGGCAATGGGCAAGGCCGGCACCGAGGCGGCGAAGGAAGCGGCCGAAATGGTGCTGGCCGATGACAATTTCGCCACCATCGCGGCGGCGGTGCGCGAGGGCCGCACCGTCTACGACAACCTGAAAAAGACGTTGCTCTTCATCCTGCCGACCAACGGCGGCCAAGCGGCGAGCGTGATCGTCGCCGTGCTGTTGGGGCTTGTGGCACTGCCGGTAACACCGGTGCAGATCCTGTGGGTGAACCTGGTCGTCGCTGTCACCCTGGCGCTCGCGCTCGCCTTCGAACCGCCCGAGCCGGACGTGATGGATCGTCAACCGCGGCGGCCCGATGCGCCGATCTTCGATGCCTTCCTTGCCTGGCGCGTGGTTCTCGTCTCCGCCCTTCTCGCAGCGGCGACCATCGGTGCCTTCCTGTTCGAACTCGCCGATGGCGCGAGCCTCGAGACGGCGCGAGGAACCGCGATCACGGCGCTGATCGCCGGCCAAGCGACGTATCTGTTCAATGCGAGATCGTTTCGACGCTCCGCCCTGTCCCGCAGGGGCCTGTTCGGCAATCGCGCCGTGCTGGGCACGGTCGCGCTGATCGCACTGTTGCAGGCGGGCTTTCTCTTCGTCCCCGCCTCGCAGGGCATTTTCGGCGTCGCCCCTCCTGACGTTTCAGGTTGGGTGGTCGCGACTGCCGCCGCTGTCGTGGTCTTCCTCGTTGTCGAGGCGGAGAAGGCGCTTATGCGGCGCGCTCAGCGCGGCGGTGGCCGTACGACGGCGGTCATGCCGTCCGGCCGCCGTCCACCGGCAGCAGGATCCCAGTGACGAAGCTCGTCGCGTCCTCGGCAAGCCAGACTGCGGCGTTGGCGACATCGGCCGGCGTGCTCATTCGCCCGAGCGGAATGGTGGCGAGGAACTTTGCCCGGTTCTCGGGCGTATCTTCCGCCCCCATGAACTCGGTCAACAACCCCGTCGTGCCGATCACTGGGCAGATCGCGTTGACACGGATGTTGTCGCGGGCAAGTTCTTGGGCCATCGCCAGTGTGATCGTGTTCACCGCCCCCTTGGTGCCATTATACCAGGTGAGACCAGGGCGGGGCCTGATGCCGGCGGTGGAGGAGATGTTGACAATTGACCCGCCCCGCCCTTGCGCACGCAGCTGCGGCAAGGCAGCTAGTGTCATCCAGTAGATCGACTTCACGTTCACCGCGAAGATGCGGTCGAACTCCGCTTCCGTCACCTCGGTCAGCGGCTTGTTGCGATGGGTGGTGCCGGCGTTGTTGACCACGATGTCGAGGCCGCCGAACGCCTCAACCGCGCGCGCGACCATCGCCCGGCAGTCTTCGCCACGGGAGACGTCGCCTCCGATCGCGACCGCGGCGGCGCCGACCTCGCCCGCGACCCGCTGCGCGCCCGAGGCGTTCAGGTCGGCGACGACGACGCGCGCACCCTCGCGCGCATACGCGCGAACGATCCCTTCGCCGAACCCCGAAGCCCCGCCGGTTACCAAGGCCACCTTTCCGGCCAGCCGCATGCGTCTCCTCCTCGGCCGTGTGGCGCACAGGCTAGAGCAGATCGCACACGGCTGGCATCAGCTTTCCGCGTGACGAGGTCCAAGCACGATCTGGAGCGGCGAGGCGTGCGCGCAACCCCGCCTGGCCTCTGGACAGAGCATCGGACGACGGCTGAGATCGCGGCCAAATCCGGAGGAAGACGCCATGACGCTCGATCGCCGCGCCCTGCTTGCTGCCGCTCTGCTGCTGGCCCTGCCGCGGGTCGCGCGCGGCCAATCCTGGCCGGCGAAACCGATTCGCGTCATCGTTCCTTTTGCCGCCGGCGGTGCCGCCGACAGTACGGCGCGCATCATTCTGCCGCATTTGGGTGACCGCTTCGGCACCACCTTCGTCGTCGAGAACCGAACCGGTGCCTCCGGCTCCATCGGTGGTGCGGTGGTCGCGCAATCACCTGCTGACGGCCACACGCTGCTCTACGACGCCTCCTCGCACATTGTGAACCCTTCTCTGTTGCGCGGCCTGCCGTTCGACTACGCGACCGCCTTCGTCCCGATCAGCCTAGTCGCAACCTTCCCTCAGGCGATCTCGGTGCGGGCCGACTTTCCGGCCCGTACCCTGGGCGAGCTTCTCGAGGCTGCTCGCCGCCGCCCGGGCGAAATCAGTATCGGCACGCAGGGCAACGCTACTGCGGGGCACCTGGCCCTTGCGCGTCTCGAACGATCCGCCGCCGTGAAATTCACCCATGTCTCCTATCGCGGCGGAGCGGCTGCGGCGCGCGACCTCGCCGGCGGCACGCTCGACGGTACGCTGATCACCGTGCTTTCGACCCGCCCGGTGGTGGAAGCCGGCCGCGCGCGCATGCTCGCGCTGACCGTCCCTCAGCGCCTGCCTGCCTTTGCCGACGTTCCGACCCTGGCTGAAAGCGGCTTTCCCGGCTTCGATGTCAGCGAATGGGTCGGGCTGTTTGCGCCGGCGGGAACACCCGCCTCGATCGTCGAGCGGCTGCATGCGGAACTGGCCAGGGTGTTGTCCGAGGAGCCGATTCGCGCACGCCTCGAGCAGCTCGGCGCCCTGCCCGTGGGCTCGACGCCTAGCGACTTCGCGCGCTTCGTGCGGGAAGGCCGGGAGGCGATGGCAGTGCTCGTGCGCGAGGCGAACATCACTGCCGATTGACGGGGCCTTTCGGCGGTGGAAGACCGCCAGTCAGGGTAAAGCCTTGTTGTTAAGCCGGAGGCGGCTCCCGTTACGAAGGCCACCATCTGCGAAAGCAAGTCGTCTGAAGTCCCTTCACATGTCGAAGGTTATGCATGGGCGCAAGGCTCAAGTCTCCCTGATTGAGGTGGAATGGGACGGTTGCGGCGAGAGTGATGGCGGCGAAGGAGGTGTGAGCGCATAGGGCGTCGCGCATGGCGATGCGCCGCCAGTCCTTGAGCCTGCCGAACAGGGTTTCGCTGCGGTGTCGCTGGCGGTAGAGGGGTGGGTGGTGCGGGATGCGCTCGCTTGCGCGAGCGCGTTGAGGGCGCTGCCAGCGCGGCGCTGTGGCGGGCGCTGTGTCCTCTGGACACCTTCGGTCCCATAGCCGCGGTCTGCGTCAGCTCCTTCGCGGGCGGCGGCTTCGGCAGCATCCGTGCGGCGCC
>Ga0308417_1000382_pt1 | contig 32798 bp, 28 predicted proteins | sample HotsprSampleOS65_FD_203528 | JGI IMG/M metagenome (GOLD analysis project Ga0308417, IMG submission 203528) | Hot spring phototrophic mat microbial communities from Octopus Spring, Yellowstone National Park, Wyoming, United States - 20090730_OS65 ...
GCAAGCTGTTCAGATCACACCATTGTGCCAGGAGGCCTTCGCTCGCGCTAGCGCCATAAAGCGCGCTGTGACAATGACTTACGAACAATCTTAAGTTGATGGCATTGGGCGTCCTCGCCCGTGCCGACCGACCTTTGCGCCCGGTTAGCACGGACGCGGGCAAGATGCGTCCCGCTCCCTCCTGGGCACCCTGGCTGGCTCAGACCACGCCGCCTGTGCGGCTTTGTGCCCGGCTGTTCAGACAGTAGGATCGCCCTCACCGTGCGTAGCGGGCGGCGAGCCATGGACGAGTTGCGCCTGCGCCAACGTCTGTTGTGGCGCATCCGCCGCCGTTACGAAATCGTCACCGAGCCGATCGAACTGGGGCATCTGCGCCTGCTGTTCACGCGCGTTGCCGATCCCGACCTGGTGCTGGACCAGGTTGCCGCCGAGGAAACCCGCCGCGCGCGGCTGGGTTTGCCGCCTCTGCCGGACGATCAGCTCCATCTGCCCTACTGGGCGCAGCTCTGGGACAGCAGCGCCGGTCTGGCGAGCTTTCTCGCCCGGTCGCAAGCCGCATCGCTTCTGAGCGTTCGGGATAAGTCCGTGCTGGACCTGGGTTGCGGTATGGGGCTCGCCGGCACAGCCGCCGCGGCGCTGGGGGCCACCGTGACTTTCGCGGACATGGAAACGCCCGCGCTTCTCTTCGCCGCCCTCAACAGCCTCCCCTGGCGCAGGCGCGTTCACCTGCGGCGGCTGAACTGGCGGAGCGAATCGCTGAACCGTCGCTTCCAGATGATCCTCGGCGCCGACATCCTCTATGAAAAGGCCCAGTGGCCGCACCTGGATGCGTTCTGGGTCCGCCACCTGGACGCCGCAGGCATCGTGGTGCTCGCCGAGCCCGGCCGCCAGAGCGGGGAAGGGTTCCTGCACTGGCTCGACCGCTCGCGCTGGCGTGTGAGCGAGCATTCGCTGCCGGACCGGGCCTCCCCACTCCGCATCTTCATGCTCCGGATGTGCCAGGGTTGACGTGCTGATCGGGCGCACAATAAAAGCTCGCCGGCTTGGGGACCCGCGAGCTTCTGTAAACGGTCTCCGCTCGTGCCGTGTGGAAACTGTTCGGTCAAACCCATATCAAAGGTGGGTGATGTGCCGATCTGGAGGGTTCTCCAGTCTCTCACGCCTTATCGCTTCCCGTCTCGACTCGTCCGGACAGAAACTCACGAACGAATACTGCGGTCGTGCGGCCGGCGTGCGGCAATCCCCGTGGGTTTTCTATCGGTTTGCCAAATCATCCGTTTCCAAGCTCGTACACAGCAGATACTCCGTTCACGTACGTACATCTTAGCCGCGCTTTGGCCTGGAGGCAACTGACGCTCTGAGCGCACTGAGCGCACTGAGCGCCGCAGCGACTCGACAAGCCCCTGCCCTGGCCCACTGCCGCCGCCCGATCACGCGACCGACTCCCGGATGGCCCGCCCAGCGGCCGCCAGATTGTCCAGCCGCATCTCCGAATACTTGCGCGACAGGATGACGCCGTGGGCGCCGGCGCGCAGCGCCGCCGCAACCGCAGCATAGGTGTCCTCCGGCGAAGCACGTCGGCTGCCGGCGCCGACCGGGATGCCGATGTCGATTCCCGGCAGGATCCGGCACTGCCCGCCCACTCCCGCCAGCGCCCGCTGAGTCTCTCGCCAGACGTAGTCCGCCGACAGACCCTTGGCAGGCAGCTCTTCCAGCTCCGCCTCCTGCTCGTAGTTCAACAGGCGATCATTGAACTGCTTCAGCAGCCCCCTGGGCACGTCGCGGAAGACCGTCGAGGCCACGTTCTCGATGAACCGCCTGTAGCGCTCGCCACCGCAGTTGTTATACACCACGACCTTCAGAAAATCGGCCTTCTTTGCCAGGTCCTGGTACCGCCGCGTCGCCCGGAAAATCGGGTTGAACGAATTGACGTGTTCGATGTGAAAGCCCACCTGAAGGGTCGGCCGGATCAACTTGACCGTGTCGTGGATTTCCGCCAGCACCTGATGCTTGGCCTCGTCGAAGAGCCGGTCCCAGACGATGATCTCCGGATATTCCACCAGAAGCCGCCAGAACTCGACAAAATAGCCGTCGCTGGGGCGCTGAGCGGCCAGGCTGCTCTGCACGAGCCTGTCGAGCCGCACATACGCCTCGCGGGCCCGCTCGAAGTCGATGCCGCGCTGCTCGGCGGCCCTGCGGTGGTGCTCGCAGAAGCAGGTCACGCGCGATGAGGCGATGCTCTGGGAGTGGCTGGCGCCAAGGGCGTTGAGCAGCGGACCGTTGCGCTCGTTGAAGAAGAGGATCCCGTCGACGTCATAGCTGTTGCAGTAGTCGCTCACCAGGCCCCTCCAGAAGATCCGGACGTCCGGGCGCAGGAGGCACAGTGAGCCGGCCTTGCGCCCGTACAGGTCGATCTCGGCGCATTCGGCCACGCCGGGAACGCTGGAGCGGAACACATCCTCGCACGAGCAGAAGACCCTGATGCCGCGCTTCTTCGCCTCAGGCAGCACCATCTCAAGAATATCCACGTCGCCGAAATCCGGCGCGCGGGTGTTCTTCAGCACTGTATTGGCGTAGTACTGTGGATGCGGCGTGGCGTAGTTGCCCCCGTGGAACGTCTTCTCATCCGACTCCTGCGCGCCATGGTCCGGGAACGGATGACCCGGCACCTGGCGCCCGGCCAGTCCCCGTCCGTAGGTGAACGTCGCCAGACAGATCGCGTTCGCCGCCGCGCGCTCCTGGAAAATGTCCAGCACCTGGCTCACCCCCTCGTCGATAAACGAAACGGCGCCGACCTGAATGGCGATGGTCCTGGGCGCCGCACCGCCGGCGGCCTGGGCCATCAACTCCGGGGCCACCGCGGCGGCCGCGGCGCCCTTGAGGAACTCTCGCCGGGGACTTGTCGCATCGGACTGGCTCAAGGGGCACCTCCGTGGGGTCCGGGGTCACCGAACACCCGGGTTTTGGCATCGCGGTCGAGCTTCGCGCACACCAGCTCGCAGAGATCGAAGATCAGCGGCTCGTCGATCCAGTAGTATACCACGTTCCCCTCGCGCCGGCGCTCGATCAGCCGGGCGCGGTGCAGGATCGCCAGTTGCTTGGAGACGTTTGCCTGCCTGCCCCCCAGCGCCTTGACGATCCGCCCCACCGATGCCCGGCCGCGCTGGAGGTGTCTGAGGATCCGCAGCCGCGTCGGTTCGGCGAGGGCGGCGAACATCCGGGCCACGGCCTCCAGTCGCGGGCCGCTCAAATCGACGGATTTTGCTCGCCGGTCGCTTGACATATTGCTGGCCAGGAATATAGTGGCAATACTATGACAGATCAACCTCTCTCCAGTTCCGGTCCGGCCGGCGGCATCCGTCCGCGGCGGCCATCGTTCCTGGCCCGGTCCCGATGGAACCCCTACGTGGTCGGGGCGCTGATCGGAGTCCTGAGCTGGATCGCATTCGGCATCGCCGGAAAGCCCCTGGGCGTCTCCACGTCGGTCTCCGCCGCAGCCGGAGCGTGCCTCATTCCCTTTGCCGGTGCAGACGCAGTCAGGGGCAATGCGTATTGGGCCCGGCACTTCCCAAAATGGGACTACGGCATGCTCTTTCTCGTCGGCATTCTGGGCGGCGCGCTCGTCAGCTCGTTGATCTCACGCAGCTTTCGCCCCGAGGTGGTGCCGGCCGTCTGGGCCGAGCGCTTCGGGCCGAGCCGTGCCAAGCGCCTTGTCGGCGCACTGGTCGGCGGCGTCATCATCATGTACGGCGCGCGCCTGGCCGGCGGCTGTACCAGCGGCCATGGCATCAGCGGCTCGCTCCAGCTCGCAGTCTCCAGTTGGACGTTCTTTCTGACCATGTTCGCCTCCGGCGCGCTCACCGCGCTGGTCCTGTTCCGCTCCCGCACACGCGCCTGAAACGACAAAGGAAATCCATGTTCCCTCTGGAAGGCACCGCCTCACTGATCGCCGCAGTCGTCATCGGCTTTGTCTTTGGCCTGCTGCTTCATCGCGGCGGCGTGGCCAACTACAACGTCATCGTCAACCAGTTCCGCTTTCGCGACTTCACCGTGCTGAAGATCATGTTCACCGCCATCATTGTCGGCGGGATCGGCGTGCTCCTGCTGCGCAATCTCGGCTGGGCAAAGCCCGACATCAAGTCGGCCGACATGCTGGCCGTGGTGCTTGGGGCCGCGATTTTCGGCGTCGGCATGGTCGTTTATGGCTATTGCCCGGGCACGAGCATCGCCGCGATCGGAACGGGCAGTATTCACGCGCTCGTGGGCTTTGTCGGCATGCTCATCGGCGGGGCACTGTACGCATTCAGCTTCCCCTGGGTACAGACGCACATTCTCAGCGTCGCCTCCTATGGCCGGATTCGACTGCCCGACATCAGCGGCGTGAGCGATGTCGCGTGGTTCGGCATCCTCATCGTCATCGCCGCCGTCGTGTTCTTCCTCCTGGAGCGCCTTCAGCCTCGCGCGGCAGCGACATCGCCCGATGCCTGAGCCGGAGCCTCGGGTTCCTCCTCCACGCCGCCCCAAGGCTGCGGGGGCTTGGCATGCCGGGGGACACCCCGTTCCGGCGGCGCATGCCGAGAGGAAACTACAGGGAAGGGAAAGAAGGTCTGTCCGCACGACCTCAAAGCCCGGGTCCCGTGCAAGTGTGGGCACACTCTGGCACCCCCCCCGCACTGCCCCTGGTCCGCCGGCTCGAACGCTCCGCCCTTCACACCTATAATCGCCGCTCGTTTTCTCGAGGCAGTCCATGAGTCAGACGATACTGAGACTGGGGCACTCGCCCGATCCGGATGATGCGTTTATGTTCTACGCTCTGGCGCGGGAGAAGATTCCCACCGGGGTGTACCGCTTCGAGCACGTCCTCGAGGATATTCAGACCCTCAACCAGCGGGCGCTGCGCGGGGAGCTGGAGATCACCGCCATCTCCATCCACGCCTATCCCCACGTGGCCGACAAATATGCCCTCACAAGCTGCGGCAGCAGCATGGGTGATGGCTACGGGCCGATGGTCGTTGCCGCACGGCCGCTGGAGCTGGCCGAGCTGACCGGCCGGCGCATCGCCATCCCCGGGCGGCTTACCACCGCCTTCCTGGCGCTTCAGTTGTGCCTGGGACGCGGCCGCGAACGGGGGACGAACGACGCGGCGGCCGCCTTTGAGTTCGTGGTGGTGCCCTTCGATCAGGTCCTGCGCTGCGTAGCCGACGGCCATGCCGACGCGGGTCTGGTGATTCACGAGGGTCAGCTCACCTACGAGCAGCTCGGCCTGCATCTGGTGGTGGATCTTGGCGCGTGGTGGAAGCAGCAGACTGGCCTGCCGTTGCCACTGGGGGGCAACTGCATCCGCAAGGATTTGGGCGCGTCGGCCATGCGCCAGATCACCGCGATCCTCACGCGCTCGATCCAATATGCGCTGGAGCATCGCGACGAGGCGGTGGAATATGCCCTTCAGTTCGGCCGCGACCTGGACCGACCCCTGGCCGATCGTTTCGTCGGCATGTACGTGAACCAGTGGACGCTGGACTACGGAGCGGTGGGCCGTCGGGCGATCGCCACGCTGCTGGAGCGTGGCGCCGCGGCCGGCCTGGTGCCGCCGGTAGGGCAGGTGGAGTTTGTCAGCCCGTGAGACGGGGTTTGCAGATCGCAACGCTGACCCCTGACCCCTGAACCCTGAACCCTGAACACCGCTGGAAACGTGCCATTTACGTCCCATCGCCGGGCACGGTATACTCCCGTCCGCTGGTTCGCCGCCAGTTCAGCCGAGGCACTTCGTATGGCCAGGTCCAAGAAGAAACGGTCGGCCAGCAAGCCCGACATCGCCCGTTCGGCCGGACCCATCGTCGAGCCGCCCGCGCCGCCGATGTCTCCATCTACAGCCACCGCAGTGCCATCCGATTCGGCAGCACCGCCCGCGACGTCTGCGGCAACGTCATCGCCCGCGCCACAGCCCGAAGCGCCCGTCTCCCAGCCGCCGCTGCTGTTTGAGGTTGCCTGGGAAGTCTGCTGGCAGCTCGGCGGCATCTACACCGTGCTGCGCACCAAGGCGCCGGCCATGCAGCGCGTCTGGGAGGACCGCTTTTTCCTGATCGGCCCCTACAACCCTGCAACCGCGGCGCTGGAGTTTGAGGAGCGTCCCACGGAAGGTTTCATCCGCCAGGCGCTGGACCGCCTGCGCGATGCCGGCATGCCCTGCCACTATGGACACTGGCTTGTGGCCGGTCGCCCGCGCGTGATCCTGCTGGACTACCGCGCGCGTTTCGGCTCGCTGGACGTGGACAAGTATCTGCTGTGGAAGGACCACGGCATTTCCACGCCGCCCGACGACGGCGAGGTCAACGAGGTCGTCGCCTTCGGCTTCGCCGTGGCCGAGTTCTTCCGTCACCTGTGCGATGTCCTTCCCGGGCGGCACATCCTGGCCCATTTCCACGAATGGATGGGCGGCGTGGCCGTGCCGCGCATCGCCCACCTGCGCTATCCGGTGGCCACCGTCTTCACCACCCATGCCACGCTGCTGGGGCGGTATCTGGCCAGCGACGATCCCAACTTCTATCACAACCTGCCCCATGTTGACCCGGATGCGGCGGCCGGGCATTACAACATCTACCCGCGCTTCGCCATTGAGCGCGCCGCCGCCCACGCCTCGACGGTGTTCACAACAGTCAGCGAGGTGACGGCGGTGGAGGCGGCCAAGCTGCTGGGTCGCACCCCGGACGTGATCCTGCCCAACGGGCTAAACATCCAGCCGTTCGCGGCGCTGCACGAGTTTCAGAACCTACACCGCCACTACAAGGAGCGCATCCACGAGTTTGTCATGGGGCACTTCTTCCCCTCGTACACCTTCGATCTGGACCGCACGCTCTATCTGTTCACCAGCGGCCGCTACGAGTATCTGAACAAGGGGATGGACATGTTCATCGAAGCGCTCTTCCGCCTCAACCAGCGACTCAAGGCGCTCAGCGACCGCCCCACCGTGGTGGCCTTCATCATCACCCGCGCCGCCACGCGCAACATCAACGTCGGCGTGCTTCAGAACCACTCGATGTTCGAAGACCTCCAGAACACCTGCGAGGAGATCGAGCACATGATGGGCCGGCGGCTGGCCTACGCCGCGGCCACGGGCCGCCTCCCCACGTATCAGGAGCTGCTGCCCGAGGACGCGGTCGTGCGGCTCAAACGGGCGATCCACGCGTGGCGCACCAGCCGCTGGCCGACCATTGTCACCCACGACCTGGTCGATGACGCCGGCGACCCGGTCCTCAAGCACCTGCGTCATCGCAACCTGCTGAATGCCGCCGACGATGCGGTGAAGGTGGTCTTCCACCCCGAGTTCGTTTCGGCGACCAGCCCCCTGCTGAATCTGGACTACGAGCAGTTCGTGCGCGGCTGTCACATGGGCGTCTTCCCCAGCTACTACGAGCCGTGGGGCTACACGCCGATGGAGGCCGTCGCCCTGGGCATCCCCGCCGTTACCACCGACCTGAGCGGCTTCGGCGCCTACGTCCAGCGGTACGTGCCCGACAACCGCGAGCACGGCCTGCTGGTGCTGCAGCGCGGCAGGCAGAGCTTCGATCAGTGCTGCAACGAACTGACCGACCATCTGTTCCAGTTCACTCAGATGAGCCGGCGCCAACGCATCGAACTGCGCAATCGCGTGGAGCGCCTCAGCGAAATCTTCGACTGGAGCGTGCTGCTGCGGCACTACCAGGAGGCGCACGAGCTGGCCCTGGAGCGATTCGGCGCACCCCGCCCCGGCAGGCTCGAAATCCGCCTTGTCTGACGCCCGCAGCGCTCTACTGGGCGCGCGCACCGCCAGGCGGCGCAGCGCCCAGCGCCTCCAGGTCGCAGGCGAACATCGCTGATACCACATCCGGGGGCAGCCGCCGGGGAGCATCGTGATAGTGCAGGGTCACGTTCAGGCAGGCCACGCGGTCGGCCATCGCCGTCACCGCCCGCAGGTCGTGGCTGACAATCACAACCGTCAGCGAGAATTGCCGCTTGAGCTGATCGATGAACTCGATGAAGCGAAGCTGGCCGGAGGCGTCGATGCCGGTCGTAGGCTCATCCAGCAGCAGCAGACGCGGCCGGGCCGCCAGGGCTCGGGCGATCAGCGCCCTCTGTCGCTGCCCGCCGGAAATGCTGGCGAACGGTCTGTCGGCCAGATCGGCCAGGCCGACCAGGTCGATGAGGGTTTCCACGAAGGACAGATCCTGCTTCGAGTAACGCCGCAGCATGCCCGTCTTGCCCAGCAGACCCAGCCGCACCACCTGGCGCACGCTGATGGGCACCTGAGTGCGCAGGGCGTGATGCTGGGGAAGGTAGCCGATGATGTTGCCCGCCGCGGTGGCCTGGATGGGGCTCAACCCCTCGATGCGGATGGTGCCGCGCGTGGGCTGCAACAACCCCAGCATCAGCTCAAGCAGCGTGGTCTTCCCGCCGCCGTTGGGCCCGATGATGCCCAGCGTGCTGCCCCGCTCGATGGGCAGATGGATGTGCTTCAGCACAAGCTGCTGCCCGTAGGCGAAATCCAGATCCTCTATTTCGACGATGGTGGCCACAATGCGATTCTAGTGAAGCAGAGGCGTCGGCCCAAGGTCACCTGCTAAACCTCCAGCCTTGCCTTCACGGCGAAGACCTTGACGCTTGCGGCGTACGCGTTGGCGTCGTAGCCGTCCAACAGCCCGCCGCCGGCCTGGCTGCCGGCGACGCTCGCGCCCGGATCGGCCGCGCAACACGGCGACGGACCACCACAGCACGACGCGGAGGCGACGTCGGTGGTGCAGCCGGCGCCCTGGGCCTTTGAATAGGCGTTCAGATCGGCCCCGCTGTCTATGATGCGAACGGCGTCGAACCCCGCCTCGCCCAGCAGTCGCTGATATTCCTCGATCAGCAGTGCGCCGGCGATGCAGCCGACATAGGCGGCCACGTTGGCCGCCAGCTCCGGCGGCAGCGGCTTCTTCAGCGCGATGTCGCTGATGGCCAGGCGGCCTCCAGGTTTAAGCACCCGCGCCGCCTCACGGAAAACCGCCGACTTGTCGGGGGCGAGGTTGATCACGCAGTTGCTGATGATGACGTCCACCGACGCATCGGGCAGCGGAAGCCGGTCGATGGTTGCCAGGTGAAACTCAACGTTGGCCGGCGGCCGGCCCTGGCCGGCTTTCACGGCATTCCTGCGGGCCAGCTCGATCATCTGCGGCGTCATGTCGATGCCAATCGCCTTGCCGGCCGGTCCCACCCTGGCGGCGGCCAGAAACACGTCCAGCCCGCCTCCGCAACCCAGGTCCACGACGACCTCGCCGGGCCGCAGACCCGCGAAAGCCGTCGGGTTGCCGCAGGACAGTCCCATGTTGGCTTCGGCGGGTATCGCGGACAGCTCTTCGACGGAATAACCGAAGGCCTCCGCGACGGCGCGAACGGCCTGATCGTCGCTGGAACGACCGGACTCGGCGATGGCGCCGTACTGCGCGCGAACGGTGTCGATCAGTTGCGTGGACATTGAAAACTCCTCGGTTGAAGGACTCGGTTCGGATCCATAAGAAAGTGGCGGAGCACGCTCGCACTGTGCCAAGCCTCCCTGCGACCTTCCGCCGCCCGCCGACGGCTACCCGCCGGCGTTCAGCTCGGCCACCATCGGACCGAGCACGTCCTTGACCATCCCCGCCAGTTGCTCGGCCCGGATCAGCGAGATACAGCAGATTTCGCTGCCCTGGGACCAGGTGACCACGGCGAGTTTGTCGCCGGCTCTGATCCCGGCCGCGTCGCGCAGGTCCTTGGGGAGGACCATCTGGCCGCGTTCGTCGACGGCGACAACCGCCTCGACGCGCCAGCCGCCGGAGCAGGCGTTGTCGCCCGGCCGGCAGCAGCCTCTGGCAGTTCGCCTGGACATGGTGGACACCTCCGATGGCATCGTCTCTGCGTAAATCAGTCCAATCTGATTCTTCTGATTATTATGCACATCCCGATCATATGTCAAGCAGGGCTCGAGGTGTGATGGCGGGGATCGGCCCGGCGGGGCGGCGGCGGACATCCGGCCGGAACCAGCCGGCACCGGCTTGCGGGATACTGCACAAAGGCGGCGATGCCCCGCTGCGCGCAGCCGCGCGGGGACGATGCGTCTTGCACGCTGCCGGCATCACCCGCCGTAGGTCCGGGCCTCCAGGCCCGCGGCGCGCACCATCTGCGCGATCTCCTCCAGCTCCGCCGCCTCCAGCGGAGTTACATACGACTCGGCCGTCCGCCGCGCCACCGTGTACACCTGCACCAGCCGGATGCGGCAGCCGCCGGCCACCAGCTCCGCCAGCCGCTGCACATACGCCGCAATCTCGTCGGGGGGCGGAGCCTCGCCGCGCACCCGCATGAACAGCGACTGGATAACGATCGGGCGCTCGCGCCCGGTCGCAGCGATGTTTTCCAGCACGCGCTTCAGCGGGATCGTCGTGCGTTCCACCAGTCGGTAGTACGCCTCCGTGCCCGCCTCCAGCTTCGCCCAGATTTCGCCGTTGTGTTCGTCGAGAAACGCCAGCGCACGCCGCACCGCCGCCCGGTGCAGCAGCGTCGCGTTGGTGATGACCACGATCTTCACGTCGAGCAGCGCATGCTTCGCCAGCATGTCCGCGGCAATCCGGCAGGCCACTTCAAAGCCCGCAAACGCCGTCGGCTCGCCGTCGCCGCTGAAGGCCACGTCGTTGATCCGCCGCAGTTCCGGCGGCGTCTGATCCAGCGGCGCCTGGCGGAACAGCTCGCCGCTGGTGGCCAGCTCCAGCATGTGGTCCAGCTCGGCCGACAGGACTGCCATGTCCACCTCGCGCACGGCCGGGGGCACCGTTCGATCCACGCAGCAGTAGATGCAGTCGAAGTTGCACACCTTGTCGGGGTTGAGGTTGATCCCGATGGACAGTCCCCGGCTGCGCCGGCTGATCACCGGATACACGTAGCGGTTGTCCCGCCACGAACGACTGTGCTGAGTGAAGAGCGGAATCCTGACGGCCATCAGCAGAGTATACGGCGGATCTGCGCGCATGCTGAATGCGCCGACGCCATCCATGCGTGTGAACGTCCCTTGCACGCCTGTGCGGGGGCCGGCGGATGGGTATTCTGCGGGATCGCGGCCTCGCCTATGATGGGTGGCATGTTCATTCAAACGCTCGGCGACGACCCGCGGTTCTTCTTCGCCGTGGTCATCACCGTGGTCATCAGCATCTGCCTCCACGAGCTGGCGCACGGCGCCACCGCCATCGCCCTGGGCGACCGCACGCCCATCGAGTCGGGCCATATGACCCTCAATCCGCTGGTCCACATGGGGCCTGCCTCCATCCTCTGTCTGCTGCTGGCCGGCATTGCCTGGGGCCTGATGCCCATTAATCCCAGCCGCCTGCGGGCGCGGCTGGGGGACGTCTGGGTGGCGCTGGCGGGGCCGCTCTCCAATGTCCTGATGGGCGTCGCGGCGCTGACCGCCCTTGGCCTCTGGCGGCGATTCGACGGCGCCGTCGAGATCAGCGATGCGGCCCACAACGCCCGGTTTCTCCTCCTGATCTTCGGGGCCGTCAACTTCCATCTGGCCATCTTCAATATGCTTCCCCTGCCGCCGCTGGATGGATCGCGCATCCTCAGTGGGCTGTTGCCTCCGTTTGCCCGTTTGCTCAGGCAACTGGAGACGTTCGGCCCCGCGGCCACACTGGTCGTCCTCATTCTTCTGTTCTCGTTTATCGGAGCGGCGACGGCATCCCTCGCTTACGACTCGGCGGCGCGCTATCTGCGATTCGTCATGGCCGGATAGGGCGCCCCGAGGACCGAAGGGCCCGGGCGAGACGACGCCCCTGCTGCCAGCCATGCCTTCCGACTTCTGCACTCATATCGCCGCACATACCGCATCCCCCACCTGCGTCGTCGTCGCCTCGCCGCCCAGGTCACGCGTATGGTGCTTCGGATCGGACACGACGCGGGCGCAGGCCTCGTTGATGGCGGCCGCCGCCGGCTGTTGACCGAGGAAGTCGAGCATCATCGCCACCGACAGAAACGTGGCGATGGGGTTGGCCCAGTTGCGCCCGGCGATGTCCGGGGCGCTGCCGTGCACCGGCTCGAACATGCTGGCGGCCTGGCGCGTGGGGTTGATGTTGGCGCTGCCGGCCATGCCCATGCCGCCCTGAATGGCGGCGCCCAGGTCGGTGATGATGTCGCCGAACATGTTGGTGGTGACGATGACATCGTACATCGCCGGCTTCGTGACCATGTACATCGTGCATGCATCGACGTGGTTGTAATCGGTTTCGATGCCGGGGTAGCTGTTCTTCACCTGCTCGAACGTGCGCTGCCAGAGGCTGTGGGCGAAACGCAGCACGTTGGTCTTGGCCACCAGCGTCACCTTCTTCCGCCCGTGCTTCTTCGCATACTCGAACGCATAGCGGATGCAGCGCTCCACGCCCCGGCGCGTGGTCACCTCGATCTGGTTGGCCACTTCGTACAGCGTGTCGCGGTAGAGAAACCCGCCGTTCTGCGAATACAGGCCCTCGGTGTTCTCGCGGACGATGACCATGTCGATGTCGCCCGGGCCGGCGTTGCGCAGCGGCGTGGGCACGCCGGGCAGCAGGCGGACCGGCCGCAGGTTGATGTACTGATCCAGCTCGAAGCGCATCTTCAGGAGGATTTCGGTTTCGAGGATGCCCTGCGGCACGCTGCTGGAGCCGCGCGGGTCCAGCCCCACGGCGCCGAACAGGATCGCGTCGTGGGCGGCCATCTCCTTCAGCGCCGAGTCGGGCAGGAGCTGGCCGGTCTTGAGATAGTGCTCGCCTCCAAAGGGGTAGTCGGTGGTGGCGTATCGGAAGCCGAACTTCCGCGCGGCCGCATCCAGCACCCGCAGCCCCTGGGGAATGACCTCCCGACCGACGCCATCTCCGCACATGACTGCGATGCGCATATTCGAAGCTCCTCCTGAAAAGCGGGGGATGATAGTGAGAGGAACGGCGGACGCAACGGGCCGCGGCCGGCCATGTCTGGTTAGGGGCAGTGGACGGAGCGTTGAGTGCTGAGTGCTGAGTCGTGGCATTTTCGATTTTCGATTTTCGATTGGCCTCAGCTCCCTTCGTGCCTGGGAGTGCTGAGTCCTGAGTCCTGAGTGCTGAGTGCTGAGTGCGTGGCGTTTTCGATTTTCGACTGGCTGCGGCCCCTCCGTGCCTGCCGTCGTATGGTCCCCCTCCGTCGCTTCGTCGCTCCGTCGCTTCGTCGCTCTCCTCACCTGCGTGCCTCCGTGCCTTCGTGCCTGCCGTATGCTCCCCCTCCCTCGCTCCCTCGCTTCTCCCGCATATCATGTGACATGCGACACACAATCAGAACCGCGACGGTGGCCGCGGCGGTCGCGCTGGCCGCCATCGGCGCGTGGACTATGCTTGGGCCCTCGGCCACGGATGCGGCCGAGTCGGCCGCGACTTCCGAGCTCGAGAAGCTGTCGGAACGCGTGGCGGCCCTGGAGCAGGTGCTGGGCGAGACTCGAATCGGCATAGACCGCACCGTCGCGCGACGCCTGGACGACGTGGAGGCGCGGATCAAGACGCTGGTGCGACAAATGGAATCGGGAGGGCGCGCGGATGAGCGCGCGATACAGACGCTCCAGCGGGAGCTGGCCGATTCACAGCGGCGCGGCGTGGAACTGGAGCGACGGCTGAGCGCCGTCGAGCGGGAGCGCCGAGCCGCCGATCCCCTTCCCAGGGAGTTGACGGACCTGCGCCGGCAGGTCGACACCCTGGAGCGCAACCTGCGCGACGTCCAGGGCCGCCTCAACAGACTGGAGTCCAGGCGCTGACCGCAGCGTGCACTCCGCCGCATCGGCCACCTGCTACAACATCGCCGGCGCAGCCCAGACCTCCGCGGATTACGGCCGGCGGCCTGCTGCTGTCACCATGATTGGGGCTTCGTCATTCCTTCGGATTTCGGGCTTCGCTATTCGTGGGTTTCGGGGTTCTTCATTCGTCATTGGGCGCAGGCCAGCGGCGGCGCGCGCCGTATCTAGCACGGCGGATATACTAGATCCTGCTGCCCCTCGCGCTTGTCGATTATCGGGACCGCCAGTCCGGTAAGCCCGCTCACGGCCAATTCTCAAGATTTTCTCCAAAGTCCCGCCCCGTCGCTCCGATAACTACCCATGGTGAGAGTCCGCAGCGACCTTGCCGGAGGTATCGACACGCATGCTTCTCGCACCTTCGCGCGTCCGCGATCGTGATTTCGACATGGACAGCCTGCCCGAGCGGCGTCGCGGCCTGCGCATTCGCCAGCGCCGGCCCGTCAAAGTCTTCGAGCCGACCGTGGCCCGCTATTTCCCCGGTCACACGCAGGACATCAGCGCCACAGGCCTGCGCCTGGAGCTGCCGGCGGCCGCTCCGGTGCGCCCCGGGAAGGTCCTGAGCATTCACGTGGGTCTGGGCGAGCAGGAGCAGCGTCTGGCCAGCCGCCATCAGATGCTGGAAGCTCGCGTCATTTGGGTGCGGCGCGACGCCTCGGCCACCCGCGCTTCGCTCACGGCCGGCCTGGAATACCTCTCCAGCGCCGCGGCGCAGGTGGATGCGGCGTGAGGACGGCATTGCTGGATGACGGATGACAGGCGGGACACCTCTGGCGTCTTCCCTGACTTGAGATAGGCGCGCAGGGCCAAGCCCTATGCCCGGCGAATGCAGCGCCAGGGCACCATCCGCGAGGCTTCGTGGGTGGCAGACCCGCCGTGCAACGGCTACTGGTGCCTGGGGGCATACCGTGCGCGTGCGGGAAGACCGTCCTCTGGTTGGACCGGATGGCACGGTGCGTTCGGCCGGGCAGTGAGCCACCTGGGCTCTGGCCAACCACCCCGAACGGGGCCGGACAGTGCAGTGACCTTGCCCGTGCAGTTGCCGACACGAAATGCGCGCTTTGGTGGGAACAGGGAAGACTCTCCAGCGTGAAGTGGATTCTGCATTGTGGGTGCGTCTCTCACACAGGTGGGGCGGTGGGAGAATGACAATCGCCTGCAATCGACATCCATAACTCTAATTTTTCCATAGGCTTATATCTGGGATAAAAAATATCCGCGATTCGCTTGACTTTTCCTGAGAAGCGGTGCATAATGATGGCAGATTTGATTGTTTTAGTTGATTTGAAAGATTCATCCGGAGGTCAGCGTGATCGCGACACTTGAAGCGGCCTTAGAACCCACCCGTTCCCGCCCTCGCGCCGAACGGTCGGCACTTGAGATCGACCTGCACCGCATTGAACGGGCCATCGAGCAGATCCTCCTTGCCATCGGCGAGGACCCATCGCGCGATGGGCTGCGCGATACGCCCCGACGCGTTGCCCGCGCCTATCGCGAAATGTTTCGCGGACTCACCGAAGATCCGGCCACGCATCTGGGCCGCGTCTTCGAGCAGGAGCACGACGGCATCATCGTGCTGCGCGACATTCCGTTCTTCAGTGTCTGCGAGCATCACCTGCTGCCGTTCTCCGGCAAGGTGGCGATCGCCTACCAGCCGGCCTCCGGGCACGTGGTGGGACTTTCCAAGCTGGCGCGCACTGTGGACGTCTTCGCCCGCCGGCCGCAGGTGCAGGAGCGCCTGACCGATCAGATCGCCGATGCCCTCGTGGATCACCTGCAACCGCGCGGCGTGGCGGTGATCGTCGAGGCCGAGCACATGTGCATGAAGATGCGCGGCGTCAGCAAGTGCGGCAGCGTCATGAGCACCAGCGCCTTTCGTGGGGTGTTCAGGAGCGACCGCGATGCGCGGGCGGACGCCATGGAACTGATGAGATCGAAGTGAGATTGGAAACGACGCCGGCCGGGTGTTCCGGCCGGTTTACGGCACACAGGTCCGCCGAGGAACCGGCAACGTGCCGGTTCTCGGCGGCGACAGGACAGTACCAAACCGGCCGCGAGGCCAGAGGAGCAGACATGTTGAGCCGTACGAATCGCAGTGTTGTTCGAGTTGGTGCGTGTGTGATGGCGCTGGCGCTGATCGGCGCCGGAATCAGCCAGATGGCGCGGGCTGCCGAATACAGCCGCGGCCCGAGCCGGGACATCGTGGACACGGCCGTGGCGGCCGGGAAGTTCAACACCCTGGCGGCGGCGTTGAAGGCGGGCGGGCTGGTGGAAACGCTCAAGGGCAAAGGCCCGTTCACGGTCTTCGCGCCCACCGACGAGGCCTTCGCCAAGCTGCCCAAGGGCACGGTGGAGGACCTGCTGAAGCCCGAGAACAAGGACAAGCTCGTAGCCATTCTCACGTACCATGTGGTGCCAGCCAGGGCGATGGCCCGGGACGTGGCCGGCATGACCTCGGCGCCGACCGTCAACGGCAAGGCTCTGAGCCTGAAGGTTGTCGACGGCAAGGTGCACGTGGGATCGGCGACGGTGATCCAGGCCGACATCGAGGCCAGCAACGGCGTCATCCACGTGATCGACACGGTGCTGCTGCCATAAGCGACGGAACGCTGACCCCAGACCCGCGGGCCGCCGGCGTGCGTAGCGCCTGGCCCGCGGGCTGTTTTGCGCGCGTCGATTTCGCCGTCAGAAAACGTCCTGGTCTGGCAGCCGTTGCACGTGGACTTCGGGGGCGGCGGAGGGGGTCTGTGTGCGGTCGTACCACTGCGCCCCCAGATACAGACCGACGGCCACGGCGACCACCACCAGGGCCATGAAGATGTTGCGCAGCAGGTGTTCCTTGCCGACGGCGGTAAAAGCGGCCACGCCGACAACCACAAAGCCGAATGCCAGCCGCGCTGTGTCAGGCGTCATCCGCTCCAGCAGGCGGGCGCCGAAGTAGGTGCCGGTGACCATGCCCAGGGCAATCCACACTGCCTTGTGGAGCTGGATGTGTCCCGCCTGATAGTGCCCGATGACGCCGGGAATCAGCGCTGGAACCATGATGGCCAGGCTGGTGCCGATGGCCATCTTGGCGTCAAGGCCGAGCAGAAAAATCATGATGGGAATCATGATCGTTCCGCCGCCGAGGCCGAAAAAACCACTGTAGAGGCCGACGATTGCGCCGATGGCAATGAGGGACGCTGGATGGGCGAAGATGGGATGAATCACGATCGACTCCATATCAGGCCGCGCGGCCCGGCTCAGGACTCAGGACCCGGCAGAGCACGAAAGTATAAAGGCACGGAGGCGAGGAGAGCGACGAAGCGACGGAGCGACGAAGCGACGGAGGGGGACCATACGACGGCAGGCACGGAGGCACGGAGGGCCCGCAGCCAGTCGAAAATGAAGATCGAAAATGCCACGCACTCAGCACTCAGCACTCAGGACTCAGGACTCAGCACTCAGCACTCCCAGGCACGAAGTGTGCCGAGGCCAATCGAAAATCGCAAATCGAAAATCGAAAATGCCACGCACTTTCCATCGGCTGCTCCGCAGGTTAAGGATTTGCCCATGCGTGGCAAGGCTGATGCGGACTGGCCGCAGATTGTCGAGCGATGGAAGGACCAGCAGGAGCAGCTCCGCGGCCGCATCGTCGTCGCGCCGCTCGATCCCCTGCCGCGATACGTCGCCGGCGTCGATGCCGCCTTCTCGGCCGCCAATTCGCACGTCCTGGCGGCCGCCGTGGTGTATGACCGAGACGAGCGGCGCATCGTCGAGACCGCCCGCGCGACCCGACCGGCGGATGTGCCCTACGTTCCGGGATTCCTCAGCTTCCGCGAAGGCCCGGCCGTGCTCGAAGCCATTGGCCGCCTGAAGCATCCCTTTGGCGTCATCTGCTTCGACGGCCAGGGCTACGCGCATCCGCGCCGCTGCGGGCTGGCGGCGCACCTTGCGGTGACGCTGGACATGCCGGGGATCGGCGTGGCCAAGAGCCGGCTCATCGGGACATATCAGGAGCCCGCCACGGCGGCCGGATCGACCTCGCCGCTGATGGATGGCGATGAGCGGATCGGCCTGGTGCTGCGCACGCGGGACGGCGTTCGGCCGGTTTTCGTGAGCATCGGGCACAGGGTTGACCTGGAATCCGCGCGCGAGCTGGTGCTGGCGTGCTGCACGAGGTGTCGCATCCCCGAGCCGACGCGGCAGGCGGATATCGAGGTGGCGAAGATGAAGGGCGTGCGCCAGGGTGCCACATGGATGGCCCAGGCCGGCGACGCGGCTCGTTGGCAGGATATGATACAGGAACGGTGATGAGGCAATGCCGCGAACCGTACTGGTAATCGAAGACGACGCCGCCATCCGCCAGGGCGTGGTGGATGCGCTGCGCTACCACGGGTTTGCCCCGACGGAGGCGGCCAGCGGCCGCGACGCTCTGGCAACGCTGCAGCCCGGCGATTTCGACCTGGTTCTGCTGGACCTGATCCTGCCGGATATCATGGGGCTGGACATCCTGCGCGACGTCCGCCAGACGCGCCCGACGCTTCCGGTCATCATCCTGACGGCCAGGGGCGAGGAGGCCGACCGCATCGAAGGACTTCGCCTGGGCGCCGACGACTACGTCGTCAAGCCGTTCAGCATCCGCGAGCTGATCGCCCGCACCGAGGCGGTGCTGCGGCGCTCGCCGGAGCGGCCGACGGATGTGACGTGGCTGAAGGTGCCCGGCGGGACGATCGACCTGAAGCGCAGCGAGGTGCGGTTTGAAGACGGCCAGCGCCAGGAACTCTCCCAGCGCGAGGGCGAGCTGCTGGCGTACCTGGCGCGCAATCGTGGCAGGGCGGTATCGCGGGATGAAATCCTGTTGCGGGTGTGGCGGATCGAGCCGCGCGGCATGGACACGCGCACGATCGACATGCACGTGGCGCGCCTCCGCGAGAAGCTGCGGGATGACTCGGGCAGACCGAAGGTGATTCTGACGGTGCGCGGAAAGGGGTATATGCTGGGGTGAGGGGGGAGTGATGGAGGTGTTGACCAATGACGAAACCCGAAACCCGGAAGCCCGAAAGAATGACGAATGACGAAATCCGAGGAAGGCACGGAGGGGAGAGCGACGAAGCGACGAAGCGACGGAGGCACGCACAACTGACCAATGGACCACTGACCCGACAACTGACCACTGGCAACTGACAACTGGCAACTGACAACTGGCAACTGGCAACTAACTAACCCGGCACTCCGACAGGCACGAAGCTTACTGAACCCTGAACCCCGAACCCTGAACCCTGAACCCTCCCATGCGCCGTCCGTCGATCCTCGTCATTCTCACCCTCCTGTGCCTGGCCGTGCCGTTTGCGGCCATGGCGTGGATCAGCGCGCGCGTGCTGCGGCTGGATGCCGAGGCCCAGCGGCACATCCACAACGAGGAGAACATCCGCCTGGCCCTGTGGCGCATGGATTCGGCCCTGGCGCCGCTGATCGCCCAGGAGACTGCCCGGCCATATTTCGCCTATACGGCCTTTGCGCCGGCCGAGCGCGCGTACACGCGCATGTTCAATGACATCGAGTTCGGCGAGGTGCTGTTCCCCTCGCCGCTGCTGACCTTCGAGTCGCCGCTGGTGCGGCTTCACTTTCAGTTGAACCCCGACTGGACGGTGAGCAGCCCGCAGGTACCCATGGGCAACATGCGCGACCTGGCGCGTCAGCAGTATACCACCCGCGAGCGCATCGCCGCCGCCGAGGAACTGCTGATCGCGCTGGCCAACGACCTGGACCCTCCCGCCCTGCTGGCGCTGGTGCCGGCCGACGCTCCGGCGACAGCGCCATCTCCCGTGGTGGCCCCGGGCACCGCGGCGGCGCCCGAAGCTCTGGCGGATAAGTCCCCCGCGCCCCAGGCCCCCGCGCTGCGGCAGGCGGCGCCGCCCCAGCAGTCCATGGCTCCGCGCGCCGCCCAGCGCCGCCAGGAATCCGAGCAGGCGGCCCGCAGCCAGTTGGAGTATGGAGCGCGCGTGGAAGTGAACGTCGGCCAGGCGCAGAACCTGGAACTGCTCGGCGCCAATCGCATCATTTCCAGGTTGGCCGGTCCCTCGCCGCACGTGCGAGAGGGCGTGATGCGCCCGCTGTGGTATGGGGGGCGCCTGCTGCTGCTGCGGCACGTCAGCGTCAACGGCGAGCAGTACCTCCAGGGTTGCTGGCTGAACTGGGAGGCCATCCGCTCCCATCTGCTGGAGAGCGTGGCCGATCTGCTGCCCGAGGCCGAGCTGCGCCCCCTCACTGCCGCCGAGGCGGAAATCCAGCCCCGCCGTCTGGCCACGCTGCCGGTCGTGCTCATACCCGGCGCCATTCCGTTCCAGCCGGTCCGTTCGCCGCTGATGCTCATCATCGCCTGGGCCTGTTTCCTGGGCGGACTGACGGCCATCGGCCTGCTGCTGTGGGGTGCGATGCGCCTTTCCGAGAGGCGGGCGGCCTTCGTATCGGCCGTCACCCACGAGCTGCGCACGCCCCTGACCACCGTCTCGATGTACGCCGAGATGCTTCAGGAGGGCATGGTACCGGAGCAGCGCCGCGGTCAGTATCTGGCCACACTGCGGTCCGAAGCGGCGCGTCTGGGGCACCTGGTGGAGAACGTTCTGGCATATTCGCGGCTGGAGAAGGGGCGCGCCGCCGCTCGATGCCATACGCTGCCCCTGAGGCAGCTCATCGACGCGTCGCAGCGCCGGCTGGCCGACCGCGCCCGCCAGGCCGGCCTCCAACTCGACCTGGACATTTCCGCCGCCGCTGATACGCCCGTCATTGCCGACCCGGCCGCTGTCGAGCAGATACTCTTCAACCTTGTCGACAACGCGGCCAAGTACGCCTCGGCCGCCGCCGACCGCCGCCTGCACCTGCGCGCCTCGCGCAACGGGCGGGTGGTGGAAATCCGCATCAGCGACCACGGGCCGGGCATCGACGCTACATCGCGACGAAAGCTGTTCCAGGCGTTCTCCAAGTCGGCGCAGGCCGCAGCCAATTCGGCCCCGGGCGTGGGGCTGGGACTGGCGCTGAGCCGGCGGCTGGCGCGGCGGATGCACGGCGAGCTGTCGCTGGAGCCCTCCGACGGCGCGGGGGCATCGTTCCTGCTCACCCTCCCCATCGCGGCGACCCCGCCGCCGCACGCATAGCGACCCCGACCCGGAGGCAGAGTACGCCGCACGACCATGACGTGTGGCCAGCAGGTACCACAGGCACCCCCCTGCGGGCTTCAAGCGACGGACACGCGGGTGCAACCCAGCGAGCGCAGCGCATCCAGCCAGCGGGCCCTGGTGGACTCGTCGGTGGTGGGCAGGTCGGGGAAGGTCATCTCGCGGCCGATCCGCCGGGCCTTGTCGCGGCCCATATTGTGGTAGGGCATGAGTTCGACATGCCGGATCTGCGGATGGCGCCGGACAAGCGCAGCGATGGCGGCCAGGTGCTCGGGCGAATCGTTGACGCCCGGCACCAGCGGAGAGCGGAGGATGAGGTCCGCGCCGGCGCCGGCCAGAAGCTCCAGATTCTCCAGCACCAGCTCATTGGAGACGCCCGTGAGCGCTTCATGCTGAGCCGGGTCCGTGGCCTTGTAGTCGAAGAGGTACAGATCGACGAAGGGAAGGATCTGGCGATAGCGCTCGGCGGGCGCGAAGCCGCAGGTCTCCATGCACGTGTGAATGCCGCGCCCCTTTGCCGCCGCCAGAAGCTCCAGCGAAGCGTGAAACTGGGCCATCGGCTCGCCGCCGGAGAGCGTCAGGCCGCCGCCGGACTGCTGGTAGTAGTCGCGGTCGCGTTCCACTTCGGCCATGATCTGCTCCACGCTCATCTCGCGGCCGATGAGCTTCAGCCCATCGTGCGTGCACACGGCCAGGCACGCGCCGCAGACGCGGCACAGGGCATGGTCCATCTGATGTTGGCCGGCGGAGTTCTGCTGCGCCCCGTGAGGACAGACCTGGACGCAGGCGAAGCAGTCGACGCACTTGTCGCGGTCGAATGCGATCTGCGGACGGGCGACCAGCGCCTCGGGGTTGTGACACCAGAGGCAGCGCATGGGGCAGCCCTTGAGGAAGACGGTGGTGCGGATGCCGGGACCGTCGTGAAGAGAGCAGCGCTGGATGTCGACGATCAGGGGCATGGGCAAGGGAAGGCTACGCGGGAGGGAGGCGGGCGTAAAGGCAGGAAGCGAGCGAGCGGGTATCATCCACCGGATATGGCAACGATTCTCACCAGGATCAAGCGGGCGGTTCTGGCCGGCCGGCACGAGTTTTCCGAGAAGGCCAGGCTCGGTTGCGACGTGGCCATCGCGAGTACCTGCACATCATCCAAAGCACGAATCTGGATGGAATCCCCGAGTACACGAAGGGGAAGCTCGTTGTCGAAGCCGGCGTCGAGACAACTTATTTCATGATCTCGGCCAAGCGCGCCGAATGAGCCGACCATGCTGAATATTCGAACGTGTCCAACCTGTGGGAGCAAGCGAATCCGACGAGTACGTCGCAACGTCACTCGGGCGTTCAAGGGACGCACCTATGACGTACCCGACGTCGAGTTCCACGAGTGCCCCAACTGCGACGAGAAGCTCTACGGTCGGGAAGCGATGCGGAAACTCGAAGCATATCGCCCCAAGGTCAAGGCGGCGTCAAGGCAAGCTCGACCTTGTACTCCATCAGTATAACGTCCGCTTCAGCAAATCCATCTGCACTTCCTTCGACAGCTCCACGAACCGCGCGCTGAAGCCGCCGACGCGGACGATGAGGTTGGCGTACTTCTTCGGCTCCTTCATCGCGTTCTCAAGGTCGCCGCGGCTGACCACGGTGATCATCGCCTGACACCCGCCTTTGGCCCAGTAGGTCCTCAGCAGCGCCTCCAGTTTCGGGCGGTCCTCACGTAACATCCGCCGGCTGAACTTCATGTTCTGGGTGTAGCCGGCGTGAACCTTCGGGTCGATCTTCACCAGCGAGTTGAGAAATGCCGTCACGCCGTTGTGGTCATAGCCGGCCGTCGGCGTGTTGCCGTTGGCCAGCGGCTCGCCGCGCCTGCGCCCGTCGGCCGATGCGCCGCACTGCTTGCCCATCGTCACGTTCGAGAAATTGTTGATATTGACAATCGCGCAGTAATCCAGTCCCACGCGCTTCGCCTGCGCCCGCGTGTACTCGGCCACGTGGTTGCTGACGCGCTGCAGCATCGCGTCCGCCTCGTCATCATCGTTGCCGAACTTGGGCGCGGCCATCAGCAGCCGGTGGACATCCTGGTGTCCCTCGAAGTTGGCATCCAGCGCCGCCACGAGCTGCTCCAGCGTGATCCGCTTCTGATCGAACACGATCCGCTTGATGGCCGTCAGCGAATCCGCCACGTTCACCATTCCGAAAGTCTCCAGCACCGCCCCGCTGTAGCGCGGTCCCCGATCCACCACCGAGCGGCCGCGGTCGAGGCACTCCTGATACAGCAGACTCACCAGCAGAAACGGCGCGGTGGCCTTCTCGACCTCGTACTCGATGGCGTGCCGCCGGCAGAGGGCCTCGGTGTGAAACTCGACCTGCCTTGCATACGCCGCCCAGAGGTCCTCAAACGTCCTGAAGGCACTGAGGTCGGGCATCGGTATGCCCAGGGTCTCGCCGGTGAGCGCATCGCGACCTCCGTGCAGCACAGCCTCCAGTGCCTTGAGCAGGTTGAAGCCGCAGTTGGGCGAGCCGATGCTCAAACCCGTCAGCGCGTATTCGCCGCAGCCGTAGGGGTAATAGGTCTCGGCCTCCTCGATGCTTACGCCGAAGCAATGGGCGACGGCCGGCACGTTCACGTCATCGTTGTAAAGCATGGGATACGTCCGCCCCTCGCCGATGACATCCAGCGCCTTGCGCATGAGGGCCGGGTCCTGGCCCTCGTAGAAGCGCAGCGTGAGCTGCGGCTCGGTTTCGATGACGGTGCGCGTGGCCTCCATTGCCAGCAACGCGAAGCGATCCGCGTTCTTTTCGTTCCGCCGCCCCCGCCCGCCCACGACCACGCGGCTGTTGAACTGAATCACCCGGTCGGCGATGAGCTGCCACAGCGACTGAAGCAGCCGCAGCGCCTCGGCCTCGCTGATCACGCCGTTGTCGATGTCGTGCGCGTACAGATCGCCCAGAAACACATCCGCCCGGCCATAATTCACGACCCCCGCGACGATCGTGTAGATCCAGAAAAGCTGCATCCCCTGGCGGAACGTCCGCGGCGCCTCCTCGGCGACGTGCTCCAGTGCCTCGGCCATATCCGCCAGTTCCTGCCGTCGCCGCTCTGATTCGGCCGACTCCATCTGCTCCCGCGCCTGCTGTGCATAGAACCGGCAGCAGTCGGCCACCAGATCCAGCACCTGGATCATGCCCTCGTAGAAGAGTGGGTCGCGCCCGTCGCGCTGCGCCGTGGACCTGAGCCGCGCGACCTCCGCCTTGAGTCCCGGTATGCCCAGCCGGATCAGCTTGTCGAAATCGGGCAGTGTCCCGGCCAGTCGGCAGCCGCCATGCGCAATGGCATTGCGCACCGCCTGCTTCAGGTCGGGAGGCAGGGCGGCGTCGTGCCGCTCGGGCATGGTTCGACCCTTCCACCAGGCAATCATTTCCCGCACCTGCGCCAGGCGCTGCGGCTGGAGGCTGATGCGCTCCAGCGCCTTGTTGATCTTGTCCTCGCGGCAGACGTAGCCGCTGCCGCCGAACGCCGGCTCCAGGTAGAACCCGACCATCGACGCCACCGTCCGCCCGGCCAGCAGGTCGTTCTCGCGGATCGGCTGAAGATTGGCCGGATACATCGCGCGCAGGCATGCGGCCTCGCGCAGAGCGATGTGGTCATGCTCGTGGCGGCGATAGACCTCGGTGAAGTTCAGCTCGACGTCAAAGGGCTCGGTCTTGCGGGCGATGTCGACGACAGTCATGGGCGGACCTTGCTGGTTGCGAATGCTCTGGTTGCCGGTACCAATGGTACGGTGAACCGGGCGGAAGATGAAGGGCCCTGCATGTTCGATTTTCGAGTCTTGATTGGGCATCCGCCGGGGAGGCCGGACGCTCGCCCCCGGGCTTTCTGCCGCGGGTCCTGCCGGGACCTGGCGCTTTAGCGCTTTGGGCTTGCCCGCCGGAAATGATAACGTTAGCATTCGCAAGTTCCTGCGTGTGGCCGCCGGACCGCTGAGGGCAGATGGAGCCGCCAGCACGCTCGATGATGTCCGCCCGTATTTCCTACGCTTCGTATCGGTCACCAGCGCGACGGGAGTGACCCCCCCTGCCGAGCTGGCGGCGAAACTCCCGGCGCGGCTTCCGGATGCCATGGTGGCCGACGAGTCGATGGCCCTGGTGGCCGGTCAGGCACAGCCTGTGTGGATTGTCGTGCGCGTGCCGGAAGGCGCGGCGCCGGGAACATACCGGGGCCTGGTCACCGTTGACGCGGATGGCGCCACAACATCGCTGCCGCTGGTCGTGCAGGTCCACAGCGCTGTCGTCCCCGCCAAGCGCAGCTTCAAGGTCTTCCAGTGGCTGTTCTACGACTCCGGCCGCGGCTGGGGCCGCCTGCGCCACAAGCTGGGCGGCGAGGCGTGGGACGATCAGGACTGGGCCATGCTCGACGCCATCGCCCGCAACATGGTCGAGCATCGCCAGAACATGTTCTCGCTGCCGCTGTTTCATGGCGTGCTGTGCGGGCCGGATGTTCATTGGGTGAGGGTGATCCGCGACGGCGATGGATATCGCTTCGACTTCTCCCTGTTCGACCGGGCGGCCGAAACGTTCCTGCGCCACGATCCCGAGGGGGTCCTCGTGGGCGGGTATCTGTCGGTCTTCAACGTTCATGGCCGCGTGCTCGATGACCGCGGAGGCGTCTCGCTGGTCTCCCCGCGGATCCAGCTCTACGACCCGAACGGCGCGAAGCGTTCCGTGCTGCCGTCGGTGGATGTGGATCATGAGAGCTACCGCGCGTTCCTGCGGGCCATCATGCCGGCCCTCCAGAAGCACCTGGAGGAGAAGGGCTGGATCGACAACTTCATGATGTCGGTGAACGATGAGACGTTCCCCGAGTTCATCCGTTCGCGCATCGAGCTGGTGGCCTTTGTGCGCCAGCTCGCGCCGAAGATCCGCTTTCTCGACGCCAACCGCAACACCGAGCAGGTCGGCGCCTGTGACATGTGGTTTCCGCTGCCGCACCACTTCGAGGCTATCGGCGCTGGCGCCTTCGAGCTGCACGAGATAGCTTCCCGGGCGGCCCTCGACGCTGATGTTGCTGAAACTCACGTTGCGGATGAAGCCGGGGACCTTGTTGCGCATGTACTGATTGACGGTTGGCTTGAGCCGGATCAGCTCGCGCTGGCCCTCGCCGTGCACGCGGACGTTCTCGACGGCGACGTCCTCCAGGTGCATGTCCTCGCCCGGCTCCAGAAGAAACGCCGTCATGCTGAAGTGGATGATGTCGAGGTTGCGCAGCGTGATGTTGCGCATGAACCGCGCACGGCTCTCGTGGCCGAGGAGAAAGACCCGCGCCCGGTCGCACCACAGGGTCGAGTCCTCGACCGTGATGCGCTCGACGTTGTTGTTGGGGGCGTTGAGGTCCAGCCCCTTCATCGCCACACAATCATCATCGGTGCGGATGAAGCAGTCGGTGATCAGGATGTCCTGGGAGTTGCAGGGGTTGATGCCGTCGTCGTTCTGCACGCGGGCGTTGCAGATCTTGAGGTTGCGTACGGCGATGCGCCGGCTGTTGTTGAGCACCAGCGTCCAGTGCGGCGAGCCCCGCAGCGTGATACCGCTGACCTCCACCTCGGAACTGTTGCGGATCGTGATCAGGTTGCGCAGCGGGCCCTTGAGCCATGCCCAGTCGGAGCCGTCGAGAATCCCCCGCCCGGCGATGCGGATGTTCTGTCCCTCGGCCAGCACCTCGGCCTTCACCACCGCGCCGCCCGCCAGGTAGAGCGTCTGGTTGCCGGTGAGGGTGATCCGCTCGGGCTTGTGAACGCCCGGGCCGAAGTAGATCACATTGGGATCGTCCGCCCTGGGCGCATCCGTCTCCAGCGGGTTGGCAAAGAGCAGCAGCGGGCCTTTCTTTCCGTCGGGCTCGATGCTGATCTTGCGCGGCCGGTCGAGCGTGTAGGGTGAGCGTGTGCTCGTCCAGCAGCGTCGGCTTGATGCCGTATGAGGTGGGGAGAATAACGGCGTTCGTCAGCGGCCGCTTCGACGTGATGCGCACCTGCACCCGGCCGGACATGTCGAAACTGGCGAAGGAATAGGGGCCGCCGTGGTCGCAGCCTTTGTCGAAAGGCGCATCCAGTACCCTGGCGGTGTAAGTGTCGACCCGCCGGCCGGCCGCCCAGACCTGGAAATCCGGCGATGGGGGCTCACCGGCGGGAGCGGCCCAGGTGACGACGGTTGCGGCCTGGTCGTCCGCCATGGCCGCCGCGTGTGCCGCCGGAATGGCGATGGCGATGGTGGCCAGAGCATAAGCCGCGGGAGGGGTGATCACGGCGATCCAACATCGGAGCATATCGACCTCCGGGCGCAGCGCGCCAGGCGGCCCGGCCGGACGGCATGCACGCGCCTGTTCCGCCGCCTGGCCGCTGGGCGTCGGGGCTGATGTTAACAGCCGGCGGACGCCACTGCCCCCGCCTCTCCTGCTAGATCACACAGAAGGCGTGTTCCTTCTTGGCCACACCAACGGCGATGCTCGCTGCTTGACCTCGATAAAGATCCATCAATGCTTCGATGCGAACGTAATTGGCATCGGTCAACGAATACAGATTCTTTCTGCTCACGGGGATGACCTCCTGCATGCGGTTCGCTCCGGCCTCCAAGCCAGACCATTAACCGCTCTCTTTGAGGTATCCCCGCTTCCAATGCCATAGCGGGCTCTTGCGGCTGAGGCGCAGATGTTGCCGGCGGGGTGACGGTGACCCGTGTGGCGGTGCGATTATCGGCCTTTCCCGAGGCGCAGATTTTGACGCTGGCAGGCTAAAGTTTGCGCCACCCACGCGCCGAATAGACACAGCGTTGAACGGCGCGGCCAGCAGCCAGCGGCCCGCCGGCGTGCGAACGGATTCGCACGTGATCGGTCCATAGAGCAAGGAGGTCTCAGAACCAAGCACACCTTTTTGCCTTCCCGCCGGGGCGGAGCGCCGGCTCGGTATCGAACGTTACCCCAATCGGAGCACCGAACAGCGCCTCGGCAGCCGGACCGCGGAAGCGGCCGACCGTCGAACGCACGAACTGAACAGCAAACCTCACGCGCCGACTACGGACAGCCGGCGCCCCGAACCGGCCGGTTGTCCCCGGCCCGTATCACGGAGGATACCATGAGTCGGATCAACACAAACATCGCGTCCCTCCAGGCCATCCACCGCCTGGGCAAGAACAACAGCGACCTGGCCATGCGGCTTCAGCGCCTCTCCAGCGGCATGAAGATCAACACCGGCAAGGACGCCCCCGCCGCCCTGATCGCCAGCGAAACGCTTCGCAGCGAAATCGCCGGTATCAACCAGGCCATCGAAAACTCGGGGCGCGCCAACAACGTCATCAACACGGCCGAAGGCGCCCTGGGCGAAATCTCGGCACTTCTGCTGGAAGTGCAGGCCCTGACCAATCAGGCGGCCAACAGCGGCGCGCTCTCGCAGGAGGAGATCGCGGCCAACCAGCTCCAGGTCGACTCGATCCTGAACAGCATCAACCGCATCGCCAACACGACGCAGTTCAACGGCGTGAAGCTGCTGAACGGCACGCTGGATTACACCACCAGCGGCGTCAGCGCCACCAACTTCGCCAACGTCCGCGTCAACGCCGCCCGGCTGCCGGACAACGCGGCCGTCAACGTGGTCGTGGCCGTCACCCAGAGCGCGCAGACGGGCAGGATCGGCTACACGGGCGGGGCCCTGGCGGCCAACAACGCCGTGACCATCCAGATTTCCGGCAACAAGGGGACGGAGCAGCTCAGCTTCGCCGGGGGCACGACGATCGCGCAGATGGTGACGGCGATCAACGCCGTGAGCAACGCCACGGGCGTTTCCGCCGTGAACTCCAGCGGGAATCTGGGGCTCTACAGCCAGGGCTTCGGCTCAACGCAGTTCGTCGCCCTCAGCACCGTCAGCGGGACGTTTGTTCCGACGGCCGGCATCGACTACGGACGGGACGCCTCGGTGACGGTGAACGGGGCCGCGGCCCAGTCCAACGGTCTGTCCGTCAGTTACCGCTCCAACAACATCGACATCGAGATCGAGCTGGCCAGGGCCTTCAACACAGTGGGCAACGACAGCTTCTACATCTCCGGCGGTGGCGCGCGATTCGCCCTGGGGCCCAAAGTGACCGAGACGGACAAGGTCTCCATTGGGCTGTCCTCGGTTTCCACCGGCAGTCTGGGCGACAAGCTGGACGGCTACCTCTCCACGCTCGCCAGCGGCGGAATCAATTCGCTGTCGAGCGACAACCTGGTCACCGCCCAGCGGATCATCGACAAGGCGATCAAACAGGTGGCCACTCTGCGCGGCCGGCTGGGGGCGTTCCAGAAAGAGGTTCTGGAGTCCAACATCAACAGCTTGTCCGTTGCGCTGGAAAACGTCACCGCCAGCGAGAGCGCGATCCGTGACGCCGATTTCGCGTCGGAAACGGCGGCGCTGACGCGGGCGCAGATTCTGGTGCAGGCCAACACCTCGGTGCTGGCCCAGGCCAACCTCTCGCCCCAGAGCGTTCTGGCGCTGCTGCGCGGCTGACCGCGATAGCAGGATAAGCACGAGGAAGGGCGGGCCATCGCGGCCCGCCCTTTCCTGATTGCGATAAGAACTGGGGCGGCGGCCGTTCAGAAGATCGGACCCTGGTATCGATACTGGGCGCCGGTGGCGCCGTCGACGCCGACTTCAATGATGATTCTCAGGGCGGGTAACCGCATCGCCTGGGCCAGGATTGCACGCTATTATGCGGGCATGCCGACGGCGCGCAATCTGCTCGTCTTTCATCTGGGCGCCCTGGGCGATTTTCTGCTGACCTGGCCGCTGGTCATGGCCCTGGCGCGGCTCCATCCGCACAGTCGCATCATCTGCATCACGCATCCTTCCAAGGGGGCACTGGCCGAGCGGCTCCTGGGCGTCGAGTGGGCCAGCATCGAGGCCGGCTGGCACCACCTTCACGGTGATCCGCAGCGGCTGCCCGAGGCGGCGCAGCGCCTGCTGGCGGGGGCGCACAGCATCTACAGTTTCATCGCCTCCGCGGACGACCCCTGGGCCATGAACGTCCGCGCCGAAGCGCCCCATGCGGAGCTGTGTCTGCTGTACCCAACGCCGCCCGCCCATTATGCCGGCCACGCCACCGAATACGTGCTGGAGCAGCTTGCTGCGCGTCCGGCCGTCGCCGCCGCGATGCGCCAGATGCTCCAGTCGATCGTGCAGCGCGGAATCGCCCGGCGGCCTGGCCCGGGGGCGGGCGTCATCATCCATGCCGGCGCCGGGTCGCGCGCCAAGTGCTGGCCCCCGGAACGCTTCATCGAATTGATCGGTCTGCTGAAAGAGCGCGGCCGGCCTGTACGCGTGCTTCTGGGCGAGGCGGAACGCGAGCGCTGGCCGGCCGATCTGATCGGCCAGTTTCAGAGTATGTCAGAAGTACGGTTTCCTAATACTCCGCTGGAGCTGTGCGCATCGTTGCTGGAGGGACGCTGCTACGTCGGCAACGACAGCGGCCCCAGCCACCTTGCGGGGATGCTGGGCCTTCGCTGCGTGTGCCTGTTCGGACCGACGGCGCCGCAGCAGTGGCGGCCGCTCGGTCCCGATGTTCACGTGCTGGCGGCGATGCCGATGGAACTCATCCGGCCGCCGCAGGTGCTGGAGCTGCTGGAAGGCGGTCAGTGAATGAAGCGCATGTCGCCGAAGTTGGGGATGATGCCGGGCATGCTCGGGGAAAGAGGCCGATGTCCGGCCGGCCAGTAGACGAAAAACGCCTTGCCGAGAAGGAAGCGTTCGGGGACGCGACCGGGCTCGGCGAAGAGGTGCTCGCGCGGGAGGCTGACCGGCTGGGGCCAGGCGCGTGCATCGGAGCTGAGCACCGAGTTGTCGCCCAGCACGAAGTATTCGTTCTCGCGTCCCTGCGCATCGCGGCCGCGGTGGAGGGTGATGGGCGACTCGGGGCTGCCGTGGGGAAGTCCCTCGAGCGCGCCGGCCGGCGCGGGGGTGTAATAGATGTCGCGCCATAGGCTGAGGTGCCACAGACGGCAGACCTGCCGCTGGGCGGCGATGCTGACGGTGGGCGGAGGGAAGCCGGCGTCCACATTCAGGGGCAATCCGTTGCGGCCCCGGATGCCGTTGCGTTGTTTGTGCCGTTGCAGCAGATCCTTGACGTCCGGGGCGTAGTGGCTGTGCAGCGAGGCATCGTGAGACGTCGTCTGCACGAGATCCTTGCCGTTGACGCGCACGGTGACACGGTAGTCGACATTGCTGAACTCCACCTGCTGCCGCCCGGCATCCAGCGGCGCTTCGCCGACAACCAGCTTCCGACCGTCGGGCAGCTCATGGTGCAGGCGCACGAGTTGGGGGAGAAACTCAGCGGTGAAACGGTGCCCCAGCTTGGTCATCGATGCCGCGAGCGGTCCCTGGCCGGCCGATCGCTCGTAGGTGAACTGGAGTTTCAGGTCGCTGACGTTCCATCGCGGCAGGTTCTGCCGGGGGGCATTCAGATAGGCATCCCTGTCGTGGTAGTTGTCGTTAAGGCCGGTCTCCTTGGTGTCGTTGTAGGCCAGCCAGTCGGTAAACGCCATGGGCTGAGGATCATCGGTGTGATGGCGGTCGAACTGGAGTTCACCGGCGCCGTCGAGATTGTTGAAGCCCAGGATCCGCGGCGAACTGGAGCGGCCGACGTCCCAACCCTCGCCGGCACTCTGGCGCCAGGGCATGCGCCAGCCATCGGTGCTGGTTGGGTAGTGATCGTTGTCGTAGACGATGCGCCACAGTGCCTCCTGGACGGGCCGGGGCTTGGTCTGGACGTGCCACCGCGGGGGGTTGCCGTCTCCCGGATGCTGCACGTAAATGTCGCCGTCGAGGATCATAAGCGTCTCGCCGGGCAGCCCCACCAGGCGTTTGATGAAGTTGGTGCCGTAGATCTGGACCTGGTTCGGCGGGGCATTCATGTTGCGCTCGCGCACGATGTCCCAGGGACTCTTGAAGACCACCACGTCCCAGCGCCGCGGCTCCTGGATCAGATACAGATACTTGAGCACCAGAATGCGGTCGCCGTAATGCACCGGGGTGTTGGTGGCCGACTGAAGCTCGTCCGCCAGCACGCGGGCGGGAACCCGGAAACGGCAGTTGGGGCAGTGCGCCGGCAATACGGTGCCGGGCCCGGTCCGGCTGGCCATCTTGACGTTGCCGTCGGCGTCCACCGGTCCGGGATAGTTGACCTGAAACTCCTGGCCGCACCGCTGGCAGGTGAAGCGCAGGTGCGCCCCCAGCAGCGTCGGAGCCATCGACCCCGAGGGAATCACAAAGGCCTCGACGACGAACGCTCTGAACACAAAAGCGAGAATGAGGGCGATGAGGATCGACTCGATGGTCTCTTTGATGCCCTCGCGGTGCGGGGCGGCCGTCTCGCTGGGGGGAGAGGATTTCGATGACACGGGCGTCTGGTCCATAAACCAACTATCGTAGGCAAACGCGCCTTCCGGGCAAAGGGCAACGTGCGGCATGTCGCTGCGGCCGCCATGGTCCCTGCCAGATCTTGCGTCCCCGCCGAGAACAGGATTGAATAGCCTTGAGAGCGGCGAATTCCTGGCGCACGCTCGGGGTGCGGTGGGCGGTCTATGCCTTTCGCAGGGGATAGCCATGGGTACGGCGCGGGAAAGGTGGCGTTCGTGCGGCGCGGCGGCAACGGTGACGCTGGTCGGGGGAGTTTCTTCGTAGCACGCTACGCCGCAAAGCGATCTTGCCGCATTTGCGGCAAATCGCTCGGTAAAATCGGTGAATTCTGAACGCGCGCCAGGGCGCGCTTTGGAGCCGACCTGGCCAGCTTACGCATGCGCTGCG
>Ga0308417_1000390_pt1 | contig 32575 bp, 29 predicted proteins | sample HotsprSampleOS65_FD_203528 | JGI IMG/M metagenome (GOLD analysis project Ga0308417, IMG submission 203528) | Hot spring phototrophic mat microbial communities from Octopus Spring, Yellowstone National Park, Wyoming, United States - 20090730_OS65 ...
CCAAGTCATCGCTCACGACCGGCTCGTAGGCGCCGGTCCTGGAGCCCAGGACGCGGAAGGCGGCCGCGCCGTAGGGGATGCAGTAGCCCTTGTGGGGGTCGGCGTTCATGAGATGCGGCGGCGTGTTGAAGATGAGCACGCGGCGGGCCTGTTTGGGGGCGACGCGCGGCTTCTGTGGCGCGGCCGCGATAATGCGCTGCTCTTCGCGGACGGGAATGCCCTCGGGGGTGCGGGGTTCCGCGGCGTGGGCGACGCTCAGGGTGAAAGCAACGAGAAGAACGGCGGCCGTTGTGCGGATGCTCATGGGGTCTCCGTTTCAGATGTCCAATGAGAGATAGTGGATCGGCGCGGTAACGTTGTCGCGGTGGGGAAAAAGCGGAGGAGGTGGGATTCGAACCCACGAGACCCTTGCGGGCCTACCGGTTTTCAAGACCGGCCCGTTCAACCGCTCCGGCACTCCTCCGAGTGGCGCGGTTCCACTGGAAAACACGCGATTGTGCCCGATTCTAGCGGCCGATCGGGCGCTTGCAACCGCCTGGCGCTGCTGGCTCTCCTGGCTCTGGTCTCTATGTCGGCAGCGAGTACCGCGGCATCGGCCTGGGCCTGCGGCTGCGCGCCGGACGACGGTATTTTTCGCCGCACGTGCGGACCGCGCACCAGAGCCGAGGTCCGCGGGAAGCCTCGCTGCCTCATGGCTCGACGGCGAGATGTCTCTGGACATTTTACGCCCCGCGCTGATACTATATGCGCTCAGCGGCTCCATGCCCGTCACACAATCACACAATAGCTGCAACGGTTGCATGACATGCCCATCTCCGAGCCGGCCGGCATTCCCATCTTCCTGCTCATCCTTGGTACTGCCACCTGTTGCGGCGCGCAGCCGTTGCCCGGATTCTTCGAGCAGCCGGCCGCGGACGCGGACCCGGACCGGCCGGTGCTGAAGATGAGCCTCAGCGACGCCTGCACCATCCGAATCGAGGATGGGCGGCTGGTCGTCGACACTCCGCTGCGCCGCGTGCGACTGGTCGATCAGCCTGTGGAGATCGCGGGCCTTGCGGGGATCTCGCGCCTTACCCTGCGGCCCGGCGTGCTGGAGTTCCACAACATCGGCCCGGCCACGCGAGGTCGTCCGTCGCGGCTGTCGATCCGCGTTTCCACCAACCGCAACCACACGGTGGACATCGAGCGCTTCGACGGCGAGCGCAGCGTGCAGTACAGCGATCAGCGGATGTATTACTCCAACGGCGTGCGCCTGAGCGTCTACAGCTCACTGGGGTATCTCGTGCACAGCGTGCAGGCCGACGACTTCGCGTCGCTGTGCCGGGAGCATCCGGCCGACGTGTATCGTTATCTGGGTCCGCTGTTGCGTCTGTTCAATACGGAGGGGGTCTTCGCCTTCAATCCGCGCCTGGCGCGATGGGTGCTGCCGCCGCGGCGGCCGGTCGAGCAGGTTGCCCCAATGGTCCTGGGGCTGCTGGGGCAGTTGGAGTCGCCGCAACTGGAGGTGCGTCAGCAGGCGTTCGAGCGGCTGGCCGCTCTGGGCAACGATGCCGTGGAGCCGCTGCGGGCATTGGATCGACGTGCGCTGTCGCCCGAACAGCAGGTGAAGGTAGATGCGCTGCTGCACGAATATGAGGGGCTGACAAAGGAGCAGGTGCAGACGCTGCGGCAGGATCCGGGGTTTCTGCTTGACTGTCTGTATGGCGCGCCCGTCGAGCTGCGCCGCTGGGCTGCGGAGTATCTGGCCGCGCTGCTGGGGGAGTCGATCTGCTTCGATCCCGACTCGGATCCGCTGGAGCAGGCGCCGATTGTCGAAGCACTGCGGCGCAAGCTGGTTCGGACCGACGCCGCATCCACCGACCGCCGGCCGCAACAGGTGTCCATGCGATAGGCGACGAGGCGTGCGTGAGGCCGGAGCGAGCGGGGGGTCTGCGATGGCCGGCAGGGGGTCAAGCAGGGGACAATTTTGTCCTTTTTGACTTGCATGGGGGGGAGGGGCGCGGTAAGATACACTTGGTGAATTATTTCACATGAAGTCGGGGCGGTTTTGCGCCAGCGAGGTCCTATGACGGTCTTGACTGCGCCAACTCTCGCGGAACCCGTGCCCCAGGACGACCCCCAGGTCGACCTGCGACTGCTGGACCGCATTCTCGAAGAGTTCCAGGGAAACACCACCGCGGTGATCCCCATTCTCCAGCGGGCCCAGGACGCCTTGGGGTATCTGCCCCGCTCGGCACTGCGCTACATCTCCCAGAAAACGCTAATCCCGCTCCAGCAGCTTTACGGGGTGGCCACGTTCTACACCCAGTTCCACCTCAAGCGCCGCGGTCGCCACGTTGTCCGAGTGTGCGACGGCACAGCCTGCCACGTGCGCGGCTCAGGCAAGTGCGTCGAGTCGCTGGAGAAGTCGCTGGGTTTGCGGCCGGGCACGACGACACAGGACTACAAGCTGACACTGGAGATTGTGTACTGCCTGGGCTCCTGTGGACTGTCGCCGGTGGCCCTGGTGGATGACAAGGTGCATGGAAGGCTGACGCCCGATGAGCTGGTCAGGCAGTTGGCGGCGTTGGAGTAGGGGAGGCACGGAGGTGAGGAGAGCGACGCAGCGACGGAGCGACGAAGAGGAGGCAGGCAGGCCGAGGCGAAGTTTGAACGGCAAACAGCAACTGGCAACTAACTCAACACTCTGCACTCAGGACTCAGCACTCAGGACTCAGCACTCAGCACTCAGCACTCAGCACTCCAACCAGCAACGAACCATGCCAATCCTCAAAACACTCCAAGACCTGACGCTGCTGCGGAACAACGTCCGCCAGACCATGGCGGCGGATTTGAACACGGGCACGGCCATTTACGTCGGCATGGGAACGTGCGGAATTGCCGCCGGAGCACGCCAGACCATGGAGGCCATCCAGGCCGAGCTGGAAAAGCGCCGCATCGACGCGCGCGTCTCCGCCGTCGGTTGCATCGGAATGTGCGTCAAGGAGCCGCTGGTGGATATTCAGCAGGGCGGCGGCTCTCACGTGCTCTACGCCAACATCCGTCCCGACATGGTCGGCAGGCTCATCGAGGAGCACGTGATAAACGGCCGGCCGGTCCGCCAGTGGGTCATCTGCCGGATACCGGCCGAGCAGGCGGCGGAGGTGTAAGTTGCAGGACCCCGGCTCGCTCCCGGATGCCAGTTTAGCGGAAGTGAAACATGAACAGCCAGCAAGCTGCTGACAGATCAATGCTCGCGGGGGCGTCGGCGGATCGGATTCAACTGGTGGTCTGCTGCGGCACAGGTTGCGCGGGCGCCGGGCAGGCCATTTGCGCCGCGCTGGAGGCACAGGTCAAGCGGCAGGGACTGGAGGCGGCGGCCGAAGTGATGCCCGGGCCATGCCGGGGCATGTGCCAGATGGCACCGACGGTGGCGGTGCTTCCCGACGGCCTGCTGTACTGCCGGGTGCGCGCGGAGGATGCGGCCGAGATCGTCAGCCAGACGCTGGGCGAGGGACGGGCGGTCCGGCGGCTGCTGTATCAGGAGCCGGCCGAAATCCAGTCGCTGCCGACGTGGAAGGAGCTGCCATTCTTCAGCAAGCAGGTGCGGATCGCGCTTCACAACTGCGGATTTGTCGACCCCGAGCAGATCAACGACTACATCGCGCGCGACGGCTATCGGGCGCTGGGCAAGGTGCTGACGGAGATGACGCCCGAGAGCGTCATCAAGGAGATGAAGGACTCGGGTCTGCGCGGGCGGGGCGGTGCCGGGTTCCTGACGGGACTGAAGTGGGAGTTGTGCCGCAAGGCAGCGGGAGACGTGAAGTACGTCGTGTGCAACGCGGACGAGGGCGACCCCGGCGCGTTCATGGACCGCTCCATCCTGGAGAGCGACCCCCACAGTGTGGTCGAGGGAATGGCCATCGCGGCCTACGCCATCGGCGCTCGCCAGGGGTTTATCTACTGCCGTGAGGAGTATCCGCTGGCCATCTCCCGACTTCAGGCGGCCATCGAGGATGCGCGGGAGTACGGGCTGCTGGGCGAGAACATTCTGGGCAGCGGCTTCTGTTTTGACATCGCGCTGAAGGAGGGCGCCGGCGCGTTCGTCTGCGGAGAGGAGACGGCGCTGATCGCCTCCATCGAGGGCCGTCGCGGCGAGCCGCGCCCCCGTCCGCCGTTTCCTGCGGTCTCGGGGCTGTGGGGCAGGCCGACGAACATCAACAACGTCAAGAGCTACGCCATGACCCCCCAGATCATTCGCAAGGGCGCCAAATGGTTCAGCTCGATCGGAAGCCCCAAATCGCCGGGCACGGCGATCTTTGCCCTGACCGGCAAGATCAACAACACAGGCCTGATCGAAGTGCCCATGGGCATCCCGCTGGGCGACATCATCTTCGACATCGGCGGCGGCGTGCCCAGGGGCAAGCATTTCAAGGCCGTGCAGACGGGTGGGCCCCTGGGTGGATGCCTGCCGGCGCAGTCGCTGAACACGCCGGTGGACTTCGATTCGCTTCAGGAGGCCGGGGCGGTGATGGGCTCCGGCGGCATGATCGTCGTCGATGACGACACGTGCATGGTGGAGTTCGCCAAGTATTTCCTCCAGTTCGCGGCCGCCGAGTCCTGCGGCAAGTGCATTCCCTGCCGCGTGGGCGGCCAGCGGCTGCTGGAGGCGCTTCAGCGGATCACCGAGGGCAAGGGATCGCGGAAGGACATGGCGATCATCCGCGAAGTGTCGCAGCACATGATGAACACGTCGCTGTGCGGGTTGGGGCAGCGGACCCCCGGACCGGTCTTGGCGGCGCTGCGCTTCTTCGAGGAGGAATTCCGCACCCACATCGACGATGGCATCTGCGCGGCCGGGCAGTGCAAGCCGCTGGTTCGAGCCAGGTGCATCAACACCTGCCCGGCCGGGGTAGACACGCCCGCGTACCTGGCCATGATCGCGCAGGGACGCTACGCCGAGGGGCTGGAGATTCACCGCGAGCGCAATCCGTTTGCCCTGATCTGCGGGCGGGCGTGCCCGGCGTTCTGCGAAAGCAAGTGCCGCCGCGGCGAGCTGGACGATCCGATCGCCATCCGGCTGGTCAAGCGGTTCATGGCCGACCACGAGATGAGCAGACCGTGGACGCCGCCGCCGCTGGGCACACCCCAGGAGCGCGAGGCGGCGTCGAAGAAGAAGGTGGCGGTGGTTGGGTCGGGCCCGGCGGGGCTGACGGCGGCGCTGCGGCTGGCTCAGTATGGGTACAAGGTGACGGTGTTCGAGAAGTTGTCGGTGCCGGGGGGGCATGATGAGCTGGTCGATCCCCCAGTACCGCCTGCCGCGCGAGCCGCTGCTGGCGGAGATCGACAACGTGCGTCGGGCGGGTGTCCAGATTCTCTGCGGCAAGGCCCTTGGGCAGGACTTCTCGCTGGATGAGCTGACGGGGCCCATGGGGTTCAACGCCGTGATCCTGGCCATCGGCGCCCATCGCAGCCGCAGGCTTGGCATCCCCGGCGAGGACAAGCAGGGCGTGATCGACGGCATCGACTTCCTGCGCGAGGTGGCGGCCGACTCATGGGCATCGCTCACGGGCGCGAAGGGCAAGGTGCCGGACATGGCCGGCAAGCGCGTGGGCGTAGTGGGGGGCGGGGATGTGGCCATCGACGCCGCGCGGGTGGCGCTGCGTTGCGGAGCCCGCGAGGTGCATGTCATGTACCGCCGCACCGGCGATGACATGCCGGCGGCGCACCTGCCCGAGGAAATCGAGGCGGCGCTGCACGAGGGTGTCCACATCCACACCCTGGTGAACCCCGTCGAGGTGCTGGGCAACGGCCGCGTCAGCGGCGTGCGCCTGCAGCGACAGCGCCTGGTCGAGTTCGACAACAGCGCGCGTCGCAAACCCGCCCCGACCGACGAAACCTTCACCCTCAACCTGGACTATCTGATCCCGGCGATCGGTCAGACGCCCGATCTGTCGTGGATGAAGGGACTGGACCTGGAAATCAGCGGGTCAAAGACCCTGGTCGTCAACGAGTCGTACTGTACGAGCCGCCCGGGCGTCTTCGCGGCCGGTGACGCCGTGAGCGGACCGGCGACCATCGTTCAGGCGGTGGCCCAGGGCAACCTGGTGGCGGCGTCGGTCCATCACTGGCTGAAGACCGGCGAACTGGCCCGGCCGAGGTTCATCACGCCGCGCCACGACATCCCGCTGACGTACAACATGGACGAGATGGCGTCGGCGCGGCGGCCGGCCACGCCGCGGCTGAGCGTGGCCGAGCGCGAGGGCAACTGGCGCGAGGTGGAGGTCGGTCTGAGCGAGGAAGCCGCCCGTGCGGAGGCCAGGCGCTGCCTGCGTTGCGATCTGGAATGGCTGGACGTGGTCGGCATCGAGCGGCCGGTGCCGATTCGATAGCCGCGGATGAATGAGGACAACGGAGCCGTACATGAGCGAGTCGGCGGTGGTGAATATCACGATCAACGGGCAGGCGGTGGCCGCCCGGGCGGGGCAGACGGTGATGCAGGCCGCGGCGGCGGCCGGCATCGACATTCCCGGTCTGTGCAATCATCCGCATCTGAAGCCCGAGGGCTCATGCCGCATCTGTGTGGTGGAGATCGAGCGCCAGCGGGGGCTTCAGCCGGCGTGCACGTTTCCGGTCAGCGAGGGACTGGTCATCCAGACGGAGACGCAGCGCGTGGTGGAGGCGCGCAAGTTCGCGCTTCACATGATCTTCTCGGAGCGCAGCCACTACTGCATGTTCTGCCCGGCCAGCGGCAGCGCTCAGAGCAGCGACTGCGAGCTTCAGCGGCTGGGATATCGCTACGGGCTGGACTGCTGGACCTACGCGCCCAACTACCAGAAGAGCTGGCCCATGGACGCCACGCGGAAATGGTTCGTCATGGACCACAGCCGCTGCATCCTCTGCCGGCGGTGCGTGAGGGCGTGCGCCCAGATCGCGGCCAATTTCACGCTGGGCGTCCACCAGCGCGGGGCGCGGACGATGATCTGCGCCGATGACGACGTGCCGTTCGGGAGTTCCTCCTGCATCGAGTGCGGCACGTGCCTTCAGGTCTGTCCCACCGGAGCGCTGACGGACCGCTTCAGCTCCTATTGCGGGCATGAGAGTGACGTGACGCGGACGGCGGCCGTGTGCGTGGGCTGCTCGGCAGGCTGCGGGATCGAAGCGGTCACGCGCGACAACCAGCTTCTGCGCGTGGAGGGCGACTGGAACGCCGGCAACGAGGGACTGCTGTGCTCTGTGGGACGCTTTGGAGTGCTGGAGCCCAAGCCGCCGCGGATTCTCAATCCGCAGGTGAGACAGGATTGGCGGCTGGTGGAGGTGGACTGGGACAGGGCGCTGGCTGTGATCGCCGAGAAGGTGCAGCAGGCCGGGTCGGTGGCCGGACTGATCTCGCCCCGGTCGACCAACGAGACACTGGCGTCGTTCGCGTGGTTCTTTCAGGAGGTGCTCAAGAGCAACGAGGTGGCCCTGCTGTACGGCGAGGTGCCGCCGATGCTACTGGGACGCACCGCCGCCCTGCGCGACGTGGCGTCGGCCGACTGCGTGGTGGTGATCGGCGGCGATCCGATGCACCATCAGCGCGTGCTGGGGCAGCTTGTGAAGCGCGCGTACTACGCGGGCGCGCGGATCATCATCGTCAACGACGCCGCGACCGAACTGGACAAGTACGCCCATGTGCGCATGGACCTGGAGGACATCTCGCAGCGGGTGGCCTCGCCCTTCGAGCGGCTGAGGCGCACGTATCACCTGCGGGCCGGCGTCTTCACCCAGCTACGGAACTCCCTCCAGACGGCCAGCCGTCCGGTTGTGCTGTGCGGAAGCGGCCTGACGACGACGCTGTACACAGCGCTGCGGTCGCTGCCGCAACACGTCAAGTTCCTGCCGCTGGTGCGCGGCACCAACACGGCCGGGGCAGCGCGGCTGGGTCTGAGCACGCGCAGCGTACAGGGCGAGGTGCTTTACGTGCTGCTGGGCGATGACATGCCCGACGGCATGAACCTGCCGGAGCGGCGGTTCACCATCGTGCAGGCGGCCTACCGCTCGGCGTGGACCGATGCGGCGGATGTGGTGCTGCCGGCGCAGTTGTGGTCGGAGCGCAAGGGACACATCCGCAACATCGAGGACCGTGCCATAGCGGTAATGCCGCTGTTGACGCCCCCCAGGTCGGTGCGCACCGACTGGGACCCGCTACTTCAGCTTGCGATGCGGATGGGATACGGACTGTCGTTTGAGGAGATCGCGGCGATTGCGAATGCGGTGTGAGGAAGGCACGAAGCTACGAAGGCACGAACGCACACAGGCACGAAGGCACAAGGTGTGCGCGGGTCTCAGGACTCAGCACTCAGGACTCAGCACTCGCAATCGAGACAGGAGTTAGAACCAATGCCCGATAAAGTGACCATCGCCAGCGACTGGTTGACCGGGTGCGCCGGATGTCATATGTCGCTGCTCGATATCGACGAGCGGCTGCTGGCCCTGCTGGAGGTCGCCTCGCTGACCGCGACGCCGATCACGGATCTGAAGCATCCGCCGGCCTGCGGTGTCGATGTCGGCATTCTGGAGGGGGCGGTCAACAACACGGCCACCGAGGAAGTCGCCCGTCGGATGCGGGCCCGCTGCAAGGTGCTGGTGGCCCTGGGCGACTGCGCCGTCTTCGGCGGCGTGCCGGCGATGCGCAACTGCGTCGGTCGCCAGGAGGCCCTGCGGCGTGCCTACGTCGAGACGGAAAGCACCGTGGATGGGAAAGTTCCGGAGGATCCGGAACTGGCGAAGATGCAGAGCACCCGCGCCCTCAATCAGGTCGTGGATGTGGATGTTTACGTGCCCGGCTGCCCGCCCTCGGCGGATGCGATCTTCCACGCGCTGAGCGAGCTGGCGGCCGGACGCAAACCGGTCTTGAGCCCGGGATACCTGGACTGGCACTGAGACTGCCAAGGAGAATCCGATGTCCGCAATCCAGCCCGCCGTTGGACAGCACGCGTTTCTGGCGCGAGCGGGACTGTCGCGCCTGGTGGAAGCGCTGAAGGCCGACGGCTACACGGTCATGGCTCCGATCCTTCGACAGGGCGTGCTCGCCCTGGGAGCGATCGACTCGGCGGAGCAGATACCCCGCGGGGTGCGGGACGAGCAGGAGGCCGGTCGTTACCGGCTGGCGCGGTCCGATCCCGACCTGTTTTTTCAGTATGTGGTGGGGGCGGACTCGCCCAAGCGCTTCCTGATTCCGCCCTCGCTGCCGCTGTTCGACCTGCGCCTGCAGGACGGCTCTTTCGTTTTCAGGAACACCATGCCCCGCCCGCCTAAACTGGCGCTGCTGGGAATCCGCCCCTGCGATCTGGCGGCGATCCACGCCCTGGACCGCGTCTTCGCCAGCCGCAGTCGCTGCGAGACGGATGTCTACTTCAACCGCGTGCGCCAGCAGTTGCTCACCATCGTGGTCAACTGCACCCGCCCCGGCGGCACCTGCTTCTGCAACTCGATGGGAACGGGGCCGGCCGCGACGGAGGGCTTTGACCTGTCGCTGACGGAACTGCGGGCCGGTTTCGTGCTGAAGGTCGGCTCGGCGCGCGGGGCCCAGCTCGCGGCGAAGCTGGAGCTGCGCGAGCCTTCTCCCGCCGAGCTGGAGCTGATGGAGCTGCGGCTGGATCAGGCCCGAGAGCACATGGGCCGCCACATGCAGACCGCCGGGCTGGCCCAAATCCTGGAGCAGAACCCCGAACATCCGTATTGGCAGGAGATCGCCAGCAAGTGCCTGGGCTGCGGCAACTGCACCATGGTCTGCCCCACCTGTTTCTGCAGCTCCATGGTGGATGGCAACGATCTGGCCAGCGGCGAGGCGTCGCGAACGCGCCTGTGGGATTCCTGTTACACGCACCAGTTCACTTACACGACCGCCGGCCCGGTGCGGGCTTCGATTCGCGGGCGCCATCGCCACTGGGTTCGCCACAAGCTCAGCACGTTCTGGGAGCAGTTCAACTGCAGTGGCTGTGTGGGCTGCGGCCGCTGCATCACCTGGTGCCCGGTGGGCATCGACATCACGGCCGAGGTGGCCGCCATCCGCGGTCGCGCGGATCAGGCCGCGGCCCGGCCGCAGGAAAGCGAGGTGTTGTCATGACTGCCACAGCCACACCCGCCTACGCGCCGCCGGTGTGCGGCCTGGACACAATGATGCCCGTGGCCGCACGCATCGTCTCCGTGCGTGAGGAGAACTTCAACACCAGCACCTTCCGCCTGGAGATATGCGACGAGGCCATCCGGCGCATCTACCGCTGGCACCCCGGACAGTTCAATATGCTGTACGTTCCGGGTGTGGGGGAGGCGGCGATCTCCATCAGCTCCGACTCGGAAAACCCCCAGTCACTGGAGCACACCATCCGCGTCGTGGGCTCGGTGACGCGGGCCATCACCCGTCTGGGCCAGGGCGGGATCATCGGCCTGCGCGGCCCGTTCGGCCAGGGCTGGCCGGTGGAGGGACTGGAAGGCCGCGACATCGTCATCGTCAGCGGCGGCATCGGGCTTGCCCCGCTGCGGCCCGTGGTCTACTACCTGCTGCGCCACCGCAGCCGATACAGGCGGGTGATCCTGCTGTACGGCTGCCGGACGCCCGCCGACCGGCTCTACACCGACGAGCTGGAGCAGTGGACCAGCGGCGAGTCCATCGACGTGCTGGTGACGGTGGACAATGCCACGCCCGGATGGGTGGGGCCGGTGGGCGTGGTCACCAAGCTGCTCCAGCGCATCAAGGTCAACGCCGAGCGCACCAGCGTGCTGGTGTGCGGCCCGCGCATGCTCAACCGCGTGGCGGCCTGGAGTTTCCTGCAGCTCCATGTTCCCCCCGAGCAGGTCTTCGTGAGCCTGGAGCGCAACATGCACTGCGGCTTCGGGCGCTGCGGGCACTGCCAGTACGGCCCGCGCTTCGTGTGCAAGGACGGCCCGGTCTTCCGTTTCGCCGACATCGCGGACATCTTCGCGAAGGAGGAGATATAACCATGCCACAGCAGGTCATACCCTCGGGCGCCAAGCCCAAGCTGGCGGTGTACAAGTTCTCCAGTTGCGACGGATGCCAGTTGTCGCTGCTGAATCTCGAGGACCAGCTCCTGGACCTGGTCGGGGCCGTGGAGGTCGCCTACTTCCTGGAGGCGCGCAAACGCGAGCTGCCGCCCCCCTACGACATCGCCCTGGTCGAGGGCAGCATCTCTACCCCCGAAGAGGCCGAGCGCATCCACAAGGTCCGTCACGACTCGAAGTTCCTGGTTGCCATCGGCGCCTGCGCCACCTCCGGGGGCATCCAGGCCCTGCGCAACTGGGCCGACGTCGCCGAGTACAACCGTCTGGTCTACGCCTCGCCCCAGTACATCCGCACGCTGGACACGGCCACCCCCGTCGCCAGCCACGTCTTTGTCGATTTCGAGCTGCGCGGATGTCCGGTCAACGCCATGCAGCTCCTGGAGCTGCTTTCGGCGGTGCTCGTGGGGCGAAAGCCCAATATCCCCACGCACAGCGTCTGCATCGAATGCAAACGCCAGGGCCTGCCCTGCGTGCTGGTTTCCGAAGGCAAGCCGTGCCTCGGACCCATCACCCAGGCCGGCTGCGGAGCGCTGTGTCCGGCGTGCGCCCGGCCGTGTTACGGGTGCTTCGGGCCCATGGAGCAGCCGAACATCGACTCCCTGGGCGCCCGTTTCTCGGAGTGGCGCTACAGCCCCCGGGAAATGAAGCGCATGCTGCGTCTGTTCAACGGATATCTGGAACCCTTCAAACAAGCGAGCGATCACTATGAGCGACTCGAACAAAAACAGTGAGCGCACCATCCGCGTGGGCGCGCTGGCGCGCGTCGAGGGCGAGGGGGCGCTGCACCTGAGCATGCGCAACGGCCGCGTCGAGCAGGTGCGACTGGAAATCTACGAGCCGCCGCGGTTTTACGAGGCCTTCCTGCGCGGCCGCGACTTCCGCGAGGTGCCCGACATCACGGCGCGCATCTGCGGCATCTGTCCCGTGGCGTATCAGATGGGCTCGTGCCACGCCCTGGAGAAGGCGATGGGCGTCTTCGACCAGATCGACCCGCCCATCCGCACTCTGCGCAACCTCCTCTACTGCGGCGAGTGGATCGAGAGCCACATCCTGCACATGTTCATGCTCCACCTGCCCGATTTCCTGGGCTACGAGAGCGTGATCACCATGGCCGCCGACCATGGGCCGGTCGTCAAGACGGCGCTGAAGCTCAAGAAGCTGGGCAACGAAATCCTGGCGGCCGTGGCGGGCCGCGCCGTCCACCCGGTGGGCGTGTGCGTCGGGGGTTTCTATAAGGCGATGGAACCGGCCCGCGCTCAGGCTCTGCTGCCCGAAGTCCGCTCCGCGCTGGATGAGATGTGCAACCTGACGCTGTTCCTGGCCGAGAAGATCGAGTATCCCGACTTTGAGCGCTCCTACGAGTTCGTCGCGCTGTGCCCCGAGAACGAGTATCCGATGAACCTGGGCCGCATCCGCTCCAACCGCGGGCTGAACGTCGACCAGGAGGAGTTCGGGCAGGCTATCGAGGAGCGTCACGTGCCGCACTCGACAGCGCTGCACTCGATCATCAAGGGCCGCGGGGCCTACATGGTCGGTCCCCTGGCGCGGCTGAACCTCAACCACGAGAAGCTGCACCCCCGCGCCGCCGAGCTGCTGCCGAAGGTCTGCGCCGCGGTGAAGAGGGATCTGCCGTGGCGCAATAACTTCCTGAGCCTGCCGGCGCGGGCGCTGGAGACGGTCCACGCCCTGGCCCCGGCCGCCGACATCCTGGAACGCTATCAGCCGCCTCCCCGCCCGTTCGTGCCGATCACGCCGCGGGCCGGCTCCGGCGGACACGGCACCGAGGCCCCGCGCGGCATCTGCTGGCACCACTACCGCACCAACGCCGACGGCACCATCGCCAGCGCCGGTATCATCCCCCCCACCAGCCAGAACCAGATGACCATCGAGGAGGACCTCTGGCAACTGGCCGAGCAGATCACCGACCTCGCGGACGATCAGGCCTGTCAGCGCTGCGAACACCTGATCCGCAACTACGACCCGTGCATCAGTTGCTCGGTGCATTTCCTGAAGTTCAGCAGGAGCTTTGATGGCGAGCCCGCGCCCGCGCGCTGATGGAGGACTAACGATGGCGGATGTTGCGCCCGTGCTGGTGGCGGCCTGCGGCAACGCGATGGCCGGCGACGATGCTTTCGGCCCGGCGGTGGCCGCCGCCCTGCGCCGCGAGAGCCCGGCTCATTGCCAGGTCATCGACCTGGGCATGGCACCGACGGCGCTGCTGGATCATCTTCAGGGTCGCGCCGCTCTCATCATCGTTGACGCGGCGGAGGCGCCCGACGCCGGCGATGACCTGATGGAGTTCGACTGGGATTCGCCGGCCCGGCCGGCCCTGGTCCGTCAGGAGCAGCTCAGCACGCACGGTCTCTCGATCGCCGCGCAGATCGAGCTGGCCCGGGCGATGGGACTGCTGCCGGAAGTTGTCAAACTGATCGCGGCACCCGTCGGCGAGGCACAACTGGGCCGGCCCATGGACGCCGCCGCCCGGCTCGTCGAGCGGGCCGCCGCCCGCGTCCGCGCCCTGGCCGCCGAGCTGGCACGAGCCTCAGCCGGGGACGTGTCTTAGGCTGTTTTGGAGTATCTCATGGGACGTCAGATCACCATCGAGCCGGTCACCCGGATCGAGGGACATGCGAAGGTAACCGTGCAGCTCGACGACCGCGGCCACGTGGAGCGGGCGCGCCTGCACGTCAACGAATTCCGCGGCTTTGAGAAGTTCTGCGAGGGCCGGCTCTTCTACGAAATGCCGCAGATCACCGAGCGCATCTGCGGCATCTGCCCCGTAAGCCATCACCTGGCCTCGATCAAGGCCTGCGACCAGATCATCGGCGTCGACCCGCCGCGCCCCGCGGCGCTGCTGCGCGAGCTGATGCACATGGGGCAGATGATCCAGTCGCACTCCATGCACTTCTTCGAACTGGCCGGGCCCGACCTGCTGCTGGGCTTCGACGCAGATCCGGCCATCCGCAACGTCGTCGGCATCGTGCGCCAGCACCCTGACATCGCTCTCAAGGCCGTCGCCCTGCGCAAGTTCGGCCAGGAGATCATCGCCCGCCTGGGCGAACGGCGCGTGCATCCGGTGTTGGCCGTGCCCGGCGGCGTCAACCGGGCGCTGTCCACGGCCGACCGCGACGCCATGCTGGCGCAGATACCGCACATGCTCGGTTACGTTCAGGAGGGCATCGCGGTAATGAAAGGGTGGATGGAGCAGCATCAGGAGGAGATGAACACGTTCGCGACCTTCCCCACCATGTATCTGGGCATGGTCGGCGAGGACAACTCCGTGGCGCTGTACGACGGCGAGCTGCGCCTGGTCGATGCCCAGCGGCACCAGGTCGAGCGCTTCGACGGGCGGCGATACCTCGATTACATCGCCGAGCACGTGGAGGACTGGTCGTATCTGAAGTTCCCCTATTACCGCAAGCTGGGGTGGCCGGCCGGCGTCTATCGCGTCGGCCCGCTGGGCCGGTTGAACGCGGCCGGGCGCATGGCGACGCCCGCGGCCCAGAAGGAGCTGATGATCTACCGGCAGATGGCGGCCAACGGCGCGGTCGAGGGCTCGCTTTACTACCATTACGCGCGTCTGATCGAGGACCTGTACGCCATCGAGCGGGCGCAGCAGATCCTGGAGGACCCGCAGGTCACGTCCAAAGACATCCGCGTCAATGCCGACGTTACCAACCGCGAGGGCGTGGGCGTCATCGAGGCGCCCCGCGGCACGCTCTGGCACCACTACTGGGTCGACGAGACCGGCCGCATCGAGAAGCTCAACCTGATCGTGGCCACCGGCAACAACAACTACGCCATGAGCCGGGCCGTGGAGGAAGTGGCCAGACAGTACATCCAGGGCGAGCCTGTGAGCGAAGGCGCGCTCAACCGCATCGAGGCGGCCATCCGCGCCTACGACCCGTGCCTCTCGTGCTCGACCCACGCCGTCGGCCATATGCCGCTGGTGGTGGATGTGTACGACCACATCGGCCGCCACGTCGACCGCCGCTGCCGCGGCGCGGAGGGGTGACACCGCGCGGCCGAGGGTTCAGGGTTCAGGGTTCAGGGTTCAGTGGGGAGCGTGCGGGAAAGGACGAAACCAGAAGCCCGAAGGCCGAAACGGGTGACTGGTCGGGCGGCTGGTTGGGGATGTCAGTGGTCAGTTGTCCGTGGTCAGTGGACGGGTCATTGGTCCGGTGGTCAGTTGGGGCGGAGGAGATCGCGCGGAGGCGGTGGGGAATCACAGAGGACACGGCGGGCGCAGAAGACACGGAGACGGCGTTGAGGGGGGGAGGCGTGGCAGGGCGGTCGTGGGCCTGGGCGGATAGGGACAGCGAAGAGAAGATCGCGCAGAGACGCTGAGGCGCCGAGAAGAGGGAGTGCCAAAGGCTGCGTCTTGCTGTGTCTTCTCTGCGCCACTGCGTCTCAGCGCGAAGCCGTGATTGGCGGGGCGCGGTGTGGCCGGCGAAGCAGGCGCGACGGGAATGTCCTGCGCCCCCTGCCGGACATTGCCGATCCCGCCGACGCAGGCGTGTGTGCCCGTTCTTCCGGGCGAGGGCGCCGCCGGGCCCTTCCCCGGCCCTCCCGCCGTGCGTACCGGGGGAGGCAATGGATGGCTGCGCGGCCGCGCCCCGGGGCCTGGCGGAAATCCGGGCACACTCACGCAGGCCCGCAGGCGGCCGGGACTACCGTTTTGCCCCGTTCCGTCCTAACATACCTCGCGGCCGGGGCCGGCCACGAGGAGTCCGTATGCGGCATGTGATTTCGGCATTGGTGATGAACGAACCCGGGGTGCTGGCGCGGGTCGCGGGCATGTTCTCCGCCCGCGGGTTCAACATCGACTCGCTGGTCGTCGGACGCACCGAGAACCCGGAACTCTCGCGCATGACCATCGTCGTCAACGCCGACGACAACACCCTTGAACAGGTGCGCAAGCAACTGGCCAAGCTCGTCGAGGTGGTGAAGGTGCGCGACTTCACCGGCACCGCCTACGTCGAGCGCGACCTGTTGCTGCTGAGCGTGAGCGTGGCCCAGGGCAAGCGCAGCGAGGTGATGGAGACGGTGGCGCTGTTCCGGGGGCATATCGTGGACGTCAGCCGCGACAGCCTGATGGTTGAGCTGTCGGGCACGGAGGACAAGCTCGAGGCGTTCGTGGAGCTGATGAAGCCCTACGGGATCGAGGAGCTGGCCCGCACCGGCGTCATCGCCATGGCCCGCGGCACGCAGAACGCGCGCGACAAGGCGGCCGCCGCTGCCTCCAGGCCGCGCTCGCGCAGTCTGGACGCGCCGGCGGCCCCGGCCCTGCCGCCGAGCTGAGGCATGGCATCGCACTACTACCAGTGGCGGCGCGGGCAGGTCCACTACCAGATGCGCGGCATGGGCGATCCGGTGGTGCTGATCCACAACGTCTACCCCGGCGCCAGCCACGAGGAGTACCACCGCAACATCCCCGAACTGGCCCGCCGCTTCACCGTCTACGCGCCCGACCTGCTGGGCTTCGGGCTCAGCGATGCCCCGCGCATGAAGTACACCGCCCAGACCTGCATCGAGCTGATCTTCGATTTCCTCACCGAGGTCGTGAAGCGGCCGGCGCACGTCGTCTCGGCCGGGCTCAGCAGCGCCTACGTCACGGAGGTGGCCGCGTGGCGGGCGGGGCTGTTTCGCGGGCTGGTGTTTCTCTGTCCGCGCAGCGAGCCGACGGGGCTTGACTCGCCGCGCTGGTTCGCGCCCGTCCGCCGTCTTTTCCTCAGCACTCCCGCCCTGGGGCGAGGTTTTTATGAGACCATCGCCAGCGAAGGCGAACTGCGGCGGTTTCTTCACGAATGCTTCTACAGCTCGCGCGCTGTCAATGACGATCTGGTGCGACGACTCGTCAAACACGCGGCGCGGCCGGGCTCCATCCACGCCTACGCCAGTCTCATCACGGGGTATCTGGACTGGTCGCTGCTGTCGTCGCTGCCGCGGGTGACGGTGCCGATCCTGTTGATCTGGGGCCGCCAGGCCCGTCCCACGCCCGTGGAGCACAGCGTGCGGCTGGTGGCGCTGGCCCAGCGCTGCCGCCTGGAGGTGATCGAGAACGCCGGCGCCTGGGTCCACGACGAACAGTCGGCGCGCGTAAACGCGCTGATTTCCGACTGGTGCGCGGGCCTGTGCGACACGCCGGCAACCAGCTCTGGTCCGGCGGCCGGCCGATAAGCCGCCGGGAGTCGGGCGGGCAATCGGCGCTTGACTTGAGGCCGGATGGGCGCTGAAATCATGATGATAGAACACTGAACTGGTGCCAAATGGAGATGCACATGACCAACAGAAGATCGATCTGGCCGACGGCGTTGTTCGCGGCGGTGTTGATGTTCCTGTCCCTGGGCGCCTGGGTGCTGTTCGGGGGCAGCGCCAGCCCCCCGGCGCGCACGGTGGAGGAACTGGCCAAGGAGGGCTACGCGGGTCGGCCCGACACCTGGACGGCTCACTCGGCGCTGCTGGGTAAGCCGATGCCGAAACTCGAGCTGTCGGACTGGATCGGCGAGCCCGTGAAGCCCCAGGACATGAAGGGCAAGATTGTGATCGTGGACTTCTGGGCCACGTGGTGCGGTCCATGCATCGCGAGCATTCCGCACAACAACGAGCTGTGGAAGAAATACGCCGAGCGGGGCGTGGTGCTGGTGGGGGCCTGTGGTGGCGGGGGCGAGCAGCGCATGGCCGACGTGGCCCGCCAGCAGAAGATCGCCTACCCGACCGCTCGCGTGTCGCCCGAGTCGACCGAGGCGTGGCACGTGCGATTCTTCCCCACCTATGCGATCGTCGACCGGCTGGGCAACCTGCGGGCTGTAGGCGTGCGGCCGGACTACGTGGAGCGGATCGTTGAGGCGCTGCTGGCGGAGGATCCGCCGAAGACGGCCGCTAATCCGCCTGCGCCCAGCGAAGGCTGAGCGGTGGGTGCGGCTATCGGACCTGAAGCTGTCCACAAGGCGTTTGGCGGGGGTGTGCAGGTCGGCGCGGGAGTTGGGGGTGTGGTTCATGCGCGAAGGGCAGGCGGGGGAGGGGAAAACTCCGATTGGCTGTCGAACGTAAGAGTGATGTTTCGCATTCCGCGACCTATGATGAGAACGGCGGGAATCCGACAATTCGCAGTGCGGATGTGATTGGCACCGCCGGATTGCCCGATGCTCACCTCAGAGCAGCAGTACGCAGACAGAACGGATTCGTCGCGGCGGAGCGGGCCGTCGGGCGCCTGGCACCGCCGATTCAATGGAGACAACGATGCCAACCAAGACCAACCCGATCGTGGCGATTGTCGACCGCAAGCTGGACCGCAGCGGGTTTCGCGAGCAGCACTGGGAAGGCAGCTTCTGGGAGTATCTGGACCTGGTGGCCGAAAACCCGGCCGTGGCCCGCAACGCCTTCCAGCGCGTGTACGACATGATCCTGAGTTTCGGGTACGAGAACTTCACACAGTTCAAGCAGGAGTATATCCGCTATCACTTCTTCTCGGACCCCATCGAGCACGGCGTGGACGCGATCTACGGGCTGGAGAAGGCGCTGATGCAGCTCGTGGACTTCTTCAAGTCGGCGGCCCAGGGCTACGGAACGGAGCGGCGGATTCTGCTTCTGCACGGACCGGTGGGCTCGAGCAAATCGACGATCGCCCGCCTGCTCAAGAAGGGGCTGGAGTACTACTCGCGGACCGATGCCGGCAAGCTCTATACCTATGCCTGGCGACTTCCGCGGACGCGCCCGGGCGGGGACGGCGGCGAGGAGTACGTCCCCTGCCCCATGCACGAGGAGCCGCTGCTGCTGATCCCGTCCGACGTCCGGCGCGAGGTCCTCGACGCGCTCAACGAGAAGCTGCCGGAGGGGCGGAAGATCCGGCTGTACGGGGACGTCTGCCCCTTCTGCCGCCGCACCTATTCCGAACTGCTGGACCAGTACGACGGCGACTGGAAGAAGGTGATGGACCACGTCAAGGTCAAGCGGCTGATCCTCTCGGAGAAGGACCGCCGCGGCATCGGCACCTTCCAGCCCAAGGATGAGAAGAACCAGGACAGCACCGAACTGACCGGCGACATCAACTACCGCAAGATCGCCGAATACGGCTCGGACAGCGACCCGCGGGCCTTCAACTTCGACGGCGAACTGAACATCGCCAACCGCGGGCTCATCGAGTTCATCGAGGTCCTCAAGCTCGACGTGGCCTTCCTCTACGATCTGCTGGGGGCCAGCCAGGAACACGTGATCAAGCCCAAGAAGTTCGCCCAGACCTACATCGATGAGGTCATCCTCGGCCACACCAACGAACCGGAGTACAAGAAGCTCCAGGGCAACGAGATGATGGAGGCCTTCCGCGACCGCACCATCAAGATCGACGTGCCGTACAACGTCAGGCTGGATGACGAGATCAGGATTTACCTCAAAGACTTCGGGCCTGAGCGCGTCAAGGGCATCCACATCGCCCCGCACACCATCGAGGTGGCCGCCATGTGGGCCGTGCTGACGCGCCTGGCGGAGCCCAAGAAGGCCGGCATCACCAAGCTTCAGAAGCTCAAGCTGTACAACGGCAAGAGCATCCCCGGCTTCACCGAGGACAGCATCCGGGAACTGAAGGAGGAGGCCCCGCGCGAGGGGATGACCGGCATCTCGCCGCGCTACATCCAGGACAAGATTTCCAACGCCCTGGTCAGCCAGCAGGCCCAGCAGGAGAAGTGCATCAACCCGTTCATGGTGCTCAACGAGCTGGAGGCGGGTCTGCATCATCATTCGCTGATCACCGACGAGGAGCTGAAGAAGGAATACAAGGAGCTGCTGTCGGTGGTTCGCGAGGAGTACGAGGACATTATCAAGGGCGAGGTGCAGCGGGCCATCTCGGCCGACGAGGATGCCATCAAGCGCCTCTGCGCCAACTACATCGAGAACGTGCGGGCCTACACGCAGCACGAGAAGGTGCGCAACCGCTACACCGGCCGCGACGAGGAGCCGGACGAGCGGCTGATGCGGAGCATCGAGGAGAAGATCGACATCCCCGACAGCCGCAAGGACGACTTCCGTCAGGAGATCATGAACTACATCGGCGCGCTGGCGCTGGACGGAAAGAAGTTCGAGTACAACACCAACGCCCGGCTGCTCAAGGCCCTGGAGCTGAAGCTCTTCGAGGACCAGCGCGACACGATCAAGCTCAAGAACCTGGTCAGCAGCGTGGTGGACGACGAGACCCAGCAGAAGATCGACGTGGTCAAGCAGCGGCTGATCAAGTACTTCGGGTATAATGAGACCAGCGCCACGGATGTGCTCAACTACGTGGCCAGCATCTTCGCGCGAGGCGACAGCAAGCAGGAGGAGTAATGACAGGCGACGATCAGGACATGACCGCGGAACTGAAAAGAGCGCTGCTGCGCAGGCCGTTCGCGCCGTTCACAATCGTCCTCAGCGATGGTCGTAGACTTGAGGTGGTCCGTAAGTTCCAGGTGGCGCTGGGACTGACTCGATTCACGCATGCGGATCCGAAGACGCATGAGTTCGCGGATTTCACGCTGGACCAGATCGTGTCACTGGAAGAAGCCGGAACGGTGAGAACGGCCTGAGGGATGCGGTCCATGATGAACGACCTGCAGCGATGGCTGGACCGAGAGCCATTTGTGCCGTTTCGCATCGTTCTTACCAGCGGAACGACGTACGATGTGACAAGTTCGCTCCAACTCGTCGTTGAGCAAACCAAGATGACCTATTACTACGCCGCCTCGGATGGCGAGGCGGTGCTGCGTGTGAACCAACTGGCGGCCATAGAGACACTCAAGCCGAACCAACGGCCCGCCAGGTCTGCTGCCGACCCATGACAACTGATTACTGGCCAATGCCGTGATCTCCAAAATCGAAAAAGATCATCAGCGTTTCCGGCAGATCATCAAAGGCCGGATTCGTGAGGACCTGCGCAAGTTCCTCACCCGGGGCGAGCTGATCGGCAAGGAGGGCAAGCACCTGATCTCCATCCCCGTGCGCGGGATCGACCTGCCCCATTTCCGCTACGGCGACAACACCGCCGGCGTGGGGGCGGGCGACGGCAAGGAGGGCGATGCCGTCGGCCAGGCCGGCAGGGGCAGCCAGGGCGGCACCGAGGCCGGCCAGCACATCATGGAGGTGGACCTGACGCTGGACGAGCTGGCCGACATCCTTGCCGAGGAGCTCAAGCTGCCGCGCATCGAGCCCAAGGGCAAACACCGCATCACCACGATCAAGGACAAGTACTCGTCGCTGCGGCGGGTCGGCCCCGAGTCGCTGCGGCACTTCAAGCGCTCCTTCCGCGAGGCGCTCAAGCGGCAAATCCTCATCGGCGATTACGACCCGGACAACCCCATCATCGTCCCCGAGAAGAAGGACATCCGCTACCGCTCCTGGAAGGAGGTCAAGAGCCCCCAGAGCAACGCCGTGATCGTCTTCATGATGGACGTCTCCGGCTCCATGGGCGAGGAGCAGAAGGAACTGGTGCGCCTGGAGAGCTTCTGGATCGACACCTGGCTGCGACGCAACTACGAGGGCATCGAGAGCCGCTACATCGTCCACGACGTCTCGGCCAAGGAGGTCGACAAGCACACCTTCTATCACTTGCGCGAGGATGGCGGCACGAAGATCAGTTCGGCCTTCCGCGCCTGCAAGCAGCTCCTGGACCAGCGCTATTCGCCGGAGGAATGGAACATCTACCTGTTCCACTTCTCCGACGGCGACAACAGCTCCGAGGCCGACAGCCGCGACTGCGTCAGGATCCTGCGCGAGCAGCTCCTGCCCATGTGCAACATGTTCGGCTACTGCCAGGTGGCCAGCGCCTACGGCTCGGGCAACTTCATCAACGTGCTCCACGAACACCTGCGCGGGCACGAGAAGGTGCTCACCAGCCGCGTCAACAGCAAGGACGACATCTACGACTCGATCCGGACGTTCTTCGGCAAGGGGCACTGAGGGCGTCGGGCCTCTCATGCGGTTTGCGCCGCCGGGCGGACGGCGCGCGACGCGGCATATTCCAGCGCCGCCTGGATGAAGCCCATGAACATGGGCTGCGGCCGCAACGGTCGGCTGGTCAGCTCCGGATGGGCCTGGGTGCCCATGAAGAACGGATGCACATCCTGGGGCAGCTCCAGAACCTGCATAATGGGCTGGGTGGGGTGCCTGCCGCTGAAGACCAGGCCGTGGCGCTCCAGGGTCGGGATGTAGCGCGGGTCCACCTCATAGCGATGGCGGAAGCGCAGGCGGATCGTGCGGGCGTTGCTGAAGAGTCGCGAAACCATCGAGCCGGGCTTCAGCTCCACGTCCTTGCCGCCGAGGCGCATATTGCCGCCCAGTCCCTCGATGCGTTTCTGTTCCGGGAGGATGTCGATCACCGGGTCGGCGCAGTTCGCGTCGAACTCGGTGCTGTTGGCGCCGCTCAGCCCGCAGACGTTGCGGGCGTATTCAATGACGGCCATCTGAAAGCCCAGACACAGCCCCAGGTAGGGGATGCGGTTCTCCCGCGCATAGCGGATGCACTCGATCTTGCCCTCGGCACCGCGGACGCCGAATCCGCCGGGCACGATGATGCCGTGGCAGTCGGCCAGGCGCCGCTCCACGTTGGAGGCGTCAATGCCGCTGGTGTCGATCCAGTTGAGGTTGACGTTGCAGTCCAGGTGGACGCCGCAGTGCTCGCAGGCCTTGATGATGCTGGCGTAGGCGTCGCGCAGCGACGTGTACTTGCCGGTCACGGCGATGGTGACGTCGCGACGTGCCCGGCCGATGCGCTCCACGAACCACCGCCACTTCAGCCGCGCCTGGTCCTCGTGGCGCTGGTCCACGCGCTCGTGCAGGCTCAGTAGCGTCAGCACCTCGCGGTCGATGCCCGCCTCGCGCAATGCCTCGGGCACCAGGTAGACGCTCTCCTGGTCGTGCATCGAGAACACCCGCCGCATGGGCACGTTGGTGTGCATGGAAATCTTCTGCCGCACCTTCTCCGTCACGGGATTGGTCGCGCGGCAGGCCACGATGTGGGGCATGATGCCCATCTCCATCAGCCGCTTGATGCCGAGCTGCGCGGCCTTGGACTTCTGCTCGCCCAGCGTTCCGGGCTCCAGCACGTACGTCAGCGCCACAAAGCACGCAGCGCCCTCGCCCTCCTCATACGCCAGCTCGCGGCAGGCCTCCAGGTACACGCCGTTCTCGTAGTCGCCCACCGTGCCGCCCACCTCGACGAACACCACGTCCGCATCCGACTTGACCGCCAGCTCGCGCAGCTTCAGTTTCACCTCGCCGGTCACGTGTGGGATCGTCTGCACGTCCCGCCCCAGATAGCTGCCCTCGCGCTCCTTCCGCAGCACGCTGGAGAAAATCTGCCCGTTGGTGCAGAAGTTGGCGGCCGAGAGGTCCTGGTCCAGCAGCCGCTCGTAGGTGCCCAGGTCCATGTCGGTCTCCATGCCGTCATCCAGCACGAACACCTCGCCGTGGCGATAGGGGTTGAGCGTGCCCGAGTCGATGTTGTAATAGCCCTCCATCTTGATCGGCGCCACCTTCAGCCCCTTGTCCTGAAGCAGCTTGGCCAGCGACGAGGAGAATATCCCCTTGCCCAGCCCGCTCATGACGGTGCCGACCACGATCACGTACTTGTGGTGCCCCCTGCGATAGCCCGGAGGCATCGGAGTGTAAAACTCCGTCTCCTCGTGGCTCTGTCCGACTTTGCTTAGAAGATCGTGGCTCATGGGGTAGTGCTGAGTGCTGAGTCCTGAGTGCTGAGTCCTGAGTGCTGAGTCCTGAGTGTGGCACGGGGAGCTCGCCCGTACTTCTTAAGCCGTGCTCCTCAATCCGTGCCATCTGTGTTCATCTGGGGCCTCCGCTGCCATCGCTCCACAAACTCCGCATACTGTTCCGCCGTGTCGATCCCATGCGTCGCCCGCTTCACCAGCAGAACGCCGATCGAGCGGCCATGCTCCAGCGCCCGCAACTGCTCCAGCTTCTCGGCCCTCTCGCACGGCGTCGGCGGCCAGGCCGCATACTCCAGCAGAAACGACCGCCGGTAGGCGTAAATCCCCAGATGCAGGTAATACGTCGGCGGCGGACCGTCCGATGCATCCCGCCGGAACGGAATCGCCGCCCGCGAAAAATACATCGCCCGCCCGTCCCGCCCGATGACCACCTTCACCAGGTTCGGATCGTTCACATCCGCGCCGGCCGGAAACGCCGTCGCCGCCGTGGCCATGTCTTCGCCGCTTTCCGCCAGCCGCGCGATCAGACCATCGACCGTTGCCGGCTCGATCTGCGGCTCATCGCCCTGCACGTTGACGATGATGTCATCTTCCAGCCCGCGGGCCACCTCGGCGATGCGGTCGGTTCCGCTGGGATGGGCCGGCGAGGTCATGACCACCGTGGTCCCGAACGGCCGCAATGCCTCGACGATCCGCCGATCGTCGGCCGCCACGATGATCTGCCGCACGCGCGAACACTTCTTCACCTGGTCGACCACGTGCTGCACGAGCGGCCGGCCGGTCTCGGCGGCGAGAACCTTGGCGGGAAATCGTGTGGAGGCGTATCGGGCGGGGATGACGACGCTGGCAGTCAAAGTCGGTCCTCGTGACGGCGGAAGATCAACTCAAAACTGCGGGGCGAGTCTAAGCGCCGCTCCGCCGGGTGTCAAACGCGCCCCAGCCGTCAACGCGATGGGCCCGCAACTTGTGCCCAATCGCAAATCGAAAATCGAAAATTACAACTCCCCTCCGACTCCCCCATTCGACGCAGTTCTTTCCGACTTGCGTCCGCAAATGCCGCCGCGGTAACATCACAGCGCAACCGGCTACCTCCTCAAACAGAGAAGCAGCTGCACCGTGTGGCTGCGCCGCGGGCAGGTCAGCGACGCCGCCGGGCACTTCGCCCGCGGCGTGATGCTGGGCACCATCACGATCAACCTGCCGGACCCGGCCACCGTGCCTACGGCCAGTCTCAACGCCGCCGACATCACTGCCCCAGGCAGCCAGCCGTACCGCTTCGAGGTGACCTACCGGGATGATGTGGGCATTGAGCCGCTGCTGCTGGGCGCCGACCCCCACGTGCGCATCGGAGGTGCCACGACGTCCCACCGTCCCACGGGAGAACCAACATGCAACGCCACGTTGCGCCTCCGCGCATTCTTGAATACGACAGTCGCCCCAGCGGATTCGCCGGCGTCCTGCTGGTGCGGCTGCTGTTGATCGCCGCGAACGCGGCCACCATCACGATATGGCTGGCCCTGCTGGCGTACTTGAATGGAATGGCGGCTGTGGGGCCGTCGGGCGATGAGCCCCCGTTCCCCTATCACTCGTGGTACAATCTGTACATTTTCTCGGCCATCCTGCTGTCGACGATCCTCGCCGTCCTTCCCCGCGTGCGGATCGCAGGGCATCTCGTCGCCGCCTGGCTGGGCTTGACGATTCCCATGTTCGCCTATTTCGTGGCTGGTGGCGCGTTCCGGTCGGTGCTGCCCACATCCCCCGTTTCCGACGCCATGCTTGTCGTCGCTTTGGGTCTTCTTCCGCTCGGCCTGTTTTACTGGCTGTATTACATCCTGTACTGGGCGAGCGATGGGACATCTGGATCCGCCGGGCTTGGGGCGCGCGCGCTGCCCACCCGCGGACTGGTCGTGATCACTGTGACCTGGGCACTGGCGGTGTGGTTGCTGTGGATCGCGCACTGGAACGCCATGATCGACGCCGATGCCTGGCGCGGGCGTGCCATACCTCACGCCTCGTATGTCGCCTGGTACCACCTGTATCTCTATTCGGCCGGACTGGCCGCGGTGGTCGTGGCCGTGCGACCGCCGAATCGGATTCTTGGCCACGCCGCCGCCGCGTGGCTTCTGCTGTCGCTGCCGACGCTGAGTTACTTCTGCTTTGGTCCCTGGTGGCCGGGCCCCCGAGAGCGAGTCCTCGTCCTCACGCTGTTCGGCCTGCCATTGATGATCTTCTTCGTTCTGTATTACGAATTGTACTGGACCGGGGCCGGCATCCGACCGAGGCAGCCACGCTGATTCCCGGTAAAGATGTGGCGAGGGACGTCGAGCCGCGATGTGCGGCGGTGCCGCACCTACGGGTGTGGGGCGACCTGTTAAACCATCCCATCCAGCTCCTGCACGATCTCCCCCCGCGTCGTCATCCACCAGAGCTGCTGGTGATGATGGATCGTGCAGATCGCCGCCCTGGCTCGCGGCACCAGCACGAAGTCGCTGGACCTCACATCCGCCAGCAGACCGCCCAGCAGACGCTCCAGATCCTCCAGCTCGGCCTCCCCAAACGCCACCGGCGAGGCGTTGTTCCGTCCGGCCAGTAGCGCCGCCGGCACGCCCACGGCCTCCAGCAGCTCCGCCAGCCATGGCCCCTGGCCGAACTCCAGCTCATACGCCCAGTGGCTCATGGGCATGACCCACGCCTCGCCCGCCGGCCGCGCCTCGCAGAATCGCCGCGCCAACCCCGCCAAGGTCGGGGCATATGGCTCAGCCACCCGGCGCACCATCGCGGCATACTGCGGCCGGATCGTCGGATCGTCCTTGCCGATCCAGCCCCGCACCAGCACGGCGGCCGCATCCGCGAACGCGAACGCGCCGCTGTTGTGGTAGTTGCACACCAGCCCCTCGCGGCGCAACTGCGCCAGGGCCTCGTCGTATTCGATGATTCGCGGCATCGTCTCTGCGCGGCACGGTGGAAGCGCTGGCCGCCGATGCCCTACCATAGGCCCAGGGAGATGCCATGTCCCGCGCCCAGGATGCAATCGCCGATTCGCTGCACATTTCGCTGGAGGTCTTCCAGAACTTCGTGGCCGATCTGACGCCGCGGGAGTATCTGTACCGGCCGGTTCCGAAGGCGAACTGCGCCGCCTGGATTGTGGGCCATCTGGTGCTGACGGACCGGGGCGCCCTGAAACTGCTGGAGTCGGCCGAGCCACCGCTGCTGCCGAAGGACTTCGAGCAGCGCTTCGCCCGGACGGCGGAGGCCGCGGGGGCGGACGATTTTGGCGATGTGTCGCTGCTGATGCCCCTGCTGCATCAGCACCGGCGGCTGCTGATCGATGCCGTGCGCAGCGCCACCGACGAACTGCTCGCCCGCCCGCTGGAACCTCCACACAGCCTTTTTCGGACTGTCGCGGGGCGACTTTCCTTCGTCGCCCTGCATACACTCATGCACGGCGGACAGATCACCATCATCCGCCGCAGCCTCGGCCGACCGCCCCTGGTCTGATCCGCGGGCGGGCGTTGTGTCCGGCCGGGGTTTGGCGCTCCGCCGTGGAGGTCATGATGAAGAAGTCTCTGATAGTCGTGGCGGCACTGGCGCTTCTGGCCGCCGCCCCGCTGTTTTTCAGGCGAGCCACGGCCGGTCCGGCCGCCGCCGCTCCGCAGGAAAGGACCAGCCTCATGCTGCACAAAGCCACGTTTGCCGCGGGTTGTTTCTGGGGCGTAGAGGTCGCGTTCCGCAAGGTCGACGGCGTCGTCAACGTCGAGGTCGGCTACACCGGCGGCCATACCGTCCACCCCACCTACCGCGATGTTTGCACCGGCACGACCGGCCACGCCGAGGCCGTTCTGGTGACCTACGACCCCTCGAAGGTCAGCTATGCCGAGCTGCTGGATGTCTTCTGGAGCAGCCACGATCCGACCACGCTCAACCGCCAGGGACCGGACATCGGCTCGCAATACCGCTCGGCCATCTTCTTTCACAACGCCGAGCAGGAGCGGGCCGCCCGGGCATCGCTCAAGGAAGTGGAAGAGTCGGGCGTATTCAAGAATCGCATCGTCACCCAGATCGTCCCCGCCGGCGTCTTCTACGCTGCCGAGGACTATCACCAGCAGTATTTCGCCCGGCGGGGGATGGCCGAATCCTGCCACGTCGGCATCGCCCAGGTGCGCACGAAGCTGGCCGCCAAGGCCGCCGAGCTGCGCAAGGCCATGGCCGGCGGCGCGGTGTGCGATCCGACCGATCCGGCCGCGTGCGGCATGAGCCACTGGACGCAGTTCAGCGACGAGGAACTTCGCGCGAAGCTCACGCCCGAGCAGTATCAGATCGCCCGCGAAGCCGGCACCGAGCGGCCGTTCACGGGCAAGTACTGGAACGAGCATCGCGCCGGCACGTACGTGTGCGCTGTCTGCGGACAGCCGCTGTTCAGCTCGACCACGAAGTTCGACTCGGGCACGGGCTGGCCCAGCTTCTACCAGCCGCTGAACCGAAGCGCGGTGGTGGAACGCACCGACAAGTCGCACGGCATGGTGCGCACGGAGGTGCTTTGCTCCGGCTGCCAGTCGCACCTGGGCCACGTCTTCGACGATGGCCCCGCGCCCACGGGCCTGCGCTACTGTATGAACTCGGCCGTGCTGGACTTGAAGCTGGAGAAGCAACCGGCGGCCGAGTCATCGGCAACGGAGAGCAAGCGAGCGCAAACCGCGGATGAACACAGATGAGCAGAGATTGAGGAGCACGGATTAAGCAGCACACGCGAGCCGTGCGAGCCACGCGTGCGAGTCTCGCGGGTCGCCTGTGCTGGGCGTGCTATCCGTGCTATCCGCGCTGCGCGTGTTACGGCAACGTCGCCGGCCGCCAGCGGCTTGTAGCACGGGCGTCCCCGCCCGTGCCCTCCGCACTTTCGACCGGGGGTGGCGTGCGTCCGCGCCTAAGCGTGTGCCACGTGTGCCACGGCAATCCTGTCTCTATCCAACGCGGAAACCGTCACGCGCCCGAACCCGCTGGCCCCTCTTGTTCAGCTCACCGCTCCCGCCGATGGGCGCAGTGATGAACGCCTGTCCGCCGGCCCTCTATCCTCCACGACCGCTTCTCCACCCCAAAGCACCGTCAGTCCTCGACCGCCGACCGCTGTGGCGTGGCCTGCCGCACCTTCGCCCGACCGCCCGCCTTGATCGCCAGCATCCGCTCCAGCGCCACCGTCGCCCACTTGCGCGTGTGCGCATCCACCTTGATCTGATTGACGACCTGGCCGGCCGCCAGATTCTCCAGCACCCAGCACAGGTGGGGCAGGTCGATGCGGTACATGGTCGTGCACAGGCACTGGCAGTCGCTGAGCACGATGATCTTCTGCTCCGGGTGCTGCCGCGCCAGGCGGTCCACCAGGTGGACCTCCGTGCCCACCGCCCACTGGCTGCCCGGCGGAGCGGACTCGATCTGCCTGACGATGTAGGCCGTGCTCCCCGACAGGTCGGCCTTCTGCACCACCTCCCAGCGGCACTCCGGGTGCACGATCACCTTCATGCCCGGATACTGCCGACGCACGGCGTCCACGTGCTCAGGCCGGAAAAGCTGGTGCACCGAGCAGTGTCCCTTCCAGAGGATGAAGTCCGCCTCGCGGAGCCTCTCGGGAGCGTTGCCCCCAAAATCCTGTGCGGGATCCCACACCACCATCCGGTCCAGGCCGTAGCCCATGGCGTACGCCGTGTTTCTTCCCAGATGCTGATCAGGGAGGAAGAGGATTTTGGTATTTTGGATTTTCGATTTTTGATTTTCGATGGAAGCGCCGCCCCCTTCGTCGCTTCGTCGCTCCGTCGCTCCGTCGCTTCCCCCCATCAACGCCCACTCAATCACCTCCCGGCAATTGCTGCTCGTGCACACCGCCCCCCCGTGCTCGCCCACGAACGCCTTGATCGCCGCCGAGCTGTTCATGTACGTGATGGGCACGATGCGCTGCCCGGCGCAGACCTCCTGTAGCTGCTCCCAGCACTCCCGCGTCTGCTCGATGTTGGCCATGTCGGCCATCGAACAGCCGGCCCCCAGGTCCGGCAACACCACCTTCACGTCCTCGTCGGTCAGAATGTCGGCCGACTCGGCCATGAAGTGCACCCCGCAGAAGACCACGTACTGCACGTTCTTCTGCTCGGCCGCCCGCCGCGACAGCTCGAAGCTGTCGCCCACGAAATCGGCGTAGTCGATGATCTCCTGCTGCTGATAGTGGTGCCCGAGAATCACCAGCTTCGGCCCCAGCGCCGCCCGCGCCGCCTCGATGCGCAGGCGCAGTTCGGGCTCGGACAGCTCGCTGTAGATCGGCGGAAGCGGTTGTTGCCAGACTCGTGCCATGCAGCGGATCCTCGGTCAATCGCCGTCTCCACTATGATTCATACGGCTCTGGCGACGGCGAGTAAAGCGTCAACAGGGCGGACTTTCGTCTTTTTCCCAGAGCACCCTCCTATCATTCAGCGCCGCGCGCAGCCGGGACCCATGTCCGCCGCCGACCCTTACAGCATCGAATCGCTGACGCATCTGCTCGATGCGCTCAACTGCGGCGCCGCCCTCATCCATCGCGACGGAACCCTCCGCCACGCCAATAGCCGGCTCTGCCTCATGCTCCAGCGGCCGCGCGCTCAGCTCACCGGCGCCGGCCTTCGCGAGCTGTGCCGCGCCGCCTCGGACGACTGCCGGCTCGACGGCGCCTTCGGCCACTTCGACGAACCTTTCGAGGGCGAGGGGCACCTGCCGCTGCCCGATGGCCGGCGGCTTCCCGTGCTCATCTCCGCCCGCCCCCTCGATGGCCCGCAGCTCGGCGACTACCGCATCGTCACCATCATCGACCTGTCGCCCCAGAAGGCCGCCGAGGACGGCCTCAGGCAGCAATATCAGATCATCACCGAGCTGAGCAACACCATCCTCGAGCAGGCCGTCGAGCTCAAACGCCAGACGCAGACCCTCGAGCAGCGCGTCCTGCAGCGCACCGCCGAGCTGCACCAGGCCAACCTCGACGCCATCTACATGCTCGCCGTCGCCAGCGAGGCCAAGGACGAAGACACCGGCCGACACGTCCGCCGCATCCGGCGCCATGCCGAATTGCTGGCGCGGCGCATCGGACTGGGCCCGCAGGAGGCCGAATCTGTCGGCCTCGCGGCCATTCTTCACGACGTCGGCAAGATGCATGTGCCCGACAGCATCCTCAAGAAGCCCGGGCGGCTTACCGACGAGGAACGCCGCATCATGCAGACCCACACCGTGGCCGGCGAACGCATGCTCGCCGCCCGCCCGTTCTTCGAGCGCGCCCGGCGCATCGCCCGCAGCCATCACGAGAACTGGGATGGCAGCGGCTATCCAGACGGACTGCCCAGCCACCGAATCCCCTTGGAGGCGCGGATCGTCCACGTCGTGGATGTCTACGATGCCCTGATCAGCCCCCGCATCTACAAGCCCCCCCTGGCCGGCCGACCGCGCCATCCAGGTCATTCGCGAGGGCCGCGGCCGAATGTTCGACGCCGAACTGGCCGAGGCCTTCGAGTCGCTGCACCGGGAAGGCTCCCTCGCCTCCAACGATTGATCCTGCGCGAACCCGAACATCTCGACACTTGTCGATTGATAGTCGCCCAGTACAATTCGGGACCATGTACTCCCCCAAAATGGCTCCGGGCGTGACGGGCGTGACGGTGATGACAGCGGCAGCATTCTCAACGCGATACGCGAGGGTCTCCTGGAAGGCCTCCGGAACCTCGGCAGCGTCTGTCTCATCGGGGCGCTGGCCATCGCGCAGATGGTGCTCCTGGCGATGCTCCTGGGCGTAAGGCCCGGAATCGATAACGACAACTGGCTGTACTTCGGTGTGCCGGTGGTATTCGGAGGCATGTCGCTGGCCCTGCTCGAGGTGTTCGTGTGGTACCGCCTTCGCGGCCGGGAGATGGACCCCCAGGAGCGGCGGCGCATGAGGATCGCGCTGTTCATTATGGGTCCCACAGCGATCGTCTGGCTGATCTTCGGACTGATCGCCAACGGCTAGGCCAGGGTACCTGGGTGAAACGCCAGACTGACCCCCGTCTATGGTGCGTCGCTCCCCCGCCCGCCGCAGGGGCGCCCACGGCAAGAGGAACGGAACACCCAGGTGAAGTTTCGAAACACATCGCACTGCAATGACCACGCTGCACGCCCATCTGGCCATGTTCTCGGTCCACGACCGGGCTGACCTGAGGCACAAAGTGGCCGACCTGTGTAACGGTCTGGCCGCGCTTGCCGGCAAGCTTCTCACGCCCGCCGCAGGGGACGTGGAAGCCTGGCTTTGCCTCGACAGGCATGGTGTGTGTGAGGAGGAATTTCACTCCAAGTTCACGGTCTCGTCGATTCATGCGGCCTTGTGGAGGCGGGATGCCGACGCCTCTCGCGAGGTCTATTTCACGAGCACCAGTGTGACCATTTTCAATCCCGACACCACCAATCTCCTCCACGACGGCAGGATGGCGTACCAGAAGTATCTGCTCTACGAACTATCGAAGTCCTGGAGAGATGCAGTGACAACCAAGGCGCCGGCCGAAGTCCTGTCGATCCTGCCAACAACCCGCCTGTGGATCTACGGGCAGCCGGAGCGCATGCACGGTTACGATACTGAGGGCAATCTCGTGCCCGTGCAGCAGGCGCTGCCAGAGCCCGAAGAGGCCTTCGTAAATTACTGGCTCCTTCTCGGGATCGAGCCCCCGGCGGAGGACCAGGTCGAAGCCGTTTCCCCCGACGAAATCTGGCGCATCTGCATGGGAACCGAGCCGCCCGAGGAACCCGACGAGTGACGCCGATCCTCCTGCGAATCCTCGCCTGCGCCCTGCTCGGGGCCGGCGCCACCG